>ENA-OSEO01001632-OSEO01001632.1-sediment-metagenome-genome-assembly--contig:-NODE-1632-length-38691-cov-5.754700_pt1 | contig 38691 bp, 30 predicted proteins | sample MGYA00237883_ERZ534232 | MGnify/ENA metagenome assembly ERZ534232 | reverse complement strand
GCTCGAAGTGCAGCGGCACATACTGGTTGTCGCTTAGTGTGAGGGGGCGATTCTCCATTTGACGCTGAACCATTACAATGGTCTATTGCCCGCAGCCGGTCTGTGTCATCGGCTCGCGCAACGCGGACCGCCCGGCCAACTTTGGATATGCAGCACCACGATCTCCTGGCGCTCGATCCTGCCATGTACGGCCCGGGTGGCTACTTTGGCCTGGGAGAATACCTGGGCGCCATGGGGGACTGGCGTGAGCATCGCTGACTGAACAATGATGCCGCAGGCCCCGTGCGGAGTGACTGCCTCGTGCGCTGCATCGCCTAAAAACCAGAATATCCAGAGTGGAGTTCATGTCATGCCGATCAATGATAGAGCATCCGACAGTGAGGCATTGGCCGCGCAGGCCGCAGAAACCCGTGTCGACTGGCGCACTGTGCCCGCCTTTGCGGCGCTGATTCTCACCATTTCTATCGCCGCGATCATCGAGCGATCGCTGAACCAGCAGTTGCCGCCCTTTTGGCTGGCGGGAACGCGCTTTGCCCTGGCAGGCGTGCTCTCCGCCGCGCTCGTCGCGCTCCGGCGCCTGCCGCTGCCCAGGGGCCGCGCGCTGGGCGTGGCCGTGGTCTTTGGCCTGCTGCAGTTCGGCCTCGGCTACGCTTTGCTCTACTATGGCTTGCAGGCGCTGCCGGCGAGCCTCTCTTCCATGATCCTCGCCTCGGTTCCCCTGTTCACGCTTCTCTCCGCCGTGATCGCCGGCCAGGAGAACCTCAAGGTGCGCGCGCTGATCGGCGCCGTGATCGCGCTGGGGGGCATCGCCGTGCTCATCGGCGGACAGACCGGCGGCGAGATCCCCCTGCTCAACATGCTCGCCGTGGTGGGCACCGCCATCTGCTTTTCCATCGGCAGCGTGCTGCTCAAATCGGCGCCGCCCGTCCCCTCTGCCAGCATGAGCGCCGTCAGCATGCTCACCGGGGCCCCGCTGCTGCTGACCATGTCGGTCGTGACCGGCGAAACTGCCGGCGGCCTATCCGCGCTGCTGCCCGCTGACCCCGCCCTCTGGCTCGGCCAGGCCTATCTGGTGCTGGCTGCCTCCATGGGTGTCTACTATCTCATGCTCTACCTGCTGCGGCGCTGGCCAGCCTCCACCGTCTCCTACCAGTCGGTGCTGATCCCCCCGATGACGACGCTGCTTTCCATCTGGCTGCTGCACGAACCCGTAACAGGGAACCTCTTTGCCGGCGGTGCGCTGATCCTGCTGGGAGTGTACGTGGGAGCGCTGGCCAAAGCCCGCCCATAGGCGCGTATCATCTGCGCGCCCGCCGTGCCGGCAAGATGCCGGCGATCCGGATAGGACGACTGCGTCTGTCCACCGTGTCGCGTCTACTCCAACCACCGCATCCCGTCATTTGCCATCTGCAATCTGCCATCTATCGTCTGTCATCTACCCTGTCCCCTCTGCAATCGTCTGCTCCGACAACGTTGTCATCCCGATTTGACAGCGTGTGGAAACTGGCTATTCTTTAGCCGACATATAATTGCACGGCTAACAATATGGAGGCTTAATGATCCAGCTACACCCACCCGACGCCCTTGTCGCACATCTCATGCCGCAGATCAACAAGCGCCAGTTTCGGCGCATCCAGTCCATGCTGAACAAACTCGGTTTGTACCGAGGGCAGCCCGTCCTGCTGGCGGTCCTCTGGGAGCAGGAGGGCTACTCCCACTCTGAACTCGCGGAGCTCCTCGGCGTCACGCCGGCGACCATCACCAAGATGGCCCAGCGGATGGAGCAGGCCGGCTTTATCGAGCGCATCCCCGACGCCGATGACCAGCGCATCTCACGGGTCTACCTGACCGAAAAAGGGCGCGCCGTCCGCGAGCAGGTGGACGAGGTCTTTCGCACGCTGGAGGACGAGATGCTGGCCGGTTTCAGCCAGGAGGATCGCGAGCAACTGCTGCGCCTGCTGCAGCGTGTAGACGATAACCTGCGCCAACGAGGTTGTTCTGAGATACCGGTCATGCCCGAGGATAACACGAGATTCGTCAGCGAGGTTGTGCTGACGGAAGAGGCCACGCACTGATGGCCAACGACCAACCTAAAAAGACGACGTCATCCATGGACAGCCTCAAGCGGCTGATCCCCTATCTGAAACCCTACCGTACGCTGGCGATCGTGGCGCCCCTGCTGATGATGGTCGAGGTCGCCATGGACCTCTACCAGCCGCGATTGATGCAGAATATCATCGACATCGGCCTGGCAAACCTGGACATGACGTACATCATCCGCACCGGCCTGTTGATGGTGGGCCTGGCCACGATCGGGATGCTCGGCGGGGCCAGTAACGGCATCCTGGCAACCCTGGTCGGCCAGGGCTATGGCTATGACCTGCGCGAGGCGCTCTATCGCAAGATCCAGTCGCTCTCCTTTGCCAACCTGGACGAGCTGGGCACCGGCGAGCTGGTGACCCGCCTTACCAACGACGTGACCCAGATTCAAGAGATCCTGATGATGGTGCTGCGCATGCTGGTGCGCACACCCCTGCTCATGATCGGCGCCCTGGTGATGCTGGTCGTCACCAGCCCAAGGCTCTCGATCATCCTGGTGGTGCTCGCGCCCCTCGTCACCATCGGCCTGCTGCAGATCAACAAACGCGCCCACGCCCTCTTTTCCGCCGTGCAGGACGCCATCGACGGCGTGAACACGGTCACGCAGGAGAACCTGGCCAGCGTGCGCGTGGTCAAGGCCTTTGTGCGGCAGCGGCACGAGACGGGCCGCTTTCAGCAGGCCATCGACAATCTGATGAATCGCTTTATCAAAGCCGAGCGCACGGTAATGCTCTTTGGCCCCATGCTCATGACCGCGATGAACATCGGCATCGTGAGCGTGGTGTGGTTCGGCGGGCGCATGGTGATCGATGGCACCGCCGAGGTGGGCCAGATCATGGCCTCCATCAACTACCTCATGATCACCCTGTCGTCGCTGATGATGGTGGGCATGATGCTTACCCGGCTCTCCCGCTCCATGGCCTCCGCCGACCGTTTGGCCGAGATCATGAACAGCATCCCGGCCATCGTCGACAGCCCTACGGCGCTGGACGACCTGCCCGGCGAGGGACGGGTTGAGCTAAAGGATGTCAGCTTTGCCTACGGGCACAACGGCAACGAACCCGTGGTCGTGGATGTCGACCTCACGGTCGAACCTGGACAGACCGCGGCGATCCTCGGCTCCACCGGCGCAGGCAAGTCCACGCTGGTGCACCTGATCCCGCGCTTTTACGATAGCGGCACGGGCACGGTGATGATCGACGGGGTGGATGTGCGTGAAGTCAAGCAACAGGCGCTGCGTCGGGAGGTGGCCATCGTCCTGCAGGATCCCTTCCTGTTCACGGGCACCATCCGCGAGAATCTGCGCTACGGGCGGCCCGATGCCACCGATGAGGAGATCGAGCAGGCCGCGCGCATGGCGCAGGCCCACGATTTCATCATGTCCTTCCCCGAAGGCTATGACACGATGCTGGGCCAGCGCGGCGTGAACGTTTCGGGCGGGCAAAAACAGCGCCTGGCGATCGCCCGCGCGCTGGTGATGCACCCGTCCGTGCTGATCCTGGACGACAGCACCTCCTCCGTGGACGTGGCCACCGAGGCCCGCATCCGCCAGGCGATCGAGACCGAGATGGAGGGCATCACGCGCATCATCGTCGCCCAGCGCATCAGCACCGTGCTAAGCGCCGACAAGATCATCGTGCTGGAGGGCGCCCGCGTCGCGGCAGAGGGCACCCACGACCAGCTGATGGCGTCAAGCCCGATCTACCGCGAAATCTATGATTCTCAACTCGGCAACGGAGTAGCCATCAATGACTGATCGCGGACGCAATAATGCTAACAGACCTGCAGGCATGACGGCCGTGCCGCCCCGCCGGGGCCCTGGCGGCCGCGGTGGGCCCGGCGGCCGCGGTGGGCCCGGCGGACGTTTCGGCCGGCCCGTGGAAAAACCAAAGAACGCCTGGGGTGCGCTGCGCCGGCTGGGCGTCTACCTCAGCGCCCAAAAGTACGCCCTGCTGGCCGTCTTTCTGCTGGTAGCCGCTGGTGCGGCCCTCAGCACCGCCGGCCCCTACCTGCAGGGACGTGTCATCGACGAGTTTATCCTCAAGGGCGACGTGCAGGGCCTGCTCCGCACCGCCCTGCTGATGCTCGCTGTCTATGGCCTCAACGCCGTCACCCGCTATGCCATGTCGTGGGTCATGGCGGGCGTGTCGCAAAAGACCGTCCGCAACCTGCGGCGCGACCTGTTCGACAAGCTGCAACTCCTCCCGCTGCGCTACTATGACGCGCAGCCCCATGGCGAGATCATGAGCCGCCTGACCAACGACGTGGACACCATCAGCATGGTATTGTCCAATGGCCTGACGCAGCTCATGGATGCCGCGCTCACGCTGGTGATCGTGTCGGTCACCATGGTCGCCCTCAACTGGCGCATGGCGCTCGTCTCGCTGGTGACGCTGCCCCTCACCGCCCTCTTGACGCGCTTTATCTCGCGCCACACGCGGGTCGGGTTCCAGCAGCAGCAGGCGGCACTGGGCGTGCTCAACGGCGTCATCGAGGAAACGGTGACAGGCTTGCCCGTGATAAAGTCCATGGGACGTGAAGAGACGGCCATCGCCCAGTTCAGCGAGGCCAACGCCGAGCTGCGCAAGGCCGCCACCACGGCCCAGGCCTACTCCAGCGTCATGGGCCCCATGTCCAACCTGATCAACAACATCGGGCTGGCCGTGGTCGTGGGCGCCGGCGGTTACCTCACCCTGAGCGGGTTCGCCACCATCGGCACCATCGCCTCCTTTGTCTCCTATGCGCGCCAGTTCGGCCGGCCGATCAACATGATCGCCATGCTGTACAACAACGTCCAGTCCGCCCTGGCCGGCGCCGAGCGCGTGTTCCAGATCATGGACGAGGAGCCCGAGCCGGCGGACAAGCCCGGGGCGCCCATGCTCAGCAACGTCCGCGGCGACGTCGTCTTTGAGAACGTCAACTTTTCCTACGTCCAGGACGTGCCCGTGCTCAAGCAGTTCGACTTTCACGCCGAGCCCGGCCAGACCGTGGCCCTGGTGGGCCCCACCGGCGCGGGCAAGACCACCGTGGTCAACCTGCTCACCCGCTTCTATGACGTGGACTCGGGCGCCATCCGCGTGGACGGCCTCGATATCCGCGACGTGCAGCGCGACTCGCTCCGGCAGGCGCTGGGCCTGGTGCTGCAGGACACGGTGCTCTTTGCCGACACCATCCTGGAGAACATCCGCTACGGCGACCTGAACGCCAGTGACGAGCAGGTGATGGGGGCGGCCCGCATCGCCAACGCGGACAAGTTCATCCGCCACCTGCCTCACGGCTACCAGACCAAGCTGCACGAGGGCGGCGCCAACCTAAGCCAGGGGCAGCGCCAGTTGCTGGCCATCGCCCGCGTGGTGCTGGCCGACCCGCAGATCCTGATCCTGGACGAGGCCACGTCCTCTATCGACACGCGCACCGAGATCCACATCCAGGAGGCCCTGCTCAAGCTCCTGGCGGGCCGCACCGCCTTTGTCATCGCCCACCGCCTGAGCACCATCCGCAACGCGGACCAGGTGCTTGTAGTGAACGACGGCCGGATCGTCGAGCGCGGCACCCACGAGAGCCTGCTGGCCATGGAGAATGGCTTTTACCACAACCTGTACATGTCCCAGTTCCGCCTGGGGCTGGGGCAGGAGCAACTGGAGGAGTTGGCGCGGGAGGGTGCGCCGGTGGCAGAGGCAGAGGGCAGATAGCAGATTGCAAATTGCAGATGCGGACTGCGGACCACGGACGATGGACCGGGGACCATGGACGATAGACCATGAAACGCGCAGCACCCCTACCGGACGAAAGACGGAGAGGGACGGTGACGTTCGCACCGCCCAGCGACATCTCACGCTCCTGCTTGACACTGCGTATGTTCCGAGGCTACGATCAGCAGGTAAGGGCAAACCAGTTCGGGACTTGCGTCACGGTGAGTTGTCTATTTCCAGGCTTACCTTGCACCCGTCGGCGGCAGCGCACATAAGGCCCCTCAAGACACCCGTCGATTTGCGACAGATCGGCACCTAATATGGAGCCACTCTTCTCACGTCACGTGTAAACAGGTACTATCTGGCCATGACGGACAGGAATACAGCCAGACTGCTGTCAGCCATCCACGACTTGCTGGATGCCCTCGAGTCGGTTCTCGACGAAATACGCAAGCATCCTGAAGACTCAGGGAAGACCAACCAGTCCATTGAATCGCTGGCCCGTACGGTTGTCCCGGCACTAAAGACCTGGCTATCAGACAATGCCACGCCACCCGCTACTCGCTACGGTGTAGGCTCGGCCAAGATCCTCGAGAGACACGGGGACGTCTATGCGTCACCGCAAGGCGAAGTCCACTCGGCACTGGACCATCGCCAAATACAGCCAGCCTCACAGCCTTCCGATATCCACATCGAAAGATCCACCGATACGGCCGAGGAGGACGTGCTACGTACAACACCCTCTGAAGGCCCCACAGGGCTGTCCGACTACCGACAACAGATACTGCAGTGTCTGGAGGACTATGGCGGGAGCCTGGACGCGAAAAAGCTGTTACGCATCGTGGCGGGTACAAGTGCCGGCCGCTACGCAAGCACACACACTGGTGCCTTGCCCGTGTCGCAGACTGTGTCAGCACAGGAACCCACCATCCGTAGGTGCGCAGAAGAATTGATTGCTGATGGCTTGATCGTGCTGGATGTAGGGAAACAGCCGGGCAACTGGTCGATCACTGACAAAGGAAGAGAGTGGCTGGAGACGACTGTCTCGTCACCGAGTCAAGCCTACACAAGGAGGACGCCGGTCACACGTCAGCATCCCGTCAGTCTAGCGAGTGATGCTAACGATCAACAAACAAGCATCAACGCGGGTAACCAGCAGACAGGGGCCTCCCGGTCAGCAGCGCCGAGATTCTACACGTCGACGTACCTAAAGCGCGGGAACATCTACTCCAGAACCGACCTGCGCAAAAGGTTCGACATATCTGCTGTCACCATGGACAGTGGGATCTTCAAGCCCAGAGACCACGATTCAGTATGGCTGTTCATCACTGAGAAGAAGGCGCCGGACGTTACGCAGTATGCCGACTCACTGGCTGGGGACACCCTCTACATGGATGGGCAGCGGAGTGGTCGCACGGACCGACTGATCGTCGAGCATGAGGCCAGAGGGCTCGAGATACTGCTCTTCTACCGGCGCGACATCCACGAGCATCCCAACCGGGGGTTCGTCTACGAAGGTCGCTTCCGGTACGTGTCACACACCCCGGGACGGCCCGCTGATAGGGTGCCCTCCAAGTTCGTGCTCAAACGCGCTAGATAAACTGATTAGCACAACCTCATACCAAGCGAGCGATTGTCACTATCTCCGTTCCCTCGCTCGATGCAAAGCACTCCGAGGCTGCGGCAGTTCGCGGTACCGCTGTTTGGCGCGTGCGTCCCTATAGATACGTGGGGCTAAAGTGTGCATCACGCGTGATCGCCGCCGAGATCGCCGAGAACCTCCAAGCGGCGCTGGAGCAGTTCAGCGCGATATTTGAGGAGTTGGGGGAGGACTAGGGCTGGACCATTGAAAGGATAGCGGACAATATGCGAACAAGCTCTCTTCTGGTTGAAGGACAGGTGTACTCGCGCCGCGAGTTGGCCGATATGTTCCAGATTACGGACGCAACGCTCCGGAACGGGGTATTTCACCCCAAGGGGCACGACTCGGTCTGGTTGTTCGTGACAGAGAAAAAGGGTCCCGAGGACACGCCGTACCGGGACATGCTCGCAGGCGACACCCTATGGTGGGATGGCCAAGCCGCCGGTGGAACAGACCGGATGATTATCGAGCACGAGGCGCGAGGGCTTGAGCTGATTCTGTTCTATCGTCACAGCAAGAGCGAATATCCCGATAGTGGGTTCGTTTACGAAGGTTGTTTTCGTTACGAGTCCCATCTCCCGGGGCGACGCGACGAGCGGGTGCCATCCAAGTTCGTGCTCAAGCGTGTAAAGTCATCGGAGTAAGAACAAGCGCTACGGAGCCCCATGACCCCCACCACCTGTCCCTCCCCCGGCGCAACCCTCCCCGAGGGTGCCGCAGCCTGTACGTGCTGCAGCAGGGGCGCAAGCATCCTTGACGTTCAGACGTTCCGATGTTTGGACCTTCGACCTTCGACCTTCGACCCCAGACCTCTGACCTTCGACCTTCAGACGTTCAGACGTTCGGACCTTGAGGCGCCTAGTGTTCCAGCCGGATCGCCCGCTCCGGATCCTCCGGCCGCTCGAGAATAGCCGCCCGCTCCATCGTCGCCAGGTCGTACATGCCCACATCGAATGCCAGGCGTTCAGCCTCTGGCGGCGCACTCAGGTCTGCCCACGTGACCAGCCAATCGCCCACTTGCCAGGCACGAATGGACACGGAAAAGTCGTCGCCTGCGACCTTGTCACCATCGGCGATCAGGTGGTTGAACATCTGTGTCTGGCCCGCCGGGGACTGCGACACCACGCGCCACAGCGTCCACAGGCGCACGGCGTGCCCCTCGCGCTCCACCCGCCAGCCCTGCAATTGGGCGCCGGTGGAAAGCGTCAGGGGCTCTATATTGGTCCAGCCGGCCAGGCTCGACGCCCATCCCGGCTCCACCTGCGCCAGCCGGTAAGGGCCCACCTCGCCCAACGGAGCCGCGCCGTGCCCGTAGGTCTCCCACAGCAGCTGCGCCTCGGGGGTCAGCAACAGCACCGCGGCGACACTCTCACTATCCTCCGGCAAAAGCAGCAGATGGCGTCCATCGATCGTCCGGTTATCCCGCGACCAAAAGTACGTCTCCCACACCGCGGCCTCATTGCAGACCTCATGCGCGTCACAGTCGGTGGCCACCACCACCGTCCCCTCTGCCGGGAGTTCCTGTACAAGCGCCCGCTGTGTGGCCAGCGCGTGGCGATCAGGCTCGCCGCTCGAGACCAGACCGTTCATGCCGGCGGCCCACAGTGCCGCCTGCAGGACCGCTGCCAGCACCACGACTACCGCCACCCCGTGCCAGAGCATCCGCGCCCGGCCGCGAGCACGAAACAGCCGGTCCACCAGCCGGGCCAATGTGAGCGCCATGGCTGGCGCTGAAGTGAGCAGGTAATGATGGTAGACGGGCGTGCTGTGCACGGTGAACACGAGCAAGGGACCGGTCGCCCAGAGAAGCAGCAGCGGGCCCATCACCGACTTGCCTCTGGCGGGTGCCCTGCCTGCCGCCTCCCACGGTACGATGGCCAGGCCCGCGACCAGGGCCACCGCCAGCACCCAGGAGGCGCCTGTCTGTGCCCCAAGCCACGCGCCGGGCAGCGCTGCCCTGTCGCCCCAGGCCACGACGGGGAAATCCAACCCGCTGCCCACCTGTAGCAGGTGCAGCGCCGCTTCTGTGCTGGGCCGCCAGCCCCCATCGCCGGCAGCCTGCACGGCGCGGACCAGCCCCGCCCGCTGCGGCCAGACAGCCCAGATGAACGGTGCCAGTAACAGCAGCACGGCCCCGCCGCCCGCGACGAGCCCCGGCCAGCGCCCCCGCGCCCACCAGCGCCCGCGGATGACAATCCAGACCGTTGCCGGCCACAGCGCCACGCCGGCATAGTGCACCTGCGGTGCCATACCTGCGGCGAGCACGCACAGCCCCACCCATGGCCAGGAGTGCGCCCCGGCGCCGCTCTGCTGCGCGTCGAAGGAGCGCCAGGCGGCATAGGCCCAGACCACCGCCAGCGGCGCCATCAGGTCAGGCTGCCAAATCGACCGCGAGAAGAGGATTGCCCAGGGGGCGAGGCCGTACAGCGCGGCCGCCACGAGCCCGCCAGCAGGGCCCAGTGCGCGGCGCCCGATCAGCCCCAGGCCAGCCACGCTCGCCGCATTGAGCAGAGCCACCACAGCGGTGACCGCGAGGGGATCGATAGTGAACCTGTAGAACAGGGCAAAGAACCAGATCGAAAGAGGCAGATGGGGAGTGCCGACCGACGAATTCGGGGCCATGAACGCGAACCTCCCGCCCCGCGCCATAGCCAGGGCCCGCAGCGCGATCTGCGCCTGGTCGAAAGCAAAGCTGGTCCGGTCCAGCCACAGCAGCCGCAGCGCGGCCGCCACCAGGGTGATGGCACCCAGCATCAGGTAAAATCGCTGGCTCGCCCTGCGATCAGACACCCTCACTTCCATGTTGCCTTCGCGACCAGTGATAATCACCCCTCAGCCGCTCCTGTCAATGGCGATTCGGAGCCAGCAAGATGCTGACGATACTGCCCGACGGCCCTTAATCCTGGCGCATGGGCCGCCGGAGGCCGAGCCCAGGCACTCAAAACCTGCAACCTGTAACCTGAAACCTGCAAACTGGGCGCTAGAGCGCCCGCCCCTCCCACTCCTCCGGCGCGGGCAGCCCCAGCAGCCCGGCGACCGTCGGTGCTACATCCATGATACTCACATCGCCCGCAATCTCGCCGGCGCCTTCACCCACGGTGCCCTTCAATGGCGCGATCACCAGCGGGATGGTCATGTCCTCCGGGAGGTCGCTGCCGTGCGAGCGCTCGTGCCCGCCGTGGTCGGCCGTCACGATGACGGTCGAGCCCTCGCCCAGCACCGCCAGCAACTCGCCCAGGCAAGCGTCGGCGTTGCTCACCGCCTCCAGATAGGGCTCAGACATCCAGCCGTGGCGGTGCGCGCACTCGTCTGGATATCCCAGGTACAAAAAGGCCAGTTCGACCTCGTCCGAGGGGATGCTGCGCGCCGCCTCGGCCGCAACACGGCGGTCTCCGGCGAGCGAGCGGCAGTCGCGCCAGAAGAAGGCCACGTCCAGCGCCCCCGGCCGCCACAGGTCCCGCAGCTCCTCCCAGTTGTAATACGCCCCCGTGCGAATCCCCGCCCTGTGGGCGATGTCGAACAGCCCCGGCACCGGCCGCACCTGCGGCGTCCAGGTGTTGGTGTCGATCCCGTGCCGCCCGGGATCCACGCTGTGAAAGAGCGACATATGGCAGGGCAGCGTCACCGAGGGCATCACCGTGCGGGCGGCGAGCGTCCAGCGGCCGCGGGCCATCAGGGCGTCGATGGTGGGCGTAGGCATGGCAGCAATGGCGTCGGGCCGCAGCCCGTCCAAGACACACAGCAGGGCGGTAGACGACATTCGGCCTCCGTATGGGTCCAACATGCCCCGATGATAGCGGGCTTGCGCGCGCGGTCAAGCACGCGGCCTCGTCCACGCACTGGCGCGGCGCGACAAGTTCGGCCAACAGCCCTCTGCCATTGGCCATCTGCTATTAGCCATCTGCAGTGATCGCCTCGCCTCGATCGCGGTCAGGCGCACCCGCATTTGCACATTTGCCCAGCTCGCCTATACTCTTGTTGCAATCAGTCGCAACAAGACTTGGGGAGATCCACCTATGGCCTGTGAACAGCTCTTTGCCGACCAGCTGCGGCAGCATGGCATGCGCCTGACCGCTCAGCGCGCTCGGGTGCTGCACGTTTTGCATAGTGTCGCTGGCTATGCCACGGCAGATGAGATTCACTCCCTGGCTCAGAGCGGGGGCAGCCCCGGCGACGGCCCTGTCGTAGACCGGTCCACAGTCTATCGTACGCTCGAGCTGTTGCGCGCCTTCAATCTGGTGGCAGCGATAGATCTCGGCGACGGCCAGACGCGCTACGAACTGATTGGTGTCGGCCAGCCCCACCTGCACCTGGTGTGCCAGGGCTGCGGAGCCGTATTTGTGGCCCCAATGGACAGCGTCGACCCGCTCATCGCCGCCCTGATGCAGCGTCACGGCTTTGCCGCCAGCCTGGAGGACGTCACTATCCCCGGACTGTGCGCCGACTGCCGCGGCAGCAGCGCCGGCGAAACCGCCCCGGCCGAGCCGCGCCCGGAATCGTCCGCACACACCCACCCTCACTGAGACGAAAGGGGACCCGATGCACATTCCCGATGGTTTCCTGAACACGGCCACCACCGCAGTCGGCTGGGCCGCCTCGGCGGGTGCCCTGAGCTATGGCACGCGCCGGCTCACGCGCGATCTGGATGAAAGCCAGGTGCCCCTGATGGGGGTCACCGCGGCGTTCATCTTTGCCGCGCAGATGATGAATTTCACGGTCGCAGGCGGCACCTCCGGCCATCTGCTGGGCGGCGCACTGGCCGCGATCCTGCTGGGCCCCTGGGCAGGGATGACAGTGATTACCGCGGTGCTCGCCGTACAAGCACTCGTCTTTCAGGATGGCGGCCTGCTGGCGCTGGGGCCCAACGTCCTGAATATGGCCGTGGTGGGCGTGCTCGTCGCCTGGGTCGTCTACCGGTTGTCCTTGCGCGTGCTGGGGCAACGCCGCTCGGCGCCGTCCATCGCCGCCTTTACCGCGGCGTGGCTCTCGGTGGTGATCGCCGCGCTGTTCGCGGCCGTCGAACTGGGGCTCTCCGGCGCCTCCCCCTGGGGCCTGGTGCTGCCCGCCATGGGCGGCGTCCACGCGCTGATCGGCATTGGCGAGGGGCTGATCACGGTCGCCGTGCTCTCCTTTGTGCGGGTCGTGCGCCCCGACCTGCTGAGCCTCTCCGCGCGCCCCCAAAAGCCTGGGCCCGCGACCCTGGACCAGGAGACGGCCTCATGAGCAGGATCCCGCGCACGATCTGGATTCTCGCCCTCCTCGTGGCTCTGGCGGTGACGTTCCTGTCGCCACTGGCCTCACCCCACCCCGATGGTCTGGAGCGGGTCGCTGAGGATCAGGCCTTTATCGAACGCGCTCAGGACGCGCCCTACGCTATCATCCCGGACTATGTCTTTCCCGGCATCGAGAACCAGGCCGTCGCCACGATTGTCGCCGGGTTGCTGGGCACCCTCATCGTCGCAGGCCTGACCTACGGGCTTGCCCGTGCCGCCCGCTGCCGCGCTGCGCATCAAGGCGGACAGTGACCGGAGTTTGGGAGCCCTATCTCCTTGGGACGAGCCTCATCCACCAGCTGGATCCGCGGATGAAACTAATCGCCGCGTTTGGCACAGTCCTGACTGCCACGTTGGTCCCGACGGGGCAGTGGTGGCCGCTACTCGCACTTGCGGTGCTGCTGGCGGCCGCGGTGGCCCTCTCGCGCCTCCCTCTGAGCGCCCTTCTGGCTCGCACCGCGCTGGCGTTGCCCTTTGTCCTGCTGGCCGCCGCCTCGGTGCCCTTTGCGCGACAGGGTGACCCCCTGTGGACCGCCCACCTGGGCCCGCTCACACTGTCGCTCACCCGGGAGGGGTTGCTCGCCCTGGGGGCCATCCTGGCCCGCGCCTGGCTCTCCCTCTGGGCTGCCATGCTGCTGGTCGCTTCCACATCGTTGCCGGCGCTGCAGCACGCACTCCGCGCCCTGCATGTGCCTGCCATCCTCTGCAGCACCATCGCCCTGATGATCCGTTACCTGTTCGTGCTGGTGGATGAGGCCTCGCGGCTGATGGCGGCGCGGGAATCGCGCACCGCAGGAAGTGGCCTCACCCTCGCTGAACGCACCCACGTTCTGGGAGGGATGATCGGCTCGCTGCTGGTGCGCAGCATCGCCCGCGCTGAGCGCATCCACGCCGCCATGCTGGCGCGCGGGTATGACGGCACGCCGCGCGCGCTGCAGCGCCTGAGCTGGCGCCCTGCGGACACCCGCGCCGCTCTGCTTTGGGCCGCCGGCCTGCTCGGGGCACTAGCCCTTGCCTTTCTGTAGCACTGGAGGTTCCCTTGCCGGATGTCGCTCTGCGCCTGCGAGAACTCAGCTACCGCTACCCCGATGGCCGCCTGGCTCTAGATCGACTCTCGTTGGATGTAAAGCCCGGGGAACGAGTTGCCCTGGTGGGTCCCAACGGTGCCGGCAAGTCCACCCTTTTGCTGCACCTGAACGGGGTGCTGGGGGCGCGCGACCATGGCCGATCGAGCACCCCAGCAGCAGTGACGGTCTGCGGCATGCCGGTTCAGCGCAGCACCCTGACCGCCGTGCGCGCCCGTGTGGGGCTCGTCTTTCAGGACCCCGACGACCAGTTGTTCTCCACGACTGTATTCGATGACGTGGCCTTCGGACCGCTGAACATGGGCTGCCCCCGCGAGGAGGTGCAGCGGCGCGTGCACGAGGCCCTGGCGCAGGTCGGTCTGCAGGGATTCGAAGAGCGCATGCCGCACCACCTCAGCCTGGGTGAACGCAAGCGTGTCGCCATGGCGACCGTACTCGCCATGCCAGTGGAGATTCTCGCCCTGGACGAGCCCACAGCGGGCATGGACCCTCGCGCGCGCCGTGCGCTGGTGGGGCTGCTCGCCCAACTGCCCCACACCATGCTCGTCGCGACTCACGACATGCGCCTGGCATGGGAACTCTGTCCCCGCACGGTGATTCTCGACGCCGGCCACCTGGTTGCAGACGGCCCCACGGAGGTGCTGCTCCGCGACGACGCCCTACTGGAGGCGCACGGCCTCGAAACACCCTTCGCGGTCCTGCCCGAGGTCGCCTCGACAGCCCACCGCTAAGCCTAGACCACGGCCCTCGGGCCCGCTCCTGCCTGCCTCTCAGCCACACCGGCCCGGGCCGCATCACGCACGCCCAGAGCCCGTGGGGACGCCACGAGGTCTCGCTGTCTCCACCCTGCCCCAGGAGGCCTTCCATTCCCTATCCCTCGTACCAGCCAACAGCCTTTGGTCCGTTCTACCTTTCCACGACGCTGGCCCCCACGCTCCTGCTGTTCTGGTTGGCCCCGGTCTTGGCAGATCTGCCGGGTTGCGATAGACTTGGCACCAGGTAAGCACAATCGCTGACTCGACAACGCCATCACCTCATCGATGGAGATAGAACCCATGGCCGTACGTATCGTCACTGACTCCTCCTGTGACCTGCCACCGCATCTGGAAAACGAGCTGCACGACTGGGGCGTCCGTACCATCCCCTTTATCTTTCACTTTGGCCAGGAGACCATGGTCGATAAGACCATGTCCATGCAGGCCTTTCTGACCCGCGCGATGCACGTCTGGCCCACGACCGCGGCACCTGCGGCCGGCGCGTATGCCGAAGCGTACCAGGAGATCGTGTCAGCCGGGGATCAGGCGCTCTGCGTGACGATCACCGGCCGGCACAGCGGCGCCTACAACACCGCTGTGCTGGCGGCACAGGATTTTGGCCCGGACCAGGTCCAGGTGGTCGATTCGCGTTCGCTGTCGCTGGGCGAGGGCTTGCTGACCCTGGCGGCCGTGCGCGCTGCCCGCGCCGGCGCGTCGCTGCAGAGCATCGTGGAGCAACTCAAGGAGATGATCGGGCGCATCCGGTTCTATATCGGTCTGGACACACTGGATTATCTCGTTCGCGGGGGCCGCGCCAGCCGCGCGGCCGGCATCATCGCCTCGCTGCTGCAGCTCCGCCCGATCCTCTCGGTGGAGGACGGCGAGCTGACGCTGAAGGACAGGCCGCGCTCGCGCAAGCGCTGCAAAGAGCGCCTGCTGGCGCTGGCAGCGCAGACCATGCCCGCCGAGGCGCTTGGCGTCATGCACGTGGCCGCCGAGGCGGAGGCCCATGAGCTGGCCCACAGCCTGTCCAGCCTGACCGGCCATCCCCTGGAGACGATACCGGTGATGGAGGTGGGCATGGCCCTGGCCACACACGCCGGACCGGGCGGACTCGGCATCGCCGTCGTTCGCGAGCCGGGCCCCGAGGAGCGTGAGCGGCGCAGGACCATTCTGGGCCGCGAGATCCCGCGCCTGGAGTTGCCGCGGGTCGACCTTCCGCACATCGATCTCCCGAAAATCGACTTGCCGCGGATCGGTCGTGAGCACAAGGAAGACGATGGGGAAGGCAAGGACGGATGACAGCGCGGCCTGGGGTCAGCGATTGCCCTCGTGCCCTCCGCCGGGCGAGCCTTTGACCATCGCCGCCCTGCAGAGTACACTTGCGCGAGATTCGCTCGAGGGGGGTCCAGGGATGGGCACAATGGCACAGCAGGCCAGGCGAGAACGCCAGCGGCGAGCGTCGTCGAGGATGGCGATGCATGCCTGATTCTTTGCGTCCTCGCCTGATCCCCTTGTGGCCCGAGGGATCTGCTAATCGAGGCTACCCCGGCCAGACCGATCCGCATCTCGAGTTCTATGCGCCGGTGGCTGCCCCTGCCGCTCGCACCGACGGCAGCGTGGCCCTCTGGCCTGCGGTTATCGTCTGTCCAGGCGGAGGATATAGCTTCCTCGCGCCCCACGAGGCCGCGCCGGTGGCCTGGATGCTCGCCCGGCACGGCATAGCTGCCTTTGTCTGCCACTATCGCTTCGCACCGTACCGTTTTCCGGCGCCCTACGCCGACGTCGCCCGTGCTGTCCGGCTTGTCCGCGCCATGTCGCGGGGCCTGGGCATCGACCCGGCACGCCTCGGCTTGATGGGCTTCTCGGCGGGCGGCCACGCCGCAGTCACCGTGGCGACCCGTCCGGACCTCTATCATGACCCGGATGATGACCTCACGGACAAGCTCTCGGCGCGACCCAACCGCACCATTCTCGCCTATCCCGTGGTCTCGATGATCGCCCAGCGGCACGAGGGATGCCTGCTGAACCTCCTTGGGCCGGATCCTGATCCGGCACTGTGCCGTGCGTTGAGTGCCGACCTCTGGGTGGATGCTTACACCCCGCCAACCTTTATCTTTCACACCGCGGACGATCCCGCGGTGCCTGTCGGCCACAGCCTGCGCTACGCCGCCGCCTGTGACGCCCACAGCGTGCCCTTTGAGTTGCACGTCTATGCCCACGGCCATCACGGGGTCGGCCTGGCGCAGGATATCCCCGCCCTGGCGAATTGGCCGCAGCTGTTGCTCGGCTGGCTCAGCAGTCGACCGGCGAATGAAGGAGCGTGATCATGAACTCTCTGGAGCGCACCCTGGCGCGCATCGCCGGGAAACCGGTGGATCGCCCGCCGAACTTTGACATCCTGATGCAGTACGCCGCACACCTGATAGGCGCGCCCCTCTCGCGTTACTATCAGGACTATCGCGTGCTCTGCGAGGCCAATATGGCCGCGCTCGATGCCTTTGACCTCGACATTGTGCAGGCCATCTCCGATCCCTATCGCGAGGCCGCCGATTTCGGCATGAAGATCGAGTTCCCGGAGGACAACCTGCCGCTGGGCGTCGATCTGCTGCTCGCCGATCCCGCCCGCATCGCCGATCTGCGCGTGATCGACCCGTCACTGGGCTGCCGCATGTCCGACCGCGTGGAGGCGGTGCGCTGGTTCCGCGGGCGCGTCGGAGGCGAGGTGCCGATCCTCGGCTGGGTCGAGGGCGCGATGGCCGAAGCTGCCGACCTGCGGGGCGTCAGCAACCTGCTGCTGGACCTGTACGACCGGCCCGAATGGGTCGTTGAACTGCTCGAGATCACTGGCGCGCAGGCGGTGGCCTTTGCGCGCGCCCAGGTCGAGGCCGGAGCCGACATAGTCGGGCTCGGTGAGTCCGTAGCCTCGCAGATCTCGCCCCGCCTCTATGAGCGCCTGGTGCTCCCCTGGCAGCAGCGCATATTCGAGGCTGTGCGGGAGGCGGGCGCCATCCCCCGGTTGCACATCTGCGGCGACACCAACGGGATCATCCCACACATGGCCCGCACCGGCGCCGAGATCATCGACCTCGACTGGATGGTGGACCTGCAGCGCGCCGCGACGCTGTACAACGGGTATAACGACAGCCACACCATTCCCTCGCCGGCGCGCTGGCTGGCGCTCTCAGGCAACCAGGACCCCGTGGCCGTGATGCTGCAGGGCACCCCGGACGAGGTGTACGCCGCCTCGCTGCGCTGCCTCGAGATCATGGGCCCGCACGGCATCAGCAATGCAGGCTGCGAGATCCCCCTGGGGACGCCGCCGGAGAACATGCACGCCCAGACGCGCGCCATCGCGGATTACGCGGCGGCGATGGCGGCTAGCCAGCGTGATCAGGAATCCGACCCGTCGCAGGAGCATCGCCCATGAATTGGCACTTTGGGCCGCAGCTCTGGCCGTTGGCCGGCTCGATAGCCCTGGCGCTGGCCTTTGCCCGCGGCCTCTGGCCCGTCCGGCGTGCTCCCGGAGCGCACACCCTTCTGGCTCTGCTGCTGGCGTCCGCGGCCTGGTCCTTGACCGATCTCCTTCAGTACGGCTGCCAGACGCTGGACCGGAAACTGGTCCTGGAGAACCTCGGCTACATCTGGGTCGGCATCACGCCTGTGCTCTGGGTCTATTTCGTGCTCCAGCACACCGCCCTGCGGCGACGTCTGCGTGCCAGCGAGTTTGCCTCTCTCCTTATCATTCCCGCCATTGGGCTCATTCTGGCCTTTGCCAACCCGATGAGCAGCGCGATCCGAAACAATGTCTCGCTGCTGGTCTCGGACGGGCTGGCAATCATCAAAGAGAGCCATGGCCCGTACTTTTGGGTGATGGCCATCTATCTCTATGGCCTGTCCCTCGCGGGGGCGGTACTGCTGCTGCGCCACACAGCCCGCACAGGGCGGATCTGGAGCCGGCAGGGCCTCACGCTGGGGACTGTGGCGGTGCTCCCGATTCTCGCCAATCTCGCCTACCTGCTGACCAACAGAACGCACCTGCATATCATCGACCCAACGCCCATCGCCGTGAGCATCTCCGGCGCACTGCTGGTGGTCGCACTGAGGCGCGTCGCCATCTTTAGCCTTGACAGGGCAGGCAGGGAGGTCACCGTCGCGACGATGAGGGACGGCTGGATGGTGATCGATCCATCGGACCGCATCGTGACGCTGAATCCCGCCGCGCGCGACATCCTGGTACGCAGCGGCGTCGTCAGTGCCCGCAGCGCCGACCTCACCGGCCGCCGCATGAGCATCCTGTCGCCCGAGCTGTCGCCGATGCTGCGCGCTCAGATGGGCGCGGCCGCACTGGAGCAGCCTGTGACCGTGGGGCGCGGCGCCGCAGCGCGACACTATCGCGTCAGCCAGACGGAAATACGTAACCTTTACGATGAGCCATCGGGCACGGTTCTGACGTTGCGGGATGTCACCTGGCGGTCGGCCACTGAGCACGAGCGCGCAGAACTGGTGGAGGCGCTGGACCGAGCGCAGACGCAGGTTGCCGAGCTGGCCGCCCTGCTTCCGCATTGCCCGGCCTGCGGGCAAGTCCGGCTGGATGACGCGTATCGCGCGCGGCTCGACGAGTACCTGGAGCGGCATCCCGATATTCGCTCCCGGCTCCCACTGTGCCCCCGCTGCTCGGGTCCGGCCTCCTGACTGGACACGCCGCTGCCGATGGATAGCGACCGGACGAGTGCCGCGCAGTCCTGAGGTGATGAGGATCCGTCATCCGCGCAATGACCACGCCACGACCTGACCATGGAGGTAAACCGTTCGTGAACCGAGCCGCTGATGACCGCCGCTACGACGTCCTGGGCTATGGTGCCATTGCGCTCGACGATCTGCTCTATGTGGAACACTACCCCATCCCCGATACCAAGATGCCCTTGCTCGATTCGGTGCGCCAGGGGGGCGGCCTGACAGCCACGGCGCTGGTCGCTGTGGCGCGCCTCGGCGGGCGCGCGGCCTACGCCGGCGTGCTGGGCAACGATCCGCTCTCCCGCGAGGCGATCGAAGGGCTCGAGAGCGAGGGTGTGGATTGCTCCTACGTGCTGCGGCAGGACGGCGCCGGGCCGGTCAAGGCGGTGGTCCTCATCGATCGCTCCACCGGCAGCCGGACGATCCTGTACGACTCGAGCCATCTCACCGTGCGGGATCCGAACACGATCGATGACGAATTGCTGGCGCAGGCACGCGTGCTCTTTCTCGATGGCCGTATCGGCTCGTCGGGACGCGTCGTCGCGGCGCGCGCCCGCCGCATGGGGATCCCCGTGGTCTCGGATGTGGAACGCCTGACTGACGCGGGCGTCGAGGAGATGATGGAGCGCACCGATCACCTGATCGTGGGCCAGGCGCTTGCGGAATTGATGACCGGATACGATGATCCCGTCCGCGCCTGCGAGGCCCTCTGGCGCGAGGACCGCGTGGCGGCCATCGTGACCGCGGGCAGTCGCGGCTCCTGGTATCGCACCGCTGGGCAGCCGGTACGCCACCAGCCGGTTTTCCCAGTAGAGGTCGTGGACACCACCGGTTGCGGCGACGTGTTTCATGGCGCCTATGCCCTGCAGCTCGCCCTCGGCGCCACGGTGCCCGACGCGGTCCGTTACGCGGCGGCCGTCGCCGCCCTCAAAGCCACCCGCCCCGGCGGCCGCACGGGGATCCCGACGCACGAGCGGGTGATGGCGTTCATGCAAGAGGCGCGTTAGCGCGTTGCGCGCTGACGGGTTGGCAGGTTGCAGGTTGGCAGGTTGCAGGTTAGCGGTCCGGGAAGCCGCCGGCCACCACCGACGATCCGGCTCCCGGACCGGTGCTTCCTGGACCGCGGGCGTCTCGCCTGCTCCTGTCCGGACCGCGGGCTTATAGCCCGCATCCTGGTCCGCCGGCCCGGCCCCGGGTAATCGCGGGTCTGCCGTCTGGTTCTTAATCGCCCGCGCCCCTCTGGCCCTTGGCGCTTTGCGCCACCGCGGAGTACAACTCCGCGCCCCATGGTCGTCTGGCGTCGGTGTGGTGCCCCTCACGCACTGAACATTCAATAGGGCCAGACAGCCTTATACGAGCGCACCAGCGTGCGTTCCCCTGGCCTTTGGCGCTTTGCGCCACCGCGGAGTACAACTCCGCGCCCCACAGGCGTCGCGCCCTTTGGCAAGGCCCGTCGCTTATTCATCGACCCACAGCGGCACTCGATCACACATCACCGTGTGCGCCCTGGAATTCCAGAGACCATAAGGAAGCATACACGATGGCATTCCACTACAAGGCATCCATATGGACCGCAGACGTCTCGTCCGCATCTGGGGCGCGCGCGGGTCTGGAGACCCGCGATCTTGCCCCCGCACGAGAGCATGCACGGTGGCATGCCCCTACGAGATGCGTCCCGGAGCGCCGGCTTTAGCCGGTTCCGCCTGTATCTCCCGGCACCTCTCACACCTGCGCGCCAACTCCACCAGGTTCGCCTCGGCGTCGATAATCGTTGACGGCAGCGACGCGATCGCGGCAAGATCGTCCGGCGTCAACACCATCGGCGAGCGATGCTGCATCCCCCGGCGCTCCATCTCCACCACCAACGCCTCGTGCCGTACGAACACCCGGTGCGGATCGACGATTCCCCCATCGATGTAGCCCTGCACCGAATGCCCCTTGCGGATGCCGCCCAGGAACATGTGCATCTCCACATGCTCGCCTGCGGAGTACTCTCCGCCCAGGTGCTGGTCGCACAGCAGCCGCGGGTCCACGCCCCACATACGCGTCATGCGGCCACCAAGACAAGAACAATTAACATGGATAGACAGGATAGACAGGATAAGGATTGGCAGGACACAGACAGACTAGATACGGCGAGATCGCTGCTGGTCTGTACAAGCGACTGCGGTGGAGCCTGAGACGCAGTATCCATTATGCGCATCCTATCCTGTACATCCTGTCCATCGATGTGAAATCCCTCCGCCTGCCCGCCGCGCGCGTCTAGCCCAGTTCGCGACCCAGGCGCACCGTCTCGCGCGCCAGAACCTCCAGGTCCTCGCGCCGCGTGCGGTGGTTGGTGATCGCGACGTGAATCACAAAGTGTCCGCGCACGGTGGAACCCGTCGGCACGGCAATGCCCTGCTCCTGCAACTCCGCCAGGATGCGCTGGTTTAGGACGTCCAGCGAAGCGTCGTCGGTCCCCGGTCGCACGTAACGGTAGGCGACCACGTTGAGCGGCACCGGCGCAGCGAGCTCCAGCTCGGGGTCAGCCTCCACCAGGCCGGCCAGATAGCGCGCCTGGGCGATATTCTGAGCGACCAGCCGCCCATAGCGGTCGGCGCCGTGCTCCTTGATGGACATCCATGCCTTGAGCGCACGGAATCCGCGGGACAGCTCGAGATCATAGTCGCTAACCCAGGGCAGATCGCCCCCGCTGATTCCCCGATCCGACGCGCCCGGCTCGGCGTGCGCCAGGTAGGCCGGGTGCACGGCGAAGGTGTCACGGTGCATCGCCTCGTCGCGCACGAGGACGCAGCCGATTTGGTAAGGCATATACATCCACTTGTGCATGTCCAGCGCCAGCGAGTCCGCACGCTCCATGCCGGCGACGAGATGCCGGGTCTCGGGCGCCAGCGCCGCCCACGCGCCAAAGGCGCCATCAACATGGAACCAGAGACCCTCACGCTGGCAGAGATCCGCCAGCGCGACCAGATCATCGATGGCCCCCGTGTCGGTGGTGCCCGCGCAGCCGACCACGCAGGCGGGCTGCCAGCCCTCCGCGCGATCGCGGGCGATCCTCTCGGACAGTGCCGCCACATCGATGCGGAAATCGGCGTCACCCGGGATCTTGTGCAGCGACGCGCTGCCCAATCCAAGGGCGATCAGCCCCTTGTCGATGGACGAGTGGGCCTCAGTGGAGGCATAAAAGGCGAGGGGTCGCGGGCAGCCGCGCACCCCCAGCGTGCGCATATCGCATCCAGCGGCGTGGCTGCGGGCCACCGAGAGCCCCACCAGGTTGGACGCCGAACCGCCGCTGGTCAGGACCCCGCTGGCCTCTGCCGGATAGCCCAGCATCTCCTTGACCCAGGAGATCACCTGATGCTCGACGTGGTTGGCCGCGTGATGGTCGCCGCCGCCCAGATTGGGGTTCATGATCGCGGCCAGAAACTCAGCCAGGGCGCCGGTATAGGTCCCCGTGCCGATCACCCAGCCCCAGAACCGGGGATGCGTGGTGCCCATGGGCCAGGGCAGCACATCCGAGAGAAAGGCCTCGTAGACGGCTTCCGGCGGCGAGGATTCGCGCGGGACGGGCAGGCGGAAACGGTCCTTGGCCTCACCGGTCATGTGTCGCCAGGGCGGGCGCTCGCAGATCGTCGCCACGTGGTCCAGCATCTCGTCGACCATGCGGTGGGCCAGCGCGCGCGTCGCCTCCCAGTCCTCAGGGTCAAGCGTTTCTTCAGCGTTCAAGAGTTCTTCTTGCTCGTTCGGGTTCACGACATACTCCTGGGATGAGATTCGGCTCTGGCCGTGACAGGAAGGGGAAATCAACATCGATGGACAGGATATGCAGGATAGAGCAGGGCTGGCAACCGAGTGTCGCAGCTGAATAACCGATTTAGCCAGATTGAAGGAATCTCGTCTGCTCGGAGTGTGATCCGAATCCTGTACATCCTGTCCATCGATGTGAATGCACTTATGCCCTCACTCACGGAGAAAGGCCAGCGCCTGGTCGCGGATCTTTTCCATCGTGGCTGTGTCGACGTTGTCCTCGACGTACTCGATCGCCAGGGAGAGCCTGTCGTTGACCGTGACCGCACCCACCACCAGGTTGACGTTGGCCAGCGGGAACCCCCCGCCCGGCTTGAGCACCATGCGCTCCACCGCCAGCGTGCCCTGCTCCCAGGGACCCTCCACGCTCCCGAGGTTGGTGACCGCCGTGCCGTACACGATATCCTTGAGCGTGGCCATCTCGTCGCGTTTGAGCAGGCTCAGCACCGTGTCATCGCGACGTCCAAAGGATGCCAGTCTTGCATAGCGCGGGACGCCGGGCTGCAGCACGCTGGCCAACCGCTTGAACGGCATCGCCTCGAGAATCGTGGGATCAAGAGCACACCAGGTGAGCAGCGGCTCAAAGAGGTGCTTGTCGTCATAGAGACCCTCCAGCGTGCTGTGCAGCCGCGCGGCGTTCTCCCAGAATCCGCGCCCTGACTCGTAGCGCGCCCGCGGCCGGGCCAAACCGGCGTAAAACCCCATCGTCGGGCCTGGGGTTTGCGGCAGCCGCTCGCGCAGATCCACGGCCACGGCCGCCTTTTCGTGGAACGGCTGGGCGCCCAGTACGACCACCTGAGCCGCCACAAAGGCCATGGTCAGCGCCGTATTGACGGCCACCTCGTGGGCGCGGCACCGTTCCACCAGCGCCGCCGTCTCCTCCTCGTCCCAGGCCACCGTCAGCACGCGATGGCGAAAGCGCATCCAGTAGGCCCGGTGCAACGAGCGATAGTCCTCCTGGTCAAAGATCATGCGCTCTTTTTCCCAGCGGGAGTTGACGCGGCCGATGCCCATCTTTTCCATGGCATTGAGCGAGACGCCCTCGGGCATGTTCTCCTCGCTCAGCGGCGCCGACTCGGGCAGGGGTTCCACCGCCAGCGCAGGGTTCGCCAGGTGCCCCAGCAGATCGCGCGCCAGGTTCACCAGTGAAAGCCCATCGCAGATGATGTGATGGCAGAGGATTACAATGTCGGTGTTGCGGCTGGACTCGAGCAGGAGAAAGCGGATCGGCGGCTGGGCGCCGAAATCAAAGGGCATCCGGACGGATTCCTCCACGGCGCGCAGCCAGTGCTGCTCCGATTGCCGCGGGATGCTCTGAACCCAGGGGCCGCCGGCGCCCTCCGTCGTGAGCATGAGGTCGCTCCCGTCGCGCACGATCCGCGAGCGCAGCTGCGGATGCCGCAGGCTCACCTTGTCCACCGCGTCCTGCAGGGTGCGCTCGTTGACGCGTCCCCGCAGCCGCACAAGCAACGTCACGATGGAATAGGGCGACCACATGAACATGCGCTCGATATTGGTGAGTGGGCGGCTATAGGGCTCAGGGGTGAGATTCTGTGTCATGGTGAGCACTCCGGTGTGTGGGCGTGAGAACGTGCCAGCGTGAAAAGTCACAACCAGAGTATACCCCGAACGGCGAGAAGGGCGAAGGAAGAGGGGGCGGGAGTGGAAGCCAACAGCGCTGGCTCCCCGCTCCCTGCATCAACTGATTCGGTGCATCCCCAATGCCGTTATGTCTACACCCTCGCTGCCGCCATCACCGGCGCGATGGCCACCGCCTCGCCGTGGCGCAGGTAGCGTTTCTCCATATAGGGCGACGTCATGGCGCGCATCAGCGAGCCGTAGGCGACGTCAAAGGGCACAGGATCGCCCACCTTCAGCGTGCCGCCGCGGTCGTGGAGCACCAGCTGGTCGCTGCACATCCCCACGATGCGCGCATTGACGCGGGGCCGCAGCGCGTTGAGCGCCACGTCCTGCTCGCCCAGCGCCACGATCGCCCGCCGGATGGTGCCCAGGTCCTCGCGCTCGGGGCGCCGCCCCAGGGCGTTGAGCGCCCGCTCGCCCCGCGGCCGCGATGGCTTGTCCTTGACCTCGATTACCTCGCCGATGACGGTGAACGCGTCGCTGGCCAGCCCTTCGATCCGTTGCCGCCGGGTGCTCTCCTGGCCCAGCAGGATCGCCTCGCCGATGCGCAAATGGTTCACACGCCCGATCCGCTCGGTGCTCATCACCCACTGGTGGTTGCCCGAGTTGCCGCCCGAGACCAGCGGCAGCGCCATGTCCAGATCGCGCTCCAGGTTGTCCACCAGCCGGCTAAAGGCGCCCATGACCTCGTCGGTGGGGATGACGCCGTTGAGGCACACCAGGTTGGTACCGATCCCCCGCAGCCGCACGCCCTTGAGCGCCACGACCTGCTCCACGAACTCGGGCAGGTCGCGCGGCATGATCCCTTCGCGCAGGTCGCCGCCCTCGACCATCAGGATCACCCCGTGCACCCGCCCCGCAGCGCGGGCATGGGCCGCCAGCAGGCGCACCACCTCCAGCTCGGTGTTCAGGCTGACATCGGCCAGCGCCACCACCTGCGCCACACGGCTGGGCCTCGGCGGGCGCAGTAGCATCAGCTCGGCGTCCACGCCTGCCAGGCGCATCCGGCGCAGGTTCTCCAGTCGCGAGTCGCCCAGCGACCGGATCCCGCCGCGCACGATAGCCCGCGCGATCGCGGGATCGCCGCAGACCCCCTTGGTCACCGCGGTGATGTCGATCCCGCGTTCGGCGTACCGCTCGCGCAGCGTCCGCGCATTGTGCTCGATCCGGTCCAGGTTGATCTCGATCCGCGTGCCCGTCACTGCGCACTCCCTTCCAGTCCCAGCCGCATCACCGCGGCCTGTACGATCTCGTCCAATAGCTCACGGCCCCCCATCCCCTCGGCGCGCGCCATGAACCCGATATAAGCGTGGGGCTTGTCGGCGGGCGTGGTGGTCAACCCGGCAAAGGTGTTTCCCTCCAGCAGGAACGGCCCCTCGGGCGTCAGGATCGTATCGATCCGCCCGAAATCCTTGAACCCCAGCGTGCGGTAGGCCGCCAGCGCCAGGTCCCGCATCTGCGTGCGCGTGGCGTCATCCAGCGGCGCCGGGCACTCGAAAGCGTCGTCATCGCGCTCCTTTTTGTCAAAGGTCAGCGTGCGGTCACCCTCGCGGTAGCAGATCTCGAGCGCCGGCAGCACCCGGGCGGTGGCGCCATTGCCGACGATCCCCAGGGTGATCTCCCGTCCCTGAATGAACTGCTCGATGAGCACGGGCTGGCCGATGGTCGCCAGGCGGCGCTGCACCCCCGCCACCAGCGCAGCATAATCCTCCACCACCGAGTCCACATCGATGCCGGCACTGCCGCGTCCCGCCACCGGCTTGATGAACAGGGGGTACGAGAATGGCGGATCCTCGCTAAAGGGGAGGCAGTCGTCGATGGTGCAGGCCACGATAAAGGGAGAGGTGGGCAGGCCCGCCTGCTGCCAGAGCCGCTTGGCCAGCGACTTGTCCGTGGCCAACGCGATGGTGTAGACGTCGGAGCCCACGTAAGGGATGTCGAGCTCCTCCAGCAGCGCCGCCTCGACCATGCTGGAGACGTTGAACGCCAGGTCGATCTCCGCTTCGGCCAGCCGCTGGATGATCCGGTCGTCCCAGGGGATCTCCAGCACGGGGTAGCCCGCCGCGAGTAGCGCCTGCCGGTGGTGCGCCACCTCGTCCGCGGTGGTGTCGTGCACCTCCGCGGTCCCCGCAAAGCACCGCTGTATGGCGAAATTCCCCCGGGGCTTGCTCAAGAGTCCGATCCGTATCGTTCGCATCCGATTCTGCTCCTCTCGCTGGGGCCGTGCACAACCGCCACACACCGTCTAAACTTTCGGGTGCGGGCTCGGAACCACGGGCAACCATACACGACAGGGTCGCGAACGGGGCAAGACCGGGGTGCGGCCCGGACACAGGGTCCGGCAGCCAGTGCGCACGGAAGGGTGAACGCGGCGGGGCGTGTGCCCCACTACAATAGCCAGAGTATAACACAGCGCCCGGGCCCCCGCCAGCGGTGGGAGGCTGCGGGGGGGAGGGCGTTGGCGCGTGACGCGTTTGAACGCTGGAACGTTGGAAGGTTGGCAGATTGTACGAATGCAGCGTGGTGCGCAGCGTGTAGCTACCCTATGGAGAACCCTCCTCATCTTCTGGCGCAACAACGCTGTCAGGGACGCCCTGTGCGTAGCTGCTCACGAATTCCTCAAAGCCGTTCCTCATGTTCTCGCGAAACCTTTGTGCAACGAGTGTGTCGCCAAACAGCTGAAACGAACGGCTACGATAGTGGGCATTCAGCGTGTACATCAGTCGCTGGAGATCCACATAGTCTGCGACGGAGCCCTCGTTCAACTCGAGAAACGGGTACAGCTTGCCATTCAGCATCTCCAGCCGTTCGTCCCAACCCCTAGACTGGAAGTAGGGCAGGTGGTCGCTGTAGACCTGGGTGGAAGGCACCGGGGTAAAGAGCATCGGTATGACCGAACCCACAACCTCGGACACGAACATTATCGTCTTAACCACGTCATCGATCTTTTCGCCGGGGAGCCCGTACAGCACAAACGCGTTGACGTCCATATGTCGCAAGGAAAAGCCGGCCCGCTCGGCCATCTGCGCCGCCGCCACAAACTGGTCCAGCGTCACGTGACGTCGGTTGAGCCCGGCCAGGTGCTGCTCGTTGATGCTCTCGCAGGGCAGGTACAGGCGTTGCAGGTTGGCCTCTTTGAGCAGGTCAAGCAAGCGTTGCGACCTGCTCAGGTGGCGCACATCCAGGCCCTCGGGGGCATACAGCCTGTAGAAGTGGCCATCAGCGATGGTGGCTTCGAGCAGCTTCTGAAAGTGCTGCTCGTGGTCCCAAAGGAGAAAGTCAGCGTAGTAGGCAAAGTCCTTAATGCCGTAGGTGTCCTGTGCGTAGTGCATCTCTGCCAGAATGTCGTCCACCGGGCGGTACTCGACTCGCCGCCGCCCGGCGTTGATGGCGTGCTGCGCGCAGTAGGCGCAGTTGTACGGACATCCGCGCGCCGGCGTCACGATGGCATAGGAAGGCGGTGTCTCGTAGAGCGAGAGGTCCGGCCACAGGTCGTTGGCTTCCGCGACCTCGCCCACCACGACCAGATCGGGCCGGGTGAACCGTGCGGCGTGCTCAGGCGCCAGCGTGGGATAGATGCCGCCCAGAATGATCGTTGGCTTGTCGTAGCCCCACCGCCGTCGAAGGCGAGCGATCAGATCGCGCACGGACTCCCACCAGTAGGTCATCGTAGCGCTGATCCAGACCTCGTCGGGAGGGTTGTCCCGCGTATAGCCGTGGTCGTCGAGCCAGGCGTCAAAGTCGGGCCATGACCGACCAAAGTGGTGCTTTTGCAGGCGAAGCTCCTCCGCTCCTTTCTGCAGGACATAGGGCCTGGCTCCGGGGGCAGGGGTATCTTTCTCAGCGAACGACTCGTCCGGACCGATGCGGCGCTTGCTCACGGTCCGGCGCGCACCGCTCGCCTCCATAAAGTCGAAGAGCTCACGGCGCTTGTAACCCAGCTTGCCGAGCAGCGCGCCGATGCGGAGCAGGCCATAAGGTTGCGACCACTCGGCCCAGTACTGCACGTCATAGACGGGAGGGTTGATCAGCAACGCCGCCTTGGCCGCGGAATCGCCGGGCAAGGCAGCTGGAATGAGGCCAGTGACCACATGGCAGGGCCTAGGCCGGGCATCAGAAACCTTTTGGGATATCATTGACAGCACACCATTGTCATGCTACTCTATAGTTAATCCATACATTGGAGGTGGATGGCCGTAGGCCATCGGGAGAGCGCCCTTCAGGGCGCTTTTCCTTTTCTACGGTAGAAGCTTCTTGCCATAGCCCTCGATCCGCCCTGTCCTTTTGTCGCGATGGTACTTGGCCTGTTTCAGAATGCTGGAGATGCGGTCTCCGAAGACGCTCACGTCGCTCTGCAGGAGATCGTGCTCGAGCAACACCTCTCGCCGGGACGGATGAGCGATCAGGTCTGCGAGCTGAAGGCCTGCAATGTTGGCGCTCTTGGGCTTAACTTTGAGTTCGCTCGATGTCAGCCGCTGTCGCCAGCGGACTGGAGGTATGTTCACCGTCCCGTGAACATAGTGATGGCCATATGAGGCCTTGAGTTTCCCATCCTCAACGCCGCCCCGGCTTTCGACCAAAACATCCCCACGGTGGTTACCATAGTGCAGAAAGAGCACATAGCGCTCCAGAATAACCTCGAGACAGTAGTGATAGGGTTGGTACTGCCAGACCGTATACTGCTCTCGGTGTGCCTTCTTGTCGATGACCACCGTGATCACTACATAGTCCCAGCGCCTCAGGGCCGCCAACAGAGCGTGGTTGAACCGCTCCTCTACTTCGGGGTCGCGCAGGCAGGCAAAGGGACTGCGTCTATTGACCAGTTCCTTGCGATGGAAGATGATGGCCTCATCGGGATCGGCTTGAAAGAACGATCGCTTGATCTCCTGCATTTCGGGCTGTAGCACGCTCATGTTGTGGCTTGACTCAACAATCACGCCCGTTAGCGAGAGAAAGCGCTCGTTCGGATCGTCAGCATGTTTCAGATCGTGATTTCCCACTTCATCGATGTAGACACGATAGAGTCCCATCTCTATCCCAACTCCGCCAGGCTCCCCTGAATCTCCCTCAATTCCTCGTCCGCCAGGCCCCACAACTGCGCCGCCAGTCGGTCGATCTCCGCGTCAATCTCCTTGACCCGCGCGGTATCGCCGACCGCTGTGGCCGCATGAGCGGCCTGGGATAGGCCGCATAGGCCAGCATGGATTGGGCTTCCTTCATCGAACTTGGGCACTGCGACGCGTTCTAGCACGTGGGTGTCCATCTGGACGGCGATGCCATACGATAGCACGATGAACTGAGCAGCGGACGAGTTCAATGCAGCACACAGGTAGTGCGCCTCGGGCGCAGACCCGCAATCCACTACCATCAACTTGTGGTCTGGAACCACATTGCGAGCTTCTTCAGAGTCACATACCGCCGCGGTCAGGCGGGACGCTTGTTCACGCCAGACGACCTTGTATGGTGCAAAGGTGTAATCTCCTACGTTGTAGATCGAGTAAAATGGATCTGACTCTCTGAAGTAGCGTCTGAATCCCGATCGCCTTCGTAGCTCTCTCTCAAAGTGCTTCAGATAGGCATAGGTGCGAGGCAGTCGCACAGCCATATCCGTCTCCGCTATAGCTCTGAGGCCCATCCCTTGCTCGTGTGTTACCAGAATCTTGGCTTGCGGTGTCGCTCGCCATCGACCCACCTCTCTTCCGCGTAGCAGCGGATAGATCAGGTCAGACTCAAGCACGGCCTGAACCTGTTCCACCGGCGTTCTGGCACCCTCGGTTATGTTGGTCGCCACGAGCAACCCCTCGTTACGCTGGGCTACCACATTGAGCCAGTACACGCCGTTAAGCCAGGTGCAGGTCCCCGCGCGCGCCTGGTAGTGCGATTGACCAAGAACCTTGGTCACAGCAGCCAGTGCCCGAGGACGACCAGTGATCCAAGCCGATGTCGGGTCGTCTCTGTTCACAGGGATTGCCGAATGCTGCCAAATCGCGGCCACCTTGTCACGAACTAGCTCACTCAGATCCGTATCCTCGGGAATAACCGCGCCTCCGTCTGGCTTGTACCAGAGGTTGTACCCCAGTAGGGGGTAGCGCATGCTCCTGCCTCGCTCCATGATGACGACAGCTGTGCGGTTCGCCGCGCCTGCAAAGGGCCTAAGCCTTGACATGTCGTCAACTTGCAGAACGCACAATGCTGTACCGTCCCCCAATCTGAAGCGGCGAAACCCCTTGCCAGCACCTGCCGTCTTGAACACACTCTGAGTGATCACAAAGCCGAGTTTGCCTGTAGGTCTGACATATCGATCAAGCGCTACGTAGGTCATCAATACGGAAATGTCGTCCTTCGCCTTGCCGAGAATGGCATCATAGCCCTTGTGGGGAAAGAGCTCGTGCCTCGCCCAAAGCGCGACGGTCTGTTGCCGATAGTCCTCTGGCAGACTCTCCCAGTTCACCCAAGGAGGGTTGCCCGCCACGAGATCAAAGTGGCCCTGAAACAGCGGCGCGAAGGCGTTCTTGATGATGCGTGCCCAGATTCCATTGATCCCCTGCGCTTCGAGATCAGCGAGTTTGGAGAACAGGTCTCGCGCTACCCTTGCCTGCTCGTCACGTAGATCGGGCCATCGAAGTCGCAAGCGCTCCTCGAATACCGCGTCGCCGTTCTGACTGTGTACAGCGTCTTCGAGCAGCTCGGCAAAGGCGTCGATCCGCTCCGAAGTCACCAGGGCAATGGGCACTGTGAAACGCCCAACCGCGGTCTGAAATGTGTAGCCCGGGTGCTGTATGTCAGTGGAGCGCTCGGCGAACATCCGTCCCTGGCCATCCGACTCGACAGATAGGGAAGGCGTAAGGATTGAGTCCGCCAGGTACACGGGAATGCTGATGTCCTCTTTTCGAGCCTCCAGCAGATCGCCCAGCGCCAGCAGATAGTTCGCACGGGCGGAGATAACGGCCAATGGATTCAGATCAAAGCCGACGATGTTTGTCAGGACTTGCTGCAGGACAGCCGCGGGCGGGAGCATTTTGTCGTCGGCATAGGCTCGGACTCGCTTGATGGCAAGGACCAGGAACGTTCCGGAGCCACAAGCGGGGTCGAGCAGGCGCACTCCGGGGTCGCCCTGGTATCCGAGCTGATTCAGCACGCGCTCCGCCAGCCAGTCCGGGGTGTAGTATTCGCCCAGGGCGTGCCGCAAGCGGCGCGGCATCAGATTCTGGTAAAGCTGCTTGAGCAGGTCGCGGGTCTCTTCCGGGTCGACGTCCAGCGTTACCAGCGAGTAGTTGGCGAGATCGCCCACGAGGCGGCGTAGCGCGGCCTCCAGGGACTCGTCCCAGATATCCAGGTACCACCCGAAAAAGTCGCCTTCTACAAAGTTCTTGATGCCGAAGTCCGCCAGAACACCACCACGCTCCATTTTGAGCAGGTACTGCCTAAACGCCCGGCTCTCGCGGCTGGCCTCAGCCGCCAGGCTGGTCCCCATCTTGGGCATAAGGTAATACTGCGCGACCTGCACCGCCAGCAGCTTGATGAATGTGGCGTAGTAGGTGTGCAGTGCGAAGAACAGACGGGGACCGTCGGGGTTGCGATCCGCGATAGCATACGAGCGTGCGAGTCCGGTCAGGTCGAGTTGGCCGGAGCCACGCTCGTAGCCGGTAATCTCGCTGAACTGCCGTTGCCACTGCTGGAATAGGACCCTCACCTTGGGGTCTTCACAAAGCGTCAGGGCACGATAGAGCGCCGGCATGACCTGGCGCGCCACGTTCGAGTTCTCACCAAAGTCGCGCTGCAGGTTCTCGGGTGTGAGCGCCAACTCCGTGGAGAGCGATAGAAGGTACCTGAGAAAGGTTTCCACGCTCTGCGCGCTGACCGGCAGCGGATCGTCTATGTGGTAGTGCTCATCACGATAGCGGACAAAGATCAGGAACGCGCCATCGAGCACAGCACCGGCAAGACGCTCCCTGCGATGCCGGTCCAGCCGCTCTAGGCCCTCCATATACTGCTTGACCTGCTCAATGGCGTGCTGATTGGCGCGGTAGCTGTTGTTCTTGCGCAGGGACTGAGGAGGCTCATACTCAATCACCATGCGGTTATAGACCGCATCGGCACGCCCGTTGATCAGGGTGCGTTCTCGGTCAAGGTGCAGCTGCACGTCAAAGTTGCTGGCGAACTTCTCCAGGATGCGCTCCATGGCGGCGACCAGGTCGGCCTCGTTGCGCGCGCCCTGACCCGCCGCCAGGATTTCGCTGGCGATCTGTGGTGCGCGCAGGCGGACAAAGGCCTCAAGCTCGGTGGGGGTGAAGGCCATTGAGACTACTCCTGCCTGTACGCTGGCTTTGGGAAGATGACTTTGACCGGCTGGCGGTACACGGCGTGGTTGATCAGTAGCTCTCCCTTGGTGAGTCTCGTCATCGCTGACTTGAGGTCGTTATCCAGGAAACGGTAGTCGGGCATGCCAACCTCCTGCGACCCTGTTCGCCCCAGGATCTTGGTCGCGCTATTGCCCGTCACGCGCGAGTGAACGGCGCTCATGAACTGCTGGGCTGAGATCAGAATCACGCCAAGGCTCCGCCCTCTCTCGGCGATGTCCAGAACCTGCTCCGTGATGGGCGAAACCTGGCTCCCACTCGGGGCATATTTGTTTAGCTCGTCGACGAAAAAGATGATCTTCGATGGGACGTCGCTCGGTTCGGTGCGATCGTCGACTTCCTCTGCCTTAAGCGCATAGATAGTCCGCAGCAGGTCACCAAAAACCAGTGTCTGCTCTTCGTCCTTGAGCTTGGCGATGTCCACGACATACGTATGGCCGCCCTTGATGTTGTAAATCTCATGAGAGAGAACCTGTTCGCCCCTCGAGCGGCTATCGACAAAGACGCCTGTCTGTCTTGTTTCAACAAGCCGCCGAAGATGCCGGCGGAACTTGCCCACAGACGACGCCCGGTTGTCACCAAAGCCCTGGCTCTTGCCATCCTTAAACAGCGGTGCCGCATACAGGAGATTGGTCCAGCTATTCACATTCCTGAATGCGGCATCGCCGCGCCCTTCGAGGCCCTGCATCAGATCTCCGATGATGGACTCCATAGTGTTGGTCGAGTCGGAAACATTCGTAAACAAGAGATCCAGCTTATCGGCTGCGCAATCCAGATCATAAGCGTAGATGGTCTGGATACCGGGTTGCACAAAGCTATTTGCTCCCCCACTTGGCCCGCGGGGGAGCAAATAGCGCACGTTGTTGAACGGTCGCGGCTCCAGCCCAAGAGCTTCCCACATCGCTTTCTGGTCGGGGGGCAGTTCAGGCCCGCGTTGATCCAGGCGCAGGAGGTCGCCCTGCTTGACGTTCAGAATGATAACCGCGATGTCGTCGGGGTCTTCCGATGTTTGGAGAATGGCCTGTAACAGGAACATGGCATAGCTGGTCTTGGTCGCCAGTCCGCTGATGCCGGATATGTTCACATGTGCCGACTCGGGGCCTAACACGAACCGGCGGTCGAGAAATGCAGGAGTTGAGGCTCCATTGCTCATCTTGATGAGACCTGCGGGGATACGGTCCTTCTTCAGCATTTCGTCGATCCCAAGGGCATTCTCGATACCCTGCTGATCGGCAAACCGTGCCAGCTGCTCACTCGGCACGGGCATGTAGATATCGCTGTTGTTGCTCAACACGTTGGCATACGCCACCGTGGTGCCCTGCCGAACGGAGTTGGGCTCCTCGTTCAGTTGTCCAAAGTTGCTCGAGATGAAGTTGGCCAGGTGGCTCGGCGCATCCGTACGGTGCTCAACCACGGTCACCAGGCCATAGGTGCAGCTTGGTGGCTCACCCGGCTGGCTAACCTGGTTCACTGCGATGATGTCAAAGGGATTTACTATGACGTCATCGGCTAACCAGAAAGCGAACCTGTCGGAGGTTATCGCCTCTCGCTCTGTGGCCGAGGTTCGACCGATGGCCTGCTGCACTTCGGGGGTATTGGTGTTGTCGTCCATGCTACACGCTCCTCTCCACCAGCCTGCTTAACTCGGCCCAACGGACTCTTCCCATCAGCACGTCGCGCGAGACAAAGCTAGCCTTGATGGTTTCCTCCGCAAGGTGTATGGGGTACAGATGACAGTGCCAGCGTGAGTCCAGGCCGTGCGGCGTCACGTTGCGCTCGGCTACCAGGCAGCGCGAGAGATGATCGGCCAAGTCGGCCGGTATGGGTTCGCGCGTGGGACATGGCAGTTCGACTTTGACGACTCCCATAAGCGGATAGTCAAGCTCCTTTTGCTCGCGGAGCCGCAGATACCAGAAGGCAACCTGGCTTCCATGCGAGCTGAAAGCCGCCGTGCGATGCCCATAGGGTAAGCCCGCCAGGATGCTCGTGATGTCGAGCCTTCGCCGGCCCCCGCGTCCGAACTGGAAATTGGGGTCTTTGCGAAAGCTCTTGGCGACACCGATCATGTGCGGCGCCTTGACGAACTCATCCAGCTTCACAGCGCCGTCCAGGATTAACCAGCGCCCCTCGTCGCGCATGTTATCCGTGCTCGAGATCAGGCCAATCTCCAGCTTGTGCATGCGGTTGCGCGCGATGCCGCCTGCACGCGTTCGAAGGTTCTCCTTGCTCGCGTCCTGAGGAGTGATACTGGACTTTTCCGTCGTGTCGATCACTTCGAATGACCCATCTGGAGTGTTGAGGTCGGACAACTGGCTCCAGACGGTGTCCGACACCCCAAGCGCGCCCCGGGGCAGCAGAAGCAGCAGTCGCTGCTCGCACGCAAGCGGCTTGATACGTCCATCATCGTTACGTCCGACAACGGCAGCGCCGATCTGCGCCAGTTCTATAGGGAAGGAGCGCTGGCCCTCGATGCCAGTTGCCAGGTAGTAGGTCCGAAGACTCCCATCGACAAAGTAGCGGTACATGTGGCAATCCCGCCGGTACAAAGGGGGCGTTGCGCGGTAGAGTTCGTTCACCGAAGGAAGAGGTTCCTCCAAGAACTCGGTTATGTCACCCGAATCTGCGTTCACCAGCGCATCCTCGCGCTCATCCACGTCCGGCATGAGCATGTCTTGCACAGCGCCGCCCAGTGCTGGCAGGATGCGCAGATTGTCTCCGAGAATGCGAACTACCTGAGAAAGGCTTTCGGCTGTCCCCATGGCCTCCCCTCACCAGAACTGCTATTGGCTTGGCGGCACGGTACCCTATGCCAACCATTCTACCCGCCTCGGTTCAGGTTCGCAACCGTAAGCGTTCCGCGCCCGCGCATTCATATGCACATTTTACGCCCCCGGCGCGACAGGTACCGTCGCACAGTGGCCCTCTCCCCAACCCCTCCCCCGTCGGCGATGGGTACATCGCAGGGGAGGGCAAGCCGTGGGGCCCCGTATCCTGCCCATCCTGTCCATCGATGTGAATTCTCCCCCTCCTTGACGTCCCCCCGCTCCCGCACTATCCTGTCCCCGGCAACGCAGCCAGACGCTCTATGGAGAGACACTCATGACCAAAACCCCTTCCGCCCGCATCCTCGTCACCGGCTCCGCCGGCCAGATCGGCTCCGAGCTCACTGTCGCCCTGCGCGCCCACCACGGCGCCGACCGCGTGGTCGCCGGGGTCCACCGCACGCCCCCCGGTGCCGCCCTGCAGGCTGGGCCCTGCGAGAGGGTGGATGTCACCGACCGCGCCAGCCTGGAGGCCGCCGTCGAGCGCTACCGCGTGGACACCATCTACCACATGGCGGCGATGCTCTCCGCCGTCGGCGAGAACAACCCGCGGGCCGCCTGGCGCGTCAACGTCGGCGGGGTGGTCAACGTGCTGGAGGTGGCACGGGAGCATGGGCTCAGGGTGTTCAACCCCTCTTCGATCGCGGTCTTTGGCCCCGGCGCCGCACCGAACGCGGAGCGCCGTGCGCCGCAGGAGGCGGTCCTGCGCCCCACGACGATCTATGGCGTCGCCAAGGTCACCGGCGAGCTGCTGGGCGAGTATTATGTCAATCGTTACGGCGTGGATGTGCGCGGCCTGCGCTATCCCGGGATCATCTCCAGCGAGACCCTCCCCGGCGGGGGCACCACCGACTATGCCGTGGCGATCTTTTTCGCGGCGCTGGCCGGTGAGCCCTACACCTGCTACCTGCGCCCCGACACGGCCCTGCCGATGATGTACATGCCCGATTGCATCATCGCCACGCTGCAGATCATGGATTCAGAAGCATCATTGCGCTACCCCACCTCCTACAATCTGGCGGGGATGACCTTCACCCCGGCCGAGCTGGCGGCCGAGATCGTCAAACGCGTCCCCGGGTTCATCGTCCGCTACGAGCCCGATGCCCGCCAGGCGATCGCCGACTCATGGCCCGCCCGGATCGACGACACGCCCGCCCGCGACGACTGGGGCTGGGCGCCACTGTACGACCTGCCGATGATGACGGAGCACATGCTGGCGACGCTGGCGGACCGCCAGGCGGTCACGCCCGAAAGGAGCTGATATGGCCAGGTTCGACTTCATCGACCGAGAGATGGAGGCGCTGCGCGAGAGCGGCCTCTACAACACCGTGCGCGTGATGGGCTCCCCCGCCGACGCCTGGATGGTGGTCGACGGCCGGCGCGTACTCAACCTGTGCACCAACAACTACCTCGGCCTCGCCAACCACCCGCGCCTCAAGGAGGCCGCCATAGCGGCTGTGGAGCAATGGGGCGTGGGGCCCGCGGCGGTGCGCTCGATCGCCGGCACGCAGGGGCTGCACGTCGAGCTCGAGCGGCGTCTGGCGGCCTTCAAGGGGGTCGAGGACGCCCTCTATGTCCAGTCGGGGTTCGTGGCCAACCAGGCGGTGATCCCGGCGCTGGTGGGCCGCGACCGCGAGTCGGGCCAGCTGGACGTGGTCTACTCCGACCGGCTCAACCACGCCAGCATCATCGACGGCGTGCGGCTCTCGGGGGCGCGCACGGTGGTCTACCAGCACTGCGATGTGGCCGACCTGGAGCGCCAGATCGAGGCCACGCTGGCCGAGCACCGCCGCGGCCTGCTGGTAACCGACGGCGTGTTCAGCATGGACGGCGACATCGCCCCGCTGGACCGCCTTTACGAGATCGCCGAGCAGTACGGGCTGATCACCATGGTCGACGACGCTCACGGCGAGGGCGTGCTGGGCGCCGGCCGCGGGATCGTCCACCACTTTGGCCTGAGCGGCAAGTTCGACATCGAGATGGGGACCCTGAGCAAGGCCTTTGGCGTGGTCGGCGGCGTGATCGCCGGCCGCAAACAGGTGATCGACTATCTGCGGCAGCGGGCACGCCCCTTTTTGTTCAGCAGCGCCGTCACCCCGGCCGACACCGCTGCCTGCATCGCTGCCGTGGACCTGCTGGAGGCCAGCGGCGACCTGGTGGAGCGCCTGTGGGCCAACGCCGCCGTGCTCAAGCAGGGGCTGGTGGACCTGGGCTTTGACTGCGGCAACTCGGCAACGCCGATCATCCCGGTGATGCTGGGCGAGGCGACGCTGGCCCGCCGGTTCAGCCAGCGCCTCTTCGAGGAGGGCGTGTTCGCCATGGCCATCGGCTTCCCCACGGTGCCCCACGGCCTGGCACGCATCCGCGTGATGAACACCGCCGCCCACACCGAGAACGACCTGCGCTATGCGCTGGCCGCGTTCGAGAAGGTGGGCCGCGAGCTGGGGGTGATCGCGTAGCGACGAACCGTGGTCGGACCGTAGACCATGGACGATGGACGATGGAGCGCCGCCGGGGCGCGGGTCTCCAGACCCGCGTAAAAGCCAGGGCGTACATCACGACCCGGAGCCGGCTGAGAGCCGGCGGTCCGTACCCGCCGGACTGCGGGCGTCGCGGCGGCCGTACCTGGGGCGCGGAGTTTTACTCCGCGGCTGGGCCGCAGGCCCAGAGGCCGACCCTCCAGGGCCAGAAGCCGACGGCCCTTATTCCTGTCGGCTTTCGACGGCCGACATGCCTTTGGACCGCCGACATTCCTGTCGGCTTTGGACGGCCGA
>ENA-OSEO01001630-OSEO01001630.1-sediment-metagenome-genome-assembly--contig:-NODE-1630-length-38715-cov-10.651276_pt1 | contig 38715 bp, 24 predicted proteins | sample MGYA00237883_ERZ534232 | MGnify/ENA metagenome assembly ERZ534232 | reverse complement strand
CCCGGAGGCGGAGCGGGGCCCGGCGCTGGAGCGGGGACCGGAGGACCGGCGCCCGGAACAGCCACAGGACCGGGGCCTGAAGCGGGCCCGGGACCCGGAGGCGGAGCGGGGCCCGGCGCTGGAGCGGGGACCGGAGGACCGGCGCCCGGAACAGCCACAGGACCGGGGCCGGGAGTGGGCCCTGGACCCGGACGCGGAGCGGGGCCCGGCGCTGGAGCGGGGACCGGAGGACCGGCTGCCGGAACAGCCACAGGACCGGGGCCGGGAGTGGGCCCGGGACCCGGACGCGGAGCGGGGCCCGGCGCTGGAGCGGGGACCGGCGCTGGAGCGGGGACCGGAGGACCGGCTCCCGGAACAGCCACAGGACCGAGGCCTGAAGCGGGCCCGGGACCCGGAAGTGGAGTGGGTCCCGGCGCTGGAACGGCAACCGGGCGGCCGGGAACGGCCCTGGCTCACCAACTCGATCTGATCAGCGACGAGATCGAGAAAAGCATGCGCGGTGAAGGTGAGGCGGATATTCAGGACCTGGCCATGGCGGTCTTTCAGATGAAGACCGAACTGATCCAGGGGATCGAGTCCCAGAAGGCCCTGGGCATTGCCTATGAAAACGAAGAGGCCATCCTTGAAAAGGCCAATGAACTCACGGACAAGGTCTTTCTTCAACTGATCCGGGACGAATACCGTTCCGGTAAGACGTCCACCGGCCGCATGGCCCAGATCCTTCGAAGGCTGATCCCGGATCCCGACGAACTGAAACGGCTCCTTCCCAAGATCAAGACCGCCCTGCTTTCCGAGGGGATGCCCCTGGGCGAGTACCTCAAGCTCATCAAGGAACTGGGCCGGGAACTCCAGGATGTGGGGCTGGCTCGCATCCTCCAGGAATCTGCGGAACAGGTGGGGGTGGACGGCGAGGAACTGATCGAGGAGATCAAGAAGGATCCCAAACAGGCCGCGGAACTCCTGGTCCTGGCCGCCGAGCTGCGAAAGGGGGATGGGGATGATCAGGCCCTGACCGACATCCTGGTGGAATATGTGGAACGCCTGGGGTCCAGCATGACCCGGGACGCGGCACTCAAGGACGGGGGAGACAACGAGGACCACCTGCGCCGTGTGATGACCGGCGTGGAATCCAAGCTGGTGAAGCGCTTGCGGGAGATGGACGTTCAGGACGATGTCCTCTCCCGAATCGAAGACAAGTTGAACCAGCGGCTGGAGTCCATTGTCCAGGATATCAAGCTGGACTACATGCGATCCACCGGCCTCGGCTCCTCCGCCAAGGAAGTCGAGGAACTGACCGTCCTTCAGACCCTGGAACGGAGTGTGAGCGAACGTGACGAACTGGCAGAAATCCTCAAGGCCGTCCGGATCCAAGTGGAGGCCGGGGCCGTAGATGAGGACGACTTCTCCCAGATTTACGCGGAGATCGACAGACAGAAGAAGCTGCAGGAAGAGATGGAGGCCAATCGGGAGATGCCGCCCGGCGTTCTCTCGGCCAAAAATCTCACTCTCTTTATCGAAAAGGAGATCTCCAAGGCCATCCGGTACGACCTCCCGTTTTCAGCCGTGGCCTTTTCCGTGGTCCAGGCCAGATACCTCGAGAAGCGACCCGGCACGAAAATTCCGGCAGACGAGCTGTTGGAGAAGGTCCTCGAACGGCTCGCTCGAATCGTTCGAGACACGGATGTGGTCGGCAAGCTTCGTAAGAATCAGATGGTGGCGCTGCTGCCCCTGACGCCCCTGGCGGATGCCAAGCTGGCCCTTCGACGGACCATGAAACTGCTTCACGGCGAGGCCTTTGAGATGCAGGGCGTTCCTCTGGAGGTCAAGGTCGCCGGCTCCATCACGCCCTTTCAAAAGGGCAGGACCCCCAACACAGAGACCTTTATCGACGCCCTTTCCAAAGACCTGGTGGAGATGACCACCCGCGTAAAGAACATTCACGCCCTCCTCTGAACCTCCCCATTCGTCCGCACACCGCCGTTCCCGCCGATCAGGCGAAAGCGGATCACCTCGTCAAGATCGGACGGAAGCTCGCGGCCGAGTCCGATGACGCCTGCGCCGTCAAGAGGGATTTTGTTTTTTCGAAGCAACACCTCGTCCCCCTGATCAAAACGGATCAGGGTCCCGTTCAGGCTCAGGTCGAACAGGGTGTACCTCTCCTCCAGGTAGACGATAGCGGCATGGGTCCGCGACACCCTGCGGCTTCGAATCACCAGATCGTTGTGTCGTTTCCGGCCCATGGTCAAGACAGGCCTGGCCGGATCCATGTGCACGACTTTCCCGCCCAGGCGGACTTCCAGGTCCACGGTGAGCCGCTTGGGTGAGGCCACCTTGATGACCTCACTGCAATTCCGGCAATGGATGTACCCGGGGGAACGGTCCACTTCCTCCTGCGTTAGTTGAATGCGCGCACCACACTCCTCGCAAAAAGTGATCATCACAGAGGCCTCTCGTGGAGACAGGAGCATAGGCTTATGGCATCCCTTTCCATGGGGATGAAGGAACCGCGGCATCGCTGGGTAAATCCAGTGCTCCTTCTCCCGGGCGCAGGTGCAGAGACGGAGGCATATCCTAGTGTAAGGAGGTGATTCAAAGAGTCAACCCCTGATTATCAGGTAGCAAACAGGTATTCAAAATACCGACGGCGGGATCGTTCGCCGTTATACACGCGCTCATCCCATCGGCTTACACCGTTTTCTGATCCCCAAGACCCGAATGGGTTTCATAAAAAATATACATGACCAAGGGCCCCGGTCACCCATGCTGACGATAAAGCCTCGATGGGTTCCGCGGTCGGTGTGGATGGGGGTGTCACCGGTCCGTGTCCGCGGCCTGTCTTTTTTGAGGAAAGCCGGACGGCTCAAAAAAAGACTTGAAAACGCTCCGCATGATCGATAATATATAGGTGAACTCCCCTTCCATTCCATAATAGCATATACGACGGATCCTACGGCGGGAATTGTATTGGGATCGTAAAAGGCCGGGAAGTCCATTCGTCCCTGTCATTCGGACAGCCGGCGGCGGTCGCACGGGCCTTTACGAAATCATCCACTTTCGGTTTCCTTTTTTCAGGGCCCCATGTCTGCGCCGTGACGAGACTCCGTCGGCATGAACGTGAACGCCGGGAGGCGGCATGCGCGTCCGGTCCAAGCACACTGAGAGGGGATTCACCCTGATCGAGATGATGGTGGTCGTCACCATTATTGGAATCCTTTCATCCATCGCCATTTACCTGACCCTCAGCCTGAACGAGAGAGGACAGATCACCGCTATCAAGTCCGACCTCTCCGCCGCCTACAAGGCATCCATCGCGTTTTACACGGATCATCCCGATCAGGAAATCACACCGGACACGCTCGAGGAATACGGTTACCGCGGGAGCCGTGGCATTCAACTGATCGTAGAAAACGGGTTTTATGAGACCCTCTCTGTCGCGGCCACCCATCCCAATGTGGCCGGGGCCTACCGAATCAACCGTGACGGTCGCATCATCTCCCCATGAACCGGAAGAATAAAATACGGCGCACCCATTATCTGATCGACCCGCGTCTCCAGTTCGGGCTGATAATCCGCCTTCTGGTCCTGATGGTCCTCTTCGCCCTGTTCATGCTGTTGGAGGCCGCCATGGCCTTCTGGCCTGTGGTCTCGCACTATGTACCCGATGTGCTCATACCTTCCGCCCTCAGGCATATCCTCTTCCGGCTGGCCTGGTTCAGCCTTCCCATCGCTTTTGTCATAGCGGTGATCGTTGTTGTTCTGACCCATAGAATCGCCGGCCCCCTCTTTCGCATAGAGCGTGTCCTGGACGCCCTGATTCAAGGAAACGAGACCGAGCCCGTTCATTTGAGAAAGAACGATGAACTGAAAGGGCTGGCCCATCGGATCAATGCATTGATCCCGCTGGTCCAGGGCAACCGCAAGCCGCCCGCCAAGCCGTGCAATCCGTCGAAACCGGACCGGCCTGCCTGATCCGCACCACACCGCCGTTGCCAATTCACAGACAAAAAGGTACAAAGGAATCGATTCACGGATCGATTCAACCCGGGACCCGAACACGACGGTGTACCGCAGGAACCACTTCACACGGGCAGAATCATCCCCATGGGAACCCTTCGATTTTACATGGGCAATCGGCTGGAAACACTGGCCGACCTGCTTGCCGAGCGGCTTGCCGGCCCCCTTGTCTCGGTCATGGAGCCGGAACTCATTCTGGTCCAGAGTCAGGGCATGGAGCACTGGATCTCCCTGGAACTCGCGCGCCGGCACGCCATCTGCGCCAATGTCCAATTCCCCTTTCCCAACCGCTTCATTGAAGAGATCCACGCCCGTGTCACAGGGGCCTCGCCTTCCGCTCCCGCCTTTGCGCCCCATCGCCTTCGCTGGCATATCTTTCGTGAACTCGGCAGGCGCATGAAGGACACGCCTTTCGAGGATGTGCTTGCATACCTCACGCAGGACTCGGGCGGCCTTCGTCGCTTTCAACTGGCCGACCGAATCGCCGACACATTCGACCAATACCTGGTCTTTCGTCCGGACATGATCTTTCGCTGGGAGGCCGGGGACAAAGGAGACTGGCAGGCGGAACTCTGGCGGGCCCTTGTCCACGAGCTTCCTGGTGAGATCCACCGGGCGGCCCGGGTTCGAGAGCTCTTGAAGGCCCTTGAATCACCGGCCACAGCCCAAGTCCTGCCGTCCCGTGTATCCGTGTTCGGCATCTCGGCCCTTCCCCGATTTCACATGGACGTGTTGGCCGCCATGGCAAGGTTTGTCGAGGTGAACCTGTTTCTCATGAACCCGTGCCGGGAGTACTGGGGGGACATCGTCAGTGAGCGCGACATGGCCCGCACATCCGCCCGGAAGGCCCCCGGCTCCGATGGGGAGGACCTCCATTTTGAAAAAGGCCACCCCTTGCTGGCCTCAACGGGCATGATGGGCAGGGATTTCTTCGACATGATCCACGACTTTCCGGTCGAGGAGATCGAACGCTTTGAGGACCCCGGACAGGACTCCCTGCTCCATGCCCTCCAGTCGGACATCCTCCTTCTCAGAGAGCGGGGCAGAGACGAGCCCAGGACGAACCTTTCCGCCGACGACGACTCCATTCGGATCCATTCCTGCCACAGTCCCCTTCGGGAGGTGGAGGTGCTGCACGACCGCCTGCTCGAACTCTTCGAACAGGAGACGGACCTTGAGCCCGACCACATCCTGGTCACCACGCCGGACATCGAGACCTATGCCCCCCTGGTCCGGGCCGTCTTCGATACGGCGGGCCGCGACCAGGATCCGATCCCATACAGCATCGCCGACCGGAGCATTCGAAGAGAAGGCGCCGTCATCGATGCCTTCATGGCGCTTCTCGATCTGGACAGAGAGCGTTTCGCCCTTTCCAGGGTGATCGCCCTGCTGGAATCGCCCTCCGTGTTGCGACGATTTCACCTCACGGAAACCGAGATGCAGACCGTCCGCCGGTGGATGACGGAAACCGGTATCCGATGGGGGCTTGACGGCCTTTACCGGGGACAAAAAGGCCTGCCGCCCCACGAAGAGAACACATGGACCGCCGGAATCCAGCGGCTTCTCCTGGGATACGCCATGGCCGGCCAGGATGGACCGCCCTTTGAAACCATCCTGCCCTACGACCCTGTGGAAGGTGGAGAAGTGGAAATCCTCGAAAAACTCCTGGACTTAACCTCTGCGCTGTTCCCACTCCCGCCATGCCTGAACCGTCCCAAGCCGCCCTCTGAGTGGGGGGCCGTCCTGCTCGATATCCTGGATCGCTTTTTCGCGCCGGACGAGGATACGGAGAGAGAATTTATCCTGCTTCGGCGCTCCCTGAATGAACTCTCGGAAGCGCCCGATTCCCAGGGACCCGCGTCGGACGAGCCCATCTCCCTCGATGTGGTTCGATGGTTTCTGGGCCGGCGGTTCGACCGGGAAGGACTGGGGTTCGGATTTATGACCGGCGGAGTCACCTTCTGCGCCATGCTTCCCATGCGAAGCATCCCGTTTCGCGTGATCTGCTGCCTGGGCTTGAACAGCGACGCCTTTCCCAAGTCCCAACGGGCCCCCGATTTCGATCTCATGGCCCGGAATCCGAGACCGGGAGACCGTTCCCGAAGAAATGACGACCGGTATCTCTTCCTTGAGACCATCCTTTCCGCCAGGACCCACTTGCACCTGAGCTATGTGGGCCGAAGCCAACAGGACAACGGCCTCCTGCCCCCTTCCGTGCTGGTCAGCGAACTGATGGACACCGTCGCACAGGGTTTTGACACGCCCGAAGGCGATATCCAGGAACGACTGCTGGTCGAGCATCGGCTTCAGCCTTTCAGCCCGGCCTATTTCTCAGGCGCCGGCCCTCTCCGCAGCTATTCACGGGACAACCTCGCCTCCGCGAAGGCCCTGGTGGGGACCCCCGTCGAGCCCTCCGCCTTCATCCCCGCCCCCCTGGATCCCCCCGGCGCCGAGTGGCATCAGGTCGCCCTGGACGACCTGGTCCGGTTTTACAGGAACCCTTCGGCCTTCCTCCTCCGTTCGCGTCTCGGAGTGGCCCGGGAGGAGAGGGCCGATCCGGCCGAGGACCGGGAGCCCTTTTCCATCGAGGCCCTGGAGCGCTATATTCTTGGACAGGAGGCCCTTGAGCGTTCCCTGAACGGCGAGGATCCGCGAGCCGGATGGGAACGGGCAAGGGCCTCGGGAGTGCTTCCCCATGGTTCTCTGGGCCGGACCCTCTATGATGGCCTGGCCCGGACCGCCGCGCTCATGGCTGAAGGCGTGGCCCCCCACGTGCAGAACGATCGTCTTGAACCCCTGCCGATCCACCTGGAGATCGGGGGCTTTCAGGTCACGGGATCGTTGGACGGTCTGGTCGCGTGCGGAAGGATTCAATACCGCTTCGCCCCTATTCGCCCCAAGGACCGGCTGAGCGCCTGGATTCTCCACCTGGCCTTGAACGCCGCGGATCCCCGGCCCGTGGAGTCCAGGCGAAGCGTTCTGATGGGTCTGGCCTCCGGAAGTTCCTCCTCCCATTGGGAGGAAGTGTTCTACGATCCCGTGGAAAAGGCCGAAGATCTCCTTCTGGACCTCCTGAAACGTTACCTCCGAGGTCTTTCTCTCCCCCTCCCCTTTTTTCCCAAGACCTCATGGGCCTATGCCCACGCACTGCGGGTCGGGGAACACTCGGAAGCAAAGGCCCTGGAACAGGCCAGAAAGACCTGGGAGGGAAACGACTTCGTCCCCGGGGAGTGCATAGATTCACACGCGGGCATCTGTTTCCGGTATCAAGACCCCTTGGAGACCCGCGCCTTTCACGAGGAAGCCACAGGCATTTTCGGCCCTCTCATCGATCATGAAAAAAGGCCGGCCCCATGAACTCCCTCCATGCCTTCGATACCTTTGACATCCATAAGGCCCCTCTCGACGGCACCACCCTGATCGAGGCAAGCGCCGGAACCGGCAAGACGTACACCCTCAGCGGGCTCTTCCTTCGACTTCTGGTGGAAAAAGCGCTCCCCGTGGACCGCATCCTCGTGGTCACCTTCACCGAGGCCGCCACGGGGGAACTCAAGGAGCGGATCCGCGCCAGGCTTCGAAGCGCCCTGGACGCCCTGTCGGGCCGGGTCACGAAAGACCCCTTTGCCGCAGCCTTCGCCGAGACCGTGGACAAGGGTCCGGCGATTCGAATCCTGCGTCGGGCGGTCCAGGATTTCGACCGCGCAGCCATCTTTACGATACACGGGTTCTGCCGACGAGTCCTCTCCGAGTACGCCTTTGAGACCGGCGTGCCCTTTGATACGGAACTCCTCACGGACACCCGCGACCTGAAACGGAGCATGGTGGAGGACTTCTGGCGCCGACGCATGCACGCCTCCTCCCCCCTGTTCGTCGCCTATGCTCGGGACCGGGGGTTCACGCCGGACAGGCTCCTGAGGCTCATTCAGACAGGTTCATCTCTTCTGAAGCCGGCTGTCATTCCACGGCAGGAGATTCCGGACAGTTCCGCCGGGGAATCGGCCTGCCTGGAGGCCTTCCAGCGGATCGCCGAATCCTGGTCCGAGAGCCGCGTCGCGGTGGAGGAAATCCTTGCCTGTGATCCCGCACTCAACCGGAACCAATACAAGAGGACCGCGGTCCAGGGTTGGTTCCGACTCATGGATGCCTTTGCGGTTCCCGGCCGCCGCGACGCCCTGCCCTTTCCGGGCCTTGAAAAATTCACCTCATCCCAAATCCTTCGAGCGACGAGAAACGGGCAGTCCCCACCGTCCCACGCCTTCTTCGACCGGTGCGACCGTCTGATCGAATGCTGGAAGAGTCTTTCCGCATCGTTCGACCGCGCCCTTCTCGGCCTTCAAGCCGCGGTGTTCGATGAAGTGGAAGCCGGGGCCGAGCAATGGAAGGCCGCCCGAAACGTCTGGTCCTTTGACGACCTGCTTCGTCATGTCCACGCGGCGCTTCAGGGAATCGAAGGCGGACGGCTGGCCGTCGCCCTCCGTTCCCGATACCGTGCGGCCTTGATCGATGAATTCCAGGACACGGATCCTGTTCAATACGGCATTTTTCAGAAGGTGTTCGGGCCGAACGACACGCCGCTCTTTCTCATCGGCGACCCCAAGCAGGCCATTTACGGCTTTCGGGGGGCGGATATCTTCGCCTACCTGGATGCGGCCCGCCATGCGACTCGCCGTGCCACCCTTCTCCTGAACCACCGCTCCGAGCCGGGCCTGGTGCGAGCCGTGAACACGATCTATGCCGGCCACGAAAATCCGTTCGCCTTTCAGGACATCTCCTTCCACGAGGTGGAACCGGCCCGGGAAAAGGGTGACCTGCCGCTCCTTCAGGTGAAGAGGCAAACTCGGCCTCCCCTGCAAATCTGGTTCCTGGAGGAGGAAGAAGCAGCCGGCCGAAACGGGAAAATCCCCAAGGACACGGGGCTCAAACGGATACCCGAGGCCGTGGCTCGGAAGATCCGGCGGCTTCTCGCCCAAGGCCGCGCCGGTGAACTCCTTCTCGGAGAACGACCCGTTCGGGAAGGGGACATTGCCGTCCTCCTTCGCACCAACCGCGAGGCCCGAATCGTCCAGCGGGCCCTGGCCCGCTGGTCCGTTCCGGCCGTTCTCTACACAGGGACCAGCCTTTTCGATTCGACCGAGGCCGCGGAGATGATCCTCCTGCTGGAGGCCCTGGCCAGGCCGGATCGCGAAGGGCTGTTCAGGGCCGCGCAGGTCACCTCCATACTGGGATGTGACGGCGCCGACCTTCAGGCCCTGTCATCGGACACCGGACTCCTGGAAAACCGCCTGCTTCGGTTCCGTTCCCTCCACGAGACATGGAAGAGCCGCGGGTTCTACAGCATGCTTCGAGACCTCCTGCGTACCGAAGAGGTCCTGCCCCGTCTGCTCCGCATGCCCGGCGGAGAGCGAAGGGCCACGAACCTTCTACACCTCGCCGAGGTTCTCCATCGAGCGGAAACCGCCCAAAGGCTCGGAACGGGCGGGCTGATCCAGTGGCTCGCGGAACAGTGTGATCCCCGGACACGGGAATCCGAAGAGGAGCCTCTCCGCCTCGAGAGCGACGGAAACGCCGTCAAGCTCGTGACCATTCATAAGAGCAAGGGCCTGGAATACCCCATCGTCTTCTGCCCCTTTGCCTGGCATGGATCCGGCATTCGAAGCAAGGGGCCGTTCTCCTTTCACGATCCTCAAAACGGCTTCCGGCTCACCCTGGACCTGGGCTCGCCCGAACCCGATCGAAGAGAGCACGCGGCCCTGGCGGAAAGGGAGAATCTTTCCGAGAATATGAGGATCTTCTATGTGGCCGTCACCCGGGCCCGAAACCGCTGCTACGCGGTCTGGGGACGATTCAACGAGGCCGAGACCTCGGCCCCCGCATATCTGTTCCACGCCAGGCACATGGAGCCCGAAAAGACCCCGGTGGAGACCTCAGCCCTCCGCTTCGAAGAAAAGCAGGCCCCGGAGATGCGGCAAGACCTGGAAACCCTGGCCGAGGCCTCCGGTGGGACCATGCGGGTCTCCTCCCTTGAAACGGGCGATGCCGACATTCCGGTCCCTCGCCAAGAGAAAGGGCCGGTTCTGTCCGCTGCAGCCTTTCGGGCACGGATCGAACGGCCCTGGACCATTGCCAGCTTCTCCTCCCTCACATCGTCCCATCGGTATGCCGGAGATGCAGCGGATTACGATGCCCATCCCACCCCTGAAGAGAGACGTGGGATCATGTCCGAAGCGGCTCTTCAAGGGGAAGGGCCCGGCGAAGGATTTCGAGCCTTCCCCCGGGGCGCCCGGTCCGGGACGTGTCTTCACGCCATCTTCGAGGCCCTGGATTTCATGGACCCGGGAGAGACGATCCTCTCCGAACGGGTCCGAAAGACTCTTCTGGAATATGGTTTTGATCCGTCGTGGGAACCTGCGGTCTGCGACATGATTCGAAACGTGGTGGCCCTGCCCCTGGACGTGGAGTACCCCGGCCTTCGTCTGGAGCGGATCCCCATGAAAGACCGCTTGAACGAACTCCCGTTTTTCTTCCCCCTCAACCGGATCACGCCCCATCTCCTCGGGGCACTGATGGCTGACCACGGGGAAACCGGATCCTACGCCGACCTCCCCGAGCGGATCGGCCGGCTCGGATTCGCTCCGGCCCGCGGTTTCATGAGGGGATTCGTGGACCTGGTCTTTCGCTACGAAGAACGCTACTTCCTGGTGGACTGGAAATCCAACGACCTGGGCCCCACATTGGAGCACTATGCCCCGGAAAGGCTGAGCCGGGCCATGGTGGACGGGCTCTACCACGTCCAGGCCTTTCTCTACACCCTGGCCCTGGACCGGTACCTGGCCCTTCGACTGCCCGGTTACCGATATGACCTCCATTTCGGAGGGGCCTACTACATCTTCCTGCGCGGGGTGGACCCTGAAAGAGGTCCGGGTTCGGGCGTTCACCGGGTGCGGCCCTCCACGGCCCTGATGGAAGATCTTCGAAAGGTCCTGATTCCCGAGACCATGGAACCTGGACCGAAGGAGTCCCACTCATGACACGATCACGTTCATCCAGACCCTTGCCGCCTGGGGCGGCACGGAAACCGGAACAGCCATGACCATGGATCCTGTCTCCATGCTGGAGGGGCTTCTAAATACAGGCGCTCTGACGACCCTGGACACCAAGTTCGCGCTTTTCATGGCCGAACTTTCCGGTGATGCGGCGTCTCCCGGTCTTATCCTGGCCGCGGCCTTGACGAGCCGGGCCACCCGGACCGGCCATGTCTGTCTGGACCTGGCCCGGGCGGAAGAGGTCCTCTTCCCGGAGGGGAGACCGAACGGGGGCCCCTCCCTTCCCCCTCTCCGCCAATGGAAGGAAGAGATCCGGCGCGCCCGGGTCGCTGGTTTCCCGCAGGAACGCACCCCCCTGGTGCTGGACGAGGACGGCCGCCTCTATCTCCACCGCTACTGGTCTTACCAGGATGCCCTGCGCCGATGGATTCTCGATCAGTCCGTTCGTGTGCGCCGGATCCGGGACATGCCCTCGCTTCAGAACACCCTCTCCCGGATCTTTCCTTCGAGTGGATCCCGGTCCACCCATCCGGACTGGCAGAAAATCGCCGCCGCCGCCGCCCTTCTTCGACGCTTCACCGTGATCTCCGGGGGACCCGGGACCGGAAAGACCACCACTGCGGCGCGAATCCTGGCACTCATGCGAGTGCACTCCGGAGAGAGGCCGCCCAGGTTCGCCCTCGCGGCCCCCACAGGCAAGGCGGCGGCCCGCCTGGGCGAAGCCGTGCGATCGGCCCGATCCGCCCTTCCCCTGCCGGATTCCCTGGTGGCGGATCTTCCGGACCGGGCCACCACCATTCACCGGCTCCTGGGGACCATACCCGGCTCCCCTTATTTCCGTCATCACCAGGGCCGTCCCCTGCCCGTGGACGTGCTGGTGGTGGACGAGGCCTCCATGGTGGATCTGGCCCTGATGGCCAAACTCGTCCAGGCCCTTCCCCCCGAGGCCACGCTCATTCTCCTCGGAGACCGGGACCAGTTGGCCTCGGTGGAGGCGGGAGCCGTGCTCGGCGACATCTGTGGAACCGCGCCCGACCCCGGGTTTTCTCCCTCTTTTCACGCCCTGCTGGAAAAGGCCACAGGGGAAGACATCCCGGGACCGGAGACGGAAGACACGGCGGGGCCTGTGCGAGACAGCATCGTCCTGCTTCGACAAAGCCGTCGTTTCGACGAAGCAGGCGGCCTGGGGAGTGTCAGTCGCCTCGTGAATGCCGGGGACCACGAGGCCGTGATATCCTTCCTGAAGGACTCCCCCCGAGAGGATGTCCTCTGGAGGCCCCTTCCCCGGAGTTCCCACCTGGGCCGGGCCCTTCGGGACCGCGCCCATGGGCCCATGGTGAAGGCCCTGAAGGAACGTGAGCCCATGCAGGCCCTGGCCCGCTTCGATGAATTCCGCATCCTCTGCGCCCTTCGTGAGGGACCGTTCGGGGCCGCCGCGGTCAATCTCCTGGTGGAGCGCCATCTCGCAGACGTGGGCCTTGTACCCGCACAAGGCCGCTGGTACGCGGGAAGGCCCGTCATGATTGCACGAAACGACTACGCCCTTCAGCTCTTCAACGGCGACATGGGCATCGTACTGCCGTCGCCCGAGGCGGAGGGGGACCTCCGCGCCTGCTTTCCCATGCCGGACGGGTCCATACGAAGCATACATCCCATGCGCCTTCCCGAGCACGAGACCGCCTTTGCCGTGACCGTTCACAAGAGCCAGGGATCGGAATTCGAACGGGTCCTTCTGATCCTTCCGGATCATTCATCTCCCATTCTGACACGGGAACTCCTCTATACGGCCGTGACGCGGGCCCGACGATCGGTGGAGATCTGGAGCCCCGAAACCGTGCTTCGAGAGGCCGTGGGGCGTAGAACCCGCCGGTTCTCCGGACTTCAAGACGCGTTATGGAAAACCTGATCCTCCGATCCCTGTTCGCCGGCTTGCCACCGGTCGCCCCCGGCCTGGGACAGGGTTTGTGCGTTGCGCGCGCAAGGCCGGTTTTCGCTTGCCTTGATCGGCGGCCGCGGTAGACTGGGCACGGCCCCGTCCACATTCTTGGGAAGGGCCATGGACCACCACCGGGCAGGACCCTTGCCTTCCTGAGGGACCTCCATTCGGGAGACGAACGTCGTCATCTGCCGGGCGCTGCGATGTGAAGATCCATCAACCCCAGTCCGTACACCGCGGGTGAAGAAGGCGGACACCATGACCGAACTCCGCTGCCAGATCGAACGGATCACCTACACGAACGAAGAGAACGGCTATACCGTGGCCCGCGCCCGCGTGGCAGGCGAACGGGACTTGGTCACTATCGTGGGGAACCTCATGGCCGCGGCGGCGGGCGAGGTCATTCACATGACGGGTGAGTGGACCACTCACTCCCACTATGGAAAACAGTTCAAGATGGAGCGGTACCGATCCATCCGGCCGGCCGGTGTGGAGGGAATCGAGCGGTATCTCGGCAGCGGCCTGATCAAGGGGATCGGTCCGGTGATGGCCCGCCGCATCGTGAGGGTCTTCGGGGAAAAGACACTGGATGTGGTGGACAACCGGATTGAAGAACTGGCCTGCGTAGAGGGCATCGGGAAGAAGCGGATCGAGTTGATCCGCCGGGCCTGGGAAGACCAGAAGGACATACGCGAGGTGATGATCTTTCTTCAGGCCCAGGGGGTCAGCTCGGCTTACGCCACGCGGATCTTCAAGCATTACGGAAAGGATTCCATCGACGTCGTGAAGGAAAACCCCTACCGGCTGGCCTACGATATCTTCGGAATCGGATTCGTCACGGCGGATCGAATCGCGGAAAAGCTGGGCTTCTCCAAGGAATCGCCGGTGCGCGTGGAGGCGGGCATCCTCTACGTCCTGAACCATCTGGCCGATGAAGGGCATGTCTACTTTCCCCGCGGCCCCCTGATCGCCCAGTGCCGGGAAATCCTTCAGGTCCCCGAAGACCTCGTGGCCCGGTCACTGGACGCCATCGCACTGGAGGGGCGGGTCGTGGTGGAGGACCTGTCCGAAGAATCGAGCGGCACGCGGAAGGACACCCGCGCCGTGTACCTCGCTTCCTACTATACGGCAGAGACCTCGGTAGCCGAACGGATCACCACCCTGGTCAACACACCGTCGGCCGTTCGTTCCGTGGACACGGCCAGGGCACTCTCCTGGGTCCAGGACCGCCTCTCCATCTCCCTGGCTGAACGCCAGTCCGAGGCCGTTCGGTGCGCCCTCGAGAACAAGGCCATGGTGATCACGGGCGGCCCCGGCACGGGGAAGACGACCATTATCAACGCCATTCTTCGAATCCTCTCCCGGCTGGACCTTCGAATAGAGCTCGCCGCCCCCACGGGCCGGGCCGCCAAGCGCATGACCGAGGCCACGGGCTTCGAGGCCAGGACCATCCATCGCATGCTGGAATACAGCTTCAAGAAAGGCGGATTCCAGCGCAACGATCGCACACCCATGGAATGCGACGTCCTGATCATGGACGAGGTCTCCATGATCGATACGACCCTGATGCACCACCTGATGAAGGCCCTGCCGCCCCAGGCCGTCCTGATTCTGGTCGGGGACGTGAACCAGCTTCCATCGGTGGGAGCGGGCAACGTGCTGAGGGACATCATCGCCTCCGGCATCGTCCCGGTGGTGACCCTGAACGAGATCTTCCGGCAGGCCCGGGAGAGCCGGATCATCGTGAACGCCCACAGCATCCTTCGAGGCGAGATCCCCTCCCTGGATCCGGCCGGGCCGGACGAGGATTTCCATTTCATTCACCAGGAAGACCCGGAAAGGGTCCTGAAAATCATCCTGGACCTGGTGCGTGAACGCATTCCGGCCCGGTTCTCCCTGGACCCCGTGGACGACATTCAGGTCCTCTCCCCCATGCACCGGGGAACGGCCGGGGCCGAGAACCTCAATCATGCGCTTCAAGAGGCGTTGAACCCTTCCGGAGAGGGGATCGTCCGGGGAACCCGCCGCTTCCGGGTGGGGGACAAGGTCATGCAGATTCGAAACGATTATGATCGTGAGGTCTTCAACGGGGACATCGGGCGCATCGATCGCGTGGATCCGGAAGCCCAGGAGGTGACCGTGATCTTTGACGGGCGGGCCGTCCCATACGATTATTCCGATCTGGACGAACTGGTTCTGGCCTACGCGGTCTCCGTCCACAAGAGCCAGGGGTCGGAATACCCCGCCGTGGTGATCCCCGTGCTGACCCAGCACTATGTTCTCCTGCAGCGGAACCTGATTTACACCGCCGTGACCCGGGGAAAGCGACTGGTGGTCATGGTGGGAACGGCCAAGGCCTTTGCCATCGCGGTTCGAAACGACCGGACCGAAAAGAGATACTCGCACCTGGACCGGCGCCTGCAACGGACCGCGTCCCCTTTCACGAAAACCGCCCGGGCCAAGGCCTGAACGCGAATCCCCGGCCCTGCGGACCCGGGGGGTCGGAGCAGCCCGGCACGACCCACACAACCATTCTTCGAGGGAGGTCCATACCCATGAGGCATTCAACAAGGCTCCTCTTTCCACTCGTGATGTTCATGATCCTCTTTCCCGCGCACCTCATTGCAGGCTGCCTGGAGGGCAACTGCGTCAACGGTGAGGGAGTGGTGGAATACCCCGATGGAAGCGTCTACCGAGGAACCTTCCAGGACGGCAAGGCCCAGGGCAAGGGCTCGCTCAAGATGCCCGACGGGTCCGAATACATCGGGGACTTCAGGAACAACGAGGCCCATGGGACCGGAGAGATGAAACAGCCCGACGGGACCCGGTATGTGGGGGAGTTTGAAAACAACATGAAGCACGGCCGGGGAGTCCTGACCTTTCAGAACGGGGACACCTACGAAGGTGAATTCCGAAACGACGAGATGAACGGGCACGGCGCATACACCACCGCGGACGGCGGGTACACGTACGAGGGCGAATTCAAGGACGGAAAGGCCAACGGCCGGGGCCGAGCTGTGTTGAGCGACGGCATGCGGTACGAAGGCGAGTTCATGGATGATAAGGAGCACGGCCGAGGGACCGTCGTCTATCCGGATGGCTCCACCTATGCGGGATCATTCGTGGAAGGGAAGCGCAGCGGCCAGGGCAGACTCACCTTTTCCAACGGATCGGTCTACGAAGGGGAGTTCCGGGACGACGAGATCACCGGCCAGGGAACCTTTGAGGGTTCGGACGGGACCCGATACACCGGATCATTCCGGGAAAGCCGCTACCACGGCCAGGGAACCCTTGTCCGACCCGACGGCCAGAAGTATTCCGGGGATTTCGAGGACGGAGTGGAACACGGTGGAGGGGTGATCACCTTCACGGACGGCTCCATATACAAGGGAGAGGTCTCCAACGGACTTCGACACGGGCAAGGCGTCTACACCTTCCCGGACGGGACCGCATACACCGGTGACTTCGTGCAAGGACGCATGGAGGGCAATGGGCGGCTGACCCGCCCTGACGGGACGGATTACGTGGGCGGCTTCAAGAATGACGACTTCCACGGCGAGGGTCTCCTCCTCCACTCCGACGGTCGCATCGAGGAGGGCATCTTTGAAAACGGGGGATATATGGGCCCGGCGTACTGAACTCGTTTCCGTTCAGGGATACAGGAAGGGATTAGGACCCCGCAGTCCGCAGAACCGGATTCGGTTCGATCACACGCATCCGTTTCCATTGGCCTCCGAGGTAGCGGAGAAAGAAGGCGACGCCCAGACCGCAGATGTAGAGGGTGGCCAGGACCCATACCCAGAACACGCCCGCACCCATGAACTCCACCGCCAGATACACTGGGACAATCATCATTCCCAGGGAGAGAAGGCCGATGGTCCACATGATGAACCGCGTGTCCCCTGCCCCCTTCAAGGCGCCGGAAAAAATCAGGTTCAATGCGTCGAAAAAGGAGAACAGGGCAACGAATCGCATCAACGGCACTCCCAGGGCCATGACCTCGGCATACTCGGCCCCGGTATGGTGCCCGGCCTTGAACAGGCCCAGCAGGGGTTCGGGCAACCCGACGAACACCACCGCCAGACCGCCCATGTAGACCAGGGTGATGTGAAGCGCACTGATGGTGGCGTATTCGCCGTCCCCGGGCCGGCCCCGTCCCACGGCCTGGCCCACCAGGGTGGCGTTCCCGATGTGAAATCCCACCATGGGCATGAACGAGAGGGACTCGATGGAAAGCACGATGTTGGACGCAGCCAGTTCCAGATCTCCGAGTCTCCCCACCATCTGGATAAAAAAACCCATGGCAAAGATCTCCATGAAGAACTGGACCCCGCTGGGTGTGCCGAAACGCATGAGCCGGCCGAACAGGTCCCGGTCCAGGGGTCTTCGAGGCCAGGTCCCGAACATGGACCGGTTCGACCTGCCGAAGACGAGGAGTCCGAGAAACAGCACGATACATCCCGATGCCGCGACCGTGGCGACGGCCGCCCCTTGAATGCCCCATTCGGGAAAGGGGCCCACACCGTTGATCAGGCAGTAGTCCAGCGGGATATTCACCGCGGCCCCGGCCATGTGGACCACCATGACCACGCGCGTGAGGCCTCGCCCCGTGAAAAAGGAGGCCAGCGTGGATCCGAGGACCACCAGCCCCGCCCCCAGGGTAAGGACATCGAAGTACGCCGTCTCCAGGGCCTGAATCCGCTCTGAGTGCCCGATGACGGCAAAAAGCGGGCCGGAAAACACCACGAGACAGGCCAGAAGGACGGCCGACGCCAGGGAGAAATAGATCCCCTGCCACAGGGCCGCCCCCACACGATCCGAGGCTCCCGCCCCGGTATACTGGGCGACAAAGGTGTTGGTGTAGCTGGCCACACCCATGAAAAAAGCGATTGTGGTGAACGAGGCAATCCCCCCGGGCAGGGCCGCGGCAATGGCGTCCACCGAGTAGTGGGCCAGAAACATGCGGTCGGTGAACTGCATCAGGGTGATGGACCCCATGGACGCCACCAGGGGGAGGCTGATGCGCAGGACATCCCGGTATCCGTTCGGTGCCGACCATCGGCCCATACTGTTCCCCTCTCCGTCTCGCGAATTCCCCGATCCTTGACAGGGTCCGGTCACCGGGGGGCCATAGGATGCCCGGTTTGCTCTTCAGGGTAAAGGGGAAAGGAGAGGGCATCGAATGACGGGGCTCGGGGGTCGCGTATCCGGGATGGCGGATCGGGTCCGAAGTCCATGCACCGAAAGGGGTCTCATGATCTCGGCCGGCAGGCAGGCCCAGGGGGAACGCCTTGGGCGATTCTCTCTTGCGCGTCCGCTATCGGGGCGGTATATTCATCGCATTCGAGAACCGGCCGGAGCCTTTTCGTGCCCCCTTTCCGGCATCGCACTCCTCTCAGAACAAGGATGATTTCATTCATGAAAAAAGTGCTCCTCGTCCTCTCGGCCTGGGTCCTTTTCCTCCCGACCCCGGCTTCCATATCCGCGACGTCCTCCTTCTCCATGGAGGGGACCGGAATCGTTACAGCCGCCTTGTCCAACTGCGCGGGCGACTATTTCTGTGTGCTCAATCTGTTTCAAAACGCACCGGCCCGGCACGCCGGGGTCAAGATCGGGGACCGTATCGTGTCCGTCAACGGCAAGGCCGCGAAGGCCTTCGGCAGGACGTTCGAACTGGACAAGGCCCTGAATCCCCCGGCAGGAAACACGGTCCGTCTCGAAGTGGAACGCATGGGCCGAATCGTGGAAGACCCGAGAAAGTCCCTGGTCTTTGAGATCCAGTCCCAGGTCCTGGATCTCGGTCTCATGAACATCCCGGACCTGGGTTTTCCGCTGGTGCGGGTCCTGTCACCGGGGACCCCCCACGCCTATGGCACGACCCTCCGTTCGTCGGATCCCGTACGGCAGGGGGACCAGTTTTTCGTGTTCCGCCAGGGCCGATGTCTGGGTACGGGCTCCATCTGGGCCGAGGGCGAGTCCTTTACCGTCCGATTCAACCATCCGCCCGGCTCCCGGGACCTCTCATCCCTTGAGGGGACGCGGCTCGTCTTTTACCGGCCGGTCAACCAGTCCTTCCATGCCCGCCAGACCACCCAGAGGACGTGGCCCGAACCGCCTCCCCAGCCCAGGCCCAACCCCCTCTATGTCTCCTACTCCCAGCGTTCCGACCTGGAGAGCCTCCTGGGCCAAGTGCTTTCCCACGACCCGCAAGGCCGGGTCCTTACCCTCAAGGTGGTCAAAGACGTACACTCCGTACCTCTGTCCGGGCCTCCTCCTCCCGGAGGAACCCACTACAACATGGTCACGACGCGGTACGAACACCTGACCGTCCACTACCCGTCCCGAGTGGACGCCATTCCCAAAGACGCCCCGGGCCGGATCGAGAGGGACGATTACGTGGGCGTCTACTTCAAGAAGCAGGGAGATGAGATCCACGCCCTCATGATTCACCTGCTTTCATCGAAGGACCGGCCATAGGCCCGAATGAGTGGGAACGGCCCTTTCGAGACCTCGCCGCACGGCCTTCCGCCCCTCAGGAGAAAAAGGAGGAAACCGATGAATCTGCCCGAATACATCACCCAGGACGAAGTGCGAAGGATCTGCCGGGAACTGGGTCTTGGGGACTGGACGGCCATGGGCGACTCGAGGGTGGACCCCCGGGAGGCCCGGGTCATCCTCGATCTGGTAAACACGGCAGGCATGGACATCGACCCCGAGGCCTTTCGCACGGGGCTCGAGGTGGAACTGGAGCACGGGACCCGCTTCCCGGACGCCAACGTCACCAACAACCACCCGGTCCTCACCGGGCTCATCGTCCTGGCCCATCTCAAGGAATCCCTCGACTACTACCTCCTGCTCGATGTGGCCGAACTCGAAGGGGATCTCCTCAAGGCCGTGGCCCGGGGCGACGCGGCCAAGACCAAGACATATTACGCCCGTCTCGCCAGGGCACGCATCGCCCTGCGGGAGGCGGAACTGTCCCGGCTGGAAGGGTGATTCGAATCGGCTCACGTCCTTACGTCTTCCCAGTGGAAACGAGATTCGTTGAAGAGCGTAAGGCACGCGTCGACCACTTCCGAATCGTATCGCACTCCCCGTCCATCGAGGAGCTCCTTAAGGGCCGTGTCAATGCCCAGGGCCGGACGGTAGGGGCGATGCGAGGCCATGGCTTCCACCACGTCCGCCACACCTAGAATGCGGGCCTCCTCCAGGATCTCCCCGCCCTTCAGCCCCCGCGGGTATCCGGATCCATCCAGGCGCTCATGGTGCTGATGGGCCATGTCCGCCAAGGGCCATGGGAACGCGATGCTCTTGAGTATATCGTACCCCACCCGTGGGTGCTCCTGAATCAGCTTGAATTCGTTCTCGGAGAGGCGGCTCGGCTTGACCAGGATCTCGGCAGGAATGGCCAGCTTCCCCAGATCGTGGATCATGCCGCCCATTCGAATCCCCGTGACGCGTTCTTCATTCAGCCCGCGCTCCCGGGCTATGGCCGAGGCCAGTTCCGCCACACGTCTCTGATGCCCGGCCGTATAAGGATCCCGAATCTCCACGGTGAGCATCATGGCACGAATGGCGCCGTGAAGGGCCCTTCGAAGGGTCTCGGTCCGCTCCGCCACCTTTTCTTCCAGGAGCCGACTGTGATCCCTTTCGGCCCTCTCCAGCCTGCGGCGTTGAAGCGCGTTGTATACGCTGGTCACGATCCGGTTCGGCTCGATGGGTTTGGTGACGTAGTCGTACACGCCCGCCTGAAACACGAAGGCGGCCGTCTGCGGATCGTCCGTGGCCGTCACCATGATGGCGGCCGTGTCCGGGTAAGAGAGCAGCGCGTCCTGAACGAACTCGATCCCGGATTCACCCGGCATATCGATATCCGACAGGATGAGGTCGAATCCCCGTTCCCGGAGGCATTCCCGGGCTGCGGCCGCATTCAGCGCGGTCTCGCAGGCGTAGCCCTCGGCCGTGAGGATTTTGTCGAGCAAGCGGCAGATGGACCGTTCGTCATCCACGATCAGGATCCGTTCCATGGCTCTCCTGAATGTAAGGCCCGAAATCAGGGCGCGACAAAGGAAAAAGAAAATCCGGCGTCACTCGGAACAGGCATCCGGGTTGAGAAGGAGACGGATCGTGTCTGCCAGCCTGCCGCTCACCAGAGGCTTCAGCATGAATGCCCGGATTCCCATTGACCGGGCCTGAACCTCGTCGATCCGTTCGCTGAACCCCGTACAGAGGATAACGGGAAGATCGGGTCGCAGGGAGAGCATCTCCCGGGCCATGTGGTCTCCCGTCATGCGGGGCATGGTCATGTCGGTGATCACGAGATCGAACCGATGAGGATCGGCTCGGAACCGATCCAGGGCCTCCCGGCTGTCGGTGAAACTCTCCACCCGGTAGCCGATTCGTTCCAGCATCTGCCGGATCATCTTGGCCAGGATGGCCTCGTCATCCACGACCAGAATACGCTCGTTCCCCGTTTGAAGGGTCGCGGTATCCTGAGGGTCTGAATTCGTCGGCTCCGGATCGGAGGCAGGAAAGAGCACCGTAAAGAGAGACCCTTTCCCCGGCCGGCTTTCCACGGCAATGCTCCCCTTGTGGGCCTTCACGATGCCGTGGACCACGGACAACCCCAGGCCGGTCCCTTTCCCCTTTTCCTTGGTGGTGAAATACGGTTCGAAGATCCGGTCCCGAACGGCCGGCGAGATGCCGTGTCCGGTGTCCTGCACGGTCAGTTTCACATGGACCCCCGGGCCTTTGAGATTCCTCAAAGCCGCTTCTTCGGCGTTCAGATCCACCTCCTCCAGGCCCAGCGAAAGGACCCCGCCCTGTCCGGCCATGGCCTGGCTGGCGTTGGTGCAGAGATTCATGACCACCTGGTGGAGCTGGGTGGGGTCCCCGAGGATCGGCACACACCTCCGGATATCCTGGCGCATCTCGATGTCACTGGGCAGGGAGGAACGAAGCAGCTTAAAGGCCTCTTTGACGATGAGATGGTATTCGATGGGCTGGAACTCCTCCTCGGTTCGGCGGCTGAAGGCCAGGATCTGGCGAACCAGGTCCCGGGCCCGCCTGGCGGCATGGGTCACCTCATTGAGGTTGTCCCGGTCCGGACTCTCACGGGGCAGGTTCCGAAGGGTCAGCTCGGTATACCCCAGTATGGCCGAAAGGATGTTGTTGAAGTCATGGGCAATGCCGCCGGCAAGAGTGCCGATGGCCTCCATCTTCTGGACCTGACGGAGCTGCTCCTCCAGGGCCGCCTCCTGGCTCACATCGCGCATGACCACCACTGCGTTGGCGATCCTGCCTTCCGAGTCCTCCACAGGGGAGATGGTGGCCGCCGCCTCGAACCGTTCTCCGTCCTTTCGAATGCCCGGGAGGCGGCCGGTCCAGACCTTCCCCGCCTTGACGCTCTCCCACATGCTGCGGAAATCCCCCCTGGGATATTCGGGGGAGCGCAGCAGACCCGCCCACATGCCCTCGGCCTCCTTGCGCGAGTACCCGGTGATGCGCTCAAAGGCCGGATTGACAAAAAGGATGGTCGCATCCATGTCGGTTACGTGGACGCTCTCTGCGGTACACTCGATGGCGGCGGCAAGTCGCTTGAGGGAACTCTCGGTGATCTTGCGTTCGGTGATGTCCCTGAGGGAGGCAATGGAGACCGGCTCGTTGTTCAACATGGTCTTTACCACGCGCATCTCGGCAATGGCGGTTTCACCGTCGGGACGCGGAGTTTCAATCTCCATGGTTTCCCCTTCCTCCAGAGGAAACCCGAATCGGGTCCCCTGAAGGCGCCCCTCTTTCATATTGAAAAAGGCCCTTGCCGCCGGGTTGGCAAAGAGGACCCGGTTCTTCCCGTCGATCATGACAATGGCATCGGGCACGCTTTCGGCGAGAAGGCGAAACCGCTCTTCGCTTTCCCGAAGCTGCGCCTCCACATTCAGTCGTTCGCTGATCTCTTTTCGCAGGCGGTCGTTCGCCCGGGACAGCTCGGCGGTCCGCTCTCGAATCCGTTCCTCCTGGCCCTTGTACGCGGCATCCAGGCGTTCGATCATCTCATTGATCTCTGTGGTGAGTTCCTGGAGTTCGCGCCCGAATGGGGCCGGGATGTCCCCCACCTGACCGCGGCCGGCCTTCTGAGCGATCTCCCGGGCCTTTTTTCGAATCGACTCCAGCGGGGTGATGAAAAACATCTTTCCCATGGCATACTGAATGCCGAAAAGCACTAAAAACAAGGTCATAACAGTGGCTGAAAGAGGATGGGTGAGCCGGTTGGCCCAGGAATAGATGGCGGCCATGGGGACCCGCACGGAAAGGGCGGAAGAGACCATACCCACCCGGCGGTGAAACGCCTTTTCGCTCCCGTAACGGGCCACGAGTTCGGCCGGGGCATCCTTGGGGTCACCATGACAACGGAGGCAGCTCTCTTCCATGACCTCGCCCCGCCGCATGAGCACCAGGAAGAGACCGCCGTCAATGGAGCGGACAGCTGTTTCTTCCATGAGATTCTGACGACGGTTCAACTCGGCCAGAAACGCCCGCTCCCATGCGTCGGCCTCGTTTTCCGGAGATCGGGCATCCACGGCGCATTCCTTGAAAAAGATCCCTTCGGGATCCCCTGCCGAGGGCTGGGTATAGGCGTAGATCCTTCGAACGGCAAAGGTGGAAGACATCCAGACGGGATCGAACCGGTCCGGATCCTGCAGGGGTGCAATCAACCGAAAGACCGCAGGCTTGAGTTCGCGGGTGAAATAGGCGTGGATGGCCATGTTCCGGTCGAGATGGGTGCGGGCCAGAATTTCCGCATCTTCCATGGCATGCTGCCGCAAAAAATATGCCACCAGGAGGATCGTGGCTATGCCCAGCAGGAGAAACAGCCCGCACGAGACCAGGAGAGCGGCCGTTGTCAGGCGAACGGATGATCGGCGTCGTTTCATGGGTTGCCCCTTCGGCCAAAAAATCCTTTCAGGATGCAACTAATCATATGAAAAAAAAGGGATTTTCGCAAAGAAGAAAAAAAGGGCCCCTTTACTTGCCACCGGTACCGGAGCATAATGGTATAAAATAGTGGAGCAAACGGCAATCACCGGGATCGTTCCCTTCGGTCGGCCGTATGCGGGGCTTGGATCTCTTTCCGGAATGCCATCTTGTCGCCTGCCCCTCATGCGAAACGGTTTCAGGAAGGACGCCGCCATGATCCGCAGGACCCATCCGGTAAAGGCCCCGACCCTGGAGAGCATCGAGAAGCGGATCTGGCAACTGACCCTCTTGATGACCCTGGTCATCCTCTACCTGACGCTCCTTCTCGTGCTCCTGCAGATCTCGGGTTTCATGGGGCTATCGGAAAGTGTGGAACTCCCGGAAGACACGTTCAAGTACGCAGTCTCCCTCTCCGTCCTGGTCCTGCTGTTCTGCAGCTACGTGATCCTGTATCACCGGAGGCTCTTCACACTGTCCCGCGCCTTTCTCGAGGAGCAGGATCGAACCCGATCCCTGACTCAGAGTCTCCTGACCGTGAAGTCCCTGCTCCGTGTGAGTTCCAGCATCAACGTCAAGAAGGATCTATCCTCCATCCTGGGCCTCATCGCCGGAGAGACCATGGAGGCCTTCGAGGCGGATTCGGCCTCCATCATGCTGCTCGATCCAAAGACCCGGTCACTCAGGACCATGGCGTCCTGCGGCCCGGGCTCCGGGCATCCCGGAGACGCCCGGATGGGTATCGGGGAAAGCGTGGCCGGCTGGGTCCTTTCAAACGGCAAACCCATGCTCCTGAACGGTCAGATCAGCTCCAATGACGCCGGCTGTCCGGAGCGGACGACCGAACCCGCCTCATCCTGCCTCTGCGTACCTCTCGAGTCCGGCAGCGGCACCATCGGGATCATGAACGTCACACGTTCACGGGGCGGTCCACCGTTCATCGAGGACGACCTGGAGCTGCTGACGGTGTTTGCAAACAACGCGGCCATTGCCATTTACAATGCCAGGCTGTATGCCAAGCTGAAGGAGTTCAGCGCACACCTGGAAAAAAAAGTCCTCCATCGAACCCGGGACCTGGAGATCGCCAACCGTGTGAAGAGTGATTTTCTCGCAGGCATCAGCCATGAGTTCCGAACGCCCCTGAACGCGGTGATCGGATTTTCCGACGTACTGCTCAAAGAGACCTTCGGACCGCTGAACGAAGAGCAGAGAGAGTACACACGGGAGATTCTGCAGGGGGGAAACCGCCTGCTGGAACTGGTGAACGCGGTCCTCGATTTTTCCGCCATCGAGGCGGGCCGAATGGATCTGGAGGCGTCCCCTGTCCGGATCGCCCCCGTGATCGAGAGGGTCTCGGCCGAGCTGCACCGGGTCGCCGCCTCCAGGGGGCTCCGCCTCGAGACCCGAGTGGACCCGGGCCTCGAGCACGTGCGCCTCAAGGCGAATGAAAAGGCCCTGGAGCAGGTAGTCCGGCATCTCCTGTCCAATGCCGTCAAGTTCACGCCCCGCGGGGGGGCAGTCCAGGTGGAGGCGGAGCCGGTGGCCGACTTTCGGGCCCGGATCAGCGATCGGATCGCCCTTGGTCTGCTTCCACCCGGCGATTCGGACCGGTCCCGCGGCCCGGCCGGACGTCGCGGGGTGGAGGTGACCGTCGCGGACACCGGGCCGGGGATCGAATCGGACCACCTCATGCGGGTCTTCGAACCCTTTTTCCAGGCAGGGGAAGGCCTGGGCGGGAAGCGGCCGGGCACGGGGCTGGGCCTGGCCATCGCCGGAAGGCTGGTGGCGATGCTCGGCGGCCGGATCTGGGTCGAGAGCGACGGAAAGGCTCAGGGAAGCCGGTTCGCCTTTCTCCTCCCGGTGGAACGGGAAGAATCCGAGGACCGGTCCCATCAGGTCGAATCCTCGGGAAAAGACCGGGAAAGCGGTCATCGGCGCCCCGGGGACAACAAGAGCGTCCCCCATGCACCCGGAGGTCCATGACATGAAACCCGCCTCAGGCAGGACCATCCTTGCCGTGGACGACGAACCCGGGAACCTCAAGCTGTTAAGGGCCGTACTCCGTCCCGAGGGATATGCAGTGGAGATTGCATCCAGCGGGCGCGAGGCCCTTCACCGGCTGGCGTCCGGAGGTGTGGACCTGGTGCTCCTGGACGTCATGATGCCGGGCATGGACGGGTTCGAGGTCTGCCGGCGCATTCGAAGCGACGCCTCCATCTCCTACATCCCGATTATTTTCCTCACCGCCATGGCAGTGGACCAGGAGGGTGTTATTCACGGGCTGGACATCGGCGCCGACGACTATGTAAAAAAGCCGTTCGACTCCCTCGAACTGATCTCCCGCATCCGCGCCGCGCTTCGGGTCAAGGTCCTCCACGACAAGCTCAGGCGGGCCAACACCGAATTGTCCCGGTATGTATCCCTGGCCACGCTGCAGATGGTGGAACGAGGGGAGTCGGATATGGGGACTCCGGTCGGCAAACTGGCGGATGTGACGGTCCTCTTCTCGGACATCCGGGGGTTCACCCATATTGCAGAAGACAAGGACCCCGCAGAGGTCTTCCTTATACTGAACCGACTCCTCTCGGCCCAGCTCCACGTGATTCTGGCCTATCACGGAGTGGTGGACAAGCTGAGCGGCGACGAGATCATGGCCGTGTTCGAAGGACCGGACATGGGCGAAAACGCCCTTGCCTGCGGCGCCGCTATCGTGGAGGTGCTGCAAGACCAGGAGCGGCTCTCAGGGGCCGATTGGACCGGCGTGGGCATCGGGATCAACAGCGGTCCGGTGTTCGTGGGGAGCGTGGGTTCCGAGGTCCTGAGGGATTTCACCGTGGTGGGGAATACGGTCAACATTGCGGCGCGTCTCTGCGGAAAGGCCGATCGGTTTCAGGTCCTTTTTACGGGGTCGACCCGAAACCTCCTGGGAAGCCGCAGGCACCGGTTTCACTCCATGGGTCCCACTCCCCTCAGGGGCGTGACCCGTCCCGTAAGTGTGTTCGAACTGGTCTTGCCGGCAGTGAACAAACCGGTTCAAACGCCGCTTGAGAGGGATTGATGAATTGACGGCTTCGCATAAACCCGTTCAACCGACGGCAGCAAGGCCATAACGGCCTGAAGGCGTCCGGGAGAGTCTGAAGCCTCAGGGCTTTTTACATCCTCATCCTATTGGGTGGTATGAGATTCAGTTGCCCGCTTCGCGGGGTCTTGAACCCCATCGGGCAAAACGCAGAGGGCCCGGAGAACACAATGAAAGCACATCTCAGCCTGGTCGGCCCTGCCGGGCGGTCCCTTCTCTGCGGGATCATGGCCCTGTTGACGCTGTCGGCCTTCGGGATTCGTCCGGCGAACGCGGAGGGGCGGGTGGTGACCGTGGGTCTTTATGAAAACGCGCCCAAGGTCTTCATCGCAGATTCGGGTGAACCGGCGGGCATATTTGTCGATATCATCGAACACATTGCAGCGGCCGAAGACTGGGACCTGAGGTACGTCACCGGCACCTGGGGAGAAGGGCTGGACCGGCTGGAGAGGGGAGACCTAGATCTCATGCCCGATGTAGCCCACACATCGGACCGGGAAAGGGTGTTCGCCTTTCACAAGGTGCCGGTCCTCTCTTCCTGGTTTCAGGTGTACGCCCGCCGGGGGAGCGGAATCGATTCGATTCTGGATCTGGCCGAAAAACGGGTCGTGGTCCTGGAGCGCTCGGTACAGCAGGATGCCTTTGCCCGGCTGGCCGATGGATTCGGGTTGAACGCCACCCTCATTGCCCTGCCGGATTATCACGCCCTCTTCGAATGGGTCGCCCGGGGGGATGCGGATGCGGCGGTCACCAATCGTTTCTACGGGCTCATGCACGCCCGCAAATTCGGCCTGGAGGATACGGCCATTGTTTTTCATCCCACCAATCTCTTTTTCGCGGCCCCTGCAACGGCCTCACGCACACTGCTGGATGTCATCGACGGCCATCTGGCCCGGTTGAAGGAAGACCCCGGGTCCGTGTACTACGAGTCCCTGAAACGATGGACGTCGGAAGAGGTCTCCTTCACCCTGCCGGCCTGGGTCAAAATCGCCGGGATCGTCGTCGCAGCCGCCCTGATCATGAGCCTTGCCGGCGGCATGGTACTCAGACGCCAGGTCAATGCCCGCACCAGCGAATTGCGGCAGATCAACCGGGAGATGGAAACCCGGATCGAAGAGCGGACCGCCAAACTGGCTACGGCCATGGAAAAGGCCCGAGCGGCCGACCACCTCAAATCCGCCTTTCTGGCCACCATGAGCCATGAGCTGCGTACCCCCCTCAACTCCATCATCGGGTTCACCGGCATCATGCTCCAGGGTCTGGCCGGGCCCCTCAACGAGGAACAGCACAAGCAGATGCACATGGTGCAAAACAGTTCCCGCCACCTCCTGGCCCTGATCAACGATGTGCTGGACATCTCCAAGATCGAGGCAGGCGAGTTGTCCCTTTCCTTCACTTCCTTTGACTTGAGGGCTTCCATCGAAAAGACGGTCGAGATGGTCCTGCCGCAGGCGAAAAAAAGGGGGATCCAGGTGATGCGGGAGATCGGCGGCGATGTGGCGACCGTATCCTCGGATCAGCGCCGCCTGGAACAGGTCATTCTCAATCTGCTGACCAATGCCGTCAAGTTCACCGAGCAGGGGCATGTGCGCATCGTCTGCCGGTCGGACAACGATCAGTATGTCCTGTCGGTGGCGGACACGGGCGTCGGCATTCGGGAGGAAGACATCCCCGGGCTTTTTCAGCCGTTTCATCAGGTCGATACAGGCCTGTCCCGGAGGCACGAGGGGACGGGTCTGGGGCTTTCCATATGCAGAAAACTGATCGTGATGTTGGGCGGCGCCATCGATGTGGAGAGCCGATGGGGCCGGGGCAGCACATTTGCCATTCGCTTTCCAAAGGGTTCCGGAGAGGCGTCATGAGCGACCGGCTGCTGATCATCGAAGACAATGAGCAGAATTTCTACATGATGCGGTTTCTACTGGAAAAGAACGGATTTAGTGTGGTGGGTGCAGAGACCGGCCGCGAGGGGATCGCCGAGGCCCTGAATCGAAGGCCGAGGGCCATTCTACTCGATATTCAACTGCCTGAAATGGACGGCTACGCCGTGGCGGCCGAACTCAAGAGACACCCCGAACTGTCGGACGTGCCCATTATCGCGGTGACATCCTATGCCATGATGGGAGACCGGGAACAGATCCTCGCCGCCGGCGCCAACGGGTACATCGAAAAACCCATCAACCCGGAGACCTTTGTGGATGAAATCCGGAGGTACTTGGCGATCCAGGATTGACGGCCCTGCAAAGCCTCTTTAGCCGCCATGAGGGTCCCCCAGACCCCTGAACCGGGTCGAGCAAATCATCCGCCCCCGGGTCTTATGGACTCCCGTATCAAATCCCGAGGAGGGTGGAGTGCCATGAATGTCCTCATCGTGGACGACCAAGAAGAGAACCGGTATCTTCTGGAAAGCCTGCTCAAGGGCTATGGACATGCGGTACGACAGGCCTCCAACGGAGCCGAGGCCATGGAACGGCTTCAGGCCGGCGGGATCGACCTGATCATCAGTGATATCCTCATGCCGGTGATGGACGGGTTTCAGTTGTGCCGAAAGGTCAAGGCCGACGAACGCCTGCGCCGCATCCCGTTCATCATCTACACCGCCACCTACACCGGGGCTCAGGACGAGGACTTTGCCATGACCCTCGGCGCGGACCGCTTCATTGTCAAACCATGCGAGCCGGAGGAGTTCATTCAGGCGATGGAGGAAGTCACGGACATAGCGGGCCGTCCTGCAGACACCCCGATCCCGGAGCCGGCTCCGGAAGAGGAGGTCTTCAAGCTGTACAGTGCGCGACTGGTGCGAAAGCTCGAGCAGAAGATGGCCCAGGCGGAACTCGAGATCAAGGCGCGCAAGGAGGCTGAAAACGCACTTCGTGAGAGCCAGGCGAGGCTGATCGCGGCCCAGCGGCTGGCACGACTCGGCGATTTCATATGGGATCTGGAAACCGGGGAGATCACATGGTCCGAGGGCCTGTTGGATCTGATGGGATATGAAAAGTCTGAAACCATCGATTACGCCGCAGTCAATGCAGACATCCATCATCCCGATGACCTGGAGCGGATCACCCGGTGGATCGAAGATGCGGTCGCATCCGGAACGGACGAGCTTCCTCCGAACGAGTACCGGGTGATTCGAAAGGATCGAAAGATCCTGCATGTGCGCACGGTGGGCGTCATTCAGCGCAGTCCGGGGAAAAGGCCCAGGATCTTTGCGACGGTCCAGGACATCACCGAACACAAACGGGCCGAAGCGGAAAATGAAAAACTCCAGAAGCAGTTCATTCAGGCCCAGAAGATGGAATCCGTGGGCCGCCTGGCCGGCGGGGTGGCCCATGATATTAACAACATGCTGGGGGTGATCATCGGCTACACGGAAATGGCCAGGAAGAAGATCCGTTTGAATGATGATCTTCGAAGCGACCTGGAGGAGATTCGGAACGCGGCCGAACGTTCCATTGATATCACCCGGCAACTGCTGGCCTTTGCCCGCAAACAGATCATCGCTCCCCGTGTGCTCGACATCAACGCGACCGTGGAAGGGATGCTCAAGATGCTTCAACGGCTCATCGGGGAAGACGTCGAACTCTTGTGGCGGCCCGGCGCCGACGCATGGCCGCTGGAGATGGATCCGTCCCAGATCAACCAGATCCTGGCCAATCTTCTGGTGAACGCCCGTGACGCCATCAGCAGCGTGGGCAGGGTGACCATCGAAACAGGCGCCGTCCGCCTGGACGAGGCATTCTGTGCGGATCATCCGGGTTCGGTTCCGGGGGATTTCACCTTTCTGGCAATACGTGATGACGGACATGGCATGGACAGCGAGACACTGGAGCATATATTCGAGCCCTTCTACACCACCAAAGAGGAGGGCAAGGGGACCGGACTCGGACTTTCCACGGTCTACGGCATTGTCAAGCAGAACAGGGGATTCATCGATGTGGAGAGCACCCCGGGCAGGGGCACGACAATTACGATCTACCTGCCATGCCACGGGAACGGCCCCGTGGAAACGGATCTGGAAAAGGATGTGGAATTGCCCGCCAGTCGAGGCGAGACAATCCTGGTGGTGGAGGACGAGACGGCCATGTTGAAACTGGCCTGCAAGATGCTGGAAGGGCTGGGTTACCGGGTCCTGGGGGCGTCCACCCCGGAGCAGGCCATCGCCCTGATGGAAGGACATGAGGGGGAAATCCACCTGCTGCTTACCGATGTGGTCATGCCCGGGATGACGGGACGGGATATGGCGGACCGGCTCATGTCCGGAAGACCGCACCTCAAGGTCCTGTTCATGTCCGGCTACACGAGCGATGTCATCGCCCGTCTGGGGGTTCTCGACAAAGGAGTTCACTTCATACAGAAGCCCTTTTCCATGCAGGACCTTGCTGTGAGCGTCCATCGTGCCCTGTAGACCGACGGGTGATCCTTGTTCTTGAGATCCTCTATATGTCGGACTACGCAGCCGATGTCATCGCCCATCGAGGCGTGCCGGAAGAAGGCATGCATTTCATCCCCAAACCATTTTCTCACTGTGATCCGGCCTTCAAGGTGCGGGAGGCCCTGGATCACGGATTTGATCATTAAGGCAAAGCGACCCGGATCCTGCATCTCCAGTCCTGGAGTTTCAACGGCATGAGGGAAGCATCCCCCCTTGTAAAGGGTGGCGAGGTAGAATCATGACATCGGTAAAAATAGGATTCCCCCTTCGCATGGCCGGCCTCTACACCCTGCTCGCCGGCGCCTGGATATTGCTTTCCGACCGGATGATCACGCAGATCACATCCGACCCGATTCGCATTACCTTTCTACAGACATACAAGGGCTGGGGATTTGTCCTCATCACAGCCACGGTTCTCTTCTTTTTGCTGCACCGTGAATGGAGCCGACTCCACCGCGAAATCGATGCACGCCATCAGGCGGAAGAAAGGGTTCACCGCCTCAATACGGAACTGGAGGATCGTGTTCGCCGCAGGACTGCCGAACTGGCAGCAGCCATGGAAAAGGCCCGGGCGGCCGACCACCTCAAGTCCGCGTTTCTGGCCACCATGAGCCACGAACTGCGCACGCCCCTCAACTCCATCATCGGGTTCACCGGCATCCTGCTCCAGGGCCTGGCCGGCCCACTGAACGGAGAACAGCAGAAACAGATGCGCATGGTTCAAGCCAGCTCCCGTCACCTCCTGGCGCTGATCAACGATGTGCTGGATATCTCCAAGATCGAGGCCGGCCAATTGTCCCTTTCACTGGTTACCTTCGATCTACGCGATGCCATCGAAAAGGCCCTCAAGCTCGTCGCTCCCCTGGCCGAGAAAAAAGAGGTCGACCTGAGGCTGGAGATCGCCGAAGATGTGGGTTCGGTGACTTCGGACCGGAGGCGTCTGGAACAGATCGTTCTCAATCTGCTGACCAACGCCGTCAAGTTCACCGAAAAGGGGCATGTGCGCATCGTCTGCCGGTCGGACAACGATCAGTATCTCCTGTCGGTGGCGGACACGGGCGTCGGCATTCGGGAGGAGGACATCCCCGGGCTTTTTCAGCCCTTTCACCAGGTCGACGCCGGCCTTTCCCGGAAGCACGAGGGGACGGGCCTGGGGCTTTCCATATGCAGAAAACTGATCGTGATGATGGGCGGCACCATCGATGTGGAGAGCCGATGGGGCCGGGGCACCACGTTTACCATTCGCTTTCCCGGAAGACCGCCGGCTTCCCCACCCCCGTCCCCCTCCGGGCAGGCATGATCGACCTGAATATCGGTGCGGTTCCAACGGTCCCGGGAGTTGGTTGCGGGCATCATCAGTCACCAAGGACGGAGAAAATGCATGGATATTCTGATCGTGGACGACCAAGAAGAGAACCGGTATCTTCTGGAAAGCCTGCTCAAGGGCTATGGACATGCGGTACGACAGGCCTCCAACGGAGCCGAGGCCATGGAACGGCTTCAGGCCGGCGGGATCGACCTGATCATCAGTGATATCCTCATGCCGGTGATGGACGGGTTTCAGTTGTGCCGAAAGGTCAAGGCCGACGAACGCCTGCGCCGCATCCCGTTCATCATCTACACCGCCACCTACACCGGGGCTCAGGACGAGGACTTTGCCATGACCCTCGGCGCGGACCGCTTCATTGTCAAACCATGCGAGCCGGAGGAGTTCATTCAGGCGATGGAGGAAGTCACGGACATAGCGGGCCGTCCTGCAGACACCCCGATCCCGGAGCCGGCTCCGGAAGAGGAGGTCTTCAAGCTGTACAGTGCGCGACTGGTGCGAAAGCTCGAGCAGAAGATGGCCCAGGCGGAACTCGAGATCAAGGCGCGCAAGGAGGCTGAAAACGCACTTCGTGAGAGCCAGGCGAGGCTGATCGCGGCCCAGCGGCTGGCACGACTCGGCGATTTCATATGGGATCTGGAAACCGGGGAGATCACATGGTCCGAGGGCCTGTTGGATCTGATGGGATATGAAAAGTCTGAAACCATCGATTACGCCGCAGTCAATGCAGACATCCATCATCCCGATGACCTGGAGCGGATCACCCGGTGGATCGAAGATGCGGTCGCATCCGGAACGGACGAGCTTCCTCCGAACGAGTACCGGGTGATTCGAAAGGATCGAAAGATCCTGCATGTGCGCACGGTGGGCGTCATTCAGCGCAGTCCGGGGAAAAGGCCCAGGATCTTTGCGACGGTCCAGGACATCACCGAACACAAACGGGCCGAAGCGGAAAATGAAAAACTCCAGAAGCAGTTCATTCAGGCCCAGAAGATGGAATCCGTGGGCCGCCTGGCCGGCGGGGTGGCCCATGATATTAACAACATGCTGGGGGTGATCATCGGCAATACGGATCTGGCCATGGCCAGCCTGTCGTCGAACGATCCGATTCGTTCCCATCTTTCGGAGGTGCTCGACGCGGCCAGACGCTCCACGGACATCACCCGGCAACTGCTGGCCTATGCCCGAAAACAGATCATCGCTCCCCGTGTGCTCGACTTGAACGAGAGGGTGGAGACAACGCTCAAGATGTTCCGGCAGCTTATCGGGGAGGATATCGACCTGCAATGGAAGCCGGGAGACGATCTGTGGCCGGTCATGATGGACCCGTCTCAGCTCGACCAGGTTCTTGCCAACCTGTTCGTGAACGCCCGGGACGCCATCAGCGATGTGGGCAAGATCACCATCGAGACAGGGGTTGTCACCTTAGACCAGACCTACTGCGCAAACCACGACGGATTTGTCCCCGGCGACTTCGTGTTAATGGCCGTCAGCGACGACGGCTGCGGCATGGACCGGCAGACCCTGGACAATCTGTTCGAGCCCTTTTTCACGACCAAGGACGTGGACACGGGGACCGGTCTCGGTCTGTCCACGGTCTACGGTATTGTCAAGCAGAACAACGGATTCATCCATGTGTACAGTGAACCGGATATAGGGACCACATTCCGGATCTATCTGCCGCGCCATTCAGGCGAGGCCTGCGAACCCTTCACGGAGAAAGAGGCCGCTGATGACCTTCAGGGGCATGGCGAAACGATCCTGGTCGTCGAGGACGATACGGCTATCCTGAAGCTCTCCAGAAATATGCTCGAGGCGCTGGGCTACTTCGTGCTGGGAGCGACCGATCCGGACCAGGCCACGGCAATAGCGGAAAAACATGGAGGGGAGATCCGTTTGCTTGTGACTGACGTGATCATGCCGAAGATGAACGGCCGGGACCTGGCCGCCAGGCTCCAGGCCCGGCATCCGCATCTCCAGGTGCTGTTCATGTCCGGCTACACGAGAGATGTCATCGCCCATCAGGAAATCCTGCAAGAAGGAGTACACTTCCTGCAGAAGCCCTTTTCCATGAAGGACCTGGCCGCCGGCGTGCGCAAGGCCCTGGAGTCGTAGGGTGGATCCGGCACAGCACCCCCGAGAGGAGTGTATTCACTCCCGACTTTGATCGAGGGAAAATTCACGGGTTTTTCGATACAATAGACGTCAAGCCCGCATCCCCATCTTCATGCCCTGCTGTCGGGGAATCGATGCGTTTGTCGGGAAGCCGCACAGAGTCCTTTGATTCCCAAAAATCACCAGGAGATCTTGAAATGAAAAGAATCGGCATCATCGGTGGAATCGGTCCGGAATCGACTGTAGACTACTATCAATGGATTATCGGTGCCTTCCATAAAAGGCATCCGCATGTTGGATACCCGGAAATGATCATTTACAGTGCAAACCTGTCACGTCTCATGGAAATACTGAATTCGAAGAATTGGAAAGCCTTAACCGATTGGTTGCTTGAAAGGGTTGTATCACTGCATAGAGCGGGGGCCGAATTCGCGGTCATAGGCTCGAACACGCCGCACATTGTGTTCAAGGAAGTGAGTTCCCAGTCTCCCATCCCCATGTTGAGCATTATCGACGAAACCGTCACATATGCACAAGACAGAGGATTCAAGAGGCTCGGCCTGCTGGGCACAAAGTTCACGATGGAGTCCGACTTTTTCAAAACGCCGTTTGCGGCCAGGGGAATGACGTTGGTTGTTCCTGATACGTCGGATCAGGAGTTGATCCATCACAGGCTTTTTTCAGAAATTGAACTGGGGATCATAAAGGACTCAACCAGAGACGAGTTATTGACGATCATAAAGAAAATGATCGACAGGGATTCGATAGATGCTCTGATTCTTGGATGTACCGAACTCCCCTTAATATTAAACAAGGATCAATTTGGCATTTCTTTTTTGAATACAACGGCGATTCACGCTGAAAGCATTGTTAGGTATTGTTTATAATATATTCATGATGGCTTTATTGATATATTTTTTCATGGTCATCAAAGCCCTCGCTTCACCAGCAGAGGGCTCTTTGCACTGGGAGTAATGCTCAAACAGTGGAAAGGCTATTCCTCCGCCGAATCACCCTTTGGGAAAAAGGCGGAAAAGGTCGAACCCCCTGAATGGATGCAATCATCTTCACGTTCGCAGTTCGTGCAGAGACCGATGTCTCCAGGGCAGGTCGATCCCTCCGGCTCCAGGAAACGGCACCGCGTTGACGTCATATTCAATTGAAACCCGTAACGTTCTGCAAAGACCTTCATGCGCAACAGGTCCGAACCCTTGCCTCCGGCATTGAAATCAAAGGGACGCTTTGAAGAGTAATCCAGGGTTTCCTGGGTGGCGAAATACCCCTCGAATATCCTTCGGCTGTCCTCCGCTACGATACCGACCCCATCGTCTTTCACCACCAGTTCAACGCCGTTTCCCCTGTCTCGAACAAAAACCTCGATGCGCCCCCCGTCGGGTGTGTTTTCAATGGCATTCCTGACCAGGCCGTCCACCACCTTTTCCATCACATCGCGAGGCATGTGAACGGACGCGTCTGTCTCCAGATGCTGGGCTATATCCATGGAACGGTGTGTATGTTTTTCCTCCAAGGCCCGCAACCGCCCCTCCACAAATCCGCTCAGGGGAATCTCTTCCATGGCGCTCTCCCGAAGGCCGAACTCCTCCTCCAGCCTGTCCCGCAACCACTGAACGACCTCTCCTTCCCCTATTTTTTCCGCAAGCAGGGCCTCCAGCTCCTCGATACACTGTTCCAGCATCAGGGACATGGTGGAATAGGCCCGGTATCCACGATCCATCATGATATCCTCCACCTGAAGCTGGATATCGAGGATGCGCTGAAGGTTCCTCTCGGCCCGTTCAACCGTGGCCCCCCACTTCTCTTCAGGGAGTTCTCTGAGTCGTTTTTTCAGCAGATTCAACGAGGCCAAAAGGACGGAGACCGGGGTCTTCAACTCATGGGAAAGATGGTTGATGATCCTCTCCTTGGCCCGGTTGAGGCTGGCGACCTCCTGGTAGGCCTCCCTCAATTCCTTGGAAAACTGAGCGTTCGCGATGGACAGGGCAACGGTGCTGGCGATCATGGTCAGCAGTTTTTGATCCTTGGGATCAAAGGCCTCCCCCTTCTTGTTGATTGCGATGAGAACTCCGATACGGTGACCGCCGGCCTCCAGAGGGACGATGATGATGCTTTTAGTAGGGAAACCGATCGCCTCGTCAAATTCATGATAGAAATCCGGATCGTTGTACGTATCGACCAAAACGGCTGCCTCGCCTTCTCGGACCACACGTCCCAGGACCCCCCGATCCACCGGGTGGCAGATCGTTTTCATGTGCTGTTCCGTTATTGAATCCTCATGAGAAACTCCTAAGAAATGGACGCTTGTTCGGTTTTCGTCCAGGAGGCCCACCACGGCTCCGTCCGTGTTGAGAATCCGTTTTACCTCGCCGCTGATGAAATCCAGAAGTTCTTCGAGCACAGGATACCTGGGCAACGCATGGCTGATCTGAAAAAGCGTTTCATTGATGCGCTCGTTCCTGCGCTCTTCCGTGATGTCCCGAAGGATCAGGAGTTCCTCGGGCGTGTCCGGCACCCCTTGGGAAGAAAGCTGTCCTCGAATGCTCACGTCACGAATGCGGCCATCCTTGGTGAGCCGTTTGGTTTCAATGGCGGCGCCCGGATCTTCTCTGAACATTTTCAGGATATCTCGGGCTTCCTGTTCCAGTCCGGGGGGTATGTACGGGACTTCCCGCCCGATCAACTCTTCGAGCGTCCAGCCGAACACCTCGGTAAATGCAGGATTGATGTATGTTGTCTTGCCGGATGATGTGAATACGATCATGGGATAGGGCACAAAATCAAAGAGGTTTTTCATTTTTCGCCGTGCTTTCCGCTTGGCGGCGAATTCCCGTTCATAACGTTCTTGGGCCTCTTTGAGCGCGCTGATGGTCTTGAACTTTTCTGTCGCATCCCGAGCGATTCCTCGAAATCCCAGCTTTTTCCCTTGATGATTCTTGACCAGATAGGCGGAAAGCTCGATCACCCTTCTGTTTCCCGACTTGTCTGTTGTTTCCCATATGAGATTGGAGAAACTCTGATGGCTGACCCATACCTTGGTGAGGGCCTCGCGAAATTTCCTCGCGTGCTTGGTATCCATCAGTTTCTCGAGGCTCTGGTTTTGGAGTTCTTCCCTGGGATAACCCAGCACCTTGCAAAGCGAGTTGCTGAAGCCCATAAGGCGGCCATGGTTATCCATCTCATAAAAGCTGTCCCCGGACTCATCGATCAGGTCGCGCAACAGCCTGTCGGGCCCATGGGCCGTCCCGGGCCGTGATACGGATTCGTCCCTGCGGCCTTCCTCCTGCTTCATGGAATCCACTTCCATACCAGACTCTCCCTTCCAAAGACATTCACATCGGACGCTGGACTATAGAGGTTACTACAGAAGAAATCGGCAGAGTTCAATGCAGAAAAGGGCGAATTCAATAATGCCACGGATATCCTTTGATTGGAACCTTGAAGAGGCCTTCGTATTGTTCGCGGAAGGCAACCACTATCCTTCGCTGATCATATACGACCCTTTTCGTCCTTCTAAAGGTTGCCGGGAAAGTAGCAAAGAGTAGGGCTGATCGAAATGGGGACAAGCATTCAGGGTTTGCGGATATTGAGTTTGCGCATTCGGGCGCGCAGGGTGCTGCGATCCAGGCCGAGGATTTCAGAGGCGCTGTTTTTACCGCTTACTTTCCATTGGACCTGTTCCAGCACACGCTTGATATGTTCACGTTCCACATGCTCAAGGGTTTGTTCCGGTTTGGGTAGATCCTTGCGCGGTTTTTTCAGCTCGTCCACCAGCCGCAG
>ENA-OSEO01001628-OSEO01001628.1-sediment-metagenome-genome-assembly--contig:-NODE-1628-length-38742-cov-5.390146_pt1 | contig 38742 bp, 30 predicted proteins | sample MGYA00237883_ERZ534232 | MGnify/ENA metagenome assembly ERZ534232 | reverse complement strand
CGTGGACTGATAATGGTATTCTTGTAAAAAATGCCATTAACATTGGTCTGGCTACTTCTCTGGAGGAAGAAGGTTTAATCGTTCCGGTTATCAAAAATGCGGATGGCTATTCGATATCGGGATTAGCTAGGGTAATTGGTGACCTTGTAAATCGGGCTAGAAGCCATCAGCTAAAACCAGATGATGTTACGGATGGAACATTTTCGATCACCAATCATGGGACTGCAGGATCATTATTTGCTACCCCGGTGATTAATCAACCTCAAGCAGGCATATTAGGTGTAGGAGCTATCAAGAAACGGGTGGTGGTCATCAATGACGCGATTGCCATTCGACCCATGGTTTACCTTTCATTTACATTTGACCATCGTATATTGGATGGATCGACAGCCGATAATTTCCTGGCAAAAATTGTCTCTGTTTTGGAAAACTGGCAATAAAAATGCGCAGGATTGTGTAGTGAAACTGGACAGGTAATTGATATAATTTTATTTTGAGTTTATAGAAACTTGTCTGATAAGTAGAGGAGTAATATGAGTGAATATGATGTTGTAGTTTTAGGAGCAGGTCCGGGTGGGTATGTTGCTGCCATCCGATCATCCCAACTTGGGTTAAAAACAGCCATTATTGATAAAGAATGGATGGGTGGTGTATGTCTAAATGTGGGATGTATTCCATCAAAATCTTTATTAAAAAATGCTGATGTTGCTTACACTTTGCGAACTGGTGCTAAAGAATTTGGTTTTTCATTTGACAACTTAAAACTGGATTATTCTGTTGCCGTAAAACGCAGTCGTCAGGTCTCTAACCGGTTGACAAAAGGTGTTGGTTTCTTAATGAAAAAGAACAACATTGATGTCATTATGGGTGCAGGGCGCCTATCAGCAAAAAATAAAATCAGTGTCACCACTGAGGATGGCAGTACTCAGGAAATTGTAGCAAAAAACATCATTATTGCCACTGGGGCGCATTCTTCTCTAATTCCTGGTGTGGATATTGATGGAGAGAAAATTTTAACGTACAAGGAAGCCATTCTTCAAACAAAGCAACCTCAATCGGTTGTTATTATTGGGGCAGGAGCGATTGGTGTTGAATTTGCTACCATCTGGAACGGTTATGGCACCGAAGTTACGATTGTTGAAATGCTTCCTCGACTGGTTCCCCTGGAAGATGAAGAAATAGGCACAGAACTGGAAAAAGCATTCAAGAAGGCGGGCATTAAATCTCTTACTGGACATCGAGTCGAAAAAGTTGAAACAACCGGATCAGGTGTAAAAATAACTGTTTCTCAGGGCGGATCAGAAAAAATATTGGAAGCTGAACAAGCTCTGATTGCGATTGGATTTAAACCTAACACATCTGATATTGGTTTACAGGAAGTTGGGGTTAATCTGGACAATCGTGGATTTATCGAGATTGACGATCGCATGGCAACAAATGTTTCCGGAATTTGGGCAATTGGTGATGTAACCGGTAAATTGTTATTAGCCCACGTTGCCAGCGCTCAGGGAATTGTGTGCACAGAGAATATTGCCGGTGTGGAGTCTGTGAAACTGGATTATCGCATGATGCCGCGAGCTACATATTGCCACCCACAGGTAGCTTCTTTTGGTCTGACAGAAGCACAGGCAAAAGAAGAAGGATATGAGATCAAAGTTGGACGTTTCCCATTCCAGGTAAATGGAAAATCGCTGGGATTGGGTGAATCAACAGGTTTTATAAAAATTGTCACTGATGTGAAATATGGAGAGATTTTAGGTGCCCATTTGATTGGTCCAGAAGTATCAGAATTATTGCCTGAATTAACATTGGCTCAGAGTATGGAATTGACCGCTGAGGAAATTGCTCGCAATGTGCATGCCCATCCTACTTTAAGCGAAGTGATTATGGAAGCGGCTCATGGCATCGTGGGTGAGACAATCCATATTTAGAAAATAGAATTTAGATAAAAGGCTTTGTGAATTTCACAGAGCCTTTTTTAATAGATTTAATGGATAAAAGGTCAATCATCCACATCGATGAATGCGGCGCTTATGCTATAATTTTCCACCAGATATGAAAAAAACAGATATCTATACATTAAGAAAAAAACTTCAACTTTTCGTTGATTATCAAAGGGAAAAGAATGCTCAATAGGATAGCTAAAGTATTTGGATATGATCCACAAAAAAAAGAAATAGAAGAAACAGCTGAACTAGCCAGATTAATAACCGAGTTGGAACCCCAATTTGAGAAATTATCAGATGCTGAATTATTTAATAAAACCAATGAATTCAAACAAAGATTTCAAGATGGAGAGACATTGGATGATCTCTTGCTGGAAGCTTTTGCTACAGTTCGCGAGGTAAGCAAAAGGACATTAGGGTTACGCCATTTCGATGTTCAAATGATTGGTGGCATCACCATGCATCGCGGAAAAATTGCAGAGATGCGCACTGGAGAAGGAAAAACACTGGTTGCCACATTGCCTGTTTATCTGAATGCAATCACGGGGCGAGGTGTGCATGTCGTGACAGTCAATGATTACCTGGCCAGGCGTGATGCACGCTGGATGGCGCCAATCTATATCTCTTTGGGACTTACTGTTGGTGTTTTGCAAATGGCAAGCCGTACAGAAAATGGCCAAAAAGCATTTATCATTGATCTGGAAAAAACTTCATCCATTGAAGATCAGAATCAAATGGTTATGGTTAACCGCCAGCAGGCATACTTATCAGATGTGGTTTATGGAACCAATAGCGAGTTTGGTTTTGATTATTTACGAGATAATCTTACCAATCGTCTTCAGGATCGGGTTCAAAGAGGTCATTATTATGCCATCATTGATGAAATCGACAATATCCTGATTGATGAAGCACGAACCCCGTTAATTATCTCTGGTCCTGCTTCGGACGAAACCGAATGGTATGTGCGTATGGCACAAGTGGTTCGGCAACTGAATCCCGAAGATTATGAGATCAGTGAAAAAGATCGTTATGTGGCGTTAACTGAATTGGGTGAAGCACACGTAGAAGAATTATTACAAATGCCAATTCGTGATCCAGAACGACCGGAGGATATTTCTCCAGAACAGGCCAGAATTTTAGGATATCTTGAACAAGCGCTCAAAGCACAACATTTATTCAGGCGGAATAAGGATTACCTGGTTCAGGGTGGAAAAGTTGTGATTGTAGATGAATTCACTGGCCGGTTGATGCCTGGTAGAAGATGGTCAGAAGGTTTACACCAGGCTGTTGAGGCAAAAGAAGGGGTGAAGGTTGAACCGGAGAATGTAACCTACGCAACGATCACCATACAGAATTACTTCAGAATGTATGAAAAACTGGCAGGTATGACCGGTACTGCTGAAACGGAATCTGAAGAATTCAGTAAAATTTACAATCTGGATGTTCTTCCAATTCCGACCAATCTTGAATTTCAAGCGTTTGGAAAAGATGCACCCATGGTAACCATTGAAGATAAAGATGAGGATGGATATCGTTATACTTATTATGCAAACCGTGACGATGCAGAAAAGAAACCAATTTTCTATAAACGTAAGGATTATCCGGATATCGTTTACCGGACAGAAGAAGCAAAGCTACGATCCATTGGAAAAGAAGTACTTTTTTACCATATTCTGGGTCGACCTCAATTAATTGGCACAACATCAGTCGAACTTTCTGATCGCTTATCTGATCGACTTTCAATGGAAGCCATTCGCAGGTTAATGCAAACCCTTCTCATTCGCGATGCCTGGATGAAGAAAAATAATCGCGAAATGATTGAACAAAAAGTTCCAGAGTTGGAATTTCTGAATGAACCTTTGGATCAATTGAATATTTCACAGATGAGAAAAATTGCCCGGGAATTAGGGCTTGAATCACTAAATCCTCAAGATCCAGAAAATTTAAAACGAGGGTTAGAAATTCTGGATTTACCAGAAAAATATTCCTCGCGTCTTTATGACATTTTAGGTGCAGGTATTCCTCATCGGGTCTTGAATGCCAGAAAACATGATGAAGAAGCTTTGATTATTAGCAAAGCGGGCGCTTATGGTGCGGTGACAATTGCCACGAATATGGCTGGTCGTGGAGTTGATATTAAATTAGGTGGCGAAATCAGTGAAGAGATTCATGCTGATATTGCCAGGGTATTAAGAAGAAACCAGATCGATCCTTATTCAATCAGGGATGAGGATAAACGGCAATTACTGAAAAATATGGATCCAGAATTGTACGGAATTTACAGCGATTCGGTAAATGAATTTTTAAAGGCAATGGATGAAATGGAAAGTGTCCGCGCCTTAGGGGGGTTGCATGTAATTGGTTCAGAACGTCACGAAGCACGTCGTATTGATAACCAATTACGAGGTCGTGCAGCTCGTCAGGGAGATCCAGGTTCCTCTCGTTTCTATCTTTCATTGGAAGATGAATTAATGCGTTTGTTTGGTGGTCAGCAAGTGGATGGACTAATGCGTCGATTCAATGTTGATGCAAATATCCCAATTGAATCTGGTCTAGTTGGGCGACTGGTTGAACAATCTCAACAGAGGGTTGAAGGGTCAAATTTCGATGTCCGAAAACATCTGCTGGAATATGATGACGTACTAAACATGCAACGAAAACGGATTTATTCTCAGAGAGACCGCGTCTTTGTAAAGGAAGATCTGACTGAGGACGTCATGGAAATGGTCAGGCTGGATCTTGAACAGCGGGTTAACAATGCAATGTTGGACGAGGAAGGCCCCTGGAAATTAATGGCTTATCTGGCTGATATTCAACCATCTATTGACTATGAAGATGTGTTTTTCCCTTCTTTTGACCTGAAGACAATCCTGGAAGAGTATGGTGGCAGTCTGGGTGATTTTCCAATACCTAAAGATAAAGTAAAACCGTTTTTGCTCAAACTCTCTGAGGACAGTTTGAACGCTGAAATTACACATGCGGTAGATAGCTCACAAAAATTCCTTGTAAGAGTCGATGAAACGGTTGAAACACAAAAACTAGAAAGGTTTGATGCCCTTGATTCATTCTTAGCAGGATTGGAAGACTCACAAAATCTTGAGGTATTAAAGCCACAACAGCTATTACAGGAATTATCTAATCTTGTTAGAACCCCATTGCAGCTAAATTCGCGACAATTACAAGAGTTGATGGAAGGCTCCAATGAGATTGAAAATGAAATTCGCAATCAAATTGAGAAATTCTTATTAAATATCAATATTTCCAGGGCGGTTGGGACGTTCGCAGTTAGATTCAATAATCTGGATGTAAAACCTGGTGATATTCAGGGGAAAAGTTGGGATGAATCAGTCGATATCTTGTTAGATGCTGTTGATGATGCCTTTGCCAGGCAAAAAAATGCACTTTTGGGCGAACAAGGTCAGTTGGCGATCGACATTGATAATTGGCTTCGACAGATTGATTCACCAACAATCGATCGAGATAATTTTTTCCGGTTAATGATTTCGCTTGTTCAGGGAAGTCGATTGGCTTTTGATCGTAAGACCCACCGCCAGGTAAAGCAGCGTTATAACCGATTAAATTATATTTTCCTGGCAGCCCATGCTCTACAAAAACAGGATAAAGCCCAGATCTCTCAATCGGTGTTGGATCACTTACAGGATGCATTAATTGCCCTCCAATCGGTTTGGGGTATATATGAATTGAACCGGCTTCAACAAAACCAGGTTTCTTTATCTAATCTTGATGAAAAGAATCGAGATTTGATTGTCAAAGAAATCGGACAAGAAAAATTCGAGGAGTTGAAAAATAAAATAATTCCAGAATTTAATTCTGAGGAGCGCATCATCCTTCGAGATATTCTCGGGAAACGGATCAGAAATGAAATATATCGAGAATTATTGTTATCGATCATATCTCAAATGTGGGTGGAATATCTAACCAAGGTTGAAGCGTTGCGTGTTTCGATTGGTTTGGAAGCTTATGGTCAACGAGATCCACTTGTACAATATAAAGGAAAAGCCTCTGAATTGTTCAAAGCACTATTGGAAGATATCCGTTCAGCATTGGTTAATCGCATGTTTACTTACCGGCCTTCGCAAAGGGTAAATACATCCATTGAGAAAGAACGTGTAAGCCCAACTGAAGAAAAGAAAGATCCTATCATTCAAGTGGCTGAAAAATCTACAAGTAAAAGAAAAAGACGCCGTCATTGATGTTATATAGACAATTTAGTTCACATTTTAACCATAATTTAACGAAAGCTTGCCAAGAACGCAATTCTTTCATATAATTTGGAAATCTTTTAAATTGGAGTATGTAGATCGTATGGAGCAAAAAGACACCAATCTCGAGCAAACAAAACCTGAAAATTCGCATGAAGACAATATGGCTTCATTGCTCGAGCAAGAAGGAATGGATATAGATTTTCCACGAGCTGGAGAAATCAAGCAAGGAGTCATTGCCAGCATTTCACCAAACCAGATTTTGGTCAGCGTTGGCGCTAAATCGGAAGGTATTATTACCGGCCGCGAATTTGATGCGATTCCCCAAGAAGAATTAGAAAAGTTAGCTGTTGGACAGGAAATTTGGGTTTATGTTTTAACACCAGAAGATTCCCATGGTAATTTAGTACTTTCACTTATGAGAGCCATGGAAGAAAAATCCTGGTTCAAAGCGGAAGAACTTCTTAAAACAAAAGATTCCTACAACAGCGTTATTCGTGGTTACAACAAAGGTGGTTTAATTGTTCCATTAGAAGGTCTGAATGGCTTTGTTCCGGCATCACAGATCAGCCTTTCACGTAGAGCTGGTTTAGTCGGTGATACACCTGAAAAACGCTGGAGCCCAATGGTCGGAGAAGAAATTGAAGTCTGTGTTATCGAAGTTGATCGCGAACGTCGCCGATTAATTTTGTCCGAACGGGCTGCCAGCTCGGAAACACGTGAATCAATCAAAGATCGAATTCTAAGTGAATTACAGGAAGGTGATGTTCGCACTGGTAAAGTTACCAGTCTGGCAGAATTTGGTGCTTTTGTTAATATTAATGGTGCTGATGGTCTGGTTCACCTTTCAGAAATTTCATGGGACCGTATTCAACATCCATCTGAAGTTTTGAAAGTTGGACAGGAAATCAAGGTAAAGATTATTAATATTGATCGTGAGAAAAAACGCATTGGTTTATCCATACGCCAATTGTTGGATGATCCCTGGATTAATCGAATTGCCAAATATGAAGTTGGCCAATTATTAGAAGGAACCATCACAAGATTAACAAAGTTTGGTGCATTTGCCCGTATTGAAGAAGATCTGGAAGGTTTGATCCATATCAGTGAGATTAGTGAACGTAGAATTGAACATCCGAAAGAAGTACTCAAAGAAGGTGAAACAATCACACTGCGTGTTATCAAAATTGAACCCGAAAATCATCGGATTGGTCTAAGCATTCGTCGCGTAGATTCAATGGCTTTTGCAGAAATGGATTGGAAAACCCTGGAAGATATCCTGTTGGACGAAGTAGAACTGGATGATATTGAAACACCTAAAGTGCAAGAAGAACAACCTTCAGAAGAAAAAATAGAAGTTGAACCTAAAACTCAGCAAGATAAACAACCGAAAGTTGAACCAGAAGCGCAGCATGATGAACAGCCGGAAGTTGAGTCAGAAGAAAAATCCAACCTAGAGTCATAAAAATATTTGTCGAATGATTTAAAAAGCGCGCCTTGAGGTGCGCTTTTTTCAATAAGGTGGTCTATGAAAAAAATCCTGATTGATGCACACGAAGATATTGCTTATGCCGCAATTTCATTCAACAGAGACTATTCAAAATCTGCTGCTGATATTCGCCAGGTCGAACAATATACCGATATTCCGCAATGGAATGGGCATGCGATGTTGGGTTACGCTGATTGGCAGAAAGCGAATGTAGGTATCATTTTCGCTACGTTATTTGTGATGCCTAAGCAATACCAGACCGGGGATTGGGAGAAAGTGGTTTACAGAAATTTTCAAGAAGCAGGCTCACTTTTACAACAACAGGTTGATTATTATTATCGACTGGAAGGAAATTACCCCGAAAAGTTTATTGTTCTCAATAACAATTCTCAGTATCAAAATCACTGGAAGATATTACAAAGTGCTTCACAGCACTCCCATCCAATTGGATTGGTTTTATTAATGGAAGGCGCCGAAGGATTGCAACATGGGGAAGAAATCGAAGACTGGTACCATAAAGGGGTGAGAATTGTTGGTCCCGCCTGGGCAGGTGGTAAATTTAGTGGTGGTATGTATGAACCCGGTGGATTGACCAATCAGGGACGATTATTGTTAGAGATAATGAGTGATTTAGGTATGGGTCTAGACATTTCCCATATGAGCGAACAAGCGGTGTATCAGGCTTTGGATCTGTATGAAGGAGCTATTTTATCCTCGCATGCTAATGTAAAATCGTTATTACAAGGTGTAGGTGAAGAAAGACATTTGTCTGACACAATTATCCGAAGAATTGCAGAGCGAGATGGGGTCATGGGTGTGATGCCTTATAATCAATTTCTGGTGACCAATTGGACAAAATCATTTGCTCGTGATAAAGTAACCTTGGAACATTACATAAACCACATTGATCATATTTGCCAGATCACCGGCAGTGCAAACCATGTGGCCATTGGCACTGATTTCGATGGCGGATATGGTTACCCGGACGTTCCAGCTGAATTAAAATCGATTGGTGATTTACCACAAGTGGATGAAATTTTAGCCACTCGTGGATATAATCAAGAGGAAGTAAATGCAATTTTTGCTATGAATTGGAAAAGAATACTCGATAGGATATTTTCTAAATGAGTTCGTCGAAACAAGATAATCATCTGGATAACGAACCAAATTCAACCAAAGGATTACCATATTTCAGGATTCGATTGGGATTAATTTTTACTATCTTTGGTTTTCTGGTTTTTTTATTAGGAGCCCGTCCTTCAATATTTGGTCTTGATCGTAGCCCAGTGATAGGTTTTGTCCAGATTGGAATGTTTTTGGTTGGGTTGTCGATTATGTGTCTCGGTGGTTATATCAGCATGATGGCGTTATGGAATCGAGAACCCCCGAGCATTTTGGCAGACATCGGTTTACGGCTAGTTGCTACGGGATTTGTGATTGCTGTTTTTGCTGGAATGGCGGATGTTTTTGGTTTTGGTAGCCACCCATTACCAGACATACCTTATTTTGGAGGTTGGCAGACCAGAGGTGTTGAGATTGGTGAGGCTATCATCGCAATCGGGTTTCTATTTATGGTTCCGTTTAAGAAAAATCGTACCTCCAAAAATATCAACAAATAACATAATAAAGAAAATTAGAGTGCTTTCAATAATCAGTTGTCCGAATGTTTTTAGTTTGCGAAGTCATACCAAAAACACCCCCTTACCCCGATTTTACGAAAACTAAGAAAAAATTAATTTTTGATTTCCCGAATTTTGTTTTCCTTGACACTAATTTTTTCATTTGTTATGATGGCTATTCAGAGGTAAAGAAAATGTCAATAGAAGATGTAAATAATGCACCAGATTTGAAGGTAGAAGAAGTCTCCGCCAGAAAAAATTGGCGTTCTGTCTGGGATAATATTGTTCGTTTTGGATTAGGGGAAGTAAGTTTGCGTGTAGGTACAGTTATTGCTTCAATCGCCCTTATATTACTTGTTGTCTGGGTAATGGGTCGCTTCTACCTGCAAGGAGAGATTTCTGAACCTCAGGCAGCCATTGCACAGATTGAAACACCTACAGCAACAGCACTTGCTGAATTACCGGAATTTACAATACCAGATCCTGAGGTATCGACTGTTTCATTAGACAGGATTACCCAAATGGATACCACCTTACCGGAAAAACCAAGGTATGAGATCGAAAAATATACTGTGGCGGAAGGGGATACAATTTTTGGAATCGCTGAGAAATTTAATCTGGATCCTTCAACGATTCTTTGGGGCAATTTATACACTCTGGGTGACGATCCTCATAGACTTTTTCCAGGGGTTGAATTGAACATACTTCCCCAGAATGGTGTATTACATACCTGGAGTGCAGGTGAAGGACTTAATGGCGTAAGCCGTTATTATGGTGTTTCACCCGAGACAATCATTGATTGGCCAGGGAATAATTTGACTCTGGAAGAGGTAGGTGATTTTGCTGCACCGAATATCGAACCTGGCACCGAGTTGTTTGTTCCGGGTGGTAAGCGCGATTTTATTACCTGGAGTGCTCCTAGAATTACTCGAGATAACCCGGCTATCGCAAAGAATATCGGACCAGGTGCATGTGGTGTAATTACTGATGGAGCAGTGGGTATTGGTACATTCATTTGGCCAGCCCCACAAAGGTTCATATCAGGATATGATTATTCTCCTGCAACAAACCATTATGGCATTGATATTGGTGGTTATTTAGGTGATCCCTTATATGCTGCTGATAATGGTGTGATTGTATATTCTGGTTGGAATGATTATGGTTATGGTTATATGGTAGTGATTGACCATGGTGGTGGATGGCAAACGCTTTATGCCCACATGAGCGAAATCTATTTTGGTTGTGGCGCTTCAGTTTTTCAAGGTGATGTGATCGGATTAATGGGCAGCACAGGTAACTCTTCTGGTCCACACTTACATTTTGAAATGCGCCATGATGAATATGGTCGTGTAGATCCGAAATTATTTTTACAATAGATTAAGTTGTGATTAAGAATGACTGTTTTGATAATAACGGTCATTTTTGATTCAGACATGTATAATATTAATGAAAGGATCTGATGAATAAAATCACGGAAACCCGCCCTTCTCCGATCGCAGGTCACTGGTATAGCGGAAACGCTCAAATGCTGAAAGCGGAGATAAATAAATTTCTGAACAATGCCTGCTTATCCAATCCTGGAGGAGAAGTTATTGGTCTAATCGCGCCACATGCTGGATATCGATATTCTGGTCAGACAGCTGCTTATGCTTTTCAATATGTTCGCAATCAACATTATGATCTGGTGATTGTTCTTTCACCATTTCATTCCTATCATCCTGCAACGATTCTAACCAGCGCACATGAATATTATCAGACCCCTCTTGGAAAAATCCATGTTGATCAGGAATTAATCCGATTGTTGTTCAATCAGATAATTCCTGATTCAGACATTAAGATGGTGCAGGTAGCCTATGATGACGAGCATTCATTAGAAATTGAGCTGCCTTTCTTACAATGTACGCTGGAAGGTGATTTCTCTCTTCTGCCATTAATGGTTAGAAGCATTGATCCACATCAAAGCGAAGTATTTGCCAACCATTTATTTGAATTAATCAAGGACAGAAGTGTTTTGATTGTCGCTTCCACAGATCTCTCGCACTTCTATCCTCAAGCAGTTGCAGAACGCCTTGACAAGGAGATGCTTGATCAGATTCAATCCTTCTCCGTTCAGAATGTTTATCGTACAGAATTTGAAGGGAAAGGATATGCTTGTGGACTGGGGGCTGTAATGATCAGTATGGCATTGAGTAAATTGTTTGGAGCAAATAAAATTGAAATCCTGCATCACTCCACATCGGGAACCCGGACTGGAGATTTTTCATCTGTCGTTGGTTACGGAGCTGGTGTTTTTATCAAATCCCATTCATAAAGGTAGTGTCATTGGATGCAAATGTATGTTCAGGTAATTGTCAATGTTCCTGGAATCGAAGGTGTTTTTGACTATCATGTTCCTGAGGAATTGCAAAATGATCTTGAAGTGGGGGCATTGGTTTTAGTTCCTTTTGGAAAACAAATTGCACAGGGAATTGTTCAAGCTTTCGTTTCCACCCCCCAGGTACCCAAAACCAGACCTATCGACAGCGTCATAGACTCACATGCGGTAATTACCTCGCAACAACAGAAATTGGCTGAATGGATGGCAAGAGAGACACTTTCACCCATTTCAGCCTGTTATAAACTTATATTACCCCCCGGATTAAGCCAACAGGTGGATAGCTTGTATGAATTGGTGGATAAAATACCTGATATACCATTATCACCCATACAAAGAAGAATAGTTAATCACCTAAAAGATAAAGGTGCAACACGTGGTGCTCAATTTAATCGGGCTTTTGCCAGAGTTAATTGGAAGGCTGCCATCCGCCGTTTAATTCAATTAGGGATTGTTAAATCACAAACTTATCTTGCTCCTCCCCGTGTGCAAGCAAAAATGGTACGTACCATTCATTTGAATATTAAAACAGAAGAAATTGATCTACGTTTGAGTGAAATTGGCAAAAAGGGAACTGCATTTGACAGACGAAGAGAAATTTTACGATTGTTGTCTACCCAACCTGTTGGAATTGAATCATCCATGGTAACAATGGCAACAGGAGCGACTTCTTTAGATTTTAATAAATTATCAGAAGCGGGCATTATTTATTTCGGAGAGATTGAAGCAATACGAGACCCCTTAGAACATTATGAAAAAATATCTCATGATCCGCCAATTTTGACCGAAGACCAACAAGAAAACTGGTCAAAATTGAAGGAAATGATCGAAAAACAAGATTTTCATAAACCTGTCTTGATTCACGGAGTAACTGGATCTGGAAAAACTGAATTGTATCTGCGTATGGTAAAGGCAGTTTTGGAACAATCAAAAACAGCCATTGTAATGGTTCCGGAAATCAGTCTCACACCTCAAACAGTCAAACGGTTTCAGGCCCGGTTTGCAGGCAAAGTTGGGATTATCCATTCGCAAATTTCTGAAGGAGCCAGGTATGATACATGGCGTCGAATTCGCAAAGGAGAATTGAAGGTTATTGTCGGTCCCAGATCTGCATTGTTTTCTCCCCTGGAAAATCTTGGATTAATAATTGTCGATGAAGCGCATGATGATTCCTATTTTCAGGATGATATTCCACCCAGGTACAACGCCATTCTGGCTGCTGAAGTCTATGCCAAATTAAATCAAGCAATGATTGTTTATGGCAGTGCGACGCCAGGTATTGAAATGATGTATAAAGCAAATCAACAAAATTGGCCAATTTTGAGAATGCCATTGAGGATATTTGCCCATAAGGAAGCTGTTAAGTCAGAGTTACAAGTCGGAAAAGATCTTTCTCAACAGGAATTAACAGCATTACCTTTGCCAGAGGTGTCCATAATTGACATGCGGAGAGAACTCAAACAAGGCAACCGGTCTATTTTTAGCCGTGAATTACACCAACGTATCCAAAAAACGCTGGATGCAGGACAGCAAGCGATTTTATTCTTAAATCGCCGTGGTTCGGCCACATATGTGTTTTGCCGAAATTGTGGTTACCGATTATCCTGTCCACGCTGTGATATTCCGCTCACTTTTCACGCAGACCAAAACCACTTATTGTGCCATCATTGTGGTTATACACGTCAGTTGCCAACTACCTGTCCACAATGCAATAGTAGTCAAATTCGTCAATTTGGTATCGGAACAGAACGGGTTGAGCAGGAAGTCAACAAGCAATTTCCTGCAGCGCGCGTGATCCGAATGGATTCAGGAATCTCAAAACAAAAAGGCATTCACGAAGTGCTTTTAAGACAATTTGCTGAGCGTAAAGCAGATATCCTGGTTGGGACACAAATGTTAGCCAAAGGAATTGATTTCCCCTTTGTTACGCTGGTTGGTGTCATTCTGGCAGATGTTGGATTGGCAATGCCCGATTTCAGGGCTGCAGAACGAACTTTTCAATTATTAACGCAGGTTGCCGGACGGGCAGGACGAAGTCCCCTTGGGGGCAGTGTAATCTTTCAGACTTATCAACCAGAAGAATATCCCATTAGAATGGCTGCTAAACATGATTTTAGTTCGTTTTACGAACATGAGTTATTATATCGATCCAAACTTGGTTATCCACCGTTTTCGCGATTGATTCGACTTGAATTTAGACATCGGGATGAGAACGAAGCTCAATTAAGTGCTCAATCCATGGCTGAGAAAATTACTTTTTGGATTAGAGAAGGAAACCACAAACAGACTGATATTATCGGCCCTGTGCCATGTTTCTTTCCAAAACTGAATGCTATTTACCGATGGCAAATCATTTTACGAGGTCCACAACCGATCGAGGTGTTATTCAATAAGGAATTAGGAGAAACAATTGTTACGGTCGATCCGGTATCTTTATTATAAAAAAAACGCGTTTCCGGTTGATTTTCAGTGGAAACGCGTTTTTAAACATTCGTAAATTTTATGGTAGAACATAATGGGGGTTTAAGAAACCACCCATATATCTTACTTCAAAATGTAAGTGAGGACCGGTGGAATTTCCTGTGCTACCTGCAGCACCAATCACAGATCCCTGATAAACACTGGCCCCACAGCGTACGCTTACAACACTCAAATGGGCATACAATGTCTGGTAGCCATTTCCGTGATCAATCATGATCATGTTTCCATAACCGCCACTGATGCCACCAGCATACACAACGACGCCGCTATCGGAAGCATACACGTTATCTCCGGTCATAGCACCAATATCGATAGCGAGGTGACCTGACCAGTAATCATTGCCTGAGATGAAATGATTATTGGTTGGCCAGATGAAAGTCCCGGTACCATAAGCACCACCAGCCGAAGTATCACAAGCACCAGGAATGCTGCTATTAACACCAGCTGGTCCTCTTGGAATCGTGGGAATGACCCATTGTTGGAATTCTCTTTGACCACCTGGGATCATTACAAACGTGCCAGGCGTGATTACCGGATCGGTGCGATCAATTTTATTAGGTGTCCAATCCAGAATAGCACTTTTTTCGACCTTAAATTTTCCGGCAACCGATTCAAGGGTATCCCCTTTTTGCCATTCATAATAAACGCCATTGGTGGGTGGAATTCGCAACTCGTTACCAACAGAAATCATATGGGGGTCATCATTCAGTGTATCTTTATTTGCCCATAATATTGTTTCTGGTGTCAGGTTGAAAAATGTTGCAATACCAAACACTGAATCACCGGATTCGATTGTATAAGTTGTTGCTTCTGTTCTTGCTCTGGTTGGAATAATCGTCACGGGATTCGCATACCGATTAACAGCAAAATCACTATCTCCTGATTCAAAATTAGGAAGTGACGCAGGTGTAGAGTCAGATGAATATGCAGAAACACTGCTTGTATCCGGTGTCCATGCTGTTTGACTCGGTTTGAAAAATTGAATTGCAACAAAAACCAGGAGGGCTATCATCAGAGATGCCAACCCCCAAAAAATGATTGATATTAGATTGTTTGTGATCGTTTGTTGACTGTTATTTTCTTGTTTTTTACCTAAACTCACATAGCCTCCGTTAGATTCTCTAAGAATTCTACATTATTTTTCGATTTTGACAAGCGTTGTAGAATTGCTTCAGAAGCAACGGCGATATCCATTCCTGCTCCTTGCGGGGGATTTGAGATCATTTGTAAGTACATACGGCGCATTACCCAGACTTTTTGAAGTATATCCGGGCTAAGTAATAGATCTTCGCGTCTGGTTGAGGATTTTTCAATATCGATCGCTGGAAAAATCCGGCGTTCCTGTAAGCGCCTGGAAAGATGTAATTCCATATTTCCAGTGCCTTTGAATTCTTCATAGACAACATCATCCAATCGTGACCCAGTATCTACCAATGCAGTTGCAATAATGGTGAGCGATCCACCTTCTTCAATATTCCGTGCAGCACCATAAAATCGTTTTGGCGGATACAAAGCCGATGGATCCATACCACCAGAGAGTGTCCTGCCAGAGGGGGTCACTGACATATTGTATGCTCGGGCCAGACGGGTGAGCGAATCCATCAAAATTACTACGTCTTTTCCTAACTCTACTAATCGTTTTGCGCGGCTTAATGCGATCTCAGATGTTCTGACATGTGCTGTAACAGGTTCATCAAATGTTGAGGCTACGACTTCAGCATCTACCGAGCGGTCCATATCCGTGACTTCTTCTGGTCTTTCCCCAATAAGAACCAGGGTAACATAGGTGCCCGGGTTGTTTGTGGTAATCGCATTACATAAGTCTTTGATAATGGTTGTCTTTCCTGCCTTTGGGGGAGAAACAATCATGGCACGTTGACCACGTCCGATGGGTGCGATCATGTCAATAAGTCTTGTCGATAAAATCTTCGGATTTGTTTCCAGATTGAACCGTTGATCGGGGAAAATAGGGGTCATAGAATCAAAATGCTGCCGTTCTCGTGCACTCTCAGCGTCAATACCGTTGATAAAGTCAACTTTAACCATTCCAAAATGATGTTCAGATTCTCGTGGTGGTCGAGCGAATCCAATCACAAGATCACCACTTCTCAGGTTATATCTTCGAATTTGAGCTTGTGATACATAGATATCATCTTTTCCAAGTTTGTAATTTTGTCTTAGAAAACCAATACCTTCAGGCATTACTTCCAGGATACCACCGCGGACTTCTTCCCCTTCTTCATTTGCCTCAGTAGAATGTTGGGCAATACGCACCATCAAATTTTCTCTTTTGAGTCGATTTGAATTGATGATATTTAATTCTTTTGCAATTTTTCTTAATTCTGCCAGAGAACTTTTTTCAAGATCAGGTACATTTATCATAGGGTTTCCTTTGAAAAAGGTAGGATTTTAAAAGTAAGTGTATTGATTTAAGTAAATAGTCTTCGTGCAAGGATATCCTTCAAGAAGTTCACAAGAATTCAAAAATGGATTGGTTTTGGGAAGTGAAAATTTATCTGTTCGTCTTTCTGAATAAAAAAATTATATCATGTGGAATTTTTACAAGCAAGTAAAACCACGAGAAAACATACTACAAAAACATAAATTTTACCCTGTAATTATTGTTCTACAATTTTCCAAGCATAGCATCCATAAAATATTTAATCTTGAATTCCTTACCGGATAATAAGTATTGAGCCCTGAAAAAACCAGATACCGAACGAACAATCCAGTAAGCAGAAAATAACAAGAGAATAATGGCAAGCAATATCTGCCAGAATGGTACGTTACCGGCCGATAATCTTGTCATCATGGATACTGGAGATGTAAAAGGAAACAAACTTAGAATTACTGCTAATGTCCCATTCGAATTTTCAATGACAGGTGCAAGCAGAACCAGCGGAATTACCATGGGTATTACCAAAATTGTTGTTGCCTGGGATGCTTCTTTTATATTGGATACTAACGCGCCAACCCCTGCCATTAAACTCGCGTATAAAATAAAACCAAGAATGAAGAAAATAATCCCCCAAACCAGAATAGAAGTCGGTAATTGAAATTCAATAGGTAATGCAAAACTTCTTCCACTCAGTCGGAGAATAAAAAGACCCGTTCCACTCCAGACGATGGTTTGAAGTAATCCAACCAGACCTAAGGCAACAATTTTTCCACTCAATAACTGCATGGGGGTGATTGATGTCAGTAAGATCTCGATAACCCGATTGGATTTTTCATTGGTAATACTATTTAACATCATGCTCGAACTCCCTAATATCACAATATAAAATAGAAAAGTTACAATATAGGGTAGAAAGAATGTTAATTGATGTTCAGGATCTCGTTGAGGTTCCGGTGTTAATAATTCAGTTTTGAATTCAGGAATAGTATTCACCAGGTTCATGATTTCTGGATTTTCTGATAACAACGCGGAATTAATCAACGTTTCTATCAGATCGTTGTCATTGGTAGCACTCAGGGGATTAAAATCAGGTCGATAGACGATGATTTCACCTTTTTGAAGATAATCCTCAGGAATAAAATAAAAAGCTTTGATTATGCCTGAATCTAAATCGACATGAGCAGATTCCTGGGTTGTATACAACTTGATTTGATCCTTAAGCTCATCAGGAATTTCTGTAATATTTTTTGTATTATCCAATAATCCAATGGATAATTTTTCCTCTTCAGTGGTTGTCAATTTAGAAATTAAGCTGGTTATACCAGAGGTTTGGTCTCTGTTGCCTACAACGAGTGTAAATATTAACCCGATCAACGGTAGCAAGAGCAAAGTTAAGATGAAGGATTTTCTTTTAATAGTTGTGAGCAATTCATTTTTAAGAACGATTAAGGTTTTTTTCATTTTATGGTCTTTGTGTAAAGATTTCTTTTAAGGAAAGTTTTTTGCCATAGCGTAACATCCCCAATCGGAATGCTCTTCCTGCAAACCAAAGTGCAGCAATTGCAAATAAAATCAATAACGTTATTGTTATGATTATTTGCCAGGCTGGAATACTGGAAAAAGCAGCTCGCATTGGTAAGCTAACAGGAGCTGTAAATGGAAATATACTAAAGAATATGGATAAGGGACTATTTGGTTTTTCCATTAATACCTGCATAAACCAATAGGGCAACACCATAGGAATTGTAAAAATACCAGCTATTTGCTGTGCTTCTCTGGTTTCTGTCGTTGTTGCTCCTAAAGCAGCCATCATAGCTGCTATCATCACAAATGCCGGTATAAATACCATGATCGTCAATAGAAGGAAAGAAAAATCTATTTTAGTGGATTGCAAATCAGGAAATAAGCGAAATAGAGAGGAAATTCCAATGATTCCAAATAGGATCCAGACTACTAATTGGGTTAATCCGACACTTAAATTTCCAATAACTTTCGCTGTCATCAATTGGGTTGGAGATATCGATGTAATCATAATTTCCATAGTACGATTTTCTTTTTCCTCTACCACTGCTTGAAGAAGATACCCGGCACTGATATTTACCGCCATAATGAATAAAAATCCCGCCAGAAAAGGTAAAATGAAAACTAAAACATTATCTTCATTGGCAGATTTTTGTTCTGCAGTTGATTTAATTTCAAAACTGGCACCTTCCATAACACGATCTGATATCGTTGCAGGTAGATCTTTAAGGACATTTAATTTGAAGAAAGTATAAAACTCGCTATTTATACTTGAATCAGGTACCTCATTTGCTATCACTTTGATTTCTCTGGTCTCCATAAAATTTTCATCGATTACATAAAAAGCTTGAATATTATTATTGTTCAAAGCAAATTCAGCTTCAGATTCATCCGTGTAGCGAATAAAATCAATAGGTTTCATGAATCCGATCGGTGCTTCAGCCTGATAGTCAATTGAATTTTCTAATATGCCACTCCGGTCAATATAACCAACCGGTGTGTTGTCATACTGGAAGATCACCGATAAAAAACCAATTGCCACCATTAATAAAATAAAAAAGGGTAGCGACAATATTGCTAAAATGAAGCGTTTCTTTTTGACATGTTTCAAATATTCGTGTTTAATCACCAGCCAGGTTCTATTCATATTTCATCCCTGATTCTGTAACGACTTGAATAAATATTTCATCCAGGGTAGGTGATGCTATTTCAAATTGATCAATATTAATATTAACAGCTACCAATAATTTAAGAAAATCCTGAGGAGAGACCTCCGGATCAAGATCAACCTGGTATAGATGGTGGTTTTCTAATCTTTTTATTTCCTTCATTCCAGGCAAAGAATTGGGAATTTGATCTTCTGTTCGGATGTGGATTGCATGACCAGCGTAGGTCTTCCGGACTTCACTCAATGTCCCGTACAGAACGGATTTTCCTTGATTGATCAAAACCAGACGATCGCATAATTCTTCGACCTGCTGCATCTGATGTGTACACATGACAATCGTTTTTCCCAGATCTCTTTGCTCACGCAAAATATCTTTGACCATTTGGGTGTTTACAGGGTCTAAAGCCGAGAAAGGTTCATCAATGATAATGAGCTTGGGATCATGAACAAGCGTGGTAATCAATTGTGCTTTCTGTTGCATGCCTTTGCTCAATTCCTTGACTTTTTTCTTTTTGTGCTCATCCAAATTGAACCTGACTAAATACTCATTGATTCTTTTGTGACTCTCATTGGACGATAAACCTTTTAATGAAGCCAGATAATTCAAACATTCTTCAAGTTTGATATCCTGGTATAAACCTCTTTCTTCTGGCAAATATCCTATCTGATCCTTTTTACCCTCGCTCATTCCATTGCCAAAAATCTTAACCGAACCACTATCAGGTTTAAAAATATCCAGAACAATGCGAATACAGGTGGTTTTTCCAGCACCATTCGGACCCAAAAGACCGAAGATCTCTCCAGGTTTAACCTCAAAAGTCACCTGGTCCAGTGCAGTTTGCGACCCAAAAGTTTTAGAAATATTATTTACTTCAATTGTGTTCATCTCAGAGACTCATTTCATTGACGGAATTAAATTTTACAAATAATGATTCTACTATAATATTTACGCAGATTTATTAATTAAGTTTCAAAAATAATTGATCCATCTCTTTTCAGTATCCTTTCAATAATTAGTGGTCAGGGTGTTTTTGTACGAGCATCCGCTCGCACAAAAACACCCGATTATCCTGTTTTATTGAGATGATACTCTTTTCATGTACAATAAAGAAATAGAGAAAGGGAGAAAAAATATGGCAATGACTTCGAGAGAAAGAGTGCAAGCTGTCCTGAATTATGAGACACCAGACAGAGTGCCGATCATCATCGGTGTGAGCAATGCAACTGGGATAAAAATTCACCCTTACCGCGGAATCAAGAAAATTTTGGGAATTGAGAGTGAGGATAAATACATATACGATTGGCCAGAATTGGGGACGGCGCTTCCTGATGAACGAGTGATGTTACGTCTGCATAGCGATGCTCGTGGCATTCTGGATCGTTTTCCCAAAGAGGTCTATGAGCGGAACCAATCTCGTCCACCACATTCTCCTTTTATTGATGATTGGGGCAATGGTCAGATGGAAATTGGACCAGATAACTGGTATCCTGGAGTGCATCCAATGCCAGATGCTAAGTCAATCGAGGATCTGGAGTCATTCCCCTGGCCGGATATGGATGATCCTTATCGCACATCCCATGTTCGGGATGAGGCATTGAAATTACATAAACAAAACCAGTTTGCGATCGTGGCCACTCCCTGGCTCATGTTTCCATTTGAAAGGGCAATTGGCTTGCAGGGAATGGAAACATTTCTTTCGAATATGGCGATAGAACCGGATTTTGCTCAGGAATTATTGAACCGTATCAACAAGCTTTGCATGACCAATATGGGACACTTTCTGGATCAATGCGGAGACCTGATTGATATCATCAAAATTGGAGATGATTTGGGTACACAAGAAAATTTAATGATCTCTCCACGCATGTATCGAAAAATGTTGAAACCACTGCACGCTGAAATGATTTCATTGATCAAACAAAAAACAAAAGCAAAAGTCTTTTTCCACACGGACGGGGATGTATTTAATCTAATAGAGGATTTTATAGAGATAGGGGTTGATATTTTAAATCCAATTCAGACATCGGCTGGAAAAATGTCAAACCTGGAAGAATTAAAAAAGCAATATGATAAACGGATCATCTTTTGTGGAGCAATTGATACCCAGAAAGTACTTCCACATGGAACTACAGAAGAAGTCAAACAGGAAGTTAGAAGGGTGATAAATATTCTTGGAAAAGGTGGGGGATATATGGTTGCCACCGTTCACACGGTTATGAATGAAGTGCCAGCTGAAAATGTATTGGCCATGGTCGATGCTGTAGAGGAACATGGATATTATCCCTTGAAAGGCTGAAAATGAAAAAAGGACCCTCGCAGGTCCTTTTTTTGATCATTTTTCTATTTACTCTTTCTCGTAAGGTTCGCCCTCTGCAGCAGGAGCATGTCCACGTCCGATCACACCTGCCAGAACAATGATGGTCGCGAGGTAAGGTGCCATTCCAATAAATTCACTTGGTAAAGGAACTTGTAATAAGGATGCTTTGGCTGAGAGAGAGTCAAAGAAGCCAAATAATAATCCTGCCCCCATTGCCCCTACCGGATGCCAATTCCCAAAAATCATAGCTGCCAGACCGATAAAACCACGCCCAGCCGTCATGACTTCATCAAAGCGACCGGAGGATCCGAGAGAGAAATAAGTACCACCAAATCCTGCCATCAAACCACCCAAAATGACAGCCATATACTGGGTTCTGTGAACGTTGATCCCCAGTGTATCTGCTGCCTTAGGATGTTCACCCACAGAGCGCAATCTTAACCCCCACCGTGTTTTGAAAAGCATGAAGGTTAAGAAAATAACAAAGAAAAACATGGCGAAAACATACATATTATGACTGAAAAGAATGGGTCCAATGAATGGAATTTCAGAAAGTATGGGCACATTAATTTGCGGGAACATACCCGGTTCATTTAAGTATTGAAATTCAACTTTTTGAATATATTTGGATGAGAGAAATGATGTTATACCAGTAGCAAAAATATTGATGACTGTGCCAGAAATGATTTGATTGATCTTGTGTTTGATGGAAAGCCAACCATGAATGAGGCCCATCAGGCCCCCCGCTAGTACTCCAGCGAGGAGACCGACAATCAGGCTATGAGACAAGGAGGCAAATACTGTGCTTACGAAGGCTGATGTCAACATCATACCTTCAATAGCAATATTGATGATGCCACCACGTTCACACAGGATTCCAGACATAGCCCCCAATGTTAATGGAACCGCGCGAACAACCATAACACGTAACAAACCGGCTAAATTTGTTTGCCCACCAGCTGTTGCCCATGTAAGAAAACCAAATATGAACAAGATCGAAACAAGGGCAAGTACGCCATACGTATACTTTCCAAAACCACGAATAATTTGAAATGCTCCCAGCAGACCCAGGATTCCAGCAATCATATTTAAATAAGCAAGACTTGGAAAGACCCAGTCGGCTGCTTCAGCCGAACCACCACCTGGATTCATCATGAAGCGTGTTTCCATACCTGGTTCAACATTTGAAGCAAAAACTAACCAGATAAATACAGCGGCTGCTAAAAATAGAATACCCATTGTAATTCTTCGACGTCGTTCTAATTTCAGGATACCCTGGCTTTTTTGTTCAATCTGAGCATCTGTAGTTGTAGTCATAATATATTATCCTTTCCAGCTGCGCAGGGATACGAGATCTTCTTTATGTTTGGGTTCTCTTAAGCGATAAATTGTCCGTATAATCGCTGGAGCAGCGATAAATGCCAAAATTACAGCTTGTAAAATGGATACGATGTCAATTGGCACCCCAACCGCTAATTGCATCGATCTGGCCCCGTTTCGTAAAAAGCCAAATAATAGCGAAGACAGAATGACTCCCAGGGGATGTGTCTTTCCCAGTAATGCCAATGCAATGCTGTCAAAACCATATCCACTTGAGAAAGCTGGCAACAAACGGTAATTGACACCCAGTACTTCATTCGCACCTGCCATACCAGCTAAAGCTCCGGATAAAACCATTGCAAGTATCGTTGTTTTTGTGATTTTTACACCTGCATAACGGGCAGCATTTGGATTTGAACCAACCATGCGTAGTTCAAAACCCCAGGTTGTTTTAAACAAAAGATAGTAGACTGCAACAGCCATCAGGATCGCAATGAAAAAACCTATATGAAAGCGAATTGGCGTGTCAAATAGTCTTGGCAATTTAGCAGTCTCTAAAATCCAGGGAGTTTTCGGTGTGAATTCATTCGGATCTTTCATCGGGAATTTTAAGAGCCAATCCACGAGCCTGAATGCGATGTAATTCATCATTATTGTTGTGATCACTTCATGTGCTCCGGTTTTAGCCTTTAGAAGGCCAGGAATAAATCCCCAGAGTGCGCCTCCCAAAGCACCAAAAAGCATAGCCAAGGGAATGTGAATGATGGTTGGGAGACCTTCAATGGCATAGCCTGCCCAAACACCAGTGGCTGCACCAATAAAAATTTGACCTTCCACCCCAATATTGAATAAGCCTGCACGAAAACCTAAGGCTACCGCCAAACCTCCGAATATGTATGGAGTGGACTGGACGAGACTTTCAAAAAATGGGTTGATCGCACGCCGTATTGCTAGTTGGTCGCCACTGGCAAACGCTAACCTTATTTTTTCAGGATCACCTACAGAACCTGTAAACAATGCCACATAGGTGTTCCAGGCAGTTCTGAGAGCAGTACCCAAGCCGGACCAAATTGACACTCGAAATGCATCATAAACTTCATTGGTAGTGATAGCAACCAATACACCTCCGAGCAGAATTCCTGTGAAAATTGCCAATAAAATAACCAGGAAGTTGCTGCTTGAAAACTCATCCCAAAATACTGATAGAGATTTCTTTTTATTTTCTGTTGTTTTTTCCATATTTTCGATGCCTTTATGTCATCAGAATCTGTTTTTTCTTGGCGAGAAGCTTTTGTTTTTCTTCTTCGCTTGGGATGATTCCTGCCATTAATAAACCGACCAATTCTTTTGTAGCGTTCTTTGCTTCCAAAATATCCAATACTTTTCCACGATAAACAACGGCGATACGGTCTGATAATTGCATTATTTCATCTAATTCAGTCGAAACCAGAAGGATTGCACACCCTTCATCTCTTTTTTCAATCAATCGTTTATGGATGTATTCAATGGATCCAACATCCAATCCACGGGTAGGCTGTGAGGCTACCAGAAATTTTATGGGTCGGGAAAATTCTCTGGCGACAATTACCTTCTGTTGATTTCCACCTGAGAGATTACTGACTGGAACGAATGGGCTGGGTGTACGGATATCAAAGTTTTCTACCAGTTTTTTACCATTTTCGTTGATTGATTTTTGGTCTATCCAGATGAATTTTGAATTAGGTTCAAGATAATAGGTATTAAGCACAAGATTATCTGCTATGGGAAATCCCAGTACCAGACCATCTTTTTGACGATCTTCAGGAATGTGGGCAGATCCTATCTCTGTTATTTTTCTGGGTGAAAGATGGGTGATATTCTGACCGCATAGTCGCACTTCACCATCCACAGCCTGTAATAAACCAGTGATTGCTCTGACTAATTCAGTTTGACCATTTCCCTGAACGCCAGCAATGCCAAGTACTTCACCGGCATGGACTTTGAAGGACATGTCATTGACAGCCAACGCTCCCATTGGATCTAAAACCTTTAGATTTTCGACCTCAAAAATGACCTCACCGGGAACACTTTCTGATTTTTCAACTTCGAGATTGACATCACGACCAACCATCATACTTGCCAGGTCGTTTAAATTCGATTCTGCTGGTGAGGTGCTACCCACAACTTTTCCCCCTCGGATTACTGTGATGCGGTCAGCAATTTCCATCACTTCACCAAGTTTATGAGTGATAAAAATGATCGATTTCCCTTTTTCGATCATGGTGTGCATGATTTTAAAGAGCTCTTCTACTTCCTGAGGCGTCAACACAGCCGTAGGTTCATCCATAATCAAAATATTCGCTTCACGAAAGAGAAGCTTGATGATTTCGACCCTTTGCTGCATACCAACAGGAATGTCGCTAATATAGGCATCCGGATTGATATCCAATTTGTAAGTGTTAGATATTTCCCGGATTTTATTGGCGGCTTTCGTTCGGTCAAGAATACCACCAGCTTTAACGTACTCTTCACCAAGCATCACATTCTCCGTGACCGTAAATACAGGCACCAACATGAAGTGTTGATGTACCATACCAACTCCGGACTTAATTGCGTCAATTGGCGAATGGACGTCAAGTTTTTGACCGTTAACAAAGATCTCGCCCTCATCGGGGTGATACAACCCATATAAAATATTCATCAGGGTGGTTTTACCTGCACCGTTTTCCCCCAGCAAAGCATGGATTTCCCCTTTTTCAACGGTCAGATCAATATGGTCGTTGGCTAATACCCCTGGAAATCTTTTGGTAATGCCACGAAGTTCAAGAACTGGAGCCATTTATACCTCTTTTTTATCAGGTTAATGGAAAATTTAAATTATTGTATCACAATGAAAAATTTTGAATAATTGAAAAAGGAGTCAGGTTTTATCCTGGCTCCTTTTTTGTTCGGTTATTTAATTTTAGCGGGCTGGCATGGTTGGGATTTCACCAGAAATAATTCTGGGAATCAAATCTTCAATTTCAGCTTTTAATTCAGCAGGAACCTGATCGGCCCACTTTGAACCGTAGCTAAGACCTGTTCCACCATTTTCCAGTGTCAGAATGTAGGGAGTGCCACCTGTGAAGGTACCTTCGACAACCTGTTTGATAGCTTCGTACACAAACACATCAATTTTCTTGAGTGCACTGGCTAAAATGAAATCAGCCTTATCAGGATTAGCTACTGACCAGTCATTGTCTACACCGATCAAAAGACCAGTACCACGTTCCTGTAATACAGCTAATGTGCCAAGACCAACAGGACCAGCTACTGGCATGATGATGTCAGCGCCTTCGTCCAGTAATTGTTCGCCTAATGCGCGACCGTCATCCAGACTCTCAAAGTTTCCTACTTCCAGACCCTTTTGTGTTTCCATGTTCCAACCAAGAACTTCCACTGCTGTACCATGAACTTCATTGTATTTTGCGACGCCCATAGCATAGCCATCCATGAATGCCTGGGTTGCGGGGAAGAGGATACCAACATACGTACCAACTTTACCGGTTTTGGTCATTCCGGCAGCCAGGTAACCAGCTAAGAAGGTAGCCTGATCAATTTTGGTTGCGTTACCAAGAATATTGGGTTGAGCTAAATAATCAACATCCACGATAGCGTATTTTTGATCCGGGTTGGTGTCCGCTGCGGCACTGGTTGCATCTGCTAATAGGAAACCAACGGGAACGATCAAATCACAACCAGCTTCGACGAAAGTGTTCAAGTTTACTTCGTAGTCTGATTGTTGTTGAGATTCCAGATATTGGATTTCAACGCCAAAATCCTTCTCAGCATTTTGCATACCTAACCAGGCAGTTGCATTGAATGATTTATCATCAATACCACCGGTATCGGTTACCTGACAGGCCTTGATTTTGGGTGCGGCTGGTTCTTCAACTGGTGCTGCTGCGGGTTGGCAGGCTGCTAAAACCATCGATGCCAATACAAGAATTGCTACTAAAACAGAAACTTTTTTAGACATTTTTTATTCTCCTCCGAATAATGTTGATAAATGGATCTTGATACGCGTCCGACGCATCCTCTTTAGTATATCACTATCAGAAAATGAAATACAAGAGATAATTCAAATGAATTGTCAGTGAATAATGTCAATATTTTTGGTTCGATCCTTATTGATCTTTTTTCGCTTCCCCTCGTTTCACGCCTAACATCATGATAAATGCTGCCAGCATAAAAAGTGGGGAGATGAGCATCATCAGACTATAATTATTGCCACTCAACTGCACAATCCAACCATTTAAATTTGGACCTAATATAGCGGCCATGGTTGAAGCAAGATAATAAAGTCCCGTGAATGTGCCGATGTGGCTATCAGTGGTCATATCAACGACCATTGGTAATGAATTGATGTTAATCAAAGCCCAGGAAAAACCAGCAATCATCAGTACGATACTTACCGAGTAAAAATTGCCAATTACAGGAAGTTTGGTAAATAGAACCGATAAAGTATCAACTGGCAGGACGTACATTGAGAAAATGGCACATCCCATTATAAAAATACCGGTCATGATGGTTCGTTTTCGACCAAATTTTGCGCCAATAAAACCCGAAGGAAGTGCCATAAGCACAAATATTAATGAAAGTTGACCTAATAATCTGGCACCATCTGCTTCTGGCAAAAGCAAATGTTTTACCGCATATAACGTGAAAAAGGCTTCGATGGCATTATAGGCAACAAACCAGAAGAAAATCGCGGCTAATATGCGCAGAGGGCTTTTCTCTTTTTCTTTAATGAGTTCAGCAAGCGCATGAATAAGATTCGGTTTTTGATCCTGTGAGACTTCGATGTTTTTTGGTTCACGGATAAAAGCGAACACAAGCAGCGAGGATATAATCACCAAAGCTGAACCCAACCAGAAAGGATAATTGGGATTTTTTTCATATAAACTGGCACCCACTAAAAATGCAATGATGGAGCCGACACCACCCATAAAATTGATTACCCCATTTGCCTGAGATCGAAATCTGGATGGCGTAATATCAGGCATTAATGCAATGACCGGAGTTCGCCAGAGCGCCATACTGATCAATAATGTACTTGTACACAGAACAAACAACGGAAGAATGGAAACAATAGGAATTAATCCAAAAGCGATCGCTGCAATGGGTGCTCCAATTAAAATGAATGGCATACGTCTGCCGATTTTTGTTCTTAAGCGGTCCGAATAAGCACCAACAGAAGGTTGAATGAGAAAAGCTGCGATGTTGTCCAATGTCATGAAAAAACCAATCCAGGCTGCGCTTAAACCAAATTTACCATCCAGAAATAATGGTACAAACGCATTATAAACAGACCAAATAACACTAACTCCAAAAAATCCAAATCCTAGCAAAAATGTTTTTGGGTAACTCAGTTTTTGTTGCATGATTGTTCTCCCTTTTTGATGAAAAAATGAATTTGATGCCTTGTGTATTAACCAGATCACTCGGGAATCTGGAAGTGTCCTAATCTCTCTTTTTCTTCTAAATTAGCTAGAAAAGTAATATCAGCCTGACTCAGATTTGCTTTCGGTAATAAATCCGGCCTTAAAAAGTAAGTTCTGGTTAATGATTGCTCTCTACGCCATTTTTCGATTTTGGCATGGTGTCCGGATAATAGAATGTCAGGCACCTGCCAATCTCTGAATTTTTCGGGACGAGTGTATTGAGGATACTCCAATAACCCATTTCCAAAACTATCGTCCATTGCCCCTTCTGGATCTCCTAAAACACCATGGATAAACCGGGCAACTGCATCAATTAACATTAATGCTGGTAACTCACCACCAGTTACGACAAAATCACCGATGGATATTTGATCAGTGACTAGATGCTCAATTACTCTTTCATCTACACCTTCGTAGCGTCCACATAAAATGCCTATTTGTGGGTGTTTTGATAATTCAATTGCGATTTGTGTTGTGAAAGGTCGACCCTGTGGTGACATCAGAATAATCGGATTTTTCGAACTTTTACCTAAAACATCCTCGACTGCTCTGAAGATGGGTTCTGCTTTCATGACCATGCCACCGCCACCTCCATAAGGAGTATCATCCGTGACATGGTGCTTATCAAATGTCCAATCTCGAATGTTATGAATATCAATGTTAATTAAATTTTTCTCTATTGCTTTTTGCAATATCGAAATTTCAAAATATGATTGGAATATAGCAGGAAAAAGACTGAAAACGTCAAATTTCATGTGATTATTTTAGCCTGAGGATTAATGAATAGCAAGCAAATATTGCTCAGTGTTATCGTTAATTTAAGTATAGGTTATGATTTGAATTGAGTTGGCTGAATTGAGTTGATATCCTGACCCAATTGGATGTTTTCTAATAATTAAGATTTCTTAATAAGGAAGAAAAATCATTCAATGCATCTTGACGAAGAAAAATTGATAATGGTAAGATGTTAATATGTATTTAAGTAATAAAAGATTAAACATGAATAAGCGCAAGCGGCGTGGAAATCCGATCAGGATTCTTCTTTTGGTTATCCTGATTGGTGTTGGAATCTATGTGAACCAGGTTGTCATTGCGGACGTACCACCCCTCTTCATTCCTACCCCAACGCCAACGCGCGCGCCAGAATCTTTTGTTACAGATGCGCAGGCATTAGAAAATGAAGGAAAATTGTCCCAGGCGATAGAAGCATATCGACAGGCGATTCTGGCTGATTCAACGAATATTGGCAACTATATTTCTCTGGCACGCTTATTAATATACCTGGGACGATACGATGAAGCTGTGGAACAGGCAAGTAATGCCTTATTGATTAATGAAAATAATGCAATGGCTTATGCTTTGCGTGGTTGGGCACAGGGATTGTCCGGTGATTACTTAAATGGAACCGCATCCCTAAAACGGGCAATCGAGTTAGATCCCAATAACCATGTTCCTTATGCCTATATAGCAGAAGTGTATGGACTGCAGTACGAATCAAATACTGCTATTATTGGTGTTATTGATAATGCGATTTCCAATTCCATAAAAGCCAGAGACTTGAGTCCAAATTCGCTGGAAACACACCGGGCTAGGGGCTATATCCTTGAATTAGTAGGAAGTTATGGTGAAGCTGTTCAGGAATATGCAGCAGCTGTTGCTATTAATAAATATATTCCGGAATTATATATGCGTCTGGGAAGAGTGTATTATTATCCGGATGTTGCTGAGTATGATCTAGCCGTTGAAGCTTTTACGGAGGCAGATCTTCTTAATCCATCTGATCCTTTACCAGATGTTTACCTTTCAAGAGTTTATCAAACCCAGGGTTCGTATGCGACTGCAATCCAATATGCTGAAAAAGCAATCGTTGATGATCCAAATGATCCATACCTGTATGGAAATCTGGGAGTACTTTACTATAGAAATTTTGAATATCCTAACGCTATTAAAATGTTGCGATTGGTTATCCGTGGTGGAACCAGTGAAGCTGGTGTAACGGTTGAAGCCTTACCGCTGGATTATGGCACCATCTCCCAATACTATCAGATTTATGGTCTGGCATTAGCGCGTTCAGATGAATGCTCTGAGGCATTACAGATTTCAGAAGCTTTACTTAAGAATGTCAGTGGAGATGAAATTACTGTATATAACGCCGGTGAAATTGTTAATATCTGTACAGGAGTTAGTGAAGAAGAATAATCAGATTTTTTTCAATCTGATTATAAAGGGTAAATGAATGGGAATACGACTCCCTGATGATAATCATCTATTTAGACCACAGCGAAAAAATAATTCGATTCGGATCTATTTTCTGTTGTTGTTTATCTTAATTGCCGCCTTTGTGCTGAGAGAAGTTAATGCGGGTAATATTGAAAAACCATTTTTACCGACCCCTACCTCCACAAGGACAGCAAATTCCTATGCAATGGAAGGTGAAACTCAATTTCAAGCTGGTAATATTCAGGCTGCAGTAGAAGCTTATCGAAAAGCTGTTGAAATTGAACCGAACAATTCAACCATTTGGGCTGAATTGGCTCGTATTCAAACCTATTCCTCTAATTTGCTTACAACAGATGCACAGAAAAAACAACGTCTGGAAGAAGCGATTCAATCAGCGGAAAAAGCAGTTGCTTTGAATCCTGAGGATAGCACTGCATACGCGATTCTTTCATTAACATACGATTGGTATTCAAACCCGGCTTATTCAGGGACAGAAGCGGATGATTATGTTTTTAAAGCTGAACAGGCATCCGCAAAAGCTTTGCAATTAGATAGCAATAACGTGTTAGCTGTAGCTTTTCGGGCTGAAATTTATATGCGCCAATTACGTTACAATGAAGCATTGGATTTTGCTGAACGTGCTGTAGCGATGGATAACACTTCATTCGACGCTTACCGGGTTTATGGCTTTGTACTTGAATCACAAGGTTTTCGCTATGATGAGGCAATTGAAGCTTATAAAAAGGCAGCAGAAATCAATCCGAATTTAACGTTCATACACTTATCCATTGGGGTAAATTATCGTGAGTTGAAGCAATATGATAAAGCATTGGAATATTTTGCATTGGCTGCTAAGATCAACGAACAAAACAAGGTGGCAGACCCCATTCCATACCTGGGCATTGCCAGAACATACAGTCAAATCGGAGAGTTCTTTATCGCAGCAAGAAATGTCATGCGTGCATTAGAGATAACTCCTGAAGATCCGTATGTATATTCTCAATTAGGGTTGGTTTATTTTCGTTCACGAAATTATGAGGGTTCCATCCCGGCTTTTGCCTGTGCCATAGATGGGTGCACTGCCTTGGAAAGTTGTATTGTCCGCCAGGAATGTTCCGAGAATACTCCTGAAGAAGAAGTTCCCCCTTATGATATTGTGGGTTTACCGTTGACTGAAAGTACAGTTGTTTATTACTACTCATATGGCTCAGTTCTGGCTGCCATGCATCGTGATGGAACGGGATATTGTGAACGCGCCCTGGTTGTCTTTGACACAATACGAAAAGATTTCGCAGATAATGATGGTGTGATGAGTATTGTGAAACCAAGTGAAGAGATTTGTGCCTCTTATGGCATTACTCGTTAATGGATACAACCAATGCGAGGGATATTTCTAACTAAAATTTGTATCAGAATTTTATAAGAAATCATTTTTTCCTCTTGACTTTCCCCCTAAACACAGGTAAGATTTGAAGCGGTTTAGCACTCTTATATCGAGAGTGCTAAAAATCCAAAATTTACCTTTATGCAAAAGCAGGAGGAAGTACAAATGAAATTAAAACCATTAGGTAGTCGGATATTGGTTGAACCGATAGAAGCAGATGAAGTTACCGCTGGTGGCATCGTTCTACCGGAAACCGCAAAAGAAAAACCCCAGAAGGGGAAAGTTTTATCTGTAGGTCCTGGTGACCGTGATGAAGATGGCGATCGCATTAAGATGGATGTTGTTGAAGGTGACGTCGTTTTATTTGCAAAATATGCGGGAACCGAAATTAAAGTTGATGGCAAAAAATTGCTCATCTTACGGGAAAGCGATCTTTTAGCAATTGTTGAAGAGTAATTTAATAATAACAGGAGTAAAAAAATATGGCAGCAAAACAATTGGTTTTTGGAGAAGAAGCACGACGTAAATTACGCAATGGTATTGATGTAGTAGCAAATGCTGTTGCAACCACATTGGGTCCAAAAGGTCGTAATGTAGCACTGGACCGCAAATTTGGATCACCTACCATTACACATGATGGTGTGACCGTAGCAAAAGAAATCGAACTAGAAGACCCATTTGAAAATATGGGTGCCCAACTGCTCAAAGAAGCAGCTACAAAAACAAATGACATTGCCGGAGATGGCACAACCACCTCAACAGTTCTTGCACACGCGATCGTAACCGAAGGTTTAAAAACCCTGGCAGCAGGCGCCAACCCAATGTTACTCAAACGTGGAATTGAAGCTGCAGCTAAAATGGTTGCTGACGAAATCAAATCACAGGCAATTGAAATTCGAGAAAAGAATGAAATCGCCAATGTTGCAACAATTTCCGCTCAGGATCGCTCCATCGGAGAATTAATCGCTGATGTCATGGACAAAGTTGGAAAAGATGGCGTTATTACAGTTGAAGAATCCAAAGGTTTGGAATTCGAACAGGATTATGTTGAAGGTATGCAGTTCGATCGTGGTTACATTTCACCTTATTTCGTAACCGATGCTGAACACATGGAAGCGGTCATCAGCGAGCCTTATATTCTGATCCACGACAAGAAGATCTCTGCAGCAGCTGATATCGTTCCCGTTCTTGAGAAAATGGTACAGGTTGGAAAACGTGATCTGGTAATCATCTCAGAAGATATTGATGGCGAAGCACTGGCTACCCTGGTGCTCAACAAAATCCGTGGCATGATCAATGTCCTGGCTGTAAAAGCCCCTGGATTTGGCGATCGCCGCAAAGCGATGTTGCAGGATATCGCAACCCTCACAGGTGCCCAGGTAATTTCAGAAGAAACTGGTCGCAAATTAGAAACCACAACGGTATCTGACCTTGGTCGTGCTGAAAAAGTGGTTGCTGACAAAGATAACACCACAATCGTAGGTGGCAAAGGCGACGAGGCTGCGATCAAAGGTCGTATTGATCAGATCAAAGTTGAGATTGACAAAACTACCAGTGATTATGATCGCGAAAAACTGCAGGAACGCCTGGCCAAATTGGCTGGTGGTGTAGCAATCATCCGCGTTGGTGCTGCAACCGAGACAGAATTAAAAGAAAAGAAACATCGTGTTGAAGACGCTCTTTCAGCAACACGAGCAGCAGTTGAAGAAGGTATTGTCCCTGGTGGTGGTGTTGCATTGATCAATGCAATTCATGTACTGGAAGGATTGAAGATGCAATATGATGACGAGCAAATTGGTGTGAATATTGTTCGAAAAGCATTGGAAGTTCCGATGCGAAAAATCTCCGAAAATGCTGGTCAGGAAGGTTCTGTCATCATTGAAAATGTACGCAAAGCACAAAAAGATGGCAAGAATATGCAGATTGGTTACGATGTCCTCACAAGTGAATATGGCGACATGGTCAAATGTGGTGTGATTGATCCCGCAAAAGTGACCCGTGGCGCTCTGGAAAATGCTGCTTCAATCGCAGCCATGATCCTGACTACTGAAGCTTTGATCACCGATGTGCCAGAAGAGAACAAAGCTCCTGCTGCTCCACCAATGCCGGAATACTAAACCAAATTAATAACAAAATTGCAGGTTGTAGGTTTCCTACGACCTGCTTTTTTTTGGATTATAATCAATCAAATGAAAATCACAATTCAGCATTTATTTTTTATCATTATTTCATTTTTGATTCTCACCGGTTGTAATACAATCCAGACTCCATTACCACCTGATAATATAACTTCTGATCCAGATATATTCATCAGTACTGAAACAATTGTTGTCCCTGAGGAGCCGGCTACTCTTATTCCTACGCCATCCGAGCCAATGATAGCGATGATCAACAATGAAGGAATCTGGTTAAGTGACTTTGAAGATGAAGTTCAGCGATATATAGCAGCTGCTACAAATCTTGAAAAAGAAGTCGATGAGAATCAGGTAAGTGAAATTGTTCTTGAAACAATGACTGAAACGCTGTTACTGGCGCAGGGAGCCAGAGCAACCGGATTTATTTTAGATCAGGATTCCTACGACAGAAAATTCGAAAACCTGGTTATGAAATCTGGTGGGGAGGATCAGTTTTCACAATGGTTACTGGATCATCATTATTCACCAGAAAGTTTCGAGCGTCTTTATAAACTGCAAATTGAAGCAACCTGGATGAGAGATTATCTCATTAGTCAGGTTCCTACGAAGGTAGAACAAATACGAGCCAGACAAATTTTGGTTTCCAGTAAGACTCTGGCGGAGGACATTTACAATCAGTTGCAAAATGGAGCTGATTTTGATTATTATGCCTGGGGATATGACCAACTCGCGGGAGGGGAGTTAGGTTGGTTTCCTAGAGGTTACCTTGTTCTTCCTCAAATTGAGGACGCGGTATTTAACTTGCAACCTGGAGAATATTCACAGGTAATTGAGTCAACCTATGGATATCACATTGTCCAGGTAATGGAACACGAATTAGATCGTGAACTAACGCAGGATGCTCTGCTTCAGAAACAACGGCTTGCGTTAATTTCCTGGTTAGCGGATCAGAAGGACATTAGCTCAATTATTTTGAGTCAAAATTAGGATTCAGAATCTTGGAGAGGCATGAATTGCAACAATCAACATCGAAAACAAAAATTTTGGATCTGATTTTAAATATTTTTACAGGATTGATCATGGTATTAATCGTTGTGATCATTGCACTTCAGGTAACCATTTATTTAAATCCAAAAGCAGTATTTAACCCATTTCCTCCCTATGATCTACCTGAAGCATTGGTGCTTAATAACCCAACACAAGCCAGTGTAACGTTAGACTTATTACCATCAGCTACTTCGGAGTTATTGTTAGAACCAACAGAAACCCCCATTCCAACTGCCACTGAACAAGTAAATTACAGCAATGGAACACCTGTACCTGAAATAACTCCGGTAGAACCTACAGAAACACCTTTTAGCGGTTATTATGCATTTGTTTTACAGAATGATGTCAATGCCATTGAAAGCACATTATTCAAGCCTAACTTTGGTTGTAATTGGATTGGGGTGGCGGGTCAGGTGTTTGATTTACAGGGCAGACCAGTAATGGGTGTTCGAGTCTGGTTACGCGGAACTTATAATGGAAAACGCATTGATTTACTCAGCCTGACACTTGAATCATCACCGTATGGACCATCTGGGTTTGAGTTTACGCTGGGCGATACACCTTTGAATAGCACCGGACAACTTTCTATTCAATTATTGGATCAGGCAAATATTCCAATTTCTGACCGCGTTTATTTCGATACATTTGAGGATTGTCAGAAAAACCTGATTCTCATTAATTTTAAACAAATCCGATAACTGTTAAATTCTTTCGACCTGCCTGGGTTTTAATTTAAATTCCTCGTTGATGTCGTTGAAAAAACCCGTTAACCCATTTGCATCAATCGCCAGGACTTTGCCATTCGAGAAAAATTCAAAATCGAAATTCGTTAAATCCCCTGCTTCTTTCCCGGGAATTGGCATCAATCTGGCAGTCAGAGGTTTATTCAAACGAGAAGAAAGTGCTGCAATGTCAAGCAAGAGAGCTTCAATTTGCTCACGGGATGTTGATCCTGGAATAGGGATTGTATCCAAACCTGTTCCACAGACAGCTGAGTACATCAATAAATCTTTAATGGTCAGTGTCTGATCGATGGATCTTTGTGATAAACGCGAATCTTCTAATAAAGGCAACATGAGTCCATTAAATCCACAACGGTCCCAATTTCCCCGATCCAACGTGTCAGTGAGAAATGCGGCTGCAGCCAATGATCCATGTTTTCCTAATGGTGAAACACCAAGACTCTCCATCGCTGCACCTAGTGAACAGTCGTCTTCAGGAAAAGGTGCAACCGAAAAATCAAACCCCTGGAAGACTACCTTTTGATCGGCTAATAATTCCGAGAAGATGAGACCCAATTGATTGGCATGATGTTCAAGGTTTTCTAAGAGAATTTTCCGAGCTTCTAAAAGGTTCTTTGCAATGCCGAATGCGTGGATTACCTCATCTGCACCTTCGACCGCAATACTGATTGCAGGTGGTTGCCCTGGTTGGTGATAGGATCCAGGAAAAAATGGACCAAAGGGTTTTACATTGGCTAATGCACTGAACCGTAAATTTGCAAAACCATTTTCTTCCAATCCAGCATTTTGAGTTATTATTTTTGCACATTGTTGAATTGCTTTGATACTGACGCCACTTTTCTGATCAGCGATAATCCCACTGAAAAAAGTGGCATCTGTCTCTGAAATAAGATCAGGAATTAATTCATAACTCTCTGGTTGACCGATTAATGCAGGTCCCAGAGAGAGATAATCAAAGCCATTCATTTTGGCTTTGATTTCCATTGCCTTTGTCAGTGAAATCAGTTGATCAGGATTATTATCGGGTTTTATCAGGGAAAAAGGAATGGTAGCCAACCGAACCGTCTGAACTTCGTATCCATTCGCAATACAGGTTTGTTTGCTTTCTTTTGCCAGGGTAGACAAAAGTTCCAGGGTGTAGTCGGCTTTAATTGTTCCTGGATCATAAAAACTGGTAATTGATCGTATTTTCATTTATACCTCTGTCTTACGGTTTCAAATAATAATATACTGGTTGCTACTGCGGCATTTAAAGATTCACTTTCACCTGGCATGGGAATTTTGATTTTGGTATCCGCCATTTGATGAGCATCATATCCTGGCCCTGAAGCTTCACTTCCAACAATAAGCGCACAGGGTATTCTCAGATCGGCTTCCCAGCAACTCAAACCAGCATCAGCAGCTGCTAGATAGGTGTGTAGTGGGTTGTCAGCATTCTTGCAGATTCGATATATTTCCGGCCAATCTGCCTGATAAATTGGTAAGTGAAAGTGTGCTCCCATACCAGCCCTGACTACTTTGGGTGAGTAAGGGTCTGTGCTATTGGGTGAAATCAATACTGCCTGTACCTGTGCAGCATCTGCAGACCGCAAAATAGTTCCTAAATTTCCCGGATCACTGATTGAGTCACAGATAAGAACAAAATTAAGAGGGGGGGAGATTGGTGCTCTTTTTTGTTGAACAACAGCAATGATCCCTTGAGGATGCTCAGTGTCAGCAACCTTTCTCATCAGAGAAAAGGGGATCTCATCAATGTCAATCTTCTGGTACTCCGCCTGATTCAGCAATTCCAACCCGCGATTAGAAAGATTGTCACTGTGCAAAATAAAATCTATCTTCCAGTTTGCCTGCATGGCTTCTTCGAAAAGTCGTACACCTTCCACAACAAATAAACCAGAATTTTTCCGTTCTTTGGATTGTTGCAGGAGTGCTCGAATTTTCTGGATTTTGGGATTCTGGTTGGATGTGATCATTTTCTTAATTTTACCGGAAAATAAAACCGGCAGGTGATTAACCTGCCGGCAAAGTTTTAACTCAGATTGTATTAAGCAGCTTTTGCTTTTGCAATGATTGCGCTGAAAGTTTTAGGATCACGCACTGCCAGATCGGCCATCATTTTTCGATTGATGGTGATATTTGCTTTGCGCATCAGGTGAATCAATTGACTGTATGAGACGCCGTTCAAGCGTGCGCCAGCATTGATACGGGTAATCCATAATCTTCTCAAATCGCGTTTTCGATTGCGACGATCGCGAAATGCATACCAGAGGCTTTTTAACATCGCTTCATTTGCGCGACGGAACAATTTGCTTCTGGTTCCGTATTGGCCTTTGGTTATTTTCAGAACTTTTTTGTGACGTTGATAACCTCTGGGGCCACCTTTCACACGTGCCATTTTTTACTCCTTTGCATACCCCTGGGCGCCGGGATTAACCAGTTAAACACCCAACAGTTGCACTAATTATGAATGCGAACAGCCTATCCCTATAAATAAGGGGCAAGGCGACGAACACGTTGGGCAATCTTGTTACCTTTTACTTCAATCATTTCTGATAGCAAGCGTTTGGTGCGTTTCGAGGTGCGACGGCGCAAATGGCTTTTGCCACCTTTAGTACGAACCAACATGCCCGACCCGGTTAAGCGAAATCGTTTAGATGTTGCTTTGTGGGTTTTCATCTTGAATTTGCCAGTACTTGCTTTACGAGGCACTTTTTATCTCCTCTTCTAAAAAAATTCATAAAATTTACGGTCGTTTAATACACGCGACCGCAAATTATACTATAGGTTTAATAATTTGGACAGGTGAAAACTTTTATGTGTAAGAGCAAAATGATAAAGTCCTAATCTGGCTAAATTAAAATGTCCTATGAAAGGACAAAACAGATGAAATGGAC
>ENA-OSEO01001626-OSEO01001626.1-sediment-metagenome-genome-assembly--contig:-NODE-1626-length-38783-cov-5.587635_pt1 | contig 38783 bp, 23 predicted proteins | sample MGYA00237883_ERZ534232 | MGnify/ENA metagenome assembly ERZ534232 | reverse complement strand
ATGAAATCACGTTATTATATAATTACATATCAGGCCATTACGCGCCTCTTTTTAGATAACTCGGAAAGTCGGGCTAGATATTCTTTGAGCATCTTATGATTTTAATGTAGACAATTTACCAATTTATCATTATAAACTAAAGAGCGTTTGCAAATAAAGTATGTGTGAGGAAGCAAAGGTAATGGTTATGTTTAGAAACTTTATTATTTTTATTGTATTAAAGATTCAGTTATGGTACACAAATCATTAAACAGTTCAATTTCATTTTCGATGATGGTCTTACTATTATTAATATTATTGAAAATGTCAGCATATGGTCAGGAGGAATTGAGAATAGCCACATGTCAGTTCCCTGTTACAGGAGATATCAGGGAAAATGCAGAGTATATTAAAAAATTTATAAGGGAAGCAGGTGAAAATAATGCGGATATAATACAATTTCCGGAAGCGGCTCTTTCCGGGTATCCTCCAAAAGATATCCCTTCTTTTGAGAATTATGACTGGGAGTCGTTACGTAAGGAAACACGACGAATCATGTCGTTTGCTAAAGAATCAGGTATATGGGTAATAATGGGTTCAGCGCATTATATAGATGAAAATACAAAACCCCTGAATTGTCTTTACATCATTTCAGATGACGGAAAAATTGCCGGTCGATATGACAAATCGATGCTTACGAGGGGAGATGCAAATTATTATACCGCAGGCAACCATATAGAGGTGATTGAGATAAAAGGATACAAAACAGGTTTTTTAATATGCTATGATTCGTGTTATCCGGAAATGTATAACATTTACAGGCATCAGGGAGTAAAAATAATGTTTCATTCTTTTTACAATGCTGGTCATGACGGGCAAACCATTCTGGATGAAATAATCCCTGCTGAAATACGTGTCAGAGCTTCTGATAACACTATGTGGGTAATAGCAAGTAATTCAAGCAGACAATACTCATCCTGGCCTTCCTGTATTGCCCGGCCTGATGGCTCGCTTGAATCGCTGGAACGCGGAATTCCCGGTATTTTATACAGGGATTTTCCGGATACTGAAAAATCTGATAAATTCAACAGCTGGATTCATAATTTTAAGATGATGATACTCCCGGAAAATGAAATTTACCAGATATTTGGCAAACCTTCTGATCATCCCAGAGTTTTGGATACCGGATCGCTCTGATTTTTCATACTGTAATCTTCTTCATTTTATAGTATCTTAATCTCACCTAATTGATACCACCCCTCACTGTCCCGTCCTTCAACAGCCAGTTTAACTACAGGCTTCAGATCGGGTTTATCAAATATTTTGTAAGAAAGCAGCTATTGCCTCAGAAATCTCACTTGTTTGTCTGTTTTGAGCAATGACAACTCTTAGTCCGGCTGTTTTACTCAAAATTTTTGTTGTTTCCTCAAAAGTCATAATTCAATTTTTTCTACTCTTTAATTTTTACTGCATCCTCTCAGAAGTAAAAAATTTGCTAAAATCGGATTATCCGCTACCAAAAGAGGTGACTTTTACCCCGGTTTTTGCATCTCATCGCAAATTTTTTCAACAGCACAAGTCTTTCGGGCATAGCCCGGCAAGAACAAGACCACACCCAAAGAATGTGGATTTTTAAGGTTGATTATATATTAAAATGGTGGAATCAATACAAAAAGATTTGAACGGTATTCACTTTCGCCCAGATAAATTGTGCCATCCCTTCCTTTTGTCATGCAGTCAAACTGGTAACCTCTACGATAATAATAGGGACTGCGGTCGACTATGATCATTCCATGATCTGTAAATCCCGGAGCGGAAGGATCATATTCAAATAATTTACAGGGCACGGAGGTTGTTTCCGGTCGTTCTCCTGCAATCAGGTAAATTTTCCCGTCATCTCCGACTTGCAGACAGCGTATCCGCCTGTGTGCTCTTGGTTTTCCCAGGTTCTTCAACTCCTTACTGCATGGATCAAATGAAAAAAGGTATCCGTCTGCTGTTCCTCCGTAAATCAATCCTGATCTGTCGCTGTCAAAATATTCTACAACATCATAGTCAGAATAAAACTGGGCAGGAAAATAATCGCCCGGAATTTTAATACCGGTCGACTGAATGCTTTCAGATTCAGGAGAATAATATTTAATCTCGCCTCCTGTACCTGAGAAATAAACATTCCCTTCCTTATCGCAGATCAGATCTCTGCAAACGCTTCGCCAGTGACGCTCGGGACCGTGAAAGACAATCCTTTCATCTATAGTTCCCAGATCATTGAAGTTGCCTTCACTTATGTTATAAATGAAAAAATGTGCATCAGGATAGGTGAGTCCGTAAATAACAGAACCATCCGGACTGGCAGTAAGTGCGTAAATCGAGTTATTTGCAACCGGTATGCCAAGGTCTTCCACTTCAGCATCCATATCCGGTAATTTCACATTCCTGTTGCTTTCTGCAGGATTATAACGATAAAGATGTCCTCCGGGATAGTCCTGAAAACGGGCTTTTATATCTTTCCACAGAGTTTCATCGGTTTGATTCCAGTAACCTCCCGGAGATAACTCCAATTTGTCGAACATATTTTTCCCCGTTCCGATGTATATATGGCTGAGAGAATCTTCTGCAACTGCATGATGAATACTTTCCTGTCCGGGTATTTTACCCAGATGACGAACTTTATTTGTTATGGGATTGAAAAAGAACAGATAGGCTTCTTCTCCTGTTGTGCCTCCGTATATTATTCCATCTCTTGCAGTGATAAGAGAAGTGATTGCACTGTTATATTCCGGAATCTCATTCACATCAGGATTTCCAAGGTCACGGATGTCAATCCGCTGTTGATTAACGACCCACGGTGTTGCCCAGTCCTGAGCAAATACACCATTCAATATACAAAGCTGTAAGGTAAAGAATATGTTTATCGTGCGGATAATTTGCCGGTTGTCATTATGCTGTTTCATCTTTCTTTAAAATTAATCCATTCATTATTAATAACCTGGTCTGTCATGCTTTGCTATTCCGGTTTATATATGACTAACTGAAGAGCAATAGGTGTTCTTCCAACTGTACGTGTAGCGTCTTCCCTGTTTTTTACTTCAACTTCGCCTACGATATAAACAGTGCCATCCGGTGCTACAGAGATACCTTCACATCCGAAAACCCTTCTGCCATCACTTGTTACCATTTCACCCAGATCGATCCTCTGTTCCGATGCGATGTCGTACATAATAAGATGATGTGTCTCTTCCGCTCCAAATGTTTCCTCATATTTCCCAATATTGTATTCTCGTGCTGAAGGCACGAAATATACCTTCTGATTTTTACTGTCGATTCCAAAGGAAAGAGGTGAGTAGGGTACATTCTTGTTATCTGTGCCCCAGTATTTAGGATCACACATCCGTGTTACGGCTGTAATTTGTCCCTGGGGTCCCTGATGAGGATCAAAACGAAAAAGAGTATTTCCGGTGCCGCATGTAATTCCCCAGGTAACTTTATAAACAGTATCCCATTCCACTGCCCGCCAATCCATACTTCTGTCAATCATAGGATTCGACATCTGAGTCGGCCAGTATGACGGATCATAAGGCTGACGTATATCAAGATCAGTCACCCTTCCGGTTTCAGCTTCATACTTCCATATCCTGGCAGTAGGGAAGGAGCCATACACATTTCCCTTATCATCGCAGAAAATATCCCGGGTAATATCCCAGTTAGTCACTCGGGCTAGTTTAGTGGTGATTCTTTTATCAATATCAAACTTATAAAGGTAACCGTTGAATCCCACGCCGAAAAGCAATTTTCTCTCTTTGTCCATAGCCAGCGGATAACATCCGACATGTTGATCGACCAACCCTAAATCTTCCATTTTATTTGTCCCGGGATCATATTTGATCCAATGTCCGCCCTCCCAACTGCGAAAATCAATATTCCTTGGACCGCTGCCATTATTCATTGGAACAAAGTATATATATCCCTCATTATCCTCCACCGGCTTGTTGTGTATTTTCCCGGGCGTCCTGACTCCTTTACCCCTGGACCCCAAAAATTCTGCCATATCAGCCAGCAGAATATTCACTCCTGTTGTCGGATCATATACATAAAAATGTGCCGATGCGCCTTCTGTAATTAAACCTGAATAAACTTTGCCATCTGATGCAGCATAAACTCCGTCCCACATAACAGGATCTTTACCCGGATAAGGAACAGCGTTAACTTCCAACTGCTTCTGAGCCAATACATGTATTGATGAAAATACGGGGACCAGAAAAATCAACACTAAAAGTATTTTACCTTTTATTAAACAAGGTAAATTCATTTGAATAAGATTAGCAATTCCACTCATAATTTTATGCTTGATCATGGGTTAATTTCATTACGGATGCATATAAACTCTGGCGGACTGTTTTGGAATGAATGCCTTTACCTCACTGTTTTTCATACGGATCATTCCTGAATCATTATAAAGATCAACCAGATGTGTAACCTTTGTGCCATCCTTTAATGGTATTGTGATATCCATATCTTCCAAAGTGTTATTCAAGGCTATTATTCCGTTTTCATAGTTTCTGTAAGCAATCCCGTTAGTTTCATTAACCGGTTCCAGACCTTTTCCCAAATGTGCGTTTTGAAGAATTTCAGCGCCTGTGCCATTTAATGAAGCCCACCAGATAAAATCTACGAGCCTGGCAGCCGAGAATGCCCAGAATGCATCATCCTTTGACTCTTCGCGGGCCGGATTTATGGTCGATAGTGCCGTTATTCTTCTGCCGGCTTCAAGAAACCATGCATTATCTTTTGCTCTCTGCTTAACTTCTTCCCATGTATGGCGTCTGCCTTCCCATGCCCAGCTATAAATAAATGATTCCCACATGCATGCATCTCCGTTTTTTTGAAAATCAGTGCCTATTCCGGAGTTAAGAATAACAATCTTGTCCTCTCCGTAACTTTTAACGAGCTGACGAATAGCCTGTAGCATCCGGTCCCATGCATAATCGTGAGTAGCATTCGGAAATAAATGTTCATGGACATAGGGTTCGAATTCAGGATTCCTGGTTGTAACCCGATCTGCCAGGCAAGGATCCCTTCGCTCAAGATTATCTATAAAAACTCCGTCAGCACCCCAATCCATCATTTTTTTTACATAGGCAAGCGAGAGTTTCCAGTAGCTGGGACTATTTGCACAAGTAAGAAATCTGTGCAGCCTCCGGGAACCATCCATTGGTATGTTTACCCAATTTCCATCTTTATCTTTTAACAGAATTTCCGGATGTTCAAAATAAAAAACATCCTGATCTGAAAAGTAGGTATGGATACATCTGAAATGCATGTAAGGAATTGCTTTGAAACCTTTTTTATGAGCTTCCTGAAATGTTTTTTTGCTATGCGGTACATGTGAGAGAAGGGGGATTCCCTTAGCTGCTGAACCATCTAATGAATCTATATACTCTACAGGATAATGTTCGGTGATCTCAACAGGATTATTTCCTGCTCTGACTCTCACTATGCGAGTCATTAATGTATCGTTCAGTTTGAACTCATGTCCTTTCCAGATATTACGGCCGGAAGTTATCATATCTGCATTCTGTAACCATTCCGGGGCAGGTTCCAGGTCATTATCTTCAGGCAAAATGTTAAGATCATATTTTTTTGCCAGTTCTTTATCATATGTTTGTCCGTTTGATGTGAAAGGAGATAAAAAAACAGAAGTAACAAATGTTGTACTTGCAATTAATTTGATCAGCAGATTTTTCATTTGATATAGTTTATAAATTAATTTATCGTGCTTTAAAAAACACTGGCATTCATTAGAAGTCCGGTTTAATAGTACAAATTTTCTTAATAAAAAGAACAGAATAAGTCACTTAAAGACCACTATCAATAAATTCAGTAATTTTCTTAGAAATGAAATCTGTTTCCTCATGTTGTGTGGTGATTATATTAATACCGGCATATTTTGGTATAATATCAGTTAATTGTTCAGAAGAAATTATTTCAGATAGTTCGTTTACCGGATTAATCCATAACTGTCTCTTTGTATCTGCTAAGTTTACTAAGTCAGGTATATCATAATCCCTTAACACCCCCGGAACCCAGAAATACCCATGCTGGTCATAATATTTACCAGCTATGAGAAATTTGTATGATGGCAGGGTACACAGTGTAATTACTCCCTGAACTTCAGACCGGCATATATTTGCAAGAAGAGCCCGGAGACCGCCTTCGCCCTCCCCAAGCATGATAACAGATTTATCGTTTAAATCCTCTCTTGATTTGACAAGATCAATACCTTTAATAACGTCCAGAGCACGCATACCATCCATTGTTCGCCGGAATGAGGCCGACTGAATGGCTAATCTTTCATATTTCCATTTGTCAGGCGTATAACCGGTAAATCTGTTAATTTCACCAACAAGAGGTAAAGTACCAGTTTCTCCTGTTCCCCGGACATCAATCGACAGAACCGGGAAACCAGCTCTTACCAAAGCAAAAATAAGTGGTGAAGAATCAAAATTATCAGGCTTACCCTTATCAGAAATATGGAATATAAGTTGTTTCCGTTCTTTTATATCAACAGGACGAAGCAGCAGTGAAGGGATTTCAATATTTTTTTCAACAGTGTATGTGAATTTTTCTACTGAAATATTATCCTCTGTGAAAAATTCTCTTCTGTTTACAGAGGGAGATTCATTTGCCGGTATCTTCAGACGGAGCCTTTTCAGAATATTCTTTTTCAATTCTTCAGGATTCCCCGCCGGATTATATATTTGTTCTGCGCGTTTTTGAATCAGTGTCTGACCCGATTCACCGCCCAAATCCTTCAGGGAATTTCCATTTTCCGTGCACCACAGAGACTTGGGATCTTCAGGAGTTAAAACCGGTTCTTCTTTCCCTTCCTCAACTTTATCAAACCATAAATTAATCCACTCATATGCTGATTCTCTTTTGGGTTGCTTCATATCATGCACACCATCCACAATATCCATGTCCCAGTGATCATCATCAACACCAAGTCCCCTGTAAAACCTTTCCATGTCATCCAGCTTTTTCATATGTCCATACTGCTCTCCCGAGGCATCACCCACAATTATCCTGCATGGCCTGGGAGGTATAAGACAAAGCAAATCCCTGTCAGTCAGAGTCTGTCCCGTAAGGTAAGTATTTTCCATACTTCCCCCCGGATGTGCTGCTGCCACAACCTTAATACGGGTATCCACAGCAGCCGTAAGAAGAGCCATCTGACCTCCTCCTGAATTACCTGTCACTGCAAGCTTAGTGGTGTCAACCTCCGGTCTGGAAACAAGGTAGTCCACCGCTCTGATGCAATCCCATGTTCTTATTCCGGATAAAGACCAGTCGGCAAGAAAAGCCGGCCGTCCCACATAATGATGCTGATCGACCCCTAACCTTATCAGATTTTGCATTGTCTCTGAATCAAAATACTCAGATCTTTCTCCCTGTCCGATTGGATCCGCAGCCAGCACCACATAACCCTTTTTTACAAGACCAAGGCATGTTTCATGATAAAGTTTCTGGGCTTTACCTTCATCACTGTGCCCAATAGTAAACAGAACTCCAGGCAAAGGAAAGTTCCGGTTCTTGGGAATATATAAATTGGCCGGTACATAGTAGTCAGGCTGACTCTCATATATTACCTTTTCCATATAATAATCAGAATATTCTTTCCGTGAAATTATACTGGGATTAAGGGGAGTCTTTTCAGGAAATTCTCCGAATATTGCTGATAATTTATCTCTGACCTGTTTCTGAAAGTTAATCCAGTCTGCGGGAGACCTAAAACCTGATAAAATTGAGTCACGCCTGTTAAAACAACTGTCTATATTATTATTGACAAAGGTTTCCAGCATCGAATGGGCAAATCGTTGTTCTTCTGCTGAATTAAAAATTTTTAAAGTTCCGGTATATTCAGGATTCAGTTCTGTTGGTATGGGGGCATTGGTTTTTGCCCTCCACCCTTCAAGTAATCCCAGTAATTCTTTCACCTTTTGTGGATTTGTCCGGGCAAGATTATTTTTTTCACTTATATCTTCATTAAGGTTATACAATTCAATATCATTGTTTTCGAAGTACTGAATCAGTTTCCAGTCACCCAGTCTCACCGCCGACCCGGGCCGTGTTCTGAAAAGCGGGTCTTGTGTAGGATCACCTTCTTTCAGGTAAGCTTGTAAATAAACCGGAAAATGCCAGAAAAGCGGACGTTCTTTCAGAGTTCCTTTTCCGGTGAGTACCGGTATTATGCTTTGACCATCAAGAACTTTATCAACAGGCTTTTTAATCCCGGCAACTTCGAGAATTGTAGGGTAAAAGTCTATGTTCGTCACAGGTATATCTATTTTGGTTCCGGGAGTTACTTTCCCAGGCCAACGGACAAACATAGGTTCACGGATACCACCCTCGTAATAGGATCCTTTACCCGACCTCAGCGGCAATTGCCTGGTGATGCCGTAATGCCCGCCGTTATCAGATGTAAAAAGAATAAAGGTATTGTTAAGTAATCCGGTTTTTTTCAGTTTTGATATCAATCGCCCGATCTGTGTGTCGAGGTTCTCTACCATAGTGGCGTACTCAGCATTGCTCTGGCCGTTCCGGGGCTGTTTATTTAAATATTTCGGAAGCAGTTCTTTGACGGGATTAATGGGTGTATGAACAGCATAAGGGGAATAGTAGAGAAAGAAAGGTTTGTCTTCCACTTTCGTAAGGAAATCCAGGATTTTATCCATGATCAGGTTGGTAAGATAATAATCTTCAGCGGGCGGTTGCAGCGGAACATTTTTATATGGCGGGTAATAACTTCCCGGATGTCCGGCATGAGTTCCGCCAATGTTAATATCGAATCCCTGTGTGGTAGGATCGTCGCTGAGATGCCATTTCCCTGCGTGACAGGTTACATACCCTGCATCTTTCAGGGCTTCGGTCAGAATATATTGACTGTCAGGCAAGACAGTATTATTCTTGACAGGGACTAGTTTCCTGTCCCTGCTCTGTCCCCGTTCTGAAGAATCCACAGTGTATATTCCATGCCGTGGAGTCCACTGTCCGCCCATAAGGCAGGCGCGACTGGGGGCACAATTGGATGCTGAGGCATATGCATTGGTAAAAATCATCCCTTCAGCCGCCAACTCATCAAGATTAGGCGTCTCATAATACTCAGAACCCATAAAGCCAACATCACGCCAACCCATATCATCAACATTTATAAGAATTATATTCGGCTTTGGATTATCGCTCTGGTTTTGAGCTATTACATGTGATTGCAGTAACAAAGTGACAATTGTCACTAAACCCAGATATAATAAATGCATCTTCATAAGATTAAAATTTATTATTTTAAAAGGTATCATATAGTTTATCCCGACTCTGGCCGACTGAACCCGCACATATTTTAATCATTCTCACGGATTCCGATTTTAATCGGTAAGCTTGATTCATTGTTTAAAATTTTGTACTTGATTTTTATACATTAATTCAAAATTTGAGAAAATATGTGATCCTGCCTGGCTGAGTCAGGCATATTAAGAGCTATGTTATCGTATAAACTTTTTTAAACATTTATTTTGGTGAAACGAGTCAGATATTTTTCCATACGATGCTAAATATTCCTCGGTGGAGTTTTATCTAATGCTTTAAACAAAATTAATATTAATGAGATAAATTTTCTGATTTAAATCAAGTATAATTTTAATTTTTCTCAATTGCCACGAAATGCATTTCAGAGGAAGCGGATAATTATATATTTTACTAAAATATAGAACGAAACTCAACTTCCAATTTTCCAATCCTAAGCTTGTACGGATTTTGTATATGCGGTGATAAACAATAATTTACACCCTCCGGATAGTAACTCCTGAATTTTTGAATCGCCTTTGGAGAGTATTTTTCCGGATTTTTTTTACATTCAATGGTATGAACTTCCTCACCATGACCTTTAATAATAAAATCAATCTCGTTTTTTTCTTGATCTGTCCAGTAAAAAACATGACCAAAATTAACCCTGAGCATATCCAAAACCAGGTGTTCCCATAATAAACCCAGGTCAGTTTCCCTAATATCTTTCCAACCTTTTACATATGTGACAAAACCTGTATCAAAAGCATATATTTTTGGTCTTTTTACTATTTCCTTTTTCCCTCCCCCAAAAAATGGTTGCACAAATGAAATGGCATGAGCAACCGTCAGAGCTTCCAGGTGCGACATTACCGTTGGCCTGCTTAGTCCGCTTTCTTTTGCCAGCGAAGTAATTTCAAGGATTCCTCCACTTCGTAAAAAAAGCAATTGCATGAGTTTAATAAAACCTAGTCTGTTCCTGACATCAAAAAGTTCCTGAATATCCCTGGCGTAATAGCTGTCAATCCATTCAGAATAAAGTTCTTCTTTCTTCTCCTCCGATAGCAGAAACTCTGGTAACCCGCCATTTAGTAAACGATGGTTGATATCAGGTATTCCGAAATCATCCAAACATTCATTCCACAATACCGGAGGTAAAAACAGTTGTATTTTCCTTCCGGTTAAAGAATCACGGAATTTTTTTGTTGCTGCCAAAGTTGAGGAACCGGTTGCAAGTATTTTAAGATAAGGGAATTCATCAGTGCCAATTTTTAATACGACACTGGGATTGTTTATTCGATGAATTTCATCGAAAATAACGATAGATCCCTCGTTTAAATTACGATAAAAAAATTCAGGATTTTCAAGTTGCCTGGCAACGGATGGTAAATCACAATTTAAATAAACTACATCGGGGATCATTCGGCACAAAGTGGTTTTGCCACTTCTTCTGACCCCGGACAGCCATATCAAAGATCTCTTTTCCCATGCATTCTTTAACTGTTCCAACCAAAACGGACGAATAATCATGAAAATTTATTTTACAAATAGTGGGAGTAAATGTAAAGTATAATTTACAAAAAAACAACTATTTAAGTAAAATAGATTTTATAGAATTTATTTTCGATCCCGGAAATCCTGATAAATAATCAATCTGATTTCTCAGTCAGACGTCTGGATTGTTCCTTACTTCTTATTTCCTGGTCCGGCTTCGGTTGCGGTCCGGGTAATTCTACATCAGCCGGATGTGGGGCCGTACCAGCAACGACATCATAAAAAGCCAGGGCAAAACTGCGGCCTGCTTCAAATAACCTCTCTTTATCCATCAGGGCATGTGGTTCGTAAACGAATGGGTATTTGACATTTGCTTCATTAAGGAGCCATCCCTGAAAGTGTGTATCATAAATCTGGGTAACAACTCTCCGGGGTATCGTCGGTTCTCGTTGTTTCAAAGCTCCTGAATAGAGTGTCTCCATAGCGTCAGACAATCCACGGTAATCATGCCGTAATCGAAATCCGCCATGAAAATCCCAGCTATAATCAGCCTCACCACCGGTGTCCTTTTTTATCGCATTTTTCAGTATGTCGATTATAACAAACTTTCCATCTGACAACCAAACACGGTTCATGTCAATCTCGCCCCCGGCATACAATTCCGGATTACCCCTTACAACATCTGATAAACCTCCGGGGAGTCTTATCAATGAATCCAGATCAAGTCTCTTCTGAGCCAGGTAACGCCCGTCAGGATTAATACATGGATAAACATAAAAGATGACATTGCGACGAATCTCCCGCGCTTGAGGATTATCATCGATTAAAAATTCCAGCATTGCATGCAGAGCCCAGTTGCCGTTATATTCAACCGGATGATTACCACCCGTAAGTATCACTTTGATTTTATCTTTGTCAGAATCAGGATCGGTGATCATGAATCCGTAGATATTTTGCGGTGGCACAAAAGGATCCAATTCCTCCCATTTCTGCAAAGGCTTGTCATCAGGCCATGCTAGTTCTTTCTCTTTTGGCCATCCCGGTGTCTTCCCCAATATCATATCCTCATCCGCACTTGCAGTGGGCATCACCCAGGGCAGGTCGCGTAAAGAATATACATAGTCTTCAATCATTTCCAAAGTATATGCCGGCACAAAAAGCTCAGCAGGTGGCGCAAGATTGCTAATATTTTTAATAGGGATTCTATTATATTTGAAATCACGGATCCAATCATAATGTTGTGTCCACTCATAATCCCGGAGAGAAACCTTCCTTTGTGTATTTTCTCCGGTCTGCTCTGATTTTATACCACAACCGGTCAACAAAACCACAAAAGCAAATAAACAAAAGCCACGATTGTTTACTAAATGATTCAACACTGAGTTAAAAACAAATTTAGAATTCATATAATGAAATTATTAGCTTAAACGTATATAAAGTTGAATTGATAATTTAAAACCCGGTATAAACAGATTTGCAATATCATAAAATTCTATTAAAGTTCCAATAAATTTTTCAGTTCTCCGGTAAGATTAACTCCTCTGTACCCATCATTACATCGCACTAAAAAAAAGGTAAATATATAATTGGTTTTAAGCTCCTCAATGAATTTATTTATATCTGGTGCAAAGCACAACTCATGCTCACAAAAGCCAGGGCCATATGGAATTATGTTTGGCTAAGTATGACAGATAAAACACTATTATAGTCCAGGTCAGTGCGGCAGGTTATACCGCTGGAAGAGAGCCTTATAGTGTAACAGGGGACAGCCACAGACTTATCCCTAAATATGACACACCGGAAAATCAGTTCAGTTTTTTGTATATTTCATAAGGTTTCGGTCCGTTAGCCGGATAAGGAGTTTCATAGACATCTTTCCGCTCTCCCTGCTCCGTCATCCAATTATCCAGTAAGATACGCATTTCTTCTATTTTCTCCTGGTGTAACTCACTATGAATCAGGTTTATTTGTTCATGAGGATCACTCTGAATATCGAAAAATTCCTCAGCAGGACGAACATAATATTTTTGAATTACTGCTGCTGCCCTTATATCTGTTTTTGCTGCTTCATCCCATGAATACCAATAAGCGTCTGAATTTGGCCGTCTTAGAATATCAGAATGATTTGAATGGTATGTATTCGGTCGTAAGTTTAAAATATATTTAAACTGTTTATCATGGACGCTTCTGATGGGGTAAACGTTCATTTTCTTATCTCCGGTATGGGTAGTAAATATAAGATCCCTGTGATTTTCTTTCTTCCCTTCAATAACATCTCTGAACGATTTCCCGTCAAGAGCAGCAGGAATTTCAGAATTTGTAATATCTAACAGGGTAGGGAAAATATCAATCCAGCTTACCATAGCTTTTGTCCTGGTATTTGGCCGGATATGATCAGGCCAGACAATAATTAAAGGAACTTTGATACCTGCGTCATAAAGATTCCATTTATGAAAAGGCCATTGTGCACCATGATCTGCACTATAAATAAATATGAAATTATCTCCAAACTTCTCCTGTGCGAGTTGATATATTTTCCCCATTTCATCATCAAGTCCGGTAATATCAGAGTAGTACTGAGCCCAGTGTTGCCGGGTTTCTTTTGTGTCAATAAAAAATGAAGGTAATTCCAGTTCATCAGGATCATAAATATTGTCTGTTGTCCATGGTACATGCGGTCGGCGATCGCCAACCAAAAGGCAAACAGGCTCAGAAAGCTTGTTATTTTCAAAATAATCCGAAACATTTTCATAAAGGTTTACTGTAGGCCTTGAATAGAAATCCAACTTACCCTCTTGTCTCATCTCCCCGCTCATTGCACCATGAAAAGTCTTTCCAAAACCAAGTATTTTATATCCGGTCTCCTGCAGTTTCTGGGTCAGTATCAGGGTACCGGGATTTGGGAATGTATGATTACACTCTGCACCATTTCTTGCAGGCATTAAACCCGTAAACAGGGCGGCACGACTCGGAGCACATGCAGGTGAGGCAATAAAAGCATTTTCAAATGTCAGTCCTGCCTTTGCAAGCTTTTCTGCTGTCGGGGTTTTTAAAACTTTAGCCCCGTAAACAGATCCATCAGCCTGTGACTGGTCGTCTGCAAAATAAAATACTATATTAGGGAGTTCTTGTGCATGTGCCTGAAAAAATAGTGTGATAGTAAGGATTGAAGGCAAAGTGAAGTTTAATGTACTTTTCATCAATTTTAGCTAAGAATTCAAATAAATAATTATCATTTAACAATAATCCCTGAGTCCCTTGTATCCCATTCACCCCAGGCTCCAAACCATGGTCTTAAATTAAGATCCTCAGGCCTCCTGGCAGGAGGAATTAAGGTATTATATAGCTGTCTTGCATAACTTTGTGTTTTTGTAAAACATCTTATCGCTTTTGCCTGGTTTAATAACGATTCATTCCCTGAAACATCATCCGACTGTTCACGGTAAAACCATCCCTTCTGCCATTCTGCCACAGCCTCATTTAATTTTCTGTCCAGCTCAGCAAAACGAATATCGGAATAATCCAGCTTGTTTAATTCCTGGTAAGCATTCCATAAGTCATAACGGGCCCTGGTTTGAGCAGTACTTAATACATCAGATGGATTGCGGCCAAGCTTTAATTCAAAAAATGTATATGTCGGATTTAACCGGACCACGATTCCACCCGGGTAAGTCGGTGAATCATTGCCCCTTACTGCACAACCATGCGATACGTGAATTATTCCTTTATCTCCGTCATCCGGTTGCAGTATGCCAACCATGGCATTCCCGGTCTGACTTACCTGTGCATTCCAATGTATCCCCTGGGATTTCTGTTCATCCTCCACCGCTTTGTCTATACTCTCATAGGGGAGAGGAGGTCCCTGGAACCGCCATATCATTTTGACAAAATCCAGATCAACTTCGCCATGATAATTATGGAAAAGATTCCACAGACCTAAATTGCGTCCTATACTGCCAATGCTGCCATTTGTGCCGAGATATCCAACATGTGGATAGAAAATTAATTTGTGACCTTCAGGCAATGGATCATAAGCACCTTCCAACTCCTTCGACCATAAATTATTTGTTGCATACAGAAAATCCCTCTCTCCATGATCACCAGGTCGCCTGATAACTGTGGGGTTATCCTTGTTTTCTATGACAAGGGCATTACCTTTTACATCTGCCCACATCCCGCCCTGTCTCTGAGCCGGATCAGGAATTGACAATGCTATGTCTTTAGCTTCTTCAGCAGTATTTGCATACCTTAAACAGTGCATCAGGAGAAAAACTCTCGGAATGCCCTCACCAGAACTCCCTTTATCCGGATCCTTGTAACGGTCGAAATATCCCGTTGTTCCATGATGCACATTTACAACACCTTTGTTGTTCATGCCCGGATGACCTGATCCCCCGCTGGGAGGAGAAAACATATAATTATTGCCGTCTTCAGGAAACAACATTACATTAACTTCATACCTGTATTCATACTTTGAACCAACCCTTATCTCATGATCACCACTGCCTCCGGCTATTAACCTGCCATCTTTTGTTGCACTGCCCCAAGCCGCAAATCCACTGCAATCTTCAATCTCTGACCGGCTTCGGGAAGGAGTGGCAAAATGAGCCAGCATTTGAAAGTATGTCATAGGTATACCTATTTCATTACATCCGTCTGTCATACCCTGGATATAATCTGTTACCCATGGAGTATATTTCCTGATATATTCCTCGGATTTTTTAATTGCAGCAATATTTTTTTCTCCACGTTTTACATTAGCTGCGCCTTCAATATAATACTTACCAAATATTTGTACTATCTGAATGGCATGCTGATAACCCATTTCATAATCAGAACCCTCCAGTACTATTACAGGCCTTACATTGGGCACCAAAGGAACTTCATCTGCATAAGGTATCTCAGGTCTGCTATTCTCAACTAAATCTTTGATTTGGGAACTTAATGTCTCTGAAAAGAGAAGTAAAAATATAATAATCAGGCAAAAAGGATTAGATCTTTTCATAATAATAAAATTAACTATTTTCAAAGGTATCGTATAGTTTATCACGGCTTCAGTCGGCAGAACACGCAAATGTTTTAATCATACACTTGTATATATTCGCACTGATGTGCTAAGGCATAAAAGTGTCATTTTACAACAATGCTCGTTTCAAATTATCACATTTTTTAACAAAATAAGCAAATGATAAAAATATATAACTATTTGACTGGTAATAACTTACATATGATTTGTCAATAACAATGTTTCCAAAAATTTGGATAAGTCCCCGACATTCAATTGGTTAGATCTTCATTAGCCAGTAAATTTCTGACTATGAACATCAAGGACAAAAACAAAATTAATATTTTATCAGATACGTTAGCTGAATTTTTCGGTAAACGAATGAATTTAGCCCGAATCATGTTCTTTAATCAGTGCTTTATCAAAATATGTGATTCTTTTAAAAGAGTGTCAAATTTTTTGAAGTTTATCAGGAGACAGGGCTTTTGGATGAAATCTCAATTCACTGATTTGACCCATAAACCAGTAGATCTGGTTTAATCGCACCCCCAAAGAGATAACTCCTGACTCCATTGGCCCGAAATCTATTTCACCTGAATCCTCTTCTATACCATTGATAAAATGCTTCATTATTTTGCCATCATAGACCAGGGCAGCCCAGTACCATTCATCACAGGGATACAATTTATTTCTGTCAATCAGCGTAACTCCTTTATCCGTTTTGCCTACATGCAGATACGTATCCAGACACCATTGGCCTTCCGGTCTTACTCTTGTCTCTATCAATCCCCTGTTACCTGATTTATCCTGAAAGTGAACGAATCTTTGTGCCGGAATTCCTTTGGATGACGGGTAAAACAGAACTTCAACAGTAAATTCTTTCCACCCTTCAACAGGATTAACAGGCATAATGACACCATCACCGGCACCATTGAATGATAATCCCTTGTAAGGTAGATCAGTTGTTATTTGCGGTTTCCCGATTATTACAGGTCTGATTTTTCCGATTTGCAGCGTATCAGTCAGATTCCAGATAACAGACTTTTGCTGTTTGACAGGTTTGTTAGCAGTAAAAATTATAAATAAAACCAGTAATGAAATGAATATCAAAGAGATTTTTTTCATGTATATATAACTTTATTTAGTAGTTAATAAACAATTATTTAAATCAGTCAAGGTTGTCAAAGTTTTTATCTACATGCCCGAAGCAATATTCTTTAGTGCCTGACTGGTAAGGCCATTTTCATTTTCAGGGTAAAATTCACCAGTAAAAAATCGACCTTTGTTGTTTTATTCAGGCTAATTTAATATCAAAATCCAAATCAGGTTCTAACTCAGGTAATCTTTTTTTGTACCTCTGACTTTTATACCAATTTATTTGGAATTGAAAAAAGTTAGCAATTCATCACGCTGCATCATTACACTTTGGGTTCCCAGCCCGGTTCATAATCTCTTTTCCATAGCTTCAGCGCCTTCCTGTCGAGGGCCTGACCGTTGTTACTGTTTACGTCATAGCCTTTGCCGATGCGATAAGAAATATTTGTAAGATGACACCACAAGGTTGTAATTTCAGCCTCATTAATTGGTGAATTGAGTTTCTCCATTCCCCTTATGGAGTTGAAGAAATTCACCAGATGCAGTGCGCCGGTATCAGCATCTGAGCTATCCTCTTTGGTTAATTTTCCTCCACGGTCAAACAGTTTGTACCCGCTGCCTGCTATAACTACTGATCCTTCAGTTCCCATAATAACAGTACCTGTATTGGCGCCATATGTCTGGTGTCTGTTACGACTTGCAGAATCAATTTGAATTATCTTATTTTCAGGAAAAACCAATGTTGCATCCAGCGTATCATACATTGTCCATCCATCATTCGGGAAATGATATTTTCCGGCCGCAACATCCACTTTTTCAGGATATTTAACCTGCATAGCCCTGCGTGCAAAGTCCAGTCGGTGAATAGCATTATTTCCTACTTCACCGGTGCTGTATGTCCATCCATACCAGTGCCAGTTATAATTCCATGTATCGTGCGTATACTCTCTTCTTGGTGCAGGTCCCTGGAATAAATCCCAGTCAAGTCCCTGAGGAACAGGAGTTTTTTGAGGTACGGGTACTTCACCTCTCAGATTACGGTAAAAAGTAATTGCTTTATAAGGCACCCCTATAATTCCGTTATGGATCTCTTTTATTATCTCATTTATGGCAGGAGAGGAGCTACCCTGGTTTCCTGCCTGAACCAGCTTATTATATTTTTTCTGAAATGCCAGCAGCAATTCGCCTTCATGCGGATTATGACTGGTTGGTTTTTCCAGGTAAACATGTTTACCGGCCTGCATTGCATAACATGCTCCGGGAGCATGCCAGTGATCAGGAGTCAAATGGATTATTGCGTCCACACTCTTATCATCATGAATTCTTCTTATATCATTTTCAAGTGCAGGCTTATAATCCAGCAATTTTGAAAAAGTTTCCGCGGCTTTTACTCTCTGACTTTCCATAACATCGCAGAGGTATTTGAGCTGCACATTATTCTCTTTCAATGCAACAGGCTCAATAATACCTCCCATGTAGAACCTGCGGTTAAGTCCGGCAATAGCAACATTGATCCTGTCGTTGGCACCCATGATTTTTCCGTAGCTTTTAGCTGTCATGTTCATTCCACCGACAGATATACCGGCCACTCCAAGAGCCGATTGCTTAATGAAGTTTCTTCTTGATTTTTCCATAGTTAATTAATTTTTAGAACTGATGGCAATATATATATTTTTATCTAAGTGGATGACAAAAATTTTCAACATTCATAATATGACTCTGCATTATTTCTCGTATGTACCTTCTTTTTTTTAAGTTATTTTTCTCGGGGCTATATTGCCTAACAATGAGGCACTCTTATTTATCTTCTTTTTTTAAGTTATTTTTCTTATGGCTATATTTCCTGACAATGAGGGATTAATATATCAGCAGTATAATTCAAATCATATTTAAATAAGCTTATAACCTTTTTTCCGTATTTTTTTCTTAACAGGATTTATACTTTCAAGATATTTTCTGGCTTTTTAGATCCTAAACAAATGTCTCAAGCACCAAGGCAAATAGTTTTTTATTACTTTCTTGATCAGTCAGATGAGTATCTCTAATGTTAAAACATCTATTTATCACTATTGTATGGCCTGTGATTACAGCTTTGTATCAGAATTTATCAATTAATCCAATATGTTTTAAGATCAATTTCAAACAATGATTCTGACTAATACCAAAAATGTATAGCATCTATATTGGATCATCCATATTATATGATTTTTATGTAGGTATTGAATGCCATTTTTTTGATACCGGTCTAAAAAGAAAATTTTTATATGCTATAGTATCATAAATATAGTGCAGAACCCAAATTTGCGAAAAGCTGTATGCTATAAATCAAATGGTTCTAACATAAAAGTGGTGTTATCTAATTTAGAATAGGTTGACGGCCGCCTTTCCCGCCAGTATCTGTTATAATGTGTTGATCCTATGCTGCTGTTGAGGTTTTCATAAGAGGAGTCAATTTTGGCCAGTAATATTTCTTCATCGTCATTTTTAGATGCAACTATCTCACCCGCCGGATTTATGATACAGCTTCCCGTACCATCATTTCGTGCTATTACATACCATGCATGATTATCGAGAGCTCTCATGCTCATTATTTTGTTCCATATTTCCTGATCCCATTTCCACTTCCCCTTATCTGTCATTACATGTGCGCGTGGATCACCCATTATGGGCAGCAGAATTATCCGGGCTCCCTGTCTCGCCAATATCCGGGCCCCTTCAGGATGGACGTTGTCATAACAAATCTGCATTCCTGTTTTTCCCAAAGGCAGATCTGCACAAGGATAGTCATTTCCCGGTGTCATTCCTGACCAGCGTTCACCAACAGCCAGATGCACCTTGCGATATTTAAGTACAATATCTCCGTTTTTATTAAATATGAGACCCGTATTATGGGTTAGTGTACCATTAGCTTCCACCATAGTTAGAGCTACTGCAATATTGTTTGATCTGGCACAATCAGCTATCTGATCAGTTTCATTCCCCGGAATCATTCTGGCAAGGGGGCCAGAAGATTCAGGCACTCCCACGGTAAGTATGACTTCCGGCAACAGGATGAGATCAGCTCCTTTTTGAGCAGCTTTTTTAATTACCCCGATGCATTTATTCATATTTTCCTGAACCGATCTCATTGGTTTCCATCCTGATCCTACTGCAATGATTGAGGTATTTGACTGTAATTTCTGTAATTCTGTCAGGGAAATGTCATTGAACTTTACACTGCCGTAAGCTGTCCATCTGAGAATTAGTCTTATCACCATTCGATCCGTTTCCGGAGGAACATCAAAAATATGGTTAAAAACAACCTCGGAATTATCCTGAGAGACTGCCTCAATAAATCTCCAGTCCAGATGCCTGGATTCACTGTCTGAAAAGAAATAAACCTCCGGAGATATATTTTCCACAGGATGAGGTATTCCTGTAAGAGTAGCTTTTGCCTGAAAACAATATGATTTGCCTGGAGTAATATTCGTACATTCAATCTCCCAGCCGCCGTGGCATCCGGAATTATTATTAGTCTCAATACTAAGATTTGGAGAATTATCCTGACCAGCATAAATTCTGCAAACAGGTTGTAATTCCTTACGTGGTGACCATATTCGGCAGTTTTGACTCCCGTTACTATTTACTGCCTGCATAAGAACTGGTTCCAGAATATTTTTACCTTCTCCTAAATGATCTGTTCCTGAGATTCCGGCAACCGGAACAGATATATTCCCGGTTGCATGTGACATACCCAAAAGGCCTCTATAGGCTCCGGCTGTCCCAAGCTTTTTTAAAAAAATTCTTCTGTTTGACACATTAATATTTATTAAGTTGAATTAATTTTTGCTGTCATTAATCAATTTTACATTTAATCTCAGGCCTCAGAGATCTTCATATTTGCCTTTTTTTAATTCAGAACAGTAAGCTGATAATTATCTATTTATTAATCAATAAATCCGATGTGTGTATATAAAAGCATTAATCTCAATCCATATTCAGGAAAAAATTTCATTACAGATTTATCAAATTACACCGGAAAGATCAGCAATGAATACCTGCCTTTTTCCTTCCGGAGCGCCGTTAAAACAGATTTTTCTGTAATCACGGCTCCATACAACATGAGGATCGATCCTGAATGTGCTTTCATCAATATCAAAGTCAGTAAATACTGTGCAGACATGTACTTCTTCATCAGTATTAAGATTAATAAGCCGGATTGGGGATTCTGTCAGACCCATTTTTTTGTATTCCCCAACATAACAGTCTGAGATCAGGTACGATGAGTCAGGATTCACACTTGGATGTCCGCTTCCCATATGTTTGGTAGATAATAACTTAAAGTCATTTCCTTTATAATCAAAAATACAGAACCGCATATTCTCATCACCAAGCCAGAAAGGTGTCAGGTTCATTACAATATGTTTCCCGTCAGGGTGCCAGTTAGGATGGTTACCCCTTTTTGACCACTGGTTCTGTGTTATTGCCTCTCTTATCCTGCTGCCGTCAGAATTAAAGGTAAGAAGGGTGGGGTGGTACTTGGAAGAACCGGGGAAAATTCCTCTGAATACCTGGAATATCCGGGTACCCTGCTGATTAAATTTTGAATGGAAGAAGTAACAATTAGCTTCTTTATAGAAAGGGTTGTCTATTTTTGTATATGCTTCATTCAGACTTACCAAAAGCTTTTTATCATTAGTTGCCAAATCTGTTTTCCACAGTCCCTGGTCAGAGGGTGCACCTTTGATTTCCTCTAGCTCCCGGAAAATAGGGACACCATATCCCATTTGAGTTGACATTCCATCCTGGTACCCGTTGATCAGATCCAAAGGGAATCCTATTACTGAAGTTTCATCCGGAGAGATGTGATACATCGGACCTGAAAAAGCTTTAATCTCTTTTGTTTCGATGTCAATCCTTACACAAACAGCATCATTGCCAATAATATCATTTGTATAAAGATATCGATCTGTTTTTCCCCAGTTAAGATTAGCTCCTAACTGGTATGCCCATCCTTTTGTGGAATATACTGTTTCGATTGTTTCATTTTGCAGATCAATCACACAAATATCAGCTTTGTCACCATACTCAGCCTGCTTGTCCTGGTATGGCAATTTCGTTACTGCCAGATATCTTTGACCGGGACTAAAGGGGCAAACATCAAAAAATGTGTGGATATAGTATCCGTCGTCAGGGGTAACTATCTTAACCTTTCCCACACTTGTATCTTTTCTGTAATCACGAAACTTGAATTTTCTTGGTGTTTCTTCATTTTTTTGGATTAAAAACATACCGGGAACAGAGCTTACTGCTATGAATCCGGCTGATGTTTTAAGGAAATTTCTTCGCTTCATTTTATAAAAATTTATAACTTATTGTAAATATATTAATTAGAAACCAGATAACGTTTCCATTCTGGCCCGCCTATGTTGTAAAAATCAGGATCGTCAAGATTCATAGGATATCTTTCTGTATGATAAAAATGTTCTCCTCCAATCCCGAAAGTGCCAAATGAATAGTCAAAAAAGTGATTATGCGGACGGAATTTCTTTTCATAGCCAAGATGCCATTTCCCGACAATAGCAGTATTGTAACCGGCTTTTTTTAACTCTTTGGGAAGAATTGAAAGCTCCGGGGGTAATCCAAGCTCTTTTCTTTCAACAAGCCACGCTGCCTCATCATACCTGCCGATATTACCCGCACCAATAGGAGCCTCAAGTCCGCCCACCCTTTGCTGGTATCGCCCTGAAAGAAGTGCTGCTCTTGTAGGTGAGCATACCGGTCCGTTTGCATAAAAACTTGTGAACCTGGCTCCTTCGGAGGCTAGTTTGTCTATGTTAGGTGTCTTAATGTCTTTGCCCCCGTAACAGCTGATATCCCCGTATCCCAGGTCATCGGCAACAATAAGGATGATATTGGGTTTTTCTTCCGGATAACTCCATGCAGGGGTATTAATCATTGTCAGCGGTAATATTACATATAATAGATTCTTCATCTGTTTAAAATATTTTGACTATTTAACTTTACTTAAAAAGAATAATTGTTTATGCTTTTTCCTGCATTAGGCTCTATATCAACAACATTATTTGTATAGTTATTTATGATAAGGTTATTTTTTCCACCCCGAAGTTTTATGGACGGCTGTTTTTTACTTTCATTAAATTCATTTTTTATAAAATTACCTGAAATTTTTCCATCCCTGGAATCTATAAGTTCTATTCCTCCGTTATCGCAGTTTAATATTGTTGAATTCATAAGGTTGTAATTCCAGCACTTCTCCAAAACAATTCCTGCCTTTCCTCCAACAACATTATATAAATGCAGTCCATTAATAGTCAAATCACTGCTGTTTTGAATTATTATACCGTTATTACTGTCCGTGCTTCGATATGTCGGATTTCTGTCGAGAAGGTTATTACTCAGTAGTATATGTTCGCTATCTTTAATAAGAATATTATGAGTATATCCTTTCCAAAAAGTATTACCGTAAATTATTATTCCTCTTGCATATTGAATATCAATATTATGTTGGGTATCACTAAAAATGTTATCTGCAATTGTAAAATTTCCCGTTTCCCCTCTATTCTCAGTTCCATGGCCGATAAATCTAATGTTGGCTGATCCCATAGCGTTATGATAGTGTTGCACAGTGCATCCAACTACTGCACCTTCAAGCATCCTGCCATTAGATATATCAATGAATATGTTTGCTGAAGGCGGGCCGTTTTCATCAACATTTGCTTCAATGTCACAGCTGCCGATTTGCATATTATGTACAGCCCCGTTGCGCACTACAATTCCACCTCTGTTATTGTAGCTGATATGACTGCTGGTAATATTGATCTGATGGAGATTAACTTCTTCAAGAAAAATACCAATTCCCCGGTTGTCATATATATGACATTCCGAAATGATGACATTTCGATTTCTGTTATAAAGGTGAATGCCATGCAGTGCTTTTCTTATCAGTACTCTTGTTACTGTTAGTTGCATCGTGCCGGTAGCCCCAATTCCTACAGACTCCGCGTGTTTCCCTATAATTTCAAGACCATCAACAGATGGCATTCGCTGAGATTGCCATACATTGTCCTTAAATGATTCAGGTGCCGCAGATCCCATATGTGTACCTGAAAATCTAAATGCAGGACCAGCCCCTTCCATAATAATCCTGGATATGCCTTTACCGCTTATAGCAACCGGTCCGACTTTATCGAGATCAATTTCAATTGTAGAAGTGATACGGTAAGTGCCCGGATTAAAAGTAATTTCTCTTATCCCGGAATTAACAGCTTGTTGAATAGCCTTGGTGTCATCATTGATACTATCACCTTTAGCCCCTCCAAATCAATTGAACCTTTTCCCCATTAGTCCTTTGGCCGAAATCATTTATCAGGTCAACTGAGGCCATTATTATACTGCAATTTTTATCTGCTTTAACCGCTTCTTCAGACATTCCGGCAAATACCTTCCCTGTAATATTTATATCGGAAGTACCATTTAATAATATTCCATCTTCTCCGACTGGTGCCCAAACAGAATTGGCTTTTCCAGGATCAGTAGATCTTTTGACCTTCCCGATGCTAATATAATATTACAAAAATTATTTCCGGTAATCACATTTTTTTCACTTTTTGGTCCGACAAAGATTGAAAAATCATGAATAACAACAAAAGTATTTCCTTAGATAGTAATCCCCAATGCATCTCTAAGTTTAATTTCATTATGTGTCATGACTTTTGCACTGGTTATTATGCCACAACAATCACGATCAAGTACCATGTTTCTAAGCCTTTGCATCTTTCTACCATGTTCCCTAAAATTACACATGCATAAGAATTTTCGAGGATAATTCCATGGCGTAAATGATCGTCAATATTATTATTGACCATACAGTCAGGCCACTTCGGGGACTTTACAAAGTAAAGATACAGACAACAATTTGAAAAGCCTTTCCCATTCCTGGATTTCAAGAAAGAACTTACGCTTTCCCACGGTGACAAACGTTTTGTAATTGCTTTGACCTGAGTTATATCAATAAATCAAGTAAGAAAACCCCAGGTGTGGGTTGGTATTGGTCCGGTTGTGCCGGACAGGCAAAATGGGGACTTGAAATCATGGATTGTTACCAGAGCAGGTTTCAAATCGAATTCCTCTGCCGCGACGGTAAACAGCATACAGGTCTGACCGATTCACAGGCACGCAGCGAAAATAAATTTAACTTTCAATTCAATGATGCCCTGACTGCAATCAATATCGCCAAGATGGAACACTGGTTGAGCACACCTAAATAGGTACGCAAACCATTTTCAACGGCCGATATTAAAACAATGAACCACAACAGGATACTGTTACAACGATTTATTGACGTGCTCGGTGTAAATGCATACTCTGATAAAGTCGAAATTTTGACAAGTGGCTTATGTATTATGGCACTATTGTCGTGTAATTTTTTAACGAAGTGTTGTGTATGAGTTATTCATACTTTAATTGTCATTCTAAAACTATTTTCTTAATAAAAAATTATTCAGAAATTCAAATGCACCCACACCATTAATTTTATGAGGACCATTGAAATACTCAATACGAGTATATTCCGGAAGGTTTATTAAATCATAGTGCCTTCTAACTTTTGCATATTCGTATGCTACCCATTCATCTATTCCAACTCCGTCAAAATGACCTCTCTCGACCATGAAAGGTCTGGGCGCTATTAATCCAGCCATCTCAGCATAATTGAAAGTATGGCCAAGATCCCATTCAGGCATTTCATACTCCCCTGAAAACATGTAGCTAAATCTGTCATATACTGAAACGTTCTTTCTTACCCATTCATTAAAGTCACCTGAACATATAGACAATGCATATTCTTCAACCAATGCAGGTACACGCATAGCAGATTTGCCACCATATGACAGACCATAAAAACCGATACGTAAAGGATCAATAAAATCTAGTTGCCCAAGCCATTCAACAATACGTTGATGCTGTCCTACTATTACCGAGAACAAGGACAATCCCAGAGGATTTGCCTTTCGTTGTAAAACTCTGAATTTATCACCTCCACGATAAGGATTGTGAGGGGAAAAGGTGACATAACCTTGTTCAGCTAAGCGCGTCGCAAAGCCTTGATAGTAGGAGAATGCTCTAGAATTTGTGTCGGTAGTTACTACATCCATGGGTAATCCTTCAAGCCCATGTTGACATACTACTACTGGACGTTTTTCTCCAGGTTTTAAATCTTTGGGAATTATTAAAATTCCCCATGCAAATACATCAGGCCATACATCCAGTACAATTTCATAGCTAATCCACTCTGTAGTTTCCTGCAAAATGCGGGATCTTGGATTAATTGGCATTGTAGGAGCAGGCATGTCACCTATTACATTTCTGAATTTTTCACGAAATATTTTTTTTGTAGACTTTTGGTCAATACTATCGCCTTCTAATTTATCCCAAAAATTTTTATTTCGGGTACGTTCACACAAGAAAAGTACATTTTGAATGTGCAGTTCCATGTTTCTGACTGTACGTTCCTGTCTTTTTGTATAATCAACCCAGTTAAAAGAGCTCATCTCAGTTAGAGGTTCAACAGATTTATCTGAAAGTTTTAGTTTTAGTCCTTTTGCGAAAAGACTAACTGCTTTTGTTGAAAAAGGATTTGATGGAGATCCATTATTTCCATCAACCCAATTAATATTTATACATTCTTCTGGTAACATTGCTTTGGCCCTTCTAAATTCAGTACTAGCAGTGGTAAAATCTGGTGTGTCAATATAACCTGGGGCAGCACCTGAAGAGAGTCCCTTTGATGTAACATTAGGACCAGAAATCTCGGGCACTTTGGAATATTCCACAATAAGTTGTCTGGGCCAGACCATTACAGCCAGTTCAGCATCACCGAAATTTTTTAACAACCCAAATACATTGCGATAAATAGGTTCGTTCCATAATCCTTCTCTGGCATTGAAATATCCGCTGACCAGGGTGGTTGATATGCGGGTATCCATCGCAGCAGCATATAGTGCTAATAATCCCCCTTCACCATATCCGGCAACTCCAATAAGTACATTATTCCCATTCGGTTTATTACGTAATGTCATCCAATCAATGGCGGCAAAGACTTTTTGTAATTCATAGCCTATAATATGTCGACCAACTTCAAACCCCTGTCGGTAAATCCATTCCCTGTGAGGCAGATTAGTGTACCGTCCGGCAACTGGATTACCTGAAAATGTATTTTCACGGCTCACCAAGACCGGGATTAACACCTCACATCCTGACTCAACAAGTCGTCGTGCCACACCATATGCCGGATCGTCCTTCTTTTGAAGACCGGCATATACTTCAGGCAGAACATCTGCATCCGGAATCAGGACAATCCTTGCTAGCACATGTTCTTTGGGTTCTAAAAGTAAACCCTCTGCTGATAATCCTTCTAGGACAGTCCAGCGAACTGCTTTAATATTACATCCATCTACTTTCAGACTATATTGCATTAATCCTTTCCCGGTCAAAACCTCCATTTCAGGAACCAACCTGGTATCAGCTACTCCGGTACGACTTGCCAAGAGATTACGAAGGGATACAGCAGAATTATTAAATGCTTCGAAGGAAGAAAAGTCAGGTTGCCATAATTTTTCTCTTGCTTGACGTACAAGTTCGGTCTCCTTCATCAAATAATGATCAATCCCTTCAACCATTGATGCAGAGAAATCCCCTTTTTCTTTCAACGGAATACTATTGAAATGAATAGCAGGTTGTCCAAAAGAAACAAAAAATGTTATTAATAGAATATTGATAAGCAAACAAATTGTTCCTAAGTGCTTTACGATAATATTAGTGTTTAATGTTCCGAAAAGTTTTACTTTTCGATTTTTAATTAATTTTTTATTCATGGTATGTATTTTTAAACCTTATCCGCACTACAAAGTATTATTAGATGCGAAACTTCAGAAATTATCTTTTGATGACTTAAGATGTTTATTAAGAAAATCTAAAGTCCCAACTCCATGGATTTCATGAGGACCATTGAAAAATTCAATCGTAGTGCGGTTACCAATACCCAAACTAATATAAAGCCGCCTAACTTTTGCATATTCATATGCAACCCATTCATCAGGTGCAACTCCATCCCAATGACCCCTCTCTACCATAAAAGGTCTCGGTGCAATTAATCCTGCCATTTCAGCATAATTAAAAGTGTTGGCAAGATTAAATTCAAAAATTTCATATGCCTGACCAAACATATTGCTTGCAGAAAAGTCCACTGAAGTAAGTTTCCATACCCATTCATTAAAATCACCTGAACAGATCACAACCGAATAATCTTCAAGAACTGGAGAAATACGCATTGCACTCTTACCACCGTAAGACAAACCATAGAATCCAATGCGTCCTCCATCAATAAAGGGTAATTGTTTCAACCATTGTAGTGTTTGGTCGTGCTGACCTATTATTACCGAAAATAGTGACTTTTTTAATGGATTCGCCATGCGCTGGATTATACGAAAGCTTTTATCGTTACGTGGTTCTTCAATTAAAAGTCCATATGGATTCTGTGGAGCATATACTACATAACCCAGATCGGCCAATTTTGAACCAAATGAGTAATATACAGATTCAATAGTAGGATCAATCAATGGTTCAGGAAGACCACCCAATCCATGCTGAAAAACTACAACAGGTCGTCTTTCACCTGGCTTAATATTTTTAGGGATCAAAAGTATCCCAGCTGCAATTATATCTGGCCATATATCCAGTTTAATCCAATAACCATTCCAATGTGGAGTTTTATATGTTAAGCGGGTACTTGGATTAAACGATTTTGACGGAGCAGGCATTTTTCCAATTAATTCATTCCAGAAAGATTTCTTGTAGGATTTTATTGTTTCATTCCATTGATCCACTGACGAGGGATCAGCGTTACTCCAAAATCGCTTTCGCTCCTCAGAACTCCGATTAACAAGCATATCCATGTGATACGACAATTCCTTTATCTGATATTGCATACGCAAATCAGCAGTAAAATCAATTCTTCTGTCAGTTAGCATACCTTTTGGTATATTTATTTTTCCTGATTCGAAACCAATGCCCTTTAACAATCTCTCTGTAGCTTCTGATGTTCCGGGATGGCCATTGCCTTCTTCACTTACAACTAATTGAAAATTTTCAGAGATATCTAACTTACTGTATATTATTTTCGCCTTGGCTGCCTCTGCCTGAACAGATTCCAGAGGTGGCGTTATTATTCGGCCTGGTGCTGCCACTTCACTGCGATTAGCTCTTGGAACTGGTGGACCACCTATTTCTTGAGCTTTACATGCTTCAATAATCAAAAACCTTGGTGCAATTAGTCCAGCTATTTCAGCATCTCCAAACTCTTCTAATAATCCCCAAATATTGCGATAAATAGGCTCTTCCCAAATGCCTTCTCTCTCTTGGAAATACCCGCTAATCAAAGAGCCTTTTATTCGCGTATCAATCGCTGCACTATAAAAAGCAATCAAACCACCCTCACCATATCCCGCAACCCCAACCGGGATATCAGGGAATTGATATGTAAACCAATCTACTGCAGCCAAGACCTTTTGTATTTCATAACCGATGATGTGACGACCTAATTCATATGCGCGGCGATAGATAAACTCACGGTGGGGTTGATTAGTCATCCTGACTTCAGGATTTCCAGACCAGGTGTCTTCCCTATTGATCAGTACCGGTATTAAGATTCTACATCCTGCGTCTGCAAATCTCCGGGCAAATTGTGACTCTGGTATTATCCCGGAACTCAATCCCATCAACATCTCCGGTGACTGGTCTGCATCCGGGATAATTACCAACTGTGCTTTAGCTTGGGTATGGGGTTCTACCCACAATCCCGTCCCGGTTACTCCTTCCAAAACGGGCCAACTTACACTGTAAACAGTAAATCTTTCTGTTTCTGCTACTATAGCCTTTTGCAACGTAGTTTCATTAAAAATTAATGCTTTTAAAGGAATCCGTTTATCTACAACTCCTGTAATCCTTCTAAACCGGGAACGGTTTAATGAAACCGATTCTAGATACTTTGAAATAGATGAATAATCCCGTTCCCAATGCGTTTCACGGTTTTGTGGGGAAAATTTCAACTCCTTTTCAAAATATCGACGCATCCCCTCTAACATTTGGGGACGTAAACCCTCAATCTCAGCAGCTGTCATTAATTTTGTCTCTGCTAAATGATTCCCTTGTAATATTCCCTGCTTTTGCGCTAAAAGATTCCCGTAAAAATTAATTATTATGGCTAATACAATCCAAATTCTTATTATTTTCATGATCATAAATTCAGAAATTTTAAAATCATCTCATTGTAAAATTTTGCGTAATAAATTGATCCCTCACTAAAAGTATATTTATTCTTCTCTTTATTATAAGCTCTAATTTTCTTGCCTTTAATAGTTGATTATCTTATTCACCCAATTGTTGATTTCTGTAAGATCAACTATTTTTTAATTGTTTTTATAATATTATTGCAGAATGTCAGCATTCTCGTTTACCATAATTTCGTACTTTAAATTATCAATTCAAATTGAAATGTCTTCAGGTTTGTTCTTACAATCAAACCAAAGTAATTTTAAGTTATATGGAATTGTTTCCGCTCAAAAAGTATATTGCAAAACTTATAGTATCATTGCAGTATAAACATGAATAGTTAATATTATTTAAATTCCATCACCACTACTTCGTATTCACTGAATTTCGATAATTTGAATTCTATCCATTTTCCATTTTTGTCATATTGCAAGTCTAATTTTTGCATTAACAAATGCAACCTGGAAACGTTTTTACCACTAGGCACAATCATTTTGACTTTAAGATTAAAAACAGTATTTACAGGAGTATAACCTTGTGTTGTATATGTATTATAATTCAGTAAATGTAATAGCCTACGGTCAGGTTGGTCATACAAAGTTACCCCGACTGTCGCTGGTGTATTTATCAGAACTGGAATATCTCCCTGTGCCAACCAGGTTATCGAATTGTAAAAAAGTTTTTCAATTGCCGGTACTAGTTTTTCACACTGAATTGAATCAAACCTGGCCGGTATATATACAATTCTGCCTTTACCAAAAGTATTGGAAATAACCACAGGAATCTTTCTGTTTTTAACTGATATCCAACTTGTGATTATTCCTTTGTCAGGCCTGACCACAACCAAGGGTTCATCATATTCAATTTGATAATTTTTCAATCCTTTTGTAACTTCATGCAACCCGTCGAACTCAACACACATTTTATCTGCAAGAAGGGTATCTTCATAAGTAACACCAAATAAATCTTTCAAGGCAAAGTCCACCCGTCGTTGTGCTTTCTGGTCATATAGTGACGTTTCACCAGTGGCAATCAAGCCGCCTCCCTCTGCCACAAAATTTCTAACAGCATCTGCCTGTTGATCAGAGATACTAGCCTCATTGATCAAGCATAATACTTTAAAGCCACGCATTTTTTCATGAAAATCAAAGCGATGAATGGTTACTACTGGCAACCCGGTGCGCATCATGGCTGAATAGCAACCAATATAAGGTGCTAGGAACCTGTCACGAGGTCCTTGAACGGGGTAATCTTTCTCTATTTTCCTTTGGACCGCATCAGTACGAATGCCTCTTACTAAAGCTATAAATTCAACTCTACTCGTCTTTGTATAGTCGTAATACTTCTCATTCTCCCGCAAGAAACTAAAAACAGTGTTCATACCCATAAAATTCCAAAAGTTGGGAAACATACCATTGGCCATTATCTGATAAGCCTTATGACAAGACTCAACAGAAGTTGAAAAACTGACTGGAGTTGAAAATCTGCCATGATTCTGCAACATCAAAAGTCCTGAAAATACAGCCCCATAATTTGTCATTTCTCCCACTTTCCACAAATCATGTATCCAAGGTCTTGCAATATTAATCTCTCCAAGGGTACCGTCATAATATTGAATAATATCTGGTTTCGGCCATGAATGATAGAGAGCAACCGCATCCGATTTAATGCTCTTAACTGTAGTTGTAAAATCACGAGTGATATCGATAAGATTCCTATACAGATACTGAGTGAAAAGTTCATAATGGGGATCCTGAGGATCTCCAACAAGTTCAGGCTGACTTGTCATCGCCCACAGAACACTATTGATTGGCCCTAATTCCTGAATCTTCAATGGTAACTCTGTATTAAAGATATCTCGGTATTTTGCCTTACAATTCTCACAAAAACATACATGAGGTGAGAGGCCGTCGACATAAAAACCATCGGGTCCATATTCAGTAAATATTTCTTTTAAAACGTTCAATAAGAATTCTCTAAACTCAGGATTATTAATGCAACCATAACGAGCTGAAAACCTTCCACCATAAGCCTTTACATTCCAGATGTTACCCTGATTATCACGAATAGCACATCTATTACACAAAGGATGATCTTCATAGATGGCATTTGGATTCATGTAAGCGACAATTTTTACTTCAGATTTTATACCTTGTTCCATTGCTTCACGCAAATAGTCAACTTGTCCTATTCGTTTTGCATGAGGAGCAATTTTACTTTGGTAAAATACTTCACCTCCCCAGTATAATCCCAAACGAAAAGCTGAACCTCCATTGTCAGCAATTTTTTTTACCAAATCAGAAATTTGACCTTTTTTAGTTATCCAATCCTTTTTTAAAGGAGGTCTGTCTATACGATTATCGACCGTATAAAACCGTGGGCTACTAAACCACTCTGGAATATCATTTTTTAAAACACTTATAGCGCTATCAATTTTATTATTAGTTTTGCACCCAATACCAGGAAAAATAAGAATCCCCATTGTGCTGGCAATACCTGTTCCAATAAACTTTCTACGGTCTAATTTTTCCATATGAAAATAATTTCTTTTTTTATCACTAAAATAGTTTACTTCCGGATTGAGCGTTTCGTTGCTTCTCACTCACATACAGATCCATAATAACAGACTTCCCCTATACCAGACTAATCAACTCCTTACTGTTATTTGTACTGTATATGCTCTGAAAACAATTCATCCAAAAATAGAGTAAATAAAAGCTACTCGACAGTGGAAAAATTTCTTCATTTATGAATAATCTCCAAAATAATTCACAATAAGAATTTTTTAAAATTATTAATTCTGAAGATTCATTTTTATCATCAAATCCTTTTGATCCCACAATAGGAATGGATCATCATAATTAAATTGCTGTTCAAGCAGCAACTTTTCCATTTCTTCCAATTTAGTAGCATATTTTGAATCATTTGCCAGGTTTACCTGGTATGGTTCAGGTCTGTTTCCCGTCATACTGACAATGGATGCATCATGGTGTTCAATTAACAACTCATTTGGATTCTCTTCTAAGTTAAATAATTGTGTTTCACGAACCTTTCCATCGTAAACATCGTATTTAATTAATTTCCATTCACCCTTCTTTACTGCACGGATACCTGGCCTAGAACCGTTACCGGGACCTCCGTATCCTTCTTCCTTAAACATGTTAAATGCACCGTAAATCACATCCCTGATAATATCTCTTTCACCCCTTAAAACTGGTAAAAAACTTATCCCGTCGCAGGTATAGGGCGTCTCTATACCAGTAATTTCACATAACGTAGGCAAAACATCCATCAAGTAAATATTGCCCGAAACACGGCTGCCTGCCTTAATTCCCGGACCTTTTACAATAAATGGGACCCTCCAACTGTGCTCATACAGGTTTTGTTTGCCCATTAATCCGTGACTTCCAACAGCAATGCCATTATCTCCTGTAAAAATTATATAAGTATTCTCCAATTCCTCCATCTCTTCCAATTTCTTTATAACACGTCCAATCTGGATATCTATATTTTCAATACATGCGTACTCCCTCCCTATTTCGTTTCTGATAGTAGCTTCATCACGTTTTTTCATAACTCCTTGTACCCTAGTTTCATCACGCCCATCGTCATTACCATGTCTGAACGGATGTTTCGGTAGATAATTAACAGGTAATGGCGGAGCCTTTGGATTTGGAATAGCAGGAGGTTCATCAGATGCACCGTATTTTTCATACAATTCTTCTTTCCCATGTCTGGGATCATGTGGATGCGAAAAACCAAAATACATTAGAAAAGGATTTTTCTTCTTTTGCAAATGCCGCATTTCTAAAAAATCAATTGCTCTGTCACCATGCCATTTACTTCCGTTCTCATCGTCTGCTTTTGTACAACTTTTTCCAAAGTTATAGTCAAAAAGTTTATTCGCATTAGGATAACTTGTGCCTGCTTTACAAGTTCGGAAAGTGACATATCCTGCCCGATTGAAAACTGCAGGTATACTGTAAAATTCAGGAACCTCTGATGGAGTTAATACATTAGCTTCCTCAGGTGTTTTATAATCGGGAGATAGTGCCTGAGGTAAACCTACTGTTTTCCATAAACTGCGGCCGGTCATTATTTGTGTACGAGAAGGTACGCATACTGCACTCATCCATGATCCCATTACATGAGCTGAGGTAACAGTCATGCCTTCATTTGCAAGCCTGTCAATATTGGGAGTCTGACAAATTTGATTGCCGTAAGCTTTTAATGAATAAGGTGACTGATCATCGGTAATAATAAATAAAATATTAGGTCTTTCAATGTCCTTAACACTTTGACACTGAAGTAATGTATTTATTGTTCCACCAATAAGAAGTAATTTGCATAAACTATTGTATTTCATTTATTTAAAATTTTATTGCCTTTTTATTTAAGTTAATTTATAAATTCGAATAATTGATTAGATATTGTATCAATTTGTTTCAGAATGGTGAAAGTTACATGCAATTTCTATCTGATAGCAAACTTAATTATAACCCGGATTTTGCTTTAAATTCTTGTTAACATTCAATTCAGCCTGAGGGATGGCCCACAAATAATTATAATCATAAAAAATTCTAGTACAACTGTATAGATAACCTTCATCATTAATAATATATTTACCCGTATATAATGCAGGATCGTCTGTAATTTTCATCCCATGAAAATCTCCATTCAATAATATATGTGCTATTCCCCATCTTCTCAGGTCCCAATACCTCAGTCCTTCAAGAGCCAATTCAACCACTCTTTCATTTCTTATGATTTCCCTTAATTTAGCCGGATTTGTTTCAGAAACGGGAGCCATATTAACTTCTTCTCTTCCCCTGACTTTGTTAATGGTATTATCCAACAAGCTTTGCGTAATTGCATCTCCAGCTTCCAGTTTAGATTCAAGATAACTTAGAAGTACTTCAGCATATCTTATTAAAGGAAAATCACCTCCATAATTCCATATATCTCCGGTATAGTCCTCATCATAAAACTTTTTTGGGGCATATCCTGTCAAACCTGGACCTGTTTGGCCAGCGGCTGTTAATTTATCAGGATGTCCCTGATATACTTTACCACGCCATACGGAATATTCTGGCAAAAATACGGTTTCATAAAGACGTGGATCACGGTTATCAAATGGATTTTGAGGGTCATACAAAGGAGATTCTTCAATGGACTTGCCGTCAATCATTAAAAATTTATCTACAAATTCTTTAAAGAATTGGGTATGATTATTACCACCAAAGACACTTGGAGGCATAACTTTTTGTGTCATCTTTTCTCCAAAATAATCCTCCAGATGAACTGCTGCAAATATTATTTCATCACTGTTTTCCCCCTCGACCTCAAAAAGTCTTTTAAACCTCGGATCAATTATGTACCGATTTAAATCAATAAGTTGCTTATAAGTATCTGTAGCTTCTGACCACCGTTCCTCTGCCATAAGTAATCGCCCTTTAATGGCAAGTGCAGCCCCTTTTTCAATCCTCCCTTTTTCAGCTTCCGGCCGTCTCACAGGTAGATGCTGTGCAGCTGCTGTTAATTCATCTAAAGTAAAATCAACAATTTCCTGAGGTGTAGCTTGACTTACACTATTGGCTTCTTCAAAGGTTAAGGTAGTTTTTGATAATGGCACAGGTCCAAAATACTGACCTAAATAAAAATAACTATAGGCTCTCATAAATCTTACCTCAGCCATCATTTCTATTTTTTTTGACTCATCCATATCTACTTTCTCTATGTTATCCAAAAAATAGTTCATCTTACTGATTTTTTCATAATTAAGCTTCCACATACTAACTACCTGTCTGTTAGTAGATAAGACCATATTCATATTTAGCCCGTAATCCCCAGCTGGAAACTTGGTACGACCGATATCTGTAAATAAATCCAATATAAAGGTATTTGTATTCCACCCAGTTACATTGCTTGACCAATAAATGTCATCCTCATAATACTGGTAACATCCATAAAGGGCGTTTGTAGCATCTTTTTCAGTTTTCCAAAAAACACCTTCGCTAAGTTCATCCTTTGGATTTTGAGTCAGGAAGTCATCACTACATCCTGACAGTAACAACACTAACAAAGGCAGTATAAAGATATTTTTTTCAAGTATTCTGTTAAAATTATTAGTAATCATATTATTTAGCTTTTAAAATTGAATATTTACTCCTAAACTCCACAATCTCATAATTGGATAGTGGCCTGCTGATGGCGACATTTCAGGATCCCAACCGGTGATATAATTATCAAAACATTTTATATTCTCTCCGCTTAAATAGATTCGAACACTATTGATAAAAATATTATTAAGGACTTTTGCCGGAATATTATAGCCTAACTGTAGATTTTTAATTCGCAGGAAACTGTTGTTTCTTATCCAATACTCTAAATTATCACCCCAAGGCGGCATTGTGTTAGGAGTTAAAAATATTGGGTATATCGCATTACGGTCTGGATTTTCCGGAGTCCATCTACCCTCATAGTGCCATCTTTCAATATTATAGGAATTGGAATATGCCAGTCTGTGATATCCAACTATCCTTTCCATTCCGCCTATTCCCTGAAGTTGACAATAAAAATCAAATCCCTTGTAGCTTGTCGATATTCCCATCCCGTAAGTATATTTAGGAAATTGATTACCAATTACCTTTCGGTCGTAATCGGACGTCACCTTTCCGTCTGGTACTCCGTCGGGACCGCTGATATCTTTATAACGGGGCAAACCTGGTTTTGCATTGTAGAGTTGAGTTGCATAACTCGCTACATCCTGCTGGTCAATAAAAAGACCATCTGTCTCATAACCATATATTGATTGCAATGGTTCGCCGATGAATAATCCCTTGGCAATATCTTTTTCAACATTGGCAAGAGCTAAAAGTTTATTGTTGACTATAGAAAAATTGGGATGAATACTATAAGAAAAATCTCCTATTCTATTTTTATGAATTAATTCAAAATCCCATCCCCTGTTTTCAACTTCACCTGCATTTTGCTGGCCTACTGTCATTCCCAATAAGTTAGCAACAGTTAATTGGTAGAGTATATCATAAGTTTTTTTATAAAAATAATCAGTAATAAAACTTAATTTACCATTAAATATGGTTAAATCAAACCCTATGTTTATAACAGATGTAGTTTCCCACGATATATCTTCAGATGGCAAATTTCTTAATACTGTCCCATCCCTAATCTCTCCTCCGATAACAGCTAAATAACCCGTAGTAAGTACCTTTTGATAAGGATAGGTGCCTATTTGCTGATTCCCTAAAATACCGTAAGAACCACGTATTTTTAGTTGTTCGACCCCTGATACCTGAAAAAAATCTTCTTCAGAAATACGCCAACCAACAGAAAAAGAAGGGAATAATCCATACCTCTTACCTTTAGAGAAGCGTGAAGATCCGTCATATCGAATATTACCTTCAAAGAGATATTTTTCCTGAAAAGAATAATTTACCCTTCCAAAATAGGATTTTAACTTCCAGGCATATCCTGTTCCCGTGTTTTTCTGATATGAAGACGATCCTGCATCCAGTTCGTGCAGCTCAGTACTTCCGTAATCTTTCCTGTAACCTGAAATGTTCTTATTATCATAAGATTCCTGGTTTGTTCCCGCCAAGACATGTAGATTGTGCTTTCCAAATGTTTTATCATAATTAATCAATGATTCTAGTAGAAGATATTTATCCTGTGAAACAATGTTGCGTAATTGAGTAGGACCATATTTATGCAAAGGATCACATTCAAATTCTGTAGAAAAATCTTTTTGATTGTTAAAATTCTGCCCGAAACTCATCTTGCCAGTTATTTTCAATGAGTTAATAATATCCCAGTCCAATGATATAATATTTAGGAATTCAGTATGTTCATTCTCACTGAAAGAACCACTTGCCAAATGTGCTGCAGTACTGGGATGTCCCATAAAAGTTCCCCAAGTACCATCTGATTTCAATCCAGGAATAGTAGCATTTTGGTGATGTGCGAAACTGACTAGAGAGTTTAAAGAACTCCATACTTCTGCACCCATATATGTGATCATAATGGGCTCTTTATGAATAGATGTATTTCCTGATATGCTGGCATATAACTTTAAATTGTCAGTTAATTCGCTGTTCAAGTTTATACGTATATTGTAGCGATCATAAAAGTTACGCTCTACGATCCCGTTTTGCCTTAAATATCCTCCTGAAAAGAGATACTGTGTTTTTGCCGAGCCACCCGAAAAAGTTAAATTGTGTTGGGTCTGAAGTCCGTTGCCCGAATCAAAAAGTGTATTATGAGCATCTATATTAGGATATTCATCAGTATCAATTCCTGATTTAAATTTTTCAATTTCATCGGCTGTATACAATGGGCTGCTACCTTCATTTTGACGTATTATATTAACACTCTGGGCATAATCCCATGAATCGAGATATTGAGGTAGTTCTGTCGGTTGTTGTTTACCGATATATGAATCATAACTTACCCTTAAAACACCTTCTTTTCCGGTTTTCGTTGTTACCAGGATAACCCCGTTTGCAGCCCTGTTCCCATAAATTGCTGC
>ENA-OSEO01001623-OSEO01001623.1-sediment-metagenome-genome-assembly--contig:-NODE-1623-length-38829-cov-3.691009_pt1 | contig 38829 bp, 26 predicted proteins | sample MGYA00237883_ERZ534232 | MGnify/ENA metagenome assembly ERZ534232 | reverse complement strand
AGCTTTCCGAACCCGCCGTAATGGTCTTCGTGCGAATGCGTAATAACAATAAAATCAAGCCGCGAGACACCTTGCCTGTTAAGAGTTTTTTCTACTTTCGAGGCCGCAGATGAACTGCCCGCATCCACCAGAGCGTTTTTGCCTCCGGGGAATTGAAGCAGGATAGCATCTCCGTAACCGACATCAATAAAGCGCACCTTTAACAGATCCTCCGCGCTTAAAAAACCGGCAGCCGCCCAGCTTCCCAACACCATCAAGCACAAAGCCCGCCCCAATGCCTTTGTTTTATTCATTTTAGTCTCTTCTCCCAAATAGTTGGGAGAAAGGGTTCCAGGATTCGAGGATTCAAGGGTTCAAGTGTTTGTTTTCTAATTTGCCGGACTTTTAATTCTTTGTAATTCTTACAATAACCGCCAATAACCGCATAGAGCCTCGGGCATGGGCATAGGGCGGAAGACAGCAAAATTGAAATCCTATATGATGTGGTATAGTATTCGATATCATGTTTAGATTTGTTCTGGATACCACAAAGACCCAGAGACATCAAAAAAAAGGGGGAACTTCATCCTGTCCATTCTGTTTGAACCAGCGACCATCGGCACCCTGACCGTACCCAACCGATTCGTTCGGTCCGCCACCTGGGAGGCGATGGCCGATTCGGAGGGCAGGCCCACCCCTGCGCTGGGGGAGTGTATCGAAGCCCTGGCAAAAGGCGATGTGGGCCTCATCGTGATGGGCCACGCATTCGTTTTGCCCAACGGGGTCGGCACCCCCCGCCAGTCGGGAATCCACCGGGACGATTTCATCACCGATTTCCAGAAGATCACCCGTCGCGTGAAACCTTATGCCGGCCGCATGGCGCTCCAGATCTCCCATGCGGGGGGGCATACCCAGCCCGGGTGGATCTCAGGAGAGATCGTCGCCCCATCGGCCTACCGGAATCTTTACGGGCATACCGGCCGCGCCCTGACCGCAGGCGAGATCCGCGACATCGTCGAGGCGTTTGTCCGGGCCGGAACCCGCGCCAAGGCCGCGGGATTCGATATGGTGCAGCTGCATGCCGCCCACGGGTACCTGATCAACCAGTTCCTCTCACCCGTCTGGAACCGGCGGACCGATGGCTACGGCGGATCGATCCAGGGGCGGAGCCGGTTTCTGTTTGAGGTTTACCAGGGGCTCCGGGATGCGCTCGGGGATGACTTTCCGATCCTCATCAAGCTGACCTCCGACGATTTCATCCCCGGGGGGGTCACCCCGGACGAGGCGGTGTGGGTCGCCTGCGCGCTTTCCCGCATGGGGATCGACGCCATCGAGGTGAGCGGCGGCTCGCGGTATGCGGGCGCAAACACCCACATCCGGACCCGCGTCAGGAAACAGGGGGATGAGGCCTGGTTTGCAGAAAACGCCGGACGGATCAAGGCGGCTGCGGGGGTCCCCGTGATTCTGGTGGGGGGGATCCGAACCTTTGGGGTGGCCCAACGGCTCGTGGAAGACCGGTATTGCGATTTGGTGGCCATGAGCCGGCCGCTGATCTGCGAACCCGATCTGGTGCGCCGGTGGCGGGAAGGGGACCGGGAAAAATCCCGGTGTGTTTCGGACAACCTGTGCTTCGGCCCCGCCTACCAGGGGATCGGGCTCTGGTGCGAGACGCAGAGGCGCAAACAGAATCGTAAAATGCCGCCAGACCGCGGCGCAGCAGAATAGAACGGCACCCTAGGACTTATGGAATAGGCCACTAAGGGCCGACCGTCATTTTGCCGGGAAGCCACAGCGCAAGGTCCGGAACCAGGAAGAGCAGAACCACAAAGGCGATCATCATGAAGACATAGGGGGTGGCCCCCCAGGCGATCTCTTCCATGGTCCCCCCTTTGGCGACCCCCTGGATCACGAACAGGTTGATCCCCACCGGCGGGGTGATGAACCCCAACTCCAGCCAGATGACCAGCACCACCCCGAACCAGATCCCGTCATAGCCCAGCCCGGTGACCAAGGGAAAGAGGAAGGGAAGCATGATGATCATCACCGAGAGCTCCTCCAGGGCATAGGCGATAAGGATCAGCATCAGAAAGATGAGCCCGAAGACCGCCCAGGTCGGCAATCCGAGATCGGTGATGAATTTCAGAATGGCGCTGGGGGCGCCGATCAGCGCGATCACATGGGAGAAGATCGAAGCAAAGATGATGATCAGCATCACCATCGCGGTGGGCCCCACCGTGTCCTTGAAGGAGGCCACCAGGGCCCGCCAGGTCAGCCGGCGGTACGCGGCCGCCAACACCAGGCTGGCCGCTGCCCCGAGGCCCGCCGCTTCGGTGGGGGTGACCACCCCCAGGTACATCGTTCCCAGAACCACGAAAATAAGCCCCATCATCGGGGCGGCCGCCACCAACGACCGGAACCGACTTTTCCAGGATATTTCCTCCCCCTTGACCCGGGGGGCCAGCTCGGGCCGTAGGGCGCATCGGATGATGATGTAGCATGAAAATGCAATGGAAAGGAGAATCCCGGGGATCACCCCGGCGATGTAGAGCTGCCCCACGGAGGTTTCGGTCATCACCCCGTAGATGATCATGGGGATCGACGGGGGGATCAGAATACCCAGGGTCCCCCCTGCGGCGAGCGATCCATAGATCAGCGACCGCTGGTAGCCGCGTTTTTCCATCTCCGGAATGGCGATCAGCCCGATGGTGGCGGCGGTGGCGACACTGGAGCCGCAGACCGCCCCGAAGATCGCGCAGGCGAACACGCTGGCCACCGCCAGCCCCCCCGGCAGGAAGGAAAGCCATCGGGTGATCGCCGAATAGAGCGAAGAGCCGATTCCGCAATGCAGAAGGATGGCGCTCATGAAAATGAACAGGGGCAGCGCCACATAAGAGAAATTGGAGGCGGTCGACCAGCAGATGGAGCCGATCACCCCCATGCCGATGGTCCACCCTTTGAGCCAGAGCAGGCCCAGGATGCCCACCAGCCCCAGGGAGATCGCCACCTCGAAACCGACCGACAGAAAGAAAAACAGCAGGCCGATCAGAACAACGCCCAGAACCGAATCACTCAATGGGAGTTCCTCATATTATTTCAGCATTTCCCTCGACCCCTTGAACCCCAAACCGATCCCTTTCATGGGGGTGCGGCCTGTTTTCTTTACCCCTCGGGTTTTGACCGGATCTCTTTGAGCAGATTGACGACCATAAACAGGGCCATGAGAAAAAGACCGATGGGGATGAGCACCATGCCGATCCATAGCGGGTATACCATGACCGCGGAAACCCGGCCATAGGTATACGCCATCCACGCGCTGATGCCCGTCTGGTAAATCACCACCCCCAGCATGGCGATGCCCACCGAAAGGGTGATGAGGCGAAGCCGCCGCTGGGTCGTTTGACGGAGGCGGCTGGTCACCAGGTCGATCCGGATATGCCCGCCCCGGTGAAAGGTGGGGGCCGTACCCAAAAAGATGACCCCCACCAGGATAAAAGCGGTCAATTCGTCGACAAACAGCTGGGGGCGGTTCAAGAAATAGCGCATCAGCACGTCGTAGGAGATCAACACGGTGATCACCAGCACCGCAAGCCCGGTTGCCAGAAAGATCCATTCCGACAGCCGCTCAAGGATCGGAAGACCGTTTTTCCCCTTGAGATCCATAGGCATCCCTTCGCGCCACCCGGATAGGTATGTGTTCTTTCGGGTTCGATCCCGTTACAACACCTCCCGACCTCCCCCTGAAAAAAGGAGGCGGTATCCCCTATCGCCCCAGCGCTTTGTTGGCCAGTTCCAGGGCGCGTTGGCCGTCTTTGCCGGTCCGTTTCAACCAGGCGTCCCAGGCGGGCTTCATCTTCCCCCGGGCCTTGTCGATTTCCGCCTGGGAAACCTCCACCACGGTCATCCCCAGCTCCGTGCATCTTTTCTTGGCGTTGGCATCCAGGGCCTTGGCGTCTTCCCATTCCTTGTCTTCAAAGCGGCTTTCCGTGAAGGCGGCCTTTACGACTTTCTGGAGCTCGGGGGTCAAAGCGTTCCAGGCCTTCTTGTTGACCCCGACGAATTCGCAGGCCCCCCCCATCAGAAACCAGTAGTTGATGTACTTGGCCACTTCGGAGAATTTCATGTGCTCCGCATTGGTGGCCGAGGTGATGGCCCCGTCGGCCACGTTCCGCTGCAGGGCGGTATAGACCTCGGCAAAGGGGATATTGACGGGAGCGCCCCCCAGAGCCTTGGTCAGCTCGGAGGTCTCCGTCCCGTAGACCCGGACCTTCAATCCCTTCCAGTCTTCCACCTGGTCGATGGGCTGTTTTGTGGAAAAAAGCTGCTGGGTCGGCCAGGTGGTGATCGCCATCAGCAGGACGCCTTTTTTGGCGAGTTGCTCTTCGTAGAACGGCCGCAGTTTGTTGGCGGCGGCTCGATGCTGATCCAGGGAGCTGGTCATGAAGGGCAGCTCCAGAACGGCCATGGGAAGAAACAGGTCCACCATGTAGGAGGTCAGGATGGGGGCGATCTCCACCCGCCCCTCCACCACGGCCGGGATCTGCTCTTGCTGGGGATAGAGCGAGGAGGCGGGGTGGACCCGGATCTCCATCTTGCCCTTGCTGAGTTCTTTGACCTTTTCCGCGAGCATTTTCAAATTCAGGATGTGGTAATAGGTGGGGGCCGCGGTGTGGGGCAGGTTCCAGACCACCGTTTTCTCCTGGGCCAGGGGCGCGGCGGGAAAGGCCGCCAGGCCGCACCAGATAAACGCTCCGACAAGACCGATGACCATCCATGAGCCGATTTTAAACTTTTTCATGTTCAGACTCCTTTCTTGTTTTTGTGGGTCGAAAACACCGCCGATACGCCGGTACCCTACTCACAAACCCGTCGAATTTTTAAAATTCAAATATGACGCATTCCTGAGTACCCCCATCGGCCGTCAGCACTTTTTCACGCCGATTGAACACCTGGGGGGTTGAATCGCAAAAGATAGATTTCGAGCCAAAAGGAAATGGAGCCACCATTTTCATAGCATGGGAAGCCGGGGTCTGCAATGCAATTCTTGAGACTTGAAAGATGGATCCCCGCATGCTACGGAAAAAAGACCGAGTGGCATTTTCGATCTCATCATCAAGGAGACAGCATGAAACATTCCGATCTTCGTATCGACGGCAGGCGGCTTCGGGAAAGCCTCGAGGCCATGGCCGCCATCGGGGCCACCCCCGGCGGCGGGGTGCATCGGCTGGCGCTTTCGGATGAAGACAAGGCGGCCAGAGACCTTTTTGTCGCATGGCTCAAGGAGTTGGATCTCAAAATCACCATCGATGAAATGGGCAACATCTTCGGCACCAGGCCGGGACGCAGGAATTCGCTCACGCCGGTCATGGCCGGATCTCATATCGACTCTCAACCCAATGGCGGACGGTTCGACGGCATTCTCGGGGTGATGGGCGCGCTGGAAGTGATGCGAACCCTGCATGCGCATCGGATCCAAACCGAGCGGCCGATGGTCATCGCCGATTGGACCAACGAGGAAGGGTCCCGGTTTTCCCCGGCCACCATGGGCTCGGGGGTGTGGACGGGCAAGTTCGACCGGGACTGGATCTACGGGCGAACCGATGTCAACGGGAAATCGTTCCGGGATGAACTGGAACGGATCGGGTATCGCGGCCGGCTCCCGGCGAAACTTTTCCCCGTGCACGCCTATTTCGAACTTCATATCGAACAGGGGCCGGTCCTGGAAAAAGAAGGCAAACCGATCGGGGTTCCCAAGGGGATCGTGGGCATCCGCTGGGTGGACGTCCATCTTGAAGGAACCGCCAACCAGGTCGGCCCGACCCCCATGGCGGGGCGGAACGATGCACTGGTGGCCGCCGCCGAGATGATTCTTGCCGTCAGGGCACTCCCCGGGGAGAGGGGCGGGGATCTGGTGGCCACCGTGGGGGAGATTCACAATTTTCCCAATTCCAGGAACATCGTTCCGGACAGGGTCCGCTTCACCGTGGATATCCGATCCTGGGACGACGCCCACTGCCGGTCGGCCTGGAACCAGCTGCGGAAGGACTGTGAACGCATCGCCCACGGGCACGGCTGCCCGATCCGGTTCGAGGAGGTCTGGCAGGTCGACCACATGCCCTTTGATCAGCGGCTGGTGGACCTCATTTCGGATGCTGCGGGGAAACTCGATCTGCCGGCCCATTCGATGATCAGCGGCGCCGGGCACGATGCCGGCTATATGAGCATGGCGGTCCCCACCGGGATGATCTTTGTGCCCAGCATCGGCGGCCGGAGCCATGTCGAGGTGGAATCGACCTCATGGGAGGACTGCCGGGCCGGAGCCGACGTGCTGCTGCATTCCCTGCTGGCCGCGGCGGATGAAACCTGAAAACCCGCCCGGGGATGATGCCAGGTCTGCCTATCGACCGGGTGCCGGGGGGGCTGCAAGCGCCGCCAGCCATTTTTCCACCGCTTCGGTGAAGCCGAACCGGTCGTTGGATGCCACGGAAGGAAACCGGGCCTTCAATTCCCGGGGGGCGTTGTCCACGACAAAGCTGGTGCCCGCCCATTCCAGCAAATCCAGATCGTTGTAATCGTTTCCGACGGACAGGACCTGCTGCTTTGAAAGCGCCAGATGGGAGGCGAGCCACTGGGCCGTCCGGCTTTTGGAAACCTCCGGATGGAACAGTTCGATCCAGGTGCTCCGGCCATCCAGGGGGGAGGTGGCGCGAATGATGCTGAGCCCGGGAAGTTTTTCCCGCAGCCGTCCGATAAGGGTCGTGTCCCCGCTCGGGGGGAGGATGGCGATCAGCTGGGCCGCCGGGCCGAAACGCTCCCCGTTTCCATCCAGGGGCCGGCAGACCGATTGGTAAAGTTCGATCCTTCTTAGAAAATCGGGATTGCCCACGGCCTTGCCCCAGTAGGCAAACGCATGGTTGTCGGGTATCGGCCGATGGACCATAAAGTCCAGGGATTCCTGCTTTAACACCTCCATCGCCTCATCGACGATCTCTGCATCCAGCTGGATGCTCCTGATGATTTTGGCGTCTGCCTGCCGAAGAATGCCGGCCCCGGTTGAAAAAAGGACGTAATCGACGGGCAGCGACATGCCCCTGGCCCTGTCATACGAGTAGAGCGAGCGGCCCGTGGCGATGGCCCGGACAATGCCTTTTCCGGCCAAGGCCTCCAGCGTTTTCCGGTCGGTTTCCGACAGCGTTCGATCGGATCGAAACAGGGTGCCGTCCAGATCGGTGATCAGCAGGCCGTTTACCGGCCCGGTGGTTTTATCCTTTGCCGTGGATGGGTTCATTCCGTTTCCGTTTCCGGGGGTCGACCCCCGGTTCGCCTGCCTGCCGGAACAATTTCAGCGATTGCGGCACCGGGTGCAGGGTTTGCTTGTCAACGCCGATATAATCCTATATTAACAGAAATACCCTGGGACGCAAACAGGGGGGGGGATCCCCCCCGATTTTCAACCGTGGATCTCGATGGGGGAAAGGAGAAGCAATGCCGGTTATCGATGGGGTGAAACTTCAGGAGGCCTGCGCCCGGATTTTCCAGGCGGCCGGGCTGTCAAAGGACGAAGCCGACCGCGTGGCCCATTCTCTGGTTACGGCCAACATGATGGGGCATGATTCGCACGGGGTCATCCGGGTGGCCCAGTATGTCGAATCCCTCAAGGAGGGAAATGTGCGGCCCGGGCAGCAGATCCGCATGGTCAGGGAAAGCGATGCATCCGCGCTGGTCGACGGCGGGTGGGGATTCGGGCAGACGGTGTGCCGGCAGGCGATGGAACTAGCCATCGAGAAGGCCGGGGTCCGATCCATCGCCGCAGTGGAGCTGTTCAACAGCAGCCATATCGGGCGGCTGGGCGAATATGCGGAAATGGCCGTGGATGCCAACATGATCGGCATCGTGATGTGCAACAACCACGGCGCCGGTAGGTTGATGTCCGCATTCGGGGGAATGGATGCGCGGATGTCGCCCAACCCCATCGCGGTGGGCATTCCCACCGGGGGGGAATTTCCCCTGGTGGTGGACATGACCTCCAGCGTGGTGGCCGAGGGCAAGATCCGGGTGTACAAAAACCGGGGGGAAAATATACCCGAGGGGTGGGCGATCGATGCCCAGGGGAATCCCATCACGGACCCCAACGATTTCTACGGGCCTCCCCGGGGGGCCATTCTTCCGGTCGGCGGGATCGCCGCGCACAAAGGATACGCACTGGCGGTGGCCGTGGACATCCTTTCGGGCGCCCTGGGCGGCGCCGGCTGCAGCCGCGAAGGAGCCACGCGCCTTGGAAACGGGGTTTTCATGATGGCCATCCGGATCGAGGCCTTCACCGGCATGGCGGATTTCAAAACAGAGGTGGATACCTTCGTCCGGTTTTTGAAGCACTCGAGGCTTCTGCCCGGGTTCGACCGGATTCACATGCCCGGTGAAATCGAGCACACCTTGCGGCGCCGGCGGCAGGCCGAAGGGGTCTCTGTGGATGAAGGCACCTGGCAGCAGCTGTGTCAAACGGCCGAATCGGTCGGGGCCGCGATCGCGGGCTGAGTGTTGCATCCTGTTTTTTTGCGACCACCGATTCCGAAAGGGGAAATACCCATGCAGCCTGTCGGCGCCACCGTATCGTGCTCAAGGTTCGGTACATTTACTGAGGTCCGGTTCACCCGCTGTTGGGCGGCGCTGTTTCTTCTTTGCATTGCCGGGTGCACCGGTGTTCCCAAGGGGCTGGAACCCGTGTCCGGCTTTCAGGTGGACCGGTACCTCGGAACATGGTTTGAAATTGCGCGACTCGATCATTCCTTCGAGCGGAATCTCACCCACGTGAGCGCTCGATACGGTAAAGGGGCGGACGGCGCGATAACGGTTGCCAACCGAGGATTCAATCCGGAATCCGGTAAATGGAAAACCATCGAGGGGGTTGCCCATCTCATCGGCGATCAGGCCGTGGGCAGTTTGAAGGTCTCATTTTACGGCCCGTTTTACGGCGGCTACCATATTATCGAGCTGGACAAGGAGGCATACCGGTATGCGATGGTTTCCGGACCCACCCGGTCGTATCTGTGGATACTGGCCAGGGAAAAGACGCTGGATCACGACATCCTTTCCTCCCTGGTCGAAAAGGCCCACCGGTGGGGATTCGATACGGAAAGGCTTGTTTACGTCAAGCACGATCCGCTCTGACGGAGATCTCGATTCAAAAGGAGCCTGGGCTAAGCCATGATGCGGGATACTGACCGACCGTACACCTTCGACCGTGTGATCCGCATGCTCGCAGCGGCCGGCATTCTCGTCGGTTTGGTCTGGTGCCTGGCGGTCCTGAGCGATGTGCTGATCCCCTTTGCCGCGGCCTTTGTTCTGGCCTACCTGATCAACCCGCTGGTCGAGCAGATCCAACGATGGGTGCCGAACCGTGCGGCCGCCGTTTTCGCCTGCCTGTTTCTGATCGCCGGGGTTCTGGTGCTGCTGGTCTGGGTCCTCGCCCCTTTGATCGCCGGGGAAGTGGCCCACATGGGCAGGATCGTATCGGAATTGGCCGGGGATTCGGAAATCGCCCGACGGGCGGACCGGCTGTTGCCTGAAGACCTCTGGGCGGCCATTCGAAACCTTTTGTCGCATCCGGGCGTCCGGTCCCTGTTCGAAGGGGCCGATCTGATGAAAATGGCCGAATTTTTGCTTCGAAAAGTCATGCCGGGGGTATGGGGGCTGATTGCCGGGACGGCCAGCTTTTTGATGGGGGTCCTGGGCCTTGCGGTCATCGGCCTCTACCTTGTTTTTTTGCTGCTGGACTACAAAAAATTCAGCCAGGGGTGGATGGAGTTCGTCCCTGGGGCATACCGGCCGGGGGTCGTCGGGTTTGTCCAGGATTTCGAGTCGGTCATGAGCCGCTACTTTCGCGGGCAGGCGGTGGTTGCGGGGATCTGCGGCATACTGTTCGCCGTCGGGTTTTTCCTCATCGATCTTCCCATGGGGATCCTTCTCGGGCTGTTTACCGGCCTTCTCAACATCGTTCCCTACCTTCAGATCATCGGCACGATACCGGCATTTCTGCTCGCCGTCTTTCTATCGGTCGAAACCGGCACCGGCATCTGGGTGGTGCTGGGGCTGACCGGAGGGGTTTTCGCGCTGGTGCAGGTCGCCCAGGATCTGGTTCTGGTCCCCAGGATCATGGGCAAGGTGACGGGGCTCAACCCCGCGATGATCCTTCTGTCGCTGTCCATCTGGGGAAAACTGCTGGGCATGCTGGGGCTGATCATCGCGCTGCCGATGACCTATCTGCTTCTGGTATACTACCGGCGCATCCTTGCCGCCGGTTCCACCCCAAGCCCGGCTGGGCGCTGAACACCGAAAATGATCGACACCCATGTCCATTTAAATGAAATTCAGGATCCCGGGGCGGCCATCCTGCGTGCGGTTTCGGCCGGGGTGGAACGGATTGTCGCGGTGGGCATGGATCTGGCTTCCAATCGACAGACCCTCGAACTGGCGGATCGGTTTCCGGAAATCGTGCTTCCGGCGATCGGGTATCATCCCTGGAAGATCCGTGAGGCCGACATCGACCCCACCGTCTCGTTCATCGCAGGCCACCTGGACCGGTGCATCGCCCTGGGTGAAATCGGCCTGGACTACAAGGTCAAGGTTCCCAAGCGGTTGCAGCGTTCGGTCCTGGAGCGCGTGCTGGATCTGGCCGTTCAAGCCCGAAAACCGGTCAACGTCCATTCCCGCCTATCCTATGAGCGCACCCACCGGATGGTGTCGGATGCGGGGGTTGAACGGGCGGTGTTTCACTGGTACGCCGGCCCGCTTGACATCCTGGACCGCATCCTGGCCGACGGATACTTCATCTCGGCCACCCCGGCCCTCGCCTACAGCCGGTATCATCAGTCCTGTATCGTCCATGCACCGCTGGAACAGATCCTTATCGAAACCGATTCCCCCCAGGAATACGAGGGCAAAGCCTCCGAGCCCGCGCAGCTCCTGACAACCCTCCACCTGCTCGGCCGCCTGAAGAACGTCTCCGAATCCGAAGCGGCCCGGATCACCACGGCCAATGCCAGACGATTCTACGGCATCGGTTGAGACCTACAGAAACTGAATTAACCGCCGGCTGAAGCCGGTAGGGGTCAACCGGTCGAGTCCAGATGCTGTTCCTCCAGCAGGTCGACCGGTTCTTCAGCGGGGATTTCCTGGACCTGCCGCAGCCGGCGCTCGATGGCGCGGGTTCGGACTTCGGCCTGGTCGATGGTGTTGCTGGCTTCCTGGAGCTTCTTTTTGGTTTTGGCCAGGACATCCCCGAATCTGCCGAACTCGGTTTTGACCAGCCCCAGCAGCTCCCACACCTCGCTGGAGCGCTTCTCGATGGCCAGGGTTCGAAAGCCCATCTGGAGGCTGTTGAGCAGGGCCGCCAGGGTGGTCGGGCCGGTCACGACAATGCGATAGTCTCGCTGGAGCAGTTCGCAAAGCCCCGGGCGCCGGAGCACCTCGGCATAGAGTCCTTCGATGGGTAAAAACATGATGCCGAAATCGGTGGTGTTGGGGGGATCCAGGTACGTATCCTTGATGAATTTCGCCTCCGCCCGGATGCGGGCCTCGAGGTTCTTGATGGACCGTTCGGCCAGGTCCTTGTCCGCGGCTTCCTGGGCCTCGATGAGCCGCTGGTAGTCTTCCTGGGGAAACTTGGCGTCGATGGGCAGCCAGACCACCCGATCCGTGTACGGATCCTGACCGGGCAACCGGATGGCAAATTCCACCCTGGCACCGCTGTCCGGTTTGGTCTGCACGTTTGCCGCATACTGCTCCGGGGTCAGGATCTGCTCCAGGATGGCGCCCAGCTGGATTTCCCCCCAGGTCCCCCGGGTCTTGACATTGGTCAGGACCTTTTTCAAGTCCCCGACCCCGACGGCAAGGTTCCGCATCTCGCCGAGCCCCTTGTACACGGCTTCCAGCCGCTCGCTGACCTGACGAAAGGATTCTCCCAGCCGCCGTTCAAGGGTGGACTGGAGTTTTTCATCCACCGTGGCCCGCATCTGTTCGAGCCTTCTGCCGTTGTCTTCCTGCAACCCGCGCAGCTGCGCCTCCACGGTATTTCGCAGGGCTTCCAGCCTTTCCTCGTTCCGCTTGGTGAGTTCCGCCAGTTGTCTTGAAAACGAATCGAGCTGGCCTTTCTGCATGCCGGCATTTTCGGTCATCCGCTTGAGCAGGGAATCGGCCAAATCGTTCACCGACCGGCCCAGCTCCTCCCGGGCCAGCCTGGATCCGATCGCGGCTTCTTCCCGGTTTCGCGCGATCTCGTCCCGGACCGCCTGCTCGGTCCGCTCCTGTCGTTTTCCCAGGAAGTTCAGCTGATCCGCCATCGTGGCATCGGGCTTTCGCCGAATCAGGATCAGCAGCAGGATCAACGAACCGGTGGACAGGACAAGGGCAATGATCAGCACTGCGTTTGTCATGATCGTCCCTTCATCGAGATGGGTGTCATTTTTTCCGTCGGGCCCCTTGCATCGTGCAACCGGGTTCCGGCCGGTCCCGATCATAGAGAATGCAACGGTTCGGGTCAAGCCATGAAGCGGCATGATGGATCCGAGGGGATTATATCCGAGGGATTTTATCGATCCGGAACTGGTGCAGCGGGGTTGGGGAAAAGGGGTCAAGGATTCCAGGGGTCAAGGGTTTCTCACACTCATACCGAGAGTCGGTCTTGATATTGTCCTTCAGATAGGTTAATCGTATTTTCCTGCGGAAGCAGGAAGGACCCCCCTGAGCGGCCGGAGAGGAGGTGCGGATGCCCGCTTACAAGAACAGCTACTGGGCCGACAACTACGTCGAAAAGCAGCGTACGGTCCGGGAGGCGATCGACATGATCCGGCCGGGGCAGCGGGTCTTTATCGGATCTTCCTGCGGGGAGCCCCAGCATCTGGTGAGGCAATTTGCAGAGTCCGCCGGTTCCATCAACGACGTTGAAATCGTCCGCCTGCTGGCCCTCGAGACCACCCCCCTGACCCTGATCGCCAGCAAGACCCAGGGCCACAGCATCAACATCCGGTCTTTCTACCTCGGTTCGGCCAAGCCCAAAGGGCTCGCCCGGATTGCGCGGTTTATCACCCCGCTGAATCTGTCCGCCGTGCCCCGGCTGTTCAAAAGCCGCCAGCTTCCGATTCACGTGGCGCTGATCCAGGTGACCCCTCCGGACGATTTCGGCTGGATGAGCCTCGGGGTATCGGTGGACATCACCCTTTCGGCGGCCCGGTCCGCGGATCTGGTCATCGCCCAGGTCAATTCCAAGATGCCCCGTGTGCTGGGCCGAAGCTTTATCCATGTCAACGATGTGGATGTTTTCGTCCCCCATGACGAGGAGGTGTTGACCATCGGCCAGCAGCTTGAGTCGGAAGCCGGCAACACGATGGCCCGGTTGATTCCCCGGCTGATCGACGACGGCTCGACGATCCAGATCAGCCTCGGTACCGCTCCCCAGGCGGTGCTCCTGGCGCTCAAGGATAAAAACGATTTGGGCATTCACACCCAGTACCTCACCGATGAAATCATGCATCTGGTCTCCCGGGGGGTGATCACCAACCGGAAAAAAGGCTTCAACGAGGGCAAGCTGGTGGCCAGCAGCGCCATCGGCACCCAGGGGCTCTATGACTTCATCGACGACAACCCGGGGATCGAATTCCACCCCTCCGACTACGTCAACGATCCGGGGATCATTTCCCGGCACCACAAGATGGTCTCCATCAACGTGGCCATGACCATGGATCTGACCGGCCAGGTGGCCGCCGATGCGCTTCCGATCAACTACTTTTCGGGGGTGACCGGCATGGCGGATTTCATCCGGGGGGCGGCCCAGGCCGAGGGGGGAAAATCGATCATCCTGATCCCATCGACCTCCCGGCACGGCAAAAAGAGCCGAATCGTTCCCATGCTGACCGATACCGCGGTGGTGATTCCCCGGGGGGATGTCCACTATGTGGTTTCCGAATACGGCGCGGTCAACCTCTTTGGGAAGAGCTATGAGGAACGGGCCCTGGCCATGATCAGCATCGCCCATCCGGACTTTCGCGACGCGCTGTTCCACGAAGCCAAAAAAATGGGATTGCTCAGCCCGGAGCGGACCCTCAAGGAATCCATTCACGGCATTTATCCGGTCAAGCTCGAAGAAATTTTTCAGATCGACGGCGAAACCGTGGCGGTGCGGCCCGCCAAGCCGGTGGACGAGCGCCGGATCCAGGAGCACTTTTACAATCTCGACAAGACCGACGTGATCTCCAGGTTCTTTCATGAAAAATCCACCTTTTTTCGCGAGGAGGCCGAAGGGCTCTCCCAGATCGATTACATCCACAACCTGACCCTGGTTGCGGTGGTCGGGGAATTCGGTTTCGGCAAGGTGGTGGCCATCGGCGAGTACCTGCTGGACCCGGCTAACAATCTGGCGGAGGTGGCGTTTTCGGTCAGCAAAGACTGGCAGCGCAAAGGCCTGGGGCTGATCATGCTGCGCAAACTTTCCGAAGCGGCCCGGGAAAACGATATTTCCGGATTTTATGCCTACACCACCCCCGACAACCAGGCCATGGTGGAGCTGTTCAACCGCCTGCCCTACCGGGTTCACACGGGCTTCGACGCAGAGGTGCTGAAACTGACGTACCGGTTTGACGAACTGGCGGAGTAAAAATATGAGAGAAGAGCCAGCGGTTGAAAAGAAACACGCCCCGGAAAGCGAAGGTGCCGGCGGATCCCAGCACACGGTCCGGTTTCTTCCCCACGACAAGACCGTCTCGGTTTCGGATGGTGAAACCCTGCTTCGCGCCGCCCTCGACGCCGGGGTGCACATCAATGCGTCCTGCGGGGGGGAGGGGGTCTGCGGCAAATGCCGGGTGATCATCGAACAAGGGACGGTGGAGGGCGGAATCACCGAAAAGCTGAGCCGGGAGGAGAGGGAAAAAGGCTACCGGCAGGCGTGTCTTGCCAGGGTCAAGAGCGATCTGGTGGTCCGGATTCCCATAGAATCCGACATCGACGCCAGGTTTCTCAACCTGCAGGGCACCGCACGCAAAACCGCCCTCATCCGGGAGATCCCCCTCGAGGAGTGGATGGAAAAAGGGCTGTTCGTCCCGCCGGTGGAAAAAAAATACCTCGAGCTGCCCGAACCCACGGCCCAGGACAATCTGCCCGATGTCACCCGGCTGGTCAGCCATCTGAAACTGAAGCATGACGAACACCGCCTGGAGGTGGATCTTTCGGTCATCCGAAAGATCCCGGAAGTGTTGCGCCGCAACGGGTTCAAGGTGACGGCAACCCTTGCACGGCCCGTTCGGGACCGGGGAAAGACCCGTATCATCAACATCCAGCCCGGAGACACGACGGACCGGGACTATGCCGTGGCCGTGGATGTCGGAACCACCACCATTTACGGCCAGATCATCGATCTGAAGACCGGCAAGGTACTCGGCCAGCACGGCGAGTTCAACGGGCAAATCAGCTACGGCGAGGATGTGATCAGCCGGATTGTTTTTGCCGAAAAGGACGGCGGGCTCAAGATATTGCACGAGGTGGTGATCAAAACCATCAACCGGGTTCTCGGGCAGATCATCCGGAAGGCCGGGATCGACCCCGATGAGATCTCCACCATCACCCTGGCGGGCAACACCACCATGACCCAGTTGATGCTCAGGATCGATCCCCGGCATATCCGCCGGTCCCCCTACGTGCCCGCGGCGACGCTCTATCCGCCCATCAAGGCGGCCGATCTGGGAATGTCGCTGCCGGATCATGTAACGGCGCTGGTCTATCCGGCCGTCTCCAGCTATGTGGGCGGGGACATCGTGGCCGGGGTGATGGGTTCGGGGATGTACCGGACCGAAACCTTGACCCTATATATGGATATCGGTACCAATGCGGAGATCGTCATCGGCAACAAAGACTGGCTGGCCTGCGCGGCCTGCTCGGCCGGACCCGCATTCGAGGGAGGGGGGATCAAACTGGGGATGCGCGCCACCGAAGGGGCCATCGAAGACTTTTCCATCGATCCGGTCACCCTGGAGCCGATGAATGTTACCATCGGCAACGTCCGGCCCAAAGGAATTTGCGGGTCGGGACTGATCACCGCGGTGGCCACCTTCTTTGAGATGGGGGTGATCGATAGTCGCGGAAAATTCGACCGGACCCTGGGCACCGATCGCATCCGGGTGGTCGACGACATCTGGGAATATGTTTTGGCGTGGGCCGACGAAACTCTGATCGACAGGGACGTGGTGCTCACCGAACCGGACATCGAAAACCTCATCCGGGCCAAGGGGGCGCTCTACAGCGGAGCCATGACGCTTCTGGAAGAGGTGGGGCTGGGGGTGGAAGACATCGGCCACATCATCCTTGCGGGGGGGTTCGGAAGCTACGTGGATCTTGAAAAAGCGATGACCATCGGGCTGCTTCCGGAAACCGATCCGGAGAAGGTCACCTTCATCGGAAACGGATCGCTCCTGGGGGCGCGGATGAGTTCCCTGACCAACCGCATCCGGAAAGATGTGGTGGAAGTCACCAAAAAGATGACCAATTTCGAACTCTCGGAAACCGGCTCGTTCATGGACAATTACGTGGCCGCCCTTTTTCTGCCCCATACCGATATCGATCAGTTCCCCAGGCTCAAACAGCGGCTCAAGCAGCGAAGGGAGATCCAAAACTCGGGACCCGGGTAAACCAACCGGCGGAACGGCGCTTTCTGTTGACAAACCGATCATACCCATATAGGTATCATCCTTTGGTGCGATCGATAAGGTATGCTGCGGCGCTCTTTCCAAAGGGGCAGCAGCCTATCCATCCGGTCGTACCGTCACAAACGGCGATACATCTACCGACGTAGATAAAGATAAAATTATTCGATGAAAGGGGGGCGAACAGACCGGTGTGCGGATAACAAATTGAAAAAATTAGTTTTGTTTCAAAGTCGGCAATTAACTCTTTTCAGTAAAGGAGGCAACCTTGGGTTTCGAAGTATACAAAGAATCCTATTCCGGCGCTATTCGGGAAATTACGCTGGGCAAAGGCGATAAAGCGGTCACCCTAGGCGGAGAGACATCCTATCCCTTCTATGGATTCGAAGGGGGAATGCCCAACAAGCCTAGGATCGCAATGGAAATCTGGGACATGGAGCCTGATGACTGGCCCGAGTCGGTACGCGCGCCCTTTGCGGACGTGATGTCCGATCCCGCGGCCTGGGCCAAAAAATGCGTGGACACCTACGGGGCGGATATGATCGTGCTCCAGCTCAAGAGCACCGACCCCAACTCAAAGGACGCTTCCCCGGAAGCGGCGGCAAAGATCGTCAAAAAAGTTCTGGACGCCATCGACGTGCCGCTTGTTCTCTGGGGGACCGCCAACGTCCAAAAAGACGAAGCGGTGCTCAAAAAACTGGCCGAGGAGTGCCAGGGCAAGAGCCTGACGATCGGCCCCGTCGAGGACAAGAACCACAAGGGGATCGGTGCCAGCGCCATGGGCTACGGTCATACGGTGATCTCATCGTCCCCCATCGACGTGAACCTGGCCAAGCAGATCAATATCCTGCTTGAAAATCTGGGGGTTTCACCGGAACGGATGATCATCGATCCGACCACCGGCGGGCTGGGATACGGAATGGAGTATTCCTATTCGGTGATGGAGCGGATCCGTATGGCGGCCCTGGTCCAGGGGGATGATAAGCTGCAGTTGCCGATCATCAACAACCTGGCCAATGAAATCTGGAAATGCAAGGAAGCCAAGCAGGGCGCCCAGGAGGCCCCCACCCTGGGCGATCCGGAGAAACGGCCCATCCTGATGGAGGCGGTGGCAGCCGTCTGCTATCTGCTGGGCGGCTCGGATGTGCTGATCATGCGGCATCCCGAGGCGGTGCGCATGGCCCGCAGCTTCATCGATCTGATTACCCAGGGGGGAAAGGCCGAGGATATCGCTCCGATTGAAAAGCGGTTGGAGCCGGTCGCGGTGGATCTGGCGGCCCTTTCAGCCGAACCGGATCTGACCATCCCCGAAGAAAAGCAGAAAAAAGCCGCTCCCGCCAAAAAGGCGGCGCCCAAGGCCGCGGCCGAACCGGCACCGGCCAAGGTCGAAAAGAAACCGGCGGCAAAGCCCGCGCCGGCACCCAAACCGGCAGCGGAAGCAGCCAAGAAAGCCGAGCCGACGGCAAAGGTCGAAGCCGAAAAGAAGGCTAAGGAGGAGCGGGCGGTCGAGGCCGAAGCGGACGCAAAGGCCAGAGCGGAGGAAGCGGCCCGGAAGAAGGCCGAGGAAGAAGCCAGGGAAAAGGCGGCCCAAGCGGCAAAAGCCCAGGCCCAAGCCGAAGCCAAAGTCAAAGCCGAGGCCGAAGCCAAAGCCAAGGCCGAGCAGGAAGCTCGGGACAAGCGAAACGCGGAAGAAGCGGCCATGCGCGAAAAGCGCCGCCAGGAGCGGGAAGCCCGGGCGGCCCAACGGAAGACCGAAGCCGACAAGGCCACGGCGATGACGGCAGCGGCCGAACAGAAAGACCCGCTGGACAAAATGATCGCTCGGCTCGACCGGATTCACCGCAGGGCGGCATAGCCTGCATCAACCGATATTTTCTTCGATTTTCCCGGGACGATCTCCCGGGGGAAATCCAGCCAGCACAATGACGAGGAGGAACCTCAATATGGCAGATGAAAAAGAAAAACCGGCCAAATCCAAGACGGCCGATCCGATAAGCGCATCCATCGATCCGGCAACCCAACAGATGATTCAACGGGCGCATGCGCTCGGCATCGAAACCGTGTTCGATCGGGCCGAAACCATGAAACCCTGTAATATCGGCATCCAGGGAACCTGCTGCAAAAACTGCGGTATGGGTCCGTGCCGTCTGCCCCTGCCCAAGTCGGGCATCGAGGGCGCCGATGACCGAAAGGGGCTTTGCGGGGCTACGGCGAACACCGTGGCTGCCAGGAATTTTGCACGAATGGTAGCCGCCGGGGCCTCGGCCCACTCGGACCACGGGCGCTGTGTGGCGGAGGTGTTTCTGGCGGTCGCCCGAAAGGAGACCGATGCCTATCGAATCAAAGATGTCGATAAGCTGCTTTCCATCGCTCCCTTCTTTGACGTTCCCGTAACCGTTGAAAAAGACGGTGCCGTGGTCGATCGGGACGTCGATGAGATCGCCCTGGAGGTGGCGGAAAAGGCGATTTCCGAATGGGGCCGGGCCGAGGGTGAACTTCGGTATCTGAAGCGCGCCCCCGAACCGCTCTATGACAAATGGAAGAAGGCAGGGGTGTTGCCCCGCAATATCGACCGGGAAGTGGTCGAGATCATGCACCGTACCCATATCGGGGTGGACCAGGATTACAAGAACCTTGTCAAACAATGCACCCGGGCCGCCCTTGCCGACGGCTGGGGGGGATCGATGCTGGCCACCGACCTTCAGGATGTGCTTTTCGGGACCCCCTACCCGGTGCAGTCCGAGGCCAACCTGGGGGTGTTGAAGGCGGACCATGTCAACATCGTCATCCACGGGCACGAGCCGGTGCTCTCGGAGGTGATTGTGGCCGTGGCCCAGCGCAAGGACATGGTGGCGTATGCGAAATCCAAAGGGGCAAAGGGGATTCAGCTGTCCGGCATTTGCTGTACGGCAAACGAAATCCTCCAGCGGCACGGGGTGCCGCTGTGCGGAACCTTTCTCCAGCAGGAGCTGGCCATCATCACGGGCGCCTGCGACGCCATGGTGGTGGACATTCAATGCATCATGCAGAACCTTGCCAATGTGGCGAAATGCTTTCACACCAAGCTGATCACCACCCATCCCATCGCCCGGATGGAGCAGGACAACGTGCAGCATATCGAATTTGACGAGCATCACGCCCTGGAGGATGCCGAGCGGATCGTCAAAATCGCCATCGACAATTTCCAGAATCGCGGGGCCGAGGTCATGATTCCCCGGCAGAAAGCGGTTCAGATCGCCGGTTTCGGGGTGGAGTCGATTCAGTATCATCTGGGGGGGACCTTCCGCGGATCCTACTATACCCTCAACGACAACATCATCAACGGCCGGATTCGCGGCCTGGCCGGTGTGGTCGGGTGCAACAATGCGCGCACCCGTCATAACGAGGCGCATATCAGCATCGTAAAGGAACTGATCAAAAACGACATTCTGGTGGTCACCACCGGATGCAACGGCATCGCCTGCGCCATGGAGGGGCTGTTGACCCCCGAGACCGCCAGGGTGTTTTGCGGCCCCGGACTTGCGGAGGTGTGTGAAACCGTGGGGATTCCCCCGGTGCTGCACATGGGCTCATGTGTGGACAACAGCCGGATTCTGCTGGCCGCCACCGAAATCGTCAAAGCCGGGGGTCTGGGAAAAGACATCAGCGACCTGCCGGTTGCCGGGAGCGCTCCGGAATGGATGAGCGAAAAAGCCATCAGCATCGGCCACTATTTTGTAACCTCCGGCGTGTACACGGTGTTCGGGGTCCATCTGCCGGTGACCGGGGCGCCGGTATTCCAACAGTACCTGTTTGAAGAGTTGGAGAAGACATACGGGGGGATGTGGGATTGCGAACCGGATCCGATCCGGCATGCCCACAAACTCATCGCCCATATCGATATGAAACGCAAACAGCTGGGTATCGATAAGGCCCGGGATCGGGTGCTGATGGATATGGCGGACCGCCAGAAACTGGAAATGATATAGATCAGAAAAAAAATTTCCTCAAAGAAGGAGGACAGCATGTCAAGACTTGTTGCGTTTGCCGCTATTCAGGGCGGCTACAACATCGTTTCAAAAGTAGAGGGGCTTTACAAAACGGCCCTTGAAACCCATGAGGCCGGCACCAAGGTCGGCTTTCCCAACACGGCCTATTTCCTGCCGGTGATCTATTCGCTGCTGGGGCTCAAGGTGGAAACCTTAGAGGACATGAAGCGGCCCCTGGAGATCGCCCGCAAGCTGCTTCCCCCGCACATCAAGGGGATCAACCACCTGCCGTACCTGGGGCCCCTGTTGGACGCCGGCATGGCCGCACTGTTCGCCTTCGAGATCCGGGAGGCCATCCGGTACCTGGAAGAACCGGATTTTTACCTGCACTCCGAAGAGCCGGACCTCGATGCCGGAAAGATCTGGCTCGGGGCCGCCGACGACACGGTGTTCCGCAAAAGAGGCGTTGAATTCGTGGATGGAACCGCTCCCGGGTTTGCCGCCATCGTGGGGGCGGCACCGGATCCGGAAACCGCAAAGATGATCGTCGAGGAATATCAAAAACGGAGCCTCTACATCTTTCTTGCAGCCGGTCACAACGGCACCGATGTCACCCACCAGTTGATCGACGCCGGGGTGCAGATCGGGTGGAACACCCGCATCGTCCCGTTCGGTCCGGACATTTCATCGGCCATCTTCGCGCTCGGTTTCGCCAACCGCGCTGCGATGGCCTTCGGCGGGGTACAGCCCGGGGACTACAAACGGATGCTGCTCTACAACAAGAACCGTATCTTCGCCTTCATCAACGCGCTGGGGGATGTGGGGACCGAATGGGCGGCGGCGGCGGCCGGTGCCATCAACTGGGGATTTCCGACCCTGGCCGATACCGACATCCCCGAGGTGCTGCCCACCGGCATCTGCACCTACGAGCATGTGGTGGCAAACGTCAGCCATGAGGAAATGGTCCAGAAGTCGGTGGAAGTCAGAGGCTTGAAGGTAACGGTGTCCACCATCGACATCCCCTGCGCTTTCGGTCCGGCCTACGAGGGGGAGCGGGTCCGCGGCGCGGATCTCTACGCCCAGTGCGGCGGCGGAAAAACCCAGTGCACCGAGCTGGTGAAGATGGCCGAGATGAACGAAATCGAGGACGGAAAGGTCGATGTGGTCGGTCCGGATGTCAACGATCTGAAGGAAGGGGAAAATTTTCCCCTCGGGATTTTTGTCCAGGTGGCCGGGCGTGAGTTCCAGACCGATTTCGAGCCCATCCTCGAGCGCCAGATCCATCATCTGATCAACTACATCCAGGGGGTCATGCATATCGGGCAGCGGGACATCTCGTGGATCCGCATCAGCAAGGCCGCGATGGAAAAGGGTTTTACCCTGAAAGATATCGGGGTGGTGCTGCACGCAAAGTTCCACCAGGATTTCCAGAAGATCGTCGACAAGGTCCAGATCACCCTCTATACGAAAAAGGCCGATGTGGACAAGCTGACCAAACGGGCCCGCAGCGAGTACAAAACCCGGGACGAGCGGGTGGAGAAAATGACCGACGAGGATGTGGAGACCTATTACTCCTGCACCCTGTGCCAGTCCTTCGCCCCGAGCCATGTGTGTACGGTCAGCCCGGAGCGGACCGGCCTGTGCGGCGCATACAACTGGATGGACTGCAAGGCCTCCTTCGAGATCAACCCCACGGGCCCCAATCAACCCATCCAGAAGGGGGAGTGTCTCGATCCGGTGCTGGGCCAATGGAAGGGGGTCAACGAGTTTGTGCAGAAGGCCTCCCGGGGCGTCGTCACCCATTACAACTTCTATTCGCTGGTCAAGGACCCGATGACCACCTGCGGGTGCTGCGAATGCATCGCCGCCCTGCTGCCTTCCTGCAACGGGGTGATGACGGTCAACCGGGAGTATACCGGGGAGACCCCCTGCGGGATGAAGTTCACCACCCTGGCCGGGGTGATGGGGGGCGGTCAGAGTTCGCCGGGGTTTGTGGGGCATTCCAAGTTCAACATCACCCAGCGCAAATTCATTGTCGGCGACGGGGGGCTGTTGCGGATGGTCTGGATGCCCAAGATCCTCAAAGAGGAGATCAAAGAGCGGATTCTGAAGCGGGGTGAGGAACTGGGCTGCCCGAATCTCTATGAAATGATCGCCGACGAGACCGTCGGGACGTCCGAAGAGGAGGTCATGGCCTTTCTTCAAAAGGTCGGGCACCCGGCGCTGTCCATGGATCCGATCATTTCCGAATAATTGAAAATCCCCGGCGGCGGGCGTCGCCCTGCCGCCGGCATAGGCATCATAAGGAGAACACAATGGCACTTACCGGAATACAGATTTTCAAACTCCTTCCCAAGACCAACTGTGCAGAATGCGGGGTGCCGACCTGCCTGGCGTTCGCCATGAACCTGGCCTCCGGAAAGGCCGAACTGGCCAGCTGCCCGTATGTGTCGGAGGAAGCAAGGGAAAAGCTTGCGGAAGCCTCCGCACCGCCGATCCGGCCGGTTGGGATCGGAAAGGGGGTTCGCGCATTGACCGTGGGGGGGGAAACCGTCCTGCATCGGCATGAAAAGACCTTTTACAACCCTACGGGAATCGCCGCCCGGATCGGTTCGGACATCTCCGAATCGGATCTTGCGGGCAAGCTGAAAATATGGAACGCGTATCAGTTCGAACGGGTAGGGCTGAACCTGCGCCCCGAGCTGGCGGCGCTCCAGGACGTCGACGGAAACCCGGAGGCGTTTGCCCGTGCGGCCAAACAGATCGCCGAAACCTCGGAGTTCAACCTGGTGCTCATGAGCCAGGATCCGTCGGTCATGGCGGCGGGCATCGCGGCCTGCAAGTTCAAGCGGCCCCTGATCTATGCGGCCACCGAAACCAACCTGGATGCCTTCGGCAAGATGGCCAAAGAAAATGAACTGCCCCTTGCCGTCAAGGCCGATTCGGTGGAAGCGCTCATCCCCCTGACCACCAAGCTGACGGAAATGGGACTCAAGGATCTTGTTCTGGATCCGGGCTCCCGGGAGATCAAAGCGTCCATGCAGGACCAGGTGCTCATCCGCCGGGCCGCTTTGAAATCCGGAAACCGGGCCCTCGGGTTTCCCACGATCACCTTTCCCTGCGAGATGGCGCAGAATCTGGACGCGGAGACGCTTATCGCGGCGATGCATATCGCCAAGTACGGGGGCTTGGTGGTGCTGTCCGATTTCGCAGGGGAATCGCTCTTTCCCCTGCTTCTGGAACGCTTAAACATCTATACCGATCCCCAGCGGCCCATGACCGTGACCGAAGGGATCTATGAGATCGGAAATCCGAACGAAAACTCGCCCGTGCTGGTCACCACCAACTTTGCGCTGACCTATTTCATCGTGTCCGGAGAAATCGAGGGCAGCAGGGTGCCGGCATGGCTGCTGATCAAGGATTCCGAAGGACTTTCCGTCATGACCGCCTGGGCCGCGGGAAAATTTTCCGGCGACGATGTGGGCGTATTCGTCAAAAAAAGCGGCATCGAAGCCAAGGTCAAGCACAAAGAAGTGATCATTCCCGGGTATGCAGCGGCCATTGCCGGGGATATGGAAGAAGAGCTTCCGGGCTGGAAGGTTACCGTCGGGCCGAGGGAAGCCGCGCACATATCCGCTTTTCTGAAATCACGATAACCGGAAGCGACACGACCGGCGACAAAGGGAGGTACCTATGTTACTGATTGGTGAAAGCTTAAACGTCATTTCCAAAAAGATCGGCCAGGCCTTCAAGGAACGGGACCCGAAGCCGATCCAGGAGGAAGCGCTTTTCCAGAAGGAAAAGGGGATGGACTATATCGACATCAACCTCGGTCCTGCCAAGAAGGACGGCCACGAACTGATGCCCTGGGTGGTGGAGACCGTTCAGGAGGTTGTAGACGACATTCCGCTGGCGCTGGACACGTCAAACATCGATGCCATTGCCGCGGCCCTGAAAGTCTGCAAACTGAAACCACTGGTCAATTCCATCATGTGCCGCCCCGAGCGGTATGAACGGATGATCCCCCTGGCCGCGGAACATCAAGCGGATTTTATTGCGCTGATGTGGGGACCCGAGGGACTGCCGCGGGATGAAAACGAACGGGCCGCCTTATGCGTCGAGCTGGTTTACGCCGCCAACGAAGCGGGCATCGAAAATGATCGGATCTGGGTCGACGGCATCGTCACCCCCGTAAACATCCAACAGCCCCAGTCGATCAGCCTGATGGAATTCCAGAAGATGCTTCCGGATATCGCACCGGGGGCCAAGAGCACCTGCGGGCTGTCCAATATATCCAACGGGCCGCCGTCCCATCTGCGGCCCATCCTGAACCAGACCTTCATGGTCATGCTCGAAAGGTGCGGGATGTATTCGGTGATTGCGGACCCCAGGGACGATCGGCTCATCGACATCGCCAAGGGAAAGCGGCCGGATATCGTGGAGGTTGTGCATAACACCATGGACGGAAACGAACCGGATATGGGAAGCCTTTCCAAGGAACTGCAGGATTTTGTCAAAACCACCAACGTGATCCTCGGAAAAACCCTCTATTCGGATTCGTGGCTGGAATTATAGAACACCCGAAGGCCGGGCGGGCCCCTTCCCCATCGGAAGGGGCCTTTGTATTTCAGGAATACCCCCCATGGCGAGAATGGATGACTACCGCCAGGCAAAACGGATTGCCGTCGAGACGCTGCGGCAACGCGCGTTGTCCGACCTGAGCCGGGAGTCCGGTTTCGACGAGCACCCCGGATCGGCGATCCGGGTGCCCTTTCTGGATCGAGTTTACCGGGTCGGATACCCTGACTTTGAATTCACCGATATGTCCGGCAACCCGGCCGAGATACCGATTTATGAGCAGGTGCTGATCCTGCATTACCTGATGGGGGCCCACGGGGTCGCCCCGGCCGGGCACTGGATCCCCTATCGAGATATTCCGGGGGCTTCGCTCTACCACGGCGTGTTTATCAAGCGGGCCGTGGATCCCTTGCGAAAGGTTTTCGGCCGGAACCTGCCGGGGTTTTCCCGTGCGGCGGCATTGCTCAACGGAAGCCGTATCGCCCAAGGGGACCTGTCCTTTGCATTTTCCCCTTTTCCGGCCGTGCCTCTCCAACTGATCGTCTGGGAGGGCGACGACGAATTTCCCGCCGAAGCCGGGATTCTTTTCGACAGGACCGTCTCGGGTATCCTCTCCCCGGAGGATGTGGCCTGGCTGTCGGGTATGCTGGTATATCGTCTCATCACCGTATCCGGATAGACCGAACCGCGGATACCGCTTCCCACGTGAAAGCAGACCGGACCCCCACCCAATGCCTTCGTTCCGGGTTCAATCCGTTCCCCGCTTGAAACCGCACCCAATTTTTAGTATCCTCAATCATCTGATTTAAAAAAACTCCCCCTCCCCATCCCTTTGTGTCGGCCGCGGATCTTCGACAGGAGGGAAGGCCGGGGGGTGCCGGAAAGGGAAACGCGTGGATCGCGATCGATATGTTCCGGACAATGCCCCGATGATTCAATCCAAGGCCCTGGAAGTCAATCTGGCCAGCTACCGGGTCGATGTAACCATCGATCCCAAGTACCGCATCCTGCAGGATGTTTTGGCCGATTACTACGGCCTGATGGAGGGGCTCACCGTTTTCCTCAAGGAATTGTCCCATCCCTACCGGAACTGGCAGTTTATCGTAAAAGAGGCCCGAACCTACGCGCTCAACTATTTTCATCTGCTTTTCGATCATCCCAGGGGGCCGGAGGCGGTTTCCCTGTATGTGGATATCTTTATCGATGCGGCCCGGCTGGCTGCGGACAGGGATGTCCGCGCCGATGCCGTGGACAACCTGCTGCTTTTTCTTCAGAGCCTCGTCAAAGCGGCCGGGAGCCGGGCCCAGCGGTTTCTGCCGGTTTTGGGCCGCTCTTTCGACCGCATCCGGACATTCGACCCCGACACCTTCTTTCTGTTTTTAAAGAGCTATTATCAAATCAAGCGGGTGGCCGAATGGTTGCTGGCCGCCTGCTCGGACACCGACGGTCTGCCCGAATCCATGAACCGGTTGATGCACGAGTATTATCGGAAGACCTATCGGTACTGGCTGGATGAGGAGGATCCGAAAACCTGGTTTGAAAGGGAGGCGGACCTCGACACCCGGCACGTCGATCTGGTGGACATATTCGAGCCGATTTCCCACAGCCGATTGGGGCAGTTGAGTGCGATGCTGAAGGATTTTTCACCCGGCGGCCAGGGCCCACCGGTGGACGGTATCACGGAAATGGTGGAACTGCCCGGGTACAGCGACATCGTCGAGCAGTATCGGCTCATCCCTCAAAAGCTTTTAAACGCCGGGGGAAAACAGGATCGGGGAAGACGCTGGAAGCTGATTTTCGATTTTCAAATCATGAACATTTCGGGCCTGTCCATGATCCATGAGGAGACCCTGCGGGATGTCAACCGGACCCTGACATCGGTGATCGGCCACGAAGAGTCCCGTCATGTGGAAGCGCTGGTGCGCAAGACTTTTTCCATTTTAAACGCCCAGACCCGCAGGTATCCGGACACCACCCTCAATTGTGTGCTGAACATGGGAAAGGCGATCTATGGGACGGATGACGGGGATTTGATCAATTTTTTCATCGATTCGGTGATCGATCTCGGATTCCAGCCCCCGCAGATCGGGGGGGTGGGAAACGACTGGCAAATCGAGGCCAACCACGCGCACATTCTCAATATCCGGACCTGGATGGAATTGATCAAGCTGAACCCCAAGCTTTCCGTACGATTGATTTCAGCACTGATCATCCATCTGTCGCTGTGCGGCGTATTCATCAAGGACACGGATCTGTTTCCACGGGATATCACCCGGCTGCTGAACAGCGATCTGACCCCGGTCTATAACCTGGCCAAGCAGCTGGCAAGGCTGTTTCCGGCCTATTTCAACGACATCGGTGCCGAAGGGAGGCTCAGGGACATCTCCACCCAGATCGATGAGATCAGCAGTCGAAAAGACGTGCTGATCCACTTTTTGCGCAAGCAAAGCCATGTCGAGAGCAGCAACCGGATTGTCGGCTTCATGGAGGCGGTTCTCGTTTTCTGGGCCACCCGGGACAAATCCCTTTTGCAATCCTTTGTGCCGCCCGTGATCTTCAGCCAGATCCGAAGCAAAGGGCCCTTTATCGATGGGGTCCACCGGCTCGTCAGGCACCTGGAAACGCGCGGAATGTCCATCCCCAGGGACCTGCTGGGGGTAAAAGAGACCGAGCTCGAGGCGCTTTTCAAAGAGGTTTCCGGTGTCGACCGGAAGGATGTACAGCGGGTATCCCTCGCCGTATCCCTCTATAAGATGCTCCACCAAAAGTATAATATCGAATTTACCGAGGTCGACCAGTTCATGGGCCAGCTCCGGCCCGATCTGTTTCCGGATGTGAATCTGCTCAAAGCCGCGCTGGATCAAAAGCCCCTCAAGAAAAAACTCGACGGGCTGCTCGACTATATCGAGCGACTCAAGGCGCTGATCCTTTCTCCCGTCGCCTATGATATTCGTGAAGATATCTACAAAAAAAGGCATTTCACCGTCGACATCCCTTCCATGTACGGGAGCTATCATGAGTTGAAGTTCGACGCCCTGGGGCTGACCTTTCGGCTGGAATCCCTCATCAATGTTCTGTTTGAGGAACTGATCGAGGGCATCGATCTGAGCATCATCACCAAGGCGACACTTTTTCAGGTTTATGACTGCCTGGTGCTGTTCAACCGGGCGCTCAAGCTGGACGGTATCGCTTCGGTGGAAATCGAACGGCAGCTCGATTTCTTGAATCACTCCCTGCGGGTCAGGGGGTTTACCTTCACCCAGTATCTGGACATTTTCAAAGGGTTCGCCCATGCCGTTCAAAACATCATCGCGGATTATTTCACCAGCCTCTATGAGCGCAAGCTGAGCCGGATCCTCAAAATGGTACCCGTCGAATATCTGCTGCCCAAGTTCCGTGCCAGGGAGTTTGAATCCGATTCCGAAAAGCTCGAGGATCGGGTCTTGGAGATATTTTCACGGGAGCGGATTGCCTTTTGCCTGGGGCTTCAACAGCTGGACCGGTTCCTGAGCCGCACCCTCAACACCCTTTTCCACCAGTCCGACAAACTGCCCAAGGACAAGCTCCAGCAGCTTTTGCTGTACGATCCCGAACGGGCCATGGCATCGATCGATCAGGCCGGCAGCCGGGTGTACGGCATCATTCACCTGGGCAATAAGGGAATGAGCCTGGTCCGGCTCAAACAGTTCGGTTTGCCGATTCCCCCCGGTTTCATCATCACCACCGAGGTGTTCAGGTGCCGGGATGTGATCCGAAGCTACCCCCCCGCAGAGCAGCAGTTCAAAGAACAGGTGGCCCATCATATCGCCCTTCTCGAGGCCGCGGCCGGATCCCGGTTCGGAGACCCGAAAGCTCCCCTGCTCTTGTCGGTGCGAAGCGGGGCGGCCATATCCCAACCGGGTATGATGGACACCTTTTTGGATGTGGGCATGAATGAGCAAATCGTCAACGGAATCGCCGCCAGGGCACGAAACAGCTGGTTTCCCTGGGACAATTACCGGCGGTTTCTGCAGTGCTACGGGATGTCCTTCGGGCTTGAGCGGGATGATTTCGACGCCATTATCAGCGATTTCAAGGAGCGGATGGGCATTCCCTACAAACGGGACTTTTCCGGCGAACAGATGAGAACCGTGGCGCTGGGTTACAAAAAGATGATTCTGGACGCCGGGATCCCGATCGAAGAAGACCCTTATGCACAGCTGTATCTGATCATCCGAAAGGTGTTCGACTCCTGGGAATCGGACAAGGCCAAGACCTATCGCAAGATCATCGGCATATCCGATGACTGGGGTACGGCCGTCACGGTGCAGGCGATGGTTTATGGAAATCTCTCCCGGCAGTCCGGATCGGGGGTGATTTTTACCCACAACCCGAGGTGGTCGGGCGACAGCCTGCGCCTGTGGGGGGATTTTACCATCGGCAACCAGGGGGAGGACGTGGTCTCGGGGCTGGTCAGAACCCTTCCGGTTTCGCTGGTCCAGCAGGACTTTGAAATGCGGGAGACCGATCTCACCCTGGAGACCCATTTCCCCGAGATCTACCTGGCATTGAAGGCCTGGGCCAACCAGCTGATCTATGAGCGGGGATGGAGCCCCCAGGAAATCGAGTTTACCTTTGAAAGTCCGTCGGTGAAAGATCTTTACATCCTCCAGTCCCGGGACATGGCCATTCGGAGGCGGAAAGAAGATCTGGCCTTTGATGCCGACAAGCTCGAGCCGAAGAATCTGCTCGGCCACGGTATCGGGGTGAGCGGCGGCGCCATGAGCGGGAGAATCGTTTTCGATCTTGAGGAAATCGATGCGTGGCGGAAAAGGGAGCCTGAAACCTCGCTGGTCCTGGTCCGCGCCGATACGGTTCCGGACGATATCCGCGAGATTCACGCAGCGGACGGATTGCTGACCGCCCGGGGCGGGCTCACCTCCCATGCAGCGGTTGTGGCCCACCGTTTGGGAAAAACCTGCGTGGTGGGCTGCTCCGATCTGGTGTGCAACCAGCGGACCAAGGAGTGCACCTGGGGGAAAAGACGGTTGAGACCCGGTGATTTTATCAGCCTGGACGGTCAACAGGGTGCGGTCTTCCGGGGAAAGACAGCCGTCAAGGCAGCCGCAAGGCACTGACGCCGAAGTGGGGGGAGCCGCAGGGATATCCGCTGAGGAAAGGAGAAACGCGATGAACGTTGCCGCGGGCAGGTCCATCAAGTTGGGGATTAACGGACTGGGCAGAATCGGAAAACTCACATTATGGCACCATGCCGGCCGAAAATTTTTCAGCGGGGTGGTGGTCAATGTCGGCCGAAGGGTCGGAAGCGGCCTTGAAGACATCGCCCATTATATCGAGAGAGATTCCACATACGGTCGGGTGCATGCCTTTCTCCACGGAAACCGGGGAAAACCGGTGATCGAGGATCTGGATGAAGATGCCGGAACGATGCGCATCGACGGGCTTGCGGTCAAATTTTTGCGATCCCAGCGGAACCCCAGGGATATCGGCTGGGCAGAGCAAGGGGTCCGGCTGGTGGTGGACACCACGGGTCAATTTCTGGACCCGACCCGGCCTCCGGACGATCCCAAGGGCTCGGTCCGGGGCCATCTGGAAAGCGGGGCCGAAAAGGTGATCGTTTCGGCCCCCTTTAAGATCAAGGATCGGGGCACCCCCATGCCGCCGGATGCGGTGACGACGGTTATGGGAATCAACCCCAGCGATTATGATCCCCGGGTCCACCGGCTGATCTCAGGGGCTTCCTGCACCACGACCTGCCTGGCGCATATGATCAAGCCGTTGATCAACCACTTCGGACCCAAGAGGATTCTGTCCGCATCCATGGCCACCGTCCATGCGGCCACCGGATCCCAGCAGGTGCTGGATCGATTGCCGGGGGCCGGCAAAACGGATTTGCGGAAAAACCGGAGCGTCATGAACAACATCATTCTGACCTCCACCGGTGCGGCGGAGGCATTGCGGCTGGTGATCCCCGAGATGGCCCAGATCGGCTTCATCGCCGAATCGGTTCGGGTGCCGGTGACCACCGGTTCGCTGATCATTCTGGGGGTCAATCTTCAGGAAGAGCTTTCCGGCAGTCCCATTCGAAGGGAAACCCTCAATGAGATTTACCGGAAGGCGGCTGCCGAAGACCCGAATGGATACCTTCACTATACGGATCTTCAGAATGTCTCCGGGGATGTCATCGGGTGGCCGCGGGCCGCGGCGATTATCGAGGGGCATGAAACCCACCGCAGAACCGGCGAGGCGGTGATCGACCTGGAAAATGTTCCGGGCATCGATTCCCGGCACCTGGACCTGTTTGCCGAGCGGATCCTCCGGGTTCGGATCACCCAGGCCGTCATTTACGGCTGGTACGACAACGAGATGGGAAGTTATGTGAACATGCTGGCGGATCGAACCGTGTCCGTGGCGGAGGACCTGTAAACTGTTTCGAGACAGTTTATAAAATTGGTGAATCCGCTTCTCGAAGCGATGCCGGTAGCCGATGGCCTGGCCGTCACACCGGGGCGTCTGCCGATGCCGCGTTGCTCAGCCGGACAAACTCTTCCACCGATACCGTTTCGGCCCTGCGGATCGGATCGATCCCCGCGGTTTTCAGGACCGCGGGCCAGTCCATGCGGCCGGGGATCAACCCGCTTGCAGCCAAAGCGTTCTTGAGCGTCTTTCTCCGTTTCGAAAAAGCCGCCTTGACGATTTTGGAAAAAAACGCTTCGTCAAGCGCCGGGGAGGAGATAACCGGCTTGAATTCGACTTCGACCACCTGGGAGTCGACCTTCGGCCTGGGATAGAAGCAGGACGCCCCAACTTCGAGAAGCGGGCGAATAGCGGCAAAATACCCGAGCATGACCGTGATCCTGCCGTAGTCCTTGCCCCCGGGGGGGGCACACATCCGCTGGGCCAGCTCTTTTTGCAGCATCAGCACCCCGCGGCGGATGTTTTTTCTATACCGGATCAGATAGAACAGAATCGGTGTGGACAGCTGGTAGGGAAGGTTGCCGAAAACGACCAGATCGGTACCCTCGCGCGCGGCGATCTGGGCGAGGTCCACCGATAGAATGTCTTCCGCGAGGATGGTTACCCCGGCCGATCGGGCGAGCGCGGTTTCGAGCAGCGGAAGCATGTCCCGATCTTTTTCTACGGCATATACCTTTCGAGCCGTGCGCGCCAGGGCAACGGTCAGCGCGCCCAGGCCGGATCCGATCTCCAGCACGATGTCCCGGGGGGAGAGCGCCGCCCTGGAGACGATTTTTTCCGCGACTCGGGGGTCATCCAGAAAATTTTGACTGAACCACCGCTTGGGGCTGAGCCCCTGGGAGTGAAGCAGTCTTTTTGATGTCGGGCTCATGATCCGGCCCCTGCCGTCCCATCAAAGAGTCAAAGGGTCATCCCGTATCGAGACGGGTTATTAAGGGTCTCAGAATTGTCTTTGCTTCTGTATTCTCTTACACAGGCCCAAGGTCAACCCGTATGCGCCCAGGCCGAGGGGTATCGCCAGCAGGACGCCCCCGCAGATCATCGCCAGGGTGATTTTCGTGCCCACCTGGAACAACTCGGATATGGAATGAAGCCTGGGATGAAATGGGGCGGTGATGTTGAAGAGCATCCCGCCCAGCCGATAACTGCCAAAATAGAAAAACGGAATGGTGATCGGGTTGGACACCCAAACCCCCAGTGCGGCCGCCGGCTTGCTGCCGCGGAAGACAAACGCCAGGGCGACCGCCAGGACCGTGTGCAGGGGAATCGTCGGTGTCACCCCGATAAAAACGCCGATGGCCATACCTTTGGCGATGTAGTGTGGATCGCCATGAAGGGTTTTGAGCTGATCGATGAACCCAAGAAGTCTTTTTTTTATCAATTTCGGGAATTTCTATTTTGGCTCAAGAGAAACCGGTTTCACTTGCGGGGGAGCCTATCACATCGGTTTCAGATTTTCAATGATCCAACGCCTAGCCGGTGTAAAATTGAGAAATGTTTTCCATTGCTTGACTTTTGCTAAAAATTCAAATATTTTTAAGACCATCGAAAAGAGATGAGGAAATATTCCTTCCCCTTCTTTCGACATTCCCTAAACAGGAGGTACGCCAATGGCTAGAAAAAAAGGAAAACCGGTCAGTTTTGATGCAATGGTCAAATTCTTCATGCAAACCTATGGCATTCCGACCAAAAAGGACGTCGACAAATTGATGGAGCGGATGGACCGGCTCGAAACGCTCATCAAGTCAGGTGCTCCGGCAGGAGCCCGAAGACGTACCGCCAATAAAGCCGCAACCTCCAAATCCCCGAAAGAAGCCGGTGGGGCGACGGCTTCGGATACGGTTTTAGATATTGTCCAGCGCTCCAAAAACGGCATCGATTTTTCAGAAATTCAGAAAAAAACCGAATACCCTGAAAAGAAGCTGAGAAACATCATCTTCCGTTTGAATAAGCTGAAAAAGATTCAGCGCAAAGACAGGGGCATCTACACCGCGGTCTGACTTGAATGATGAGCCCCACCGCTGCCATTGAACCCGTCGCCGGAAGCATTCTCGGCGGCTACAGGGTTTGCCGGGTGTGCGATCTGCCGCATCTCAACGCCGTTTTTATCGAACTGGAACATCTGGCTACGGGTGCCCGGCATGTTCACATCAAAAATGATGACGCGGAAAACACCTTCAGCGTTGCCTTCAAGACAGTCCCCCAGGACGGATCGGGGGTCGCGCACATTCTCGAACACACCGTGCTGTGCGGGTCCCGGAACTATCCGGTCCGGGATCCTTTTTTCTCCATGCTGAAGCGGAGCCTCAGCTCCTTCATGAATGCATTTACCGGTTCGGACTGGACGATGTATCCGTTTTCCACCCAGAATCGGAAAGACTTTTTCAACCTGATGTCCGTTTACCTGGATGCCGTATTCTATCCCAATCTGGACGTCCTTAATTTTAAACAGGAAGGCTGCCGCCTGGAAATCGAAGAGGATGCGGAGCCGCCGGATCGGTTGCGGCTGGCCTACAAGGGGATCGTGTACAATGAAATGAAGGGTGCCATGTCCTCGCCCGAACAGGTCATGACCCAATCCATTTTAAATGCCCTTTTCCCGTCCTCGACCTATCGGCACAATGCCGGCGGGGATCCAAAGGAAATTCCCCGGCTGACGCATGCGCAACTCAAAGCGTTTCATCAGCGCCACTACCATCCGAGCAATGCCTTCTTCTATACCTTCGGCAACCTGCCGATTGAGGATATCCTGTCTTTTATACACCGCTCCGTGCTGGCGGATTTTCAGCGCATCGATCCGGATACCGCCGTACCCGCTCAGCCCCGCTGGCAGGCTCCCAAAGAAAGCATCTACCCTTATCCCCTGGACAGAGAAGAGGATTCCGGCAAAAAATGCCAGGTGTGCGTGTCCTGGCTGACCGCCGACATCAAAGACCATCTCGAAGTGCTCGGCTTGACCATCCTCGAGCAGATCCTTTTGGGCAATGCCGCCTCCCCGCTGCGGAAAGCGCTTATCGAGTCGGGCCTCGGAAGCAGCCTTTCCGACGGCACCGGCTATTTTTCGGATCTTCGGGATACGGCGTTCAGCTGCGGCCTTAAGGACGTCTCGCGGGATGCTGCGGCGGATATCGAAACCATCGTCTTGGATGTTCTGGAAAGGCTGGCCCGGGAAGGAATTGAAAAAGAATTCATCGATGCGGCCATCCACCAGATCGAATTTCATCGAAAGGAGATCACCAATCAACCCTACCCCTATGGGTTGAAGCTTTTGCTTTCCTTCTCCGGAAACTGGTTGCACGGGGCGGATCCGATCGACATCCTAAATTTTGACTACGATATCGAAAGCATCCGGCAAAAGGCAGTCTCCGAGCGGTATTTTGAAGCGCGCATCCGGACCCACCTGCTGGACAACCCGCACCGGGTGAGACTTTTGCTTGTTCCGGATGCGGAGATGGCCGAAAGGGAAGATAAACGGCTTGAAGCGGAGCTTGAATTCATCCGGAGAACGTTGACCCCTGCCGAGATCGACGCCATCCGGGCCGATGCAGCGGCTTTGAAAAGACTCCAGGAATCGGTTGAAGACATTTCATGCCTGCCGACCCTTCTGCTCGATGATATTGCGCCCTCGGTCAAAACCGTTCCTGACGCGGGGGGCCTCGATCCGGTGCCGGTGGTATGCTACCCCCAACCCACATCGGGGATCTTTTATTTTACCTCGGTGATCGGCTGCGGCGCGCTGGAAAGGGCTCTGCTTCCCTACGCACCGTTTTTCTGCTACGCATTTCCCAAAATGGGATCCGCGGTTCGGGACTACGCCGATATGGCCCGGAGAATCGATCTTTACACCGGGGGGGTCGGCTTGGCCACACACGCCCGGATTCGGTTCGGACCCAAGGGCGGATGTCTTCCCCTGATTTCATTGAACGGAAAGTGCCTGTATCGCAATGAACACCGGATGTTTGATATCCTGGAAGAGTTGATGGTGCGGTGCGCGTTTTCGGATCTCAACCGGCTCAAGGCGCTGCTGCTTGAGTACAGAGCCCGGCTGGAGTCCATGATCGTTCCCAACGGGCACCGGCTGGCCATGATGCTTGCCGCCAGGAATTTTTCATCCGCCGCCGCTCTCGATGAACTGTGGCACGGGGTGCACCAGCTGGGCTTCGTCAAAGGGATCACAGAGGACCTGTCCGATGCCGGGCTGGAACGGGTGGCGGCATCGCTGAGCGCCATTGCAAAAACCCTTTTGACCCGGACCGGCATTCAAATGGCAATCATCGGAGAAGCTTCGGCGGTATCGGCTGCCGGATCCCCGGTGGCAGAGATCTGGCGGGGGCTTGCACCGAGGGACTCGGGGGGGTTTGTCCCCCCGGACATCGTCCCGGACCCCGCCCTGCCCCATGAGGGGTGGATCACGCCCGTTGCCGTATCCTATGTGGCGCGTGTGTTTCAGACGGTCCGCATGGACCATGAAGACGCCCCGACGCTGCTGGTCATCAGCAAGATGTTGCGATCGCTGTTTCTGCACCGGGAAATACGCGAAAAAGGGGGGGCCTACGGCGGGTCTGCACGCTATGATGCGGAATCCGGCCTGTTCGCTTTTGCCTCCTACAGGGACCCGCATGTGGTTTCAACCCTCAAGGTGTATGACCGGGCCATGGTGTTTATCCGATCCGGCGGTTACACGGATGAAGATGTCAAGGAGGCTATTTTGCAGGTCTGCTCGGATATCGATAAACCGGACCCGCCGGGGCCTGCGGCAAGAAAGGCGTTTTACCGAAAAATCATTTCGCTGGACGATGAGACCCGCAAACGATTCAAGCAGAGCGTTCTGTCCACCACCCGCAGCCGGGTCAAGAGCGTCGCAGAAAGGTATTTCAACCCCGATGCGACGGATCATGCCGTGGCGGTGATATCCGGCGCCGAAAAGTTGAAAGCCGCCAATCACCAATCGGCCGGTTCCCCCCTGACTCTTTACAGGATATGATCCTCCACCGCCCTGTCCGCATCTGTCGATAAACTTATTTATTGACTTGTGCCGAAGGGGCAAGTTAAATAATCCGTTTATGGTCATATCCCGGGGGGGCAACCCCTTGTCCTTGGGAAAAGACTTCGGCGTGATGATGCACAAAGGGGTTCCCGGTGGGGGCATGATCGATCCGCCGGTCCTCGGAAGCAGGAGAAGTGTGCAAGCGATGATTCAACTGGTCAGAGGGTTTAAGGACATATTGCCCGGGGAAATCGAGCTCTGGCAGGAGATCGAACGGGTCGCACGCGATCTGTTCGAGGTGTTCGGCTTTAAGGAAATCAGCATCCCCATCATGGAGCGAACCGAACTGTTTGCCAGGAGCATCGGCGAAGATACGGATATCGTCGAGAAGGAAATGTACACATTTTCCGACCGAAGCGGCGAGATGCTCACCCTGCGGCCGGAAGCCACCGCATCCATCGTTCGCGCCTACGTTCAGCATCGGTTGTATGCACAGGATCCGGTTCAAAAGCTTTTCATGATCGGCCCCATGTTTCGACGCGAACGCCCCCAAAAAGGCCGGTACCGGCAATTCAGCCAGATCGATGCGGAAATATTCGGTGTGGTCTCTCCCCTTGTGGATGTCCAGCTGATCTTTCTGCTGGTTTCGCTGTTTTCCCGGCTCAGGGTCAAGGACCTCGAAGCGCACGTCAACTCCCTGGGATGCCCGGTATGCCGACCGGGCTTTCGGCAGGCGCTGGTCGAGATGCTGGGGACGGTGGAGGACCGGCTCTGCTCAAATTGCAGGCGCAGGGCTGCGCGCAACCCCATGCGGGTACTGGATTGCAAGGTCCCCTCGTGCCGGGATGCGCTGGCCGATGCGCCCTCCATACTGGATCATCTTTGCGGCGACTGCCGGAAGGATTTCGATGAAGTCCGGCGGAACCTGGATCGGCTCCACATCCACTTTCTGGTGGACAAGCAGCTGGTTCGCGGTCTGGACTACTACACCCGAACCACCTTCGAAGTCCAGACCGGTGCGTTGGGCGCCCAGAGCGCCATCGCCGGGGGGGGGCGCTACGACGGCCTTGTCAAGGAACTGGGCGGACCCGATCAACCCGCCACCGGCTTTGCCATCGGTATGGACCGGCTTGCAGAGGTCACCGGGTTGAAACCCTCCGAGTTGATCCGCAGGCCGGAGATTTATGTGGCTGCACTGGGAGAAAAGAGCCGCGCGGCCGCGTTTGAATGGATCTGCCGGTTGGGTCTGGAAGGGGTTCAGGCGGAAATGGATTTTGCCGACCGGAGCTTGAAAAGCCAGATGAAGCGGGCCGACCGTTTCGGTGCCCCCTATGTGCTGATCATCGGAGAGCAGGAACTTTCGGAAGGATCCGTCATCCTTCGCAACATGGAAACCAAAGCGCAGATTCCGATCCCCGTCGATGGGATTGTCGATCGTCTCAAACAGGAGATGGGCACGCCGTTTTTAAACACGAAAAACACGAAAGACACGAAAACCGGATAAACGTGGCGTTCTCTTGTTTGGGATGGTTCACGGTTTCGTACATTCATCCGGATGCGATGGGAAAGGAGTCATACCCGTGTTAGACAAACTGGAAGAGATGCGGAGAACGCATGACTGCGGAACCTTGGGCCGTCAAGATATCAATTCGGAAGTGGTCCTGATGGGGTGGGTTCAGCGGCGGCGGGATCATGGCGGGGTCATATTCATCGACCTGCGGGACAAAGCGGGCATCACCCAGGTGGTATTCAACCCGGAAGTCAACCCGAAAGATCACGAAAAAGCCCATATCCTGCGGAGCGAGTTTGTCATCGGGGTGAGCGGCCGGGTTGAAGCAAGGCCGGCGGGGATGATCAATCCGAACCTGATCACCGGCGAAATCGAAGTCATGGTCACCGCGCTCAAGGTTCTGAACCAGGCGCAAACCCCGCAGTTCATGATCGAAGACGACATCGATGCGTCCGAAGCGATCCGCCTGCGATACCGGCATCTGGATCTGAGGCGGGGCCGGCTTCAGCGCAACATCATCCGCCGCCATCAGGCCGCCGCTTCCGTCCGGCAGTATTTGAACCGAAATGGATTTCTCGACATCGAAACCCCGGTGTTGACCCGCAGCACACCGGAGGGGGCGCGGGACTATCTGGTTCCCAGCCGGGT
>ENA-OSEO01001622-OSEO01001622.1-sediment-metagenome-genome-assembly--contig:-NODE-1622-length-38912-cov-7.599974_pt1 | contig 38912 bp, 39 predicted proteins | sample MGYA00237883_ERZ534232 | MGnify/ENA metagenome assembly ERZ534232 | reverse complement strand
GCCTTGGGCGTGGGGCGAATCCTGAGGAATGAGGCGTACAACCCGTACGCCGCAATGACGAAGGATGAAGCCCAACGACGCCGATCGCGTTTTTCAACGGCCTGATAAACGAAAACGAAACCCGTTCCGAAGCGGGGCGTCCGCCGATGCGCCGGAGAATGGGCTTACCGGCGACCCGGCGGCGAGGTTCCGAATCGAAGGTCTGCAGGACGATTTTAGGAGAGCACCCATGATCTCCAAGGCGTTGTTCGATCCCGGGGCGGAAGGGCGCCGCATGCGTGTGGCCGCCTTCATGTCCGGGTCAGGAACCAACATCCGGAAATTGCTGGAGCTTCAGCACACCTTGGAAACCGAAAGCGGGGGATCGCCCTTCGAAGTGACATTCGTCTTCAGTGATCGGTCGGATGGATCTTCCCAAGGGGAACGCATCGCATGGGAGGCGGGGATTCCTTATTTCAGCTATGATATCCGAGTGTTTCACCGGCGGCGGGGCATCCGGCGAACGGTGGCCACAGGGGAAGGGCTGGAAGCCCGCCGGGAGTACGACGGAATCGCCAAGACTCTGGTGGAGGCCTTCGGGGTGGATGTCATCGCACTGGGCGGATACATGAGCTACATCTCGCTGGACCGATGTGTGAACGTGCATCCCGCCGATCTCACCCTGCTCAGGGCCGACGGTTCCAGGCGTTATGTGGGCGACGACGCCGTGCGTGATGCGATCCTGTCAGGGGAGACGGAACTCAGGTCAAGCACGCTGTGGACGGACCGCGGGGTGGATACGGGACCTTTGCTGGTGGTTTCCCGGCCCTTGCCGGTTACCCTGACGGCGCCTCTGGACACCTTGAAAAACGATGAGACCCTGGCGCGGAGTGTGGCCGATGAGCACCAGGATCGATTAAAAGAGCGGGGAGACTGGAACATTTTCCCGAAAACGATTCAGTGGATCGCCGAGGGACGATTCGCCCTGGATCCCAAGGGAGTGGTATATTTCGACGGGCGGCCGGTTCCCCAGGGAGTACGCCTCTGAAAAACCGCGCTTCCACGGGTGACGGCCTGCCTGTGAGTCGGTTCCGTACCGGGCGACGGCTCCGGCCCGCATCTTCCGGAGCCGGGGAAACATGGGATTCACCAGTCACAGGTGGGATGGTTCGAGAACTGGGGACCCAGCAGGCTTCGGAACTGTTGGAGAATGCGGAGGGTGGCTCCCCAAATGACGTGGCCGTTGAAGTGGATCTGTTCGAAATCCAGAACGACGTCTTCTTCCAACTCGATGGGGCCGAGAACCAGGTTGGCGTCGTCCAGGAGGAAAGCCGCCGGAACCTCGATGATCTCGGCCACTTCCACGGGGTTTGGGACGAAGGGGTACGGGTACGGTATGGAAGCGACGTACGGCGTGATGACGTAATCCGTGATGGTGCGGCTCTGGTCCAGTTTGCCCAGCACCTCCACGTGACCGGGATCCACGCCCACCTCTTCATGGGTTTCCCGTAGCGCCGTGGCCAGTAGATCCCGGTCCCTTCTGCTGAACACGCCGCCCGGAAACGAAATCTGCCCCTTGTGATGCCGCACCGCTTCCGTGCGCTTGGTGAAGAGGATATGCACCTCTCCTTCCTTGCAGTACATGGGGATCAGCACGGCGGCCTGGGTAAGATCTCCCGAGTCTTCCATGGGCTGCCAGGGGCGTTCGGCGAGGATTTCTCGAATTTTCTCTTTCATGGGCATTACAAACACGATAGAATATGGTTCGAAATCTATGTAACACACTAAACGGGTGAGGGCAATCAATTCCATGGAAAAGAAGAAGCCGGCGCCTGCCGTTAGAAATGGCAAGAAAGTCATCTCGTTGGCGGAGCATCGTGAAAGAAAACGAAACGAGGGACCGTGTAACGGATTCTGTTTGATTTGCAGCCGGGTAAACGAGTGCGACGAATTTCAGGAACAACTGGAGCAGGAGTGGTCTGAAGAACTGGCGGAAATCAGCCGGGAAGAAGGAGAGAAAGAGTACACGGTGACCCTTTCCCTGAGCGAGGGACAGCGCTTTATCGACGCGCTCAAGGAAACCCTCCTCTTTCAGTTTGTTCATCATCGGGCCGGCAAGCGTCGTTCGTACGTGAGCACGGACAAGGAGACCGTAAGTCGTCTCATGGTGGCGGAACTCATGGATCTTGAGATCAATTTTTCGTTTCACTCCCGAAAACGACCGGCCGTGTCATAGGAGATTGAGAATCATGACGGATTCGTCCGACACCACGTATGGGGAATTCCTGAACGGATACAACGAGTACGGTGAATCGAGAAAAGTACGGGACTTTCTGGACGATGTCAGCGCCTATGCGCGACAAGCCGCTGAACCCCGGAGGGACGAACGGGTCGGCGAACGCATCCGAATGATCCGCGAACAGAAAGGGCTCAGCATCGACGATGTGTCTTCGCGAACCGGGTTTTCCCCGGAGCGTCTCAAGGACATTGAGGAAGAACTGATTTCCCCTCCCCTGGGAGTTCTGGTCAAGCTAAGCAAAGCCCTGGACATGAAGATGGGGCATCTGTTGACGGGGGGGACTTCTCTTCCGTTCAGCATTTTGCGCAAGGAAGATCGAAGGCCGGTGAGCCGGTACGCGAGCAAGAAAGGCAAGCGGTACGGGTACGCCTACGAGTCGTTGGCTCCCGACAAAAAGGATCGGCGCATGGAGCCCTTCCTGGTGACCCTGGAACCGTCGGAGGTGGAGGAAGAGCGATCCACCCACGACGGAGAAGAATTCATTTTCGTGCTGGACGGTGAAATGGAAGTGCGGCTCGGCGACGAAACTCACGTGTTGCGTCCCGGGGACTGCATTTACTACGACAGCACCGTTCCCCATCTGGTGAGATCCCGCCAAGGCCAACTCACGCGCATTCTGGCCGTGCTCTATACGGCGGCTTGACGACGCCCATGCTTTCGGGGGCGGCGTTCCGAAGGGTGAGTGTCGTATCGGCCGTTTTTTCTAAAGTATAAGCGCCGAAATCCGATTCTGTAATTGAGCCGTTACCACCTTTTCGCACCATAACAGGCCGTTGAAAAACGCGATCTGCGGTGTTGGGCTTCATCCTTCGTCATTGCGGCGTACGGGTTGTACGCCTCATTCCTCAGGATTCGCCCCACGCCCAAGGCGTGGCTTGCATCTCATCGTTTTGCACCGGCCCGCCGGCAATACTGTTTATCAACGGGCTGATAAAATGTTCCGTTATTGCCGGAGCCGGTGCGATGGCGCGGGAAATAATTCTTTCGGACGGCGGGTTGTCAGGAGGGAGGGTGCGTATGTTTACTTCCGGCATCCATTTGTTGGTGCGGGTGACGCCCGAAAAGCGGCTCACTTCCACCGAAGTGAGCGAGCAGTTGGGTGTTCCCAGGAGCACGTTGCGATACTGGGAGAAGGAGTTTGAGGAATTCCTGAACACGCAGGAAGGCAAGGGAAAACACCGCCGGTACGGTCCCAGGGAAATTGAAATACTCAAGGAGATCAAGGATCTCCTTGAGGTCAAGAAATACACGCTGGCAGGCGCCAAGCGCCGGATGAGCGTCAACCAGAGCGTGGGGAGTTTCGAGGCCGTATTGGGAGAGGCGGTGAGGGAAATCGAGAAAGGAAAGCCCGTGAAGGAGGTGGCGGGGAGACTGAAGAAGACGTTGGATCTATAGCATGGTTACCGCCGGAGACGGAACTCATGGGCTTCCGCCGCATCCCCGGCGCACTCCAGCCTGCTATCGGCCCGTCGGTACACAGCCTTTTGGGCAGGCTGTTCAAAAACGATGAGATGCCAGGGGGCGAATCCTGAGGAATGAGGCGTACAACCCGTACGCCGCAATGACGAAGGATGACGCGCAACGAAGCAGATCGCGTTTTTCGACAGCCTGCTAGAAATACCATCGGGCCCAGAATTCAGGCCGAAAGACCGCCGATCGTTCGCCGAACTCCGTATGGGAAGAGCCTAATGGAATCCCTGCACGAAAAGTCAGCTCCCAATTGGTCCGGGGGGACCAGGTCATGCCGGGCTGCAGATTGCCGCTCCAGTCCTGTACACTGACGATCACGGCCACCCAGGGATTGAAGTACAGAATGTCGAAGGGTTCCTTCTGCGAAATCCTCAGGTAGAAGTACTCTTTTCCAAAATGGCGTTGCTGGTAATAGGGGCCGGTGACACGCCGGGCGCGCTGCATGACCGCCGCATCGCCGGTGTCCCGCCATTGACGGAACGCCGCCTCCTGGTATGCGAAAAAGTCTTTGAGTTCGCTGCGGCTGTAACCCGCGCCGTTATGGTAATACTCGAGGATGAAGGTGGTGTCGTACGCATTGAGATAGCGGACTCCCAGAAGATACCCCAGTTGATCCTCCCGTGAAACGGCGGTGTCGCCTGCGGCATCCAGCACCGTGCGCCGCGCCTTCCGTTGAAAGGCCAGTTCGCCGTGCACGGCGATGTTTTCCGCCAGGTTTTTGGCGAAGTCGAAACCGAAACCGGGGGGTTGATCCGGGCCGTCGAAGTAGATGAAATCCAGGTCCGTATCATGCCAGAGCAGGTAAAGCTTGAGGGCGTAATGGAGATCGCCGTTTTCGCCCAGTTCGGGATTGGCCCAGTCGCCGAAGACCGGAAGCAGCAGGGCTGTAAGCGCCACGTTGGATAGATTCCCGTGGGAAACGCTGTGGACGAGTTCGGCCCCCATCAGGGTCCGGCCTTCCAGGTTCAGCCCCGGGTCGTCCGGGTCCTTGGGCCGGTTGATGAATCCAACGGGATTCCAGGCATAGCCCTTGCCCCAAAGGATCGATTTCTTGCCCGCCTCCACGGTCAAACGGGTTGCCGGAGTCCATCGAAGATACCCTTCGTAGATCTCGTTTCTCCAACGGTTATCCGGATAGGCGGCGACAAATTCATGATGGGTGAGCAACTCGGCCCGTAAGGCGCCCCGGCGGTAGCCGCCTGTAAGTTCCGCCGAGGCGCGCCATTCATGCATGTCGGATCCAGGGTTTTCATCGTAATAGCTGAGTTTGTAGCGGGCCGAGTGCGGATCCAACCGGTAATATATGTATCGGGATTCCAACCTGCCCCCGATTTCATAAGGCTTTCGTTCCGCCTGGGGGATGATGAAATCATCCTCTCCGGCTCGGGCTGGGTGACAGAACACCGCCGTCAGCGCCAGGAGGAGAACCCAGGGGCGCATGATGTCACCGCAGATCCTGGACTCGAGGAAGGTAGGGCAAGGTGAAGACCTCGTCGGGCAGGCTGCGTCTTTTCAGGTTGGCCGAAATCATGATGGAGCGATAGCCTTGGTACAGGGGGCTTTCCGTTTCCATCACGGCGGGGCGCACGACCCCGTCTCCGATGTCCTTGATCTCCTTGAAGCGCAGCGTCTTGATGAGCATGCCCGTGGCGGCGTAGCACTCGATGCGGGTGGGGAGCAACTCCTCTTTGAGGACCCACATCCTGAGACGATCGTAGGCCACCGTTCCGCTTTTCGCCTTCAGCGCCAGCAGGTACTGTCCCTCGTCCTCTTTCAGTTCGTCCACCTCGTATTCCACGCCGTAGTCCAGGCGCATGATGTCCGCGTTGTTGAAGACTCCGCCCACCACCGATTGCATGCTCGTAATGCGGATGGGTCTTCCCACGGCGGGAATATGCAGCCACATGTTGTCCCCCAGGCGCAGGGTGGCGCGGCCCGCCTCGCCGGCGGGCGAGACGAACAGGGTGACCACCTTGTCCTGGTCTTTCTTGAGAAACCAGAGCACGAATTCCTTGGTCCGGCCGTCCGGCTCGATGTTGATGATCTTGCGATACATTTCCAGGTCCCCCGGCTGCAGATTGCGGTCCACCTGTTCCAGGATTTGTTGACCGCTCGGGGCTTCGGCGACTACGGCCAAGGGCGCCCATACGAGAAGGAAAACCGGCAGACAGCCGGCGATTCTCGGCATTCGTTTCATTTTGTTCTCCCTATTCGACTAGTTATACGTGGCGCAGGGCTTCCACCGGTTCCAGACGGGCCGCCTTGGCCGCGGGCTGAAGGCTGGCCAGGACCGAAACGGCCAGCACGACGCCGCAGGCCGAAAGCACCTGGGCCGGTGCTATGGTCGGGGCCAGGACGAATACCTGACCGCTTCGCCCGAAGGCCACTTCCACGCCGGTCAGGTTGAGGACCAGCAACACCCCTATCCCCAGGGCCGCCCCTGCCAAGGCGCTGATGAGGCCCAGGCTGAATCCCTCGGCCACGAACAGGCCCATGATCCGGCCGGGGCTGGCGCCCATGGCCGCCAGGGCGCCGATCTCCCGCACCCGCTCGTATACGCTCATCATCATGACGTTGAGTATGCTGATGAGCACCACGGCGATGAGAATCACCTGGATACCCAGGGCCATTACATCGATCATGCGCACCACGTTGTAAAAGGGGGAGAGTTGTTCCCAGGTGTGCAATTCGAAAAGAGGCCTCTTCTGTTGGGTGGTTATGGGTTCCAGCATTCCGCTCAGACGACCGGCGATCTCTTCCAGCCGGTGAAACGCTTCGACCCGTATGGCCACCTCGCTGATTTCCATGGCTTCCATACGAAGCAGGACAGCGGCGTCCTCGATGTGCAGGTAGCCGTCCCGTCCGCCCGGACCCATGAGGCCCTCCACCACTCCGGCCACTGCGAAGGTCATCCCGTTGACCGAACCGTCCTTGTTGTGGGCCACCAAAACCACGGTATCGCCGGTTTGGAGATTCATGCCTACGGCCAGGACCTCGGGTACAAGGACTTCCCCGGGTTTCAGAAGCGTGTCCGCGTGGGCGGCGCGCCGTATTCGGGATTTCAACTGAGGTACGGCCGCATGTTCTTTCTCGGGATCGATGCCGTTGAGCCGCACGTTGGTGGTCTGGGCGTAGTTGCTCAGCATGGCGCCGAACTTGATGCGGGGGGAGAAGGCCGAAACCCCGGGGGTATCGGACAGGATTTGGGCGAGCTTTTCATAGGCCTGGGCCGAAAGCATGCGGTCCAGCGGAAGATTGTCGATACTGGCCATGTAGCCCCTGCGGTGCGCCTGCATATGGCTGAGCACCGAATCCGTGATCTGTCCGACGACGGCCTGCTTGAAAGAACCGGTCAAGCCCACGAAGACGATGACGGCCACGACCCCCACGGCGATGAGCAGGCCCGTGAGCAAGGTGCGGCGACGGTAACGCAGCAGGTTTTTCAGCGCCAGCCGCATGATTTTAACCATGGCTCACCTCCCCGCCGGCCAGGGGTCCGTCCGTCAGGCGGCCGTCTTCCAGATGGAACGTCACCTCGGCCTGTTCCATGATCCGGGGATCGTGGGTGGAGAACACGAAGGTGGTTCCGAATTCGTCGCGGATTCGTTTCATCCCTTCCAGTACCTTGTGAGCCGTTTGCCCGTCCAGATTGGCGCTGGGTTCGTCGGCCAGCACGAGAACCGGGTTTCCCGCCAGGGCCCGGGCGATGGCCGTCCGCTGCTTTTGACCGCCGGAAAGCTGGGCCGGATACTTGCGGGCCTGGTCTTCGATACCGACGGCCTCCAGAACTCGATCCACCATGGTCTTCCTGTGTTGTTTAGGGATGTTGCGGATCATGAGCAGCGGATATTCGACGTTCTCGAATACCGTGAGCACGGGGAGCAGATTGAAATCCTGGAAGATGAAGCCCAGCTTTTCACCCCGGAATACCGCCCCCTCGCGGCGGCTCAAACGGCTGACGGATCGGCCGGCCACGGTGACCTCCCCCGTGGTGGGGCGGTCCAGGCAACCGATGAGGTTCAGGGCGGTGGTCTTGCCGCTGCCCGACGGTCCCACCAGGGCCGTGAAGGCCCCTTGGGGCACGCGCAGGGTGACGTCCTGAAGGGCCGCCACGTCCACTTCGCCCACGCGGTAGACTTTGGAAACGTTGTCGAAGATCACCATGTCCATGATGGACTCTTTCGTTGATCAGGCCGTTAAAAAACGCGATCTGCTTTTACGCCTTTGGCGTGACGCGTCATCCTTCGTCAGTGCGGCGTACGGGTGGTGCGCCTCATTCCTTTAGGATTCGTCCGCCTTGCGGTTCATCGTTTTGCACCGGCCCGCCCGCAATACCGTGCGTCAACATGCTGTTATGGGTGGGATCCGCATCCGTTGAGCGGAGCGGCGTCGTACGGCGACTCGTTCAGGCGAATCCCGAAGGGGATTATCCCCCGCGGGAGGACTTGATGCAAGAGATATTGGAGGCGTTTCGCACGCCGGTATACGTGGTGAGGGCGCGGGAGCGCCCTGGAGTTTGGCGTTACACCGCAGGAGCGGTGTAACGAGGGGGAAAGAAAACATGAGGGGGAAAGAGGGAGAGGTCTCGGCGGCGTTTGGCGTAGGTGTCCGTATAGGGACTGTCGTGATTGCGGCGCTCTGCGCCGTCCTCATGTCATTTCATAAGACCGGAGTTGGTATGACCCGCAGTCGTTATCGTTTTGCGGAGCCGGGCCGACCGCACTTCTTGACGCGCACCGTTGTGGAATGGCTGCCCGTTTTCACGTGTCAGGAAGTCGTGCAAATTGTGTTCGATACTTGGATCCACCAGCAGCGCGAGGCAGGGTTACGACTTTACGGGTTTGTTCTGCTCGAGAATCATCTTCATGCGATTGCCCAAGCGCCCGACTTGCCGCAAACTTGGGCGCGCTTCAAATCCTTCAGCGCCCGGGGAGTCATTGAATGGTTGGTGGCGCGTCGGGCGGAACCGCTGTTGCGGTCCATGATGGTTGGATTTAAGGATGAAGGATGTCGTCGTGAGCATCGCTTTTGGCAGGAGGGGTCTCATCCGCAAACGATGGACAACGAAGAAATGCTCCGGCAGAAATTGGACTATATACATCAAAACCCGGTGAGGCGGGGTTATGTGGATGCTCCGGAGGAGTGGCGTTGGTCCAGTGCGCGGTGTTACCTGGGGCGCGAGGGCTTGGTGGAGGTTTTTAAAGCATGGTAAGCGGTGAGGGCGCGGGAGCGCCCTGGAGTTTGAGCGTTAAGAGTCCGACGGGAGGGGTTTTTTTGAGAGCGCAAGGCGGAGTTTCGGTTCTGCGAAGCACCAGTTGGCTTTTGTCCTCAATGATCCATTCTACGCTTTCGCTGGGTGCAAATTCCATGGCTCTGGCCACGGCGGCGGGAAAACTGACGAACCATTGTTCGCTTTTGGCTCGTTTAATCCGTTGGACCTTGGCGGGATACCCCATAATTCATCCCCTGCTAACTAGTGTAATAACTAGTTAGCAGGGAGGTGAACAAATAGTCAAGGGAAATCCATTGATTTCCAACCAGTACGGAAAATCTTGTACGGAATTCAACTAGTCAAAGGCCAAACTACAGGTCACGCCGCCGGCGTTACATCGGATCGCGTTTTGCGGCAGATTGCTAGGGGATGTCCGTAACTTGAATCCAGAGTACGGCTTCCTGGGCTAAGGCCTTGCCGTTGTGTTTGTCCTCGGGTCCGATGCCCAAAGCGGCGATGCCCCACCAGCCGGACCTGGGAAGTCCGATGGCGAATTCACCCCGTTCATTGGCCCGAATCCCCAAAGTTTCGAACGCCGCGTGAGGCGCCTTTATTTTGGCGTCGTCTTCAAACGCGTTCCGCTGTATGTTGGGAGTATGGTTCAGATACTCGACTTCAAGTTCCGCATGGGGCACCGGTTGACCGTTGGACATGACCACGCCGCGGAAGACGCCGCCCGTCCAATTGGCGTAGGGTTTGTCCAGAGGCACGATCTCCGCCGGTAAGCCCAACGGCTTATGCCAGTTACCGGGGATCCCGCCCACATTGACGATCATTTTAGTGAACTGCTGGATATACTCCTCGTCCGCCGCTTCGTAGTAAGGCGCAGGCACGAGTACAAATACGTAATCTCCCATGGATCGGAGCACGCGTGCGGGCAGTTTGGCCTCGAAGGCTTTCCCCTTGTTGCTCAGGCTGGCCCACGTGATTTGTTTGAGATATTCTCTCAGATCGGTTTTCCGGGGTTCGCCATCGTCCCCACGTTGATGCACGACGAAGAACTCCTGAACCGGGGCCATGTCCATGGTATGGCCTGCGTCGAATGGGTGAGTGAAGACCAGTTTCAAGGTCAATTCTCCGCCGGTTTCCAAAGCACTTTGGGGGGTGTAAACCATTTGAAAGTGGGCTTGGGCAGGAACGTTCAGCAAGAGGATCAATAAGCCGGCAGTCAATAGTCTTGCAATCATGGTTGTATCTCCTTCTCTATGCTATATTGTGTCTATACTAATACGTCGGAATACTACTATACACAATGGTGTGGTTAGCTCCATTGAAGCCAGGTACGGATAAACTATTCAAATATCCCTGTTCCTGGAATCTCGATCCGGTGTCCTTCGCCGCCGTCAAAGATCACCGAGTAGGAAACGGTAGGTTTCTTAAATTCGATATCACCGTTGCGAGACAGTTGGCCGCGAAAGAGCACTGCTCCTGTGCCGTCTTTGACAATAATGGGCACACCCGCGGCGGAGGATCCATCGGAGAATCCGCCTTCGCAAGATAGGGTGCCGTCGCCGTTGTCAAAGCAGGAAAACAGCGGTGTGTGGGCTGCGGCAACGCCTGCGAACACCAGCCATGCAAGAGCCATGGTGAAAAGGGTTAAACGCTTTGTAATCATTATTTTCCTCCGTTCTGTCTAGTTGAAGCGTTTTGAAGACATGGGCAAACCTTTCTCCAAACGGCCCTAATCAAGCTCTGGACCGACGAAGACGCATGAGACGAACCGGGAGAAGACCGGTCCCTGGAATCACCCGCCGGTGCTCGACCCGCGTTCCCCACCGTTCTCGCTGATATCGTCCGTGGGACGTGCGGCTCCACGCAATGCATCCGGATGGAGCATGCAGCTTTCCTTGGTTGCCGAGGGGCAGTTACCACAGGCGCAAGCCCGTTTGCGAAAGAAGGTGCGCCAAAGAAAGAAGACGGCGCAGGCCAGAATCACGGCCAGGATCAGATATTCCCAAACCATTTGCTCACCAACCTCCGTTCTTAGCGGTCATGGTTGCTTGCTGTCGTTTCCAGGCCGGGTCTTTGATGAATGACAGGCCCACCGCCGTGGCCAGCGCCAACACATAGAACCCGCCCATGGCCTGTAACGCGCTGAGACCGAATTGGACTCCGATGGTGAACACGCCACCGGCAACGACCAAGCCGAAAACCGTTGGGAAGGCGACCGAAAAGAGCATCCAGTTATAGGATCCGGTCTGGACTTTAACCATGATGGTGGTAGCCAGACAGGGGGGGTAAAGTGCGAAGAAGAGAATCAACGCCAAGGCATGCAATGGGGTGCGCCCGTCCGTGGCGCCCTCCCGGCTCATGCGTTCTTCCAAGGTGATATTTTCGTCTGCGCCTTCCTGAAACAACACACCGAGGGTGGCCACGCTTGATTCCCGAGCCGCGAAGGAACTGATCAAGGCGACGTTGATTTTCCAGTCGAAGCCGGCGAACCGGGTTATGGGTTCCAAAGCGCGACCGGTGTGGCCGAAATAGCTGTGCATAATGGTTTCTTCGCGAATCCGGGTCCGGAGGGTCGTCCGCTCCTCGGCAAGTTGCCGCAGGGCGCGGTTTACGGCCCGGGCTTCGGGGTCCCGGGGTCGCAGCAGGGAGATCAGGTTCGGGTGCCGTTGCTCGAAGCGGGTATCCACTGCACGGGAGGCCTCCTGAGTGGCGGCGGCGAGTTTGGCTTCGCGGTACGAAGCCGCAACGTTGAGTGCCTCCAAGGTGTGCGGTCCCGTGAGGATGTGAGCGTACCCGGTGTCACGGATCTGCTCCTGGAAAACGGATACGGCTCTATCCATTTTTCCGGCGAAATCGTCCATGCGTTCCGACGGCAGCCCGGGAAATTGTAAGAGGACATAAACGCAGACAGCCACAGCCACCACGATGGTGCCTACCTTCTTGATGTAGGACCAGGTTCGATCCAGCGCACGCCGTACCACACCGGTTGCCGTGGGCAGGTGGTAATTGGGCATTTCCATGATAAAAGGGGCGGTTTCCCGGCCGGACAGAATGGTCGTGGTCAGCAGCTTCGCCACGATCATGGCCATGATGATGGTGATGGTGGAAATAAAGAGCATCACATAGGATTTGAACGCCGTGAAATAGATGTTCACCAGAAGCGTGTATAGCGGAATCTTGGCCAGGCAGTTCATGTACGGTACGGTGAGTATTGTGGCCAGCCTGGAACGTTCATCGGGTATTCCTTTGGTGGCCATGATGCCCGGCACGGCGCATCCACCGGTGAACACACCGCCTAGTATGAACGGCAGGGTTGACTGACCGTGCAGTCCAAAGCTCTTGAAGACCCGGTCCAGGATAAAGGCGATTCGAGCCATGTATCCGCTGTCTTCCAGGATGGCGATGAGGGTGAACAGTATGAGAAATACCGGCACGTAGTTCAGCAAGGTGTTTACACTGTCCACCATCCACAGACACAAAGAACGGATCAGGCTGTCCTGAAGCAGGCCGGGCTCGGGCAATATTCCGGCCACTGCCGCGCGCATCTTGGCCAGTAAGGGCCAGGTCATGAAGGTCAGCTTGTATCCTTGAACAATGGAGAGTTCGTAGATCAGGTAGACCGTCAGCACGAGAAAAATGGGCGCCAACCCACGGTGTAGCAGCACGCGGTCGATTTTCTCGGAAGTGTGGACCGTCTCTCTTCGGGTCATCTGCTGGCACTGCTGCACAATGGAGACGGCCGAGCGGTCCCGGCAGGAGGCGATATACTCTCCGGGCGCCACCTGGTGCTCGTCTTCAAAAGCCTGCATGGAGGAATCCAGCAGTTCGAGCAGCGGTTCCGGCTGCTCATGATATCGCCTTACCAAGTTACGTGCGTCGGTGTCGTTTTCGAGCAACTTGACGGCCATCCAATGCGGAGGAACTATTTGGAGCAAGGCATGGGATTCCGCCAACCGGGTCGTCAACTCCGCGATCCGTGCTTCGAGGGCTTCATAGTCGATGCGGAATCCGCCGTCCGCTGCTTGGACCGGGTTTTCAACCCTCCCGGCAGCTTGCCGGATGGCTCGGCGCAGCGCGGCCTTGCCCACCTTTTTGCGGGCTACGGTGGGAATGACCGGAATATCCAACAAAACGGACAGCTTCCGGGCGTCCACCTTACGTCCGTTCGCCTCGGCGACATCCACCATATTCAGAGCCATTACTACCGGAAAGCCCATCTCCAGCAACTGGAACGTAAGATACAAACCCCGCCGCAAACTGGAGGCGTCAATCACGTTGACGACGGCGTCGGGTTTTTCTCGGAGCAGGAAATCCCGGGCCACTCGCTCCTCCAGGGAAAAGGAAGTGAGGCTATACGCGCCCGGCAAATCGACCACTTCTATCCGGCCGAGTTCATCCCGGTAACTACCCGTCTTCTTGTCGATAGTTACTCCGGGATAGTTGGCAATATGTTGATTGGCCCCGGTAAGCATGTTGAAAATCGTGGACTTGCCCGCATTTTGCTGGCCGGCCAAACCGACGATGATGTTGCGTCCCTTGGTTGTCATGGAAGCCTTCGAATAATCGTTAGTAGAAGTACCGTCGGCGCCCGCGGGGCGCTGCTGTCTCATCTACCGGTGAGAAACCGTTTGAATGCTGCTTTCAGCCTTCCTGAACCTCGATCAGTTCCGCTTCGCACTTTCGAAGGGTCACATAATAGTCCCCCAGGCGTAGCTCCAGCGGATCTCCCAGGGTGGCGCAGCGCACCATTTCCACTTCCGCATCGGGCACAAATCCCAGGTCGAGCAGACGCCTTCGGATCGCCCCGTTGGCGCAGTGCCGCTTGACCCGGCAGCGGCGCCCATTGGCCACCTGAGTCAAGAGTCGCCTGCCGGAATCCCTCGCCGGCGATGGCCCCTGACCGTTTTCGCATCCTGCGCACCGCCCGTGACGTCTACGAAGCTTGTTTCTCATTTCCGTAATCCTTTATCTTTTGCCATGGAGAGCCTCTCTGGATTCCCGTTCAATCGATTCGTCCATCTGAGTCGTGTCCGGCTTTCCCACTCCATGTCCGGACAGCAATACCGCCAATTCCCATCGTTCCGGGGCCTATTCCGTTGCCGATTGAAAGGAGGTTCGCATTTTCTGATCTCCTGAACCGGGTAGGGAGAACTGGTCCCCGTCGAAGGGGCATGGTCCGCCCTATCAATATACGGAGTACCAAACTTTATATGTGAGGCCATTTCTTTTGTCAAGCTCCAAATTCAATCCCCCAAAGAACGGCCCTTCGTGGTTTCTTCTCGGAGATCCGGCGATGTAATCCGGGTTCCCAAGGCTCCGAAACAACCCCGATGCCCGCCAGGCTGACCGACGGATCGCAGACATTCATGCGGAACAAGCCGCCTGCAAGCGCCGGATTCCGTGTTCCCGGGCATGGCAAGCGCCAAGGAATTGCAGGTATATGCTTTTCCGGGTTGCCAACTCCGTAAATACGGGTAAAGTTGGGTTCTAAGGTCTTGAGAATCGGGCGGCGGGAGGTTGAAGGGAAACTCGGCCCCGCCGCTGCCGGGAAAGTGGAAAAGCGACCGGTAACCCCGGGACGGCAGCCCGTTGATACGCGGTATTTCGACAGCCTGCCGGCAAGTCCCTGTGGACCCAGGCGTTGCTTACCGGAAAGTCCAACGGGACTCCTGCAGGAAGAGTTTTCATGGTGGAAAGGGAATTTTTTGTGCTATCCCCGTAGGGCAGTGAAGCCTTTTGGGTGCAACACGCATGTCTCCGGGGGTATCTGATGATGACGGAACAGAAAAAAACGGATACGGCTTTGGAGAAGGGACCCGATCAAGGCGAGCGTATCGCCGTTCAGCCCAAGAAACCCTGGACAAAGCGCAGAGGCCGTCTGGCGATCATCCTGCTGATTGTCGGTCACGGTCTGGGTTTCTTTACTTCCATAGATGCCCTCATGTCCACGCGAACGGCGCCGGGCGCCGTAGCCTGGATCGTTTCACTCAATACCTTCCCCTATGTGGCGGTCCCGGCATACTGGGTGTTGGGCCGATCCAAGTTCCAGGGTTACGTGGTGGCCAGGCGGGAAAAAGATTCCGAACTGGGTGTCGCTCTAAATGCTGAACAGGCATGGGTTCAAACCCACAGGGCGTCTCTGGCCGGGAAGCAGGGAAAGATTCAGGCCTTGGAAAGGCTGGCGAAGATGCCTTTTCTTCGGGACAACCGAGCAGAGCTGCTGATTGACGGGGCCGACACGTTCCGTAGTATTTTTCAAGGGATCGAGGCCGCCGAGCGTTACCTGCTGGTTCAATTCTATATCGTCCGAGACGACGCACTGGGACGGGAACTCAAGGAAAGGCTCGAACGGAAGGCGAGGGAGGGAGTTCGGATCTATTTTCTGTACGACGAGATCGGTAGTTTCCGGTTGCCCAATTCCTATACGAGTGACCTTACCGCCGCCGGGGTGAATGTGCGCCGGTTCCATTCCACCCGGGGGGCGGGCAACCGATTTCAGATCAACTTCCGCAACCACCGCAAAATCGTGGTGGCGGACGGGTTCTCGGGTTGGGTGGGCGGATTCAATGTCGGAGACGAATATCTAGGCCGAAGTCCGAAGCCGGGCGCCTGGAGAGATACGCATCTCCACTTGGTGGGTCCGGCCGTGCTGGGACTTCAAGTGTCTTTTCTGGAGGATTGGTACTGGGCCGCCAATCAGATTCTTTCATTGGATTGGAACCCGAGGCGGGCTCCAGAAGGGGACATGCCTGTCTTGATTCTTCCTTCCGGACCGGCCGATCGATTCGAGACCGCGAGTCTCCTGATGCAGCAGATCATTCATTCAGCCCAGCATCGAGTTTGGATAGCCAGTCCCTATTTCGTTCCCGACGAAGGCGTTATCGGGGCGTTCAAGCTGGCAGCCCTCCGCGGCGTGGATGTTCGTATCATCATCCCCGAAAAACCGGACAATCTTCTGGTGTACTTTGCGGCCTATGCGTTCATAGGATCCATGCTCGAGGCCGGAGTGAAAATACATCGTTACCAGGCGGGATTTCTGCATTACAAGGCGTTTCTGGTGGACGAAACGCACTCGGCGGTGGGAACGGTCAACCTCGACAATCGTTCCTTCAGGCTCAACTTCGAAGTGACCGCCATCATCGCGGATCAGGAGTTCACATCCCAAATGGAACGAATGTTCGAGTCCGATTTTGCCCGTTCAAGGCAGATGACCCACGAAGAAATCGTCACCAAGCCGTTCTGGTTCCGGGCTGCTTCCAGGGCCGCCTACTTGACGGCGCCTCTCCTTTGAATCCGGGGTCGGCCCGGATCCGGGCCGCGGAACCCGAGCCTCGGAACCCGAGCCTCGGATAAGGAGAAACCGTCGTGTCCAACCCGTCGCGGTACTTCATGTTTTTCAAAGACCTGCTAAAGGAAATTTTGATTTGAAACGATTTGTGTATTAGTGTGTCTTGTGAGTCTCCGGCGTCCCGCCGGGTTCGACGGCACGGAGTAACGGGCTGCGGATGTAACGAGGGGGCGGGCCGGACCTGTCGAAGCATCGGACAAGTACTCGGGATTCACATGCAGCAACACGCACTGAACGAATTAATCCGGCGCGTCCAGAGAAACTGCGATATCTCTGATGCGCGCTATGCGGGCGGTTTGTCCCTGTGTTCGTTCCTCTTGCTTATCCGAAACTTTCATAAATGGGAATCCCGTGTGGAACCTTGGCGGGAGGAGGATTCCTCCGTCGTTCTCCAATGGATCGAGGCTAAAGAATCCCTCTGGGAAGATATGGCCGAGGAGTCCTTCGAATCCTTGCCTTTGGAGGGACGCGAAGAAGATCCTTTCTCGTTGGAAGCGGTCAATCAAGTCGTCCGTCCCCATGGTCTGGTGTACGGAGCCGGCCATGCGGGAGGTCTGAAGCCTACCTTCTTCTTGGGGTATCTGGATGAATCCGCGAAGATCGGCGGGCTCACCGCGTATTATCTGGGCCGGGAATTGGCGCGGGACATGATTGGGTATCCCGCTCTCAGGCAGGGGCGGCGACTGTACCTCCGCAAGGAATGCGCCCGCTTCTTCTGGTGGGATAAGATCGTTGAAAAACTTCTGGCCAAAAAACCGGCCGTAATGTTCGCTTTGGACGAATATGGGGTAAAGGACGTTCCCGGATTGAAATCGTCCATCGACGCAGTGATTGAAGGACAGCTCCAGGTCATGTTGCATCATGAGATCGGGGAGGCTCTGATCCATGAGTTCGACCGACCTTTCAAGGAACTGGTGGCCGCTTTTCCCCTGTCTCGTGTGGAACGATTCGTGCGCACCCTCAAGGATGTCTTGGCGGATACACACCCGGAAGGCACCCTGCCTCATATCATCGGTAACGGGAAGAAAGACTCTTTAGGATTCTATGTGGCGTTTCAGGAGGGATTCTCCGCTCTCCTGTTTCCCGAAATCGGGGAGGGATTCAAGGAATTCATGGTGAAGCGTAATTGGACGGATGTGGAAGTCATCCGGAAGCGCGCGTACGGTCGCTTTCTCGCCATGGGCGCCGAGTTGGCCCAACTTGTGGGAAAGATTCCGGTCAGGGGACTGGAATATGTCCGGGAGCGAATCGAGCACAGGTTCATCGATCCTCTTCTCTCGTGCGAAAGAGCATGCAGCCCGGCCTAACGGCCCGTTGCACCGATTTCGCCGGCGACTGCGGGCTTGGTTGCGGGAAAAAAGGTTCGGAGTGACGGAATCCCGGGGGACGGGATCTGGCTTCCCGCTGTGACCGAGGATACGCCGGAACGTCGAGGTGCGTCTTCACGGATGGGTTGCTGTGCAAATTCGGGTGCAAAGGTGTGTCATGGGATACCGGGAAGTTCCCATCGATGAAGTGAAACTGGGCATGTATATCCGACTGGATCTCAGCTGGTTCAAGCATCCCTTTATGCGAAGCGCTTTCAGACTTACGCATCCCGATGAACTGGCCGCGCTGCGAAAACTCGGTCTGAATACGGTGAAGTGCGATCCCGCGCGCAGTGCTCTTCAGGATCCCGATCAGACTCTTCCCGTGAGGTCCGGTGCCTCCATGCTTGAGACCTCTGCCGAAAAAAGGGACCTCATACAAAGGGCGCCGGATCGTTCCGAGGGCGCCCCGAAACGGGAGGAAGGAGAAGAGGCTAAACGGCATCGTCTCCGTTTTCTGAAAGACCGCAGGAAGAATCTGGCCCAGCGTGAAAAGGAATACTCGGAAGCGTTTGCCCAGGTAACCAATATCATCCGGGGAATCGAAGCCAACAAAGAAGAAGCGATTGAATCCGCCCAGGATTTAATGGATCGCACGGTGGAATGGTTGTTACAGGATTCCGAGACCATGGTTCACTTGATGAACCTCAAGGAAAAAGACAACATCGTATTCTTTCATTCGCTAAACGTGGCCATCCTGGCTATGATCCTGGGGAAAGCTCTTGGATTCCCGCGTGACCTGCTGAGCGCTCTTGGCATGGCGGGGCTGTTGCACGATGTGGGGAAGCAGAAGATACCGAAACGGGTTACCCTGAAGAAGGGTCCCCTGACGAAGGCGGAGCAGAAGTTTCTCCAGCTCCATCCCGAAATGGGAGTTTCCATGCTCTCCCAATTTACGGCCGTTCCCAAATCGGTGATCGCGGCGGTACACCAGCATCACGAGAAATGTAACGGAAAAGGATATCCTCAAGGTTTGCCGGGTGCGGACATTACCGACTATGCCAAGATCGTCGCCATTGCCGATGTGTACGACAACATGACCAACCAAGGTAATTTGGATCGGCTCTTTACGCCTCACGAGACGCTGTCCTTCATGTTTACGCGCATGAGCGAGGAACTCTCCAAGAAAATGACGGTTGCCTTCATCAAGTGTCTTGGGGTATATCCGCCCGGCACCCTTGTGGAACTCTCCAATGGTTCGAAAGGAATGGTCGTTACCACGGACCAAGACAAACGGATGAGCCCCACGGTGATTCAGTATGATCCGACGGTTCCGAGGGAGGAGCCCATCATTGTGAATCTCGCCGACGAGGCTTCCCTCCACATCGTGTGCAGTATGCGACCCTCCGAGGCGGAGCCTGAAGTATTGGCCTACCTGCAGCCGGGAAGGATGATCGGATTTTTCGTGGGCGCCTTGGGCTCCAATCGAAAGTCCGCGTGATCCGGACGGCGTGAGTTCAGGAAAATCAGGTTCTCGGGATGTAAGCCTCCCCGTCCCTCGCGGCCATGCAGGCGCGTGGCTCCATCTTCGGACGGGATTCGAGACAGGGATGTTCAATCCGGCGGGTGTCCCTCCCATCTCACCGGATCAGCGAAAACAGATTTTGTTGTACGACCGCCTCGGGTGCACCCGATTCGGCGGTTGCTTATCAGCCCGTTGCTAAACCGTATTGCGGGCAGGCTGATGAAAAACGATGAGATGCAAGGCGTGCGAATCCTGAGGAATGAAGCGTACAACGGGTACGCCGCAATGACGAAGGATGACGTCACGCCAAAGGCGTGACAGCAGATCGTTTTTTCAACGGCCTGTTATGGATCATGTTGGATACATTCTATTCGAACCGTGTAGATCTTCCCGGACGGTATCTCGGGAACGAATTCAACTCCATCCACAAGGACTGGGAGTCCGTGCGGCTGCATGTGGCGCTCGCATTCCCGGATCTGTATGAAGTGGGTATGTCCCACCTGGGTCTGGCGATACTGTACGATATGCTTAATCGGCGGCCGGACACACTGGCCGAACGAGTGTATGCTCCGGCAAACGATCTCGAAGACCTGCTGCGACAGCGAAATCAACCTCTGTGTTCTCTGGAATCGAATGTTCCCTTGCGCCGTTTCGATATCGTGGGATTCAGCATCCAATCGGAACTTCATTATACCCATATTCTTCGCATGATGGAACTGGCGGGCATTCCCCTGGAATCCCGAAACCGCACCATCGAATTCCCCTTGATCCTGGGAGGCGGTCCCTGCACCTGTAACCCTGAACCCCTGGCTCCGTTTTTCGACGCGGTTCTAGTGGGCGAAGGAGAGGAAGCCGTTGCCCGGATCGCGGATACCGTTCTGGAATGGAAAGGCGGGAAAGGAACGAGAAACGAGCTTCTCACGGCGCTTTCCCGAATCCGGGGAATGTACATCCCCGAATTCTTTCTGCCCCGACACGACCACCGAGGTCGTTTCCTCGGTATAGAACCCCTACTGCCGGGGTACGAATTCGTGGAAAGAGCCGTGGTTCCGGATCTGGATGCTGTTCCGTTTCCCCATGCGCCCATCGTCCCCCAAGTTCGCGCCATCCACGATCGGCTTACGGTGGAAATCGCCCGGGGCTGCTCCAGGGGCTGCCGGTTCTGCCAAGCGGGCATGATCTACAGGCCCGTCCGTGAACGTTCCGTCGGACGCGTCTTGGGTCTGGTTCGGCGGGGACTGGCATCCACCGGCCACGAGGATGTCTCGTTGCTGTCGCTGAGCGCCGGCGATTATTCCTGTATCGATCCCCTGCTGGCGGATCTTATGGAGGAGCTGCTTTCCAGGAGAGTCTCCGTATCCCTGCCTTCCCTGCGCGTGGGAACCCTTTCGGAAGAACTCATGAAGCAGATCCGTCGCGTCCGCAAGACGGGGTTCACGTTCGCCATTGAAGCGGCCACCCAACGGTTGCGGGACGTGATCAACAAGAACATTTCGGAGGAGGACCTGCTCCAAGCGGCCGGGCATGCGTTTCATCTCGGGTGGAACCTCCTCAAGACGTATTTCATGATCGGCCTGCCCACGGAAAGCCGGCACGACGTGGAAGCCATACCCGGCCTGGTACATCGCATGCTGGAACGCGGTCGGGGCAAACGAAACCGAACGGTGAACGTGAGCTACGCCCTGTTTGTCCCCAAACCGCAGACGCCGTTCCAGTGGGCTATGCAGGCTTCCCTGCTGTCGGCGCTGGAGAAGATGACCTGGCTGAGGGAAGCCCTGCGCCGCAAAGGCCTTCAGCCAAAATGGAACAGTCCCCACATGGCGTTGGTGGAAGGCGCCCTCGCCCGGGGAGGCCGCGAGGCTTCCCGCTGGATTCGGAACGCGCATCGTTTGGGATGCCGATTTGATGCGTGGACGGAACATTTTCGATTCTCGTTGTGGGAAGAGGCGTTGAAACAGGCGGGCGCTCCCGATTGGTCGCTGATCCAGGGACCCCGGGATCCGGCCGATCCCTTGCCATGGGACCACATTCGCACGGGAGTGGAACGGGGTTTTCTGCAGGAGGAATTCCATCGCGCCTTGAACGGGCGCATCCGCACGGATTGCCGCGCGACATGCCACGCATGCGGCGTATGTGACCACTTGAAACTTTTCCACCGACCCGCTGAACCCGGTCCCGTGGTTCCGCCGGATATCTCGAGTGATCAGGGACCCGGAAACCAGGAACTGCGCTGCCGACTCACGTTCGAAAAGACCGGGCCTGCCCGGTACATGGGTCATCTGGATACCATGACCGTGTTCAAACGAGCCTTGAGGAGAGCGGGGTTGCCGGTCAAGGTTTCACAAGGGTTTCATCCGCAGGTGAAAATCATGTTCCATGACGCCCTGCCCCTGGGATTCGAGAGCCTTGCCGAGGGAATGGACATGATTCTCACGGCCTCGTTACCGCTTCAGACCATTCAGGATCGCATAAACGTTCAGCTTCCCGGAGGATTTCGCGTGGCCCGGGTGGAGTGGGCCGCCTCCAAGCCCCTCGCACCCCGAGGGGCTTTGTTTCGGGTGTCGGGATGGGCCGGCTGGTGCTCCATGGACCGGCTCATCCGGTATCAGAATGCGGAATCATTCCCCATGATCCTGAAGCGCAAGGAAAAGACATCCTCGGTGAACCTCAAACCCCATGCGACATTTCGGGTGGAGAACGATTTCCAGGTGGAGATAACCCTGATGCATCCCGAGGGATGCCACCTCAAACTCTGGGAGGTGCTCCAAACTGTTCTGGGACTGCCGGACTCCGTTCGTCCCGACCTGACCGTCACCAAGATCCGGGACCTATCCACTCTTTGAGAACGGGGTTTGCCTTAAATCCCTCGAAGGACGATGCACCGCAGGACATACGTGTAAATCCCGAGGCGGAGACATCTACAGAGTGAGGCGCGCAGGCGAAAGGAACGAAACACCACGCCAGGAACAGGGTCGCAGGTCGTGTTCTTCGGCGTCTTGATAGGAACGGATTGAGGTACGGCCTATGCCCACGGAGTTGGTGATCAATTCAAGACCCTACGAAACGCGGGTCGCCCTGTTGGAAAACGGCACGGTTACGGAATACTATCTGGAACGATCCAAGGGACAGGAAATCACGGGCAACATTTATCGGGGCCGTGTTATTCGGGTGCTTCCGGGCATGCAAGCCGCATTTGTGGATATCGGTTTACCCAAAGCGGCTTTCCTCTATGTTTCGGATGTCTACGATTACCTGAGGGAATTCGAACTTTTAATGCTGGCGGGCAGGGACGACGTTCCCCCGGGAGAGGAGGAGCTTGGCGAACTTCAGGAAATGTCGCCGAACTTTCGCTCGGAACCCCGGTTCCAGATTCAGGAACTGCTCCATGAAGGCCAGGAAATCATGGTCCAGGTTTCCAAAGAGCCCATAGGTTCCAAGGGAGCCCGCGTTACCACCCATATCTCCCTGCCTGGACGGAACCTGGTGCTGATGCCCATGATGGATCACGTGGGGATCTCCCGGCGCATCGAGGATGAAGCCGAGCGGAAGCGTCTGAGGGATACGATCCTTCGGATGAAACCGGAGGGGATCGGTTTCATAGCTCGAACCGCGTCCGAACGCATCGAGGAAGAGAAAATACGCGGGGAGATGGATTTCCTGCTCAAGCTTTGGGACAGCATTCAGCAAAAGCGCAAGACCGCTCGGAATCCCAGCCTTCTGCACCGTGAATTCAACATCACCCTGCGTGCAGTCCGGGATCTGTTCACCAAGGAGGTGGATAAACTGGTCATTGATTCCGAGGAGGAATATGAGTCCGTTGTCGACTTCATCAAAACCTTTCTGCCTGGTTTGGCGCCCGCACTGGAACTCTACAGAGGACCCGAGTCCATTTTCGATCGATACGGTATCGAAATGGAGATTTCCCGGGCGCTCCAGAAGAAAGTCTGGTTGAAATCCGGGGGATACATAGTGATCGAGCCCACCGAAGCACTCGTGAGCATCGATGTGAATACAGGGCGCTTTGTGGGCAGGCGGAATCTGGACGAAACCATTCTGAAGACGAATCTGGAGGCTGTGAAAGAAATCGCCTATCAGCTCCGACTCAGGAATCTGGGAGGTCTGGTGGTCATCGATTCCATCGATATGGACCGCCCCACAGACCGGGAAAAGGTGTATAATGCGCTGAAGGAGGCTCTCAAGAAGGACAAGGCCAAGACCCACGTGCTCAGGATGAGCGAATTGGGACTCATCGAGATGACCCGAAAGCGCACTCGGGAAAACTTGAGGCATATCATGACGGAAGCTTGTTTCTACTGTGAGGGCGAAGGTCGCCTGAAGTCCAAGACAACCATTTGCTACGAGATTTTTCGGAGCCTCGAGCGGGAATCCCTGGAGGTTCGAGGAGAGAACCTCGAAATACGGGCTCATCCGGAAATCTGCCACATGCTTATGGACGAAGAAGGCCATCACATCGAGTTTCTGGAGCGTAGGTTGAGCAAGCATATAGTCATCCAGCCCGAGGATCGATTGCACATGGAACAGTTTAGGATCGGAATCCCCTGACATTCTGTTGACAAACACCATGCCGGGCAGGCTGATGCAAAACGAGGAGATGCAAGCCATGCCTTCGGCGTGACAGCCCGTCGCATTTTCTTCAGCCTGCTGCGAACATCGGACCCGACATGACGAGGCGCATCGAGCCATGAACAATCCAAAAGATCATCCCCTCTCATCCCTGAGACCGGTGGGCCTGGAAACGGTTTCCGATCCGGAAACAGCGTTGCTGTTGGACGCCAAGAAGGGGATCACTTCGGAAGAGGCCCGGATCCTGGGCGAACTACGACGGATACGGAGCCGGGTATTACCCTTGAAAGCGGAAATCCGGCGGCTTAAGGCGCGATTGACGCAGCCGTCCCCGGGGCCTTTGGAGCGGGCTGGGCAGGACGATGTTCAAGCACTGGCGGAACTCGAGGCCCGCCTTGAAACGCTTCGATCGGAATGGAACGACTGGATTGCGCGACGGGACGAGGCCCGACATAGGCGAATGGTTATATTGGGCCACGAGGAACCCTGACAGGTCGTTGAAGAACGTAATCCGCCGTCACGCTTTCGGCGTGAGGCTTCATCCTTCCGCCTGCGCGTCTCACGCAGATAGGCGTCATTGCGGCTAGTCTTTATTCCTCAGGATTTCCCCGCCTTGCATCTCACCGTTTTGCACCGGCCTACCCGCAATACGGTTTATCGACGGGCTGCCGAGGGAACCCCGCATTTACGGGCGAAGCGTATCGCGGAAAAGCTTTCAGGCGCGGGTGGAAAAGAAACACCCTGTCGGGGGCAATGAAACCGCGGGAAATGCGGCCCACATCGGTACTCGAAATGCGGCGCTTGTCCTTGTCCGTTTTGTTGTATTGGGCAGGCGCCGCTTTCGCCCGGATTCGCGCACCGCCCATTTCACCGGCCCTTGCCGTACTCCTGATCGAAGGAGCGGATCAAGGAACGAAGCATGCTCACCCGTCCGGCTATGTCGGGGGCGCGAGTGATCCCGGTGACCATGGCGATGCGACGGGCCCCCGCCTGGAGCACCTCCCGTATATTCCCCTCATGAATCCCGCCCATGGTGGTGAAAGGCGCCTCGAGATGACGGGAAATCTCCCGAAGGGCCTCCGGCCCCAGGAATCGGGTCACCTTTTCCTTGGTCTGTGTGGGAAAGATGGGTCCGATGTTCACATAGTCGGCGCCGTCTTTCTGAGCCTGCAACGCCTCCTCCACCGAGTGGCTCGAAGCTCCCAGGATGAGTTCGGGTGCAATGCGCCTGGCTGCGGTCAAAGGCAGATCGTCCTGTCCCAGGTGAACTCCGTCCGCATCGACGGCCAAGGCCACGTCCAAATGGTCGTTAATGACCAGAAGGACGTCCCGCAACCGGGTGCGTTTCCGAAACTCTTGCGCCACCTCGTATAGCATCCTCTTATCCCAATGTTTCTCCCGTAACTGGATGATGCGGGCGCCGCCCGACAGCACCCCGTCCAAAACCTCCAGGTTCGTCCGTCCCTCGGAAAGCTCCTGGCAGGTCACGGGATACACATCGATTTCCATGAAACGCTTCATTCGTTCGGCCCGATTCATCCTCCCCCCACAAACCGTATGAGTTCAACCTCATCACCCTGCTGCAATGCCTCATCGGAAAAGGACTCCCTGGGGACGATGCGCCGGTTTTTCTCCACCACCACGCCGTCCGGATGAATCTGAAGCTGTTCCAGAAGAGCGATCAGCCGGGCGCCCGATTCCACCTCGTGTATTTCTCCATTCAGTCTGATCGTAACCACGGCCATGGATTCATCCTCCTCATCCCGCAACACGGGCATGATCCTCACAGCCTGCTCCCTGCACCGGATCCAGAAAAGCCGCATCCCAGTCCTTCCAAACCGGCTCATACCCTTTGGAAGCGATCATGCGGGCCACTTCGGCGGGGCTTCTGTGATCGCTCACTTGAAACTGTCCCTCCGTATCCGTCCGTGAGGTGTATCCTCCGGGAGCGGTTTTGCTGCCGGCGCTCATCTGTGTGATCCCCAAGGGGACCAGGTTGTCGCGAAATTCCATGGACTCCCGCGTGGAGAGCACCAGACCCGCATCCGGCAAAGACAGTCTCAACGCGCACATGAGTTGGACCATTTCCCGATCGCTCACGGAAAACGCGGGCTGGAATCCCCCCGCCGCGGGCCGCAGCCGGGGGAAGGATACCGAAATATGGCTCTTCCAATACCGGCGCATCAGGTACGCCCCGTGGATTCCCACAAAAGCCCCGTCCGTACGCCAGTTGGACAAACCCAACAACGCGCCGACGTTCAGTTTCCGAAATCCCGCTTCACCGCCCCGTTCCACGGCTTCCAGACGCCAGTGGTAGTCCCGCTTACGGCCCGCCGGATGCACTTCGGCATACCGAATCCGATCATACGTTTCCTGGTACACGGTCAAACCGTCCACACCGGCCCGGATCAACGACCGGTAGGACTCGACGTCCATGGGATAGACTTCGATGGACAGGGATGCGAATCGGGATCGGAGTCGATCCGCTATTTCGCACAGGTAGGATACGGGGACATGCTTGGGGGATTCCCCGCTCACCAGCAAAATATGTCTGAAACCTTGCCGGTGCAAGGACATGGCCTCGTTTACGGCCTCGTCCACGGTGAGCGTGGCCCGTCCGATCCGGTTGTGCCGGTTGAATCCGCAATACACACAGGAGTTCGTGCATTCGCTGGACACGTATACGGGCGCGTACAATTGAATGATGCGGCCGAACCGACGCAGTGTGATGTCATGGGCGCGTTGCGCCATTTCCTCGAGATAGGGCTCCGCCGCGGGGGAGAGCAACGCGAACAAATCCTCATCGTTTCGGTGATCCGCTTCCAGAGCGGCTTCCACGTCGGAGGCCCCGGCGTTGAGAATCGCGGCCTCCACGGCCGACCAATCGTAGGTGGATAAGACTTGCGAAAAACTCATGGTCCCACACTCCTCAGGAAACCGGTCAGGGGTGAACTGGCTTCCGCGGTGACCCGCGGCTTCCCCAGCCCCGCGCGATAGGCCATGAAGCCGGCCTCGACCCCCAGCTTGAAGGCTTCCGCCATAACCACTGGGTTTCGGGCCACGGCTATGGCTGTGTTTACCAGGACGGCGTCCGCGCCCAGCTCCATGGCTTCCGAAGCATGGGAAGGCGCTCCCAGACCCGCATCGACCACCACCGGAATTCGAGCCTGTTCGATGATGATCTGGATGGAATCGCGCGTCTTCAGACCTCGATTCGTACCGATGGGCGCGCCCAAGGGCATGACGGTAGCCGTTCCTGCGTCTTCCAGGCGTTTTGCCAGAACGGGGTCGGCGTTGATGTAGGGAAGCACCACGAATCCTTCCTTGACCAGGATTTCCGCCGCTTTGAGGGTTTCCACCGGATCCGGCAGAAGATAATGGGGGTCCGGGGTGACCTCCAGCTTGATCCAAGGTTGGCATCCCGCCGCCCGTGCTATCCGGGCGAGCCTTACGGCCTCCTCCGCATCCCGCGCCCCGCTCGTGTTGGGAAGGAGCAGAAATTTCTCCGGATCGATGGCGCTCATCAGATCATCCTGAGGGTTTTTGAGGTCCACCCGGCGCAAGGCCACGGTAACGATCTCGGCTCCGGAAGATTCTATGGCCCGCACCATGAGTCCAGTGGAAGAGAATTTTCCGGTACCCACCAACAGGCGGGAATGAAAAGTCCGGTCCGCAATGGTCAACGGTGGAAAGTCACTCACGAGACACTCCTTGTCTTGGTTACAGGGTTTCCGTTGCACTCCGGCACAGCGGACAGCAGGAGTCCGGCAAAGGCACCTCCCGGAACCTGGAGGTCAGCGCGTCATACGTCAGCAGTCTGCCGATCAAGAGATCGCCTATTCCGGTCAAATATTTCAACGCCTCCGAGGCTTGGATACAGCCCAGCACCCCCGGTACGACGCCCAGCACCCCGATCTGAGATGTGGTGGGAACCCGATGGGGTTCGGGAGGCTTCCCGAATATACAGCGGAAACAAGGGCCTCGGCCCGGAACCACGGTCATGGCTTGACCGATAAGGCCAAGAACACCGGCATGGGAATAAGGAACGCCGTTCCGGACACAGGCATCGTTTACCAGAAATTTGGACTCGAAATTGTCCGTCGCTTCGATGACGAAGTCATATCCGCGAACCAACTCGGAGCCGTTTTCAGAATCGAAACGCCGGGAATAAGCAACGATTGTGATATGAGGATTGAGCGCTCTGAGGGCGTCCGACGCGGACTGGGTTTTCGGGCGGTGGATATCCAAGGAGGTATGCAGAATCTGCCGTTGGAGGTTGGAGAGTTCCACCCGATCGCCGTCCATGATCCCGAGGGTGCCCACTCCGGCACACGCAAGATAGAACAGCGCCGGACTGCCCAGCCCCCCGGCTCCCACCACCAGCACGCGACCGTTACGGATCTTTTCCTGGCCGGCGATGCCGAGTTCCGGGATCAGGATGTTCCGCTGATAGCGTGTAAGGTCGACCTCACTGAAGCCCTTCATACGAAAAACCGTTCCTCTTAAACCCATGAAGGAACGGCTTGCCGGACCATACCACCATTTCCGCCGTATCCCTCCGCCGGCATTACCCGGATCAGGTTCTAAGGGTATGCTCTCAGCCCGGGAAGACCCCCCGAGCACCCCTAACGAACAAAGACACTATAGAATGTTTGCAGAGCTGTGTCAAGTTTTTGACCAAAAATGTTTCGTGAAAATCGCCGAGCCGTTGCCGTCATTCCCGAGACCCCGTTTCTGATGAGCACAAATCCGCCGGTGAAAGGGAATCGAGCATCACTCCCCTTCGCGTTTCGCCGATGGGAAGAGCGTGATTCTCCGAAGTACGGGGAATGAAAGAAGGCCCGGGACCAGAATCAGAGAGTCCCTGAAAAACGTGAGCCATGTCATCCGCGCACCCTCCGGGTCCGTGGAGAAACACCCGCATGTGATATCCAGTCCGCGGATCAGGCTGATGACGATACCCGTCATGAAGACCATCACCAGGCCGCTGTACACCGTCACCGAGGCCCACGGAAAGAGACCCAGGACCAGGAATGCCCCGGCTACGATCTCAACCCAGGGCAACACCAGAGCCACGGCATTGACCAGCCGATCCGGTAACAGTCTGTAATTGTACACGATCAGCGCAAACTGCTCCGGATTCAGGACCTTGTCATAGCCCGCGTACAGGAATATGCCACCCATGAGGACACGCAACCCCCGCCAACTCCATATCCACTGGTTGCACGACTTCCCCATGTTACTGACCCGGCTCCGAAATCTCGACCCGCTTGTGAGGGTCCGGGGGAAGCCCGCGGATCAGGGACGCACCCGAGGAGGACCCGTTTCCACCGCTCGACCCGCTTGTTTCCACTGTTTCATGCCCCCCAGGAACGCCCCGACGTTGGGATATCCGCGCATAAGCAGCTTTACCGCCAGGTCTTCGCCCATGGTGCACGCCAAATCGCCGCAATACGTGATGATCAGGGCCGCGTGCATGAAGTCTTCCTCCAGTTGCGGGAAGACCTCGTCAAACTGATAGAGCGGAAGATTCAAAGCCCCGGGGATGCGTTCCTCCATGTATTCCCGGAACTCCCTGGCATCCAACAGGAGAGCCGCTCCCCATCGCTGAAATTCGACGATCTCCTCGATATCGAATCCCAGGACCCCTTCAGGCAAGTCCCGGGAGGACAAGCGTTGTTCCCAGTCTTCCACCCAAGGAAGTCCGTCCGGCCGAAAAGCGTTCACACTTACCGCCAAGGTCAGGGAAAGCACAGCGATCCACACGATTCCCTTGAACTCATTCAGCAGCGTTGTCTTCTTCATCCCATTTTCACGGTTCCCGTTTCGTATCCCATGGCAGGACAGAGCCTGATTGTAGCGCCGTATTCAAAGGGGTTACATCCGTCGCCCCATTCCGTGAAGACATGGGCCGCCCCTTGGTGTCTCTCCGGCAATTTCATCGCTGAAAGGCATCCTACACTATTTCAAGACTTCTCGAAAGGAAAGTAGGTTCAAGCCCAAATCCCGAATCCCGGATTTTGGGTCGAGGGCGAAACGGGTTCTTCCCGGTTGAAGGCCGGCCCGGAGGGCTTTCCTTTCCATGCGGAGATCAGGTATGCATCATCCGGATGCGGGTTCCGAGCCGGCGCCGGAATCTTGACAGGGGGGGGCAATCCAAGTAAGGTTACGACCTCATTTCTCAGCCGTTGAAAAAGCGTTCTGCGGCGTTGGGCTTCATCCTTCGTCATGGCGGCGTACTGTGTGTACGCCTCATTCCTCGGGATTCGCCCGCCTGGCATCGCATCGTCTTGCACAGGCCTGCCCCCAATACGGTTTATCAACGGGCTGTTATGAAAGGGGATTCCGTTGTGATCCAACGAATTAAAGGAACCCACGATATCCTGTCTCCATCCGTGGAGTCCTGGGTAGCCCTGGAAACCATGGCCAGAGATCTGTTCACGCGGTTCGGTTTCAGAGAAATCCGACCGCCCCTCATGGAATGGACGGAACTGTTCGCCCGGGGAATCGGTGAAAGCACGGACATCGTGGAGAAGGAAATGTATTCCTTCACGGACAGCCGAGGCCGTTCCATCTCCTTAAGGCCGGAAGCCACCGCCGGAGTGCTCCGGGCGTTTATCGAAAACAAACTGTACTCGGAATTGCTCCCTCAGAAACTGTTCACCATCGGCCCCATGTTCCGGCATGAACGACCCCAGAAAGGAAGATTCCGCCAGTTCCATCAAATCAATGTGGAGGTTCTGGGAGATCCGGGTCCTCAAGTGGATGCGGAATTGATTGCCATGGCGCATCTTCTGTGCTCACAGGCGGGCGTCACTCCAACGACCTTCCTGATAAACAGCCTGGGATGTCCGGAATGTCGTCCCGGGTATCGTGAGGCGCTGAGCGGCTTCTTTTCGAAACACGAGGGAGAGTTGTGTCCGGATTGCAGCCGCCGGCTCCGAACCAATCCGCTCCGGGTCCTGGACTGCAAGGCGCCGGCGTGTCGTGAATTGGCGGGAAACGCCCCAAGAACTTTGGACCACCTGTGCCCCGGCTGTGTGGATCACCTTTCCGGGCTGGAGAAGGCGCTGGATCTGCTGGCGGTTCCGTACCGCATTCATTCCTCACTAGTTCGAGGTCTGGATTACTACGCCCGCACGGCCTTCGAGCTGGTGACCACCCACCTGGGCGCCCAGGACGCGGTCATGGGCGGAGGCCGATATGACGGCCTGGTAGAATTGCTGGGTGGTCCCTCCATCCCGGGAATCGGCTTCGCCGCCGGCATGGAGCGCCTCCACCTGCTCATTGGGGATTTTGTACAGCCGTCCGTACCGGATCTGATGATCGTGACCTTGAGTACGCCGGCCCAGGAGCGGGCGATTCCCCTATGCCATGGACTCCGATCTCGAGGATTTTTCGTGGAAATGAACTTCGAGGCGCGCAGCCTCAAGAGTCATATGAAGCGCGCCGACCGAACCGGCGCCCGGTTCGTGCTCATTTTGGGTGACGACGAGCTGAGGGCCGGGAACGCGGTCTTGCGGAATATGCGCACTAAAAACCAGGAATCGGTAGATCTCGCCCGTCCGTTGGAACAGATCGTATCCCTTTTCCGTGCTGAACAGGAGATGTCCAAGCCATGTTGAAACGCACACACCATTGCGGCGCGTTGAGAAGAGACCTGGAAGGGCACGAAGTCGTACTCGCAGGATGGGTGCATCGGAGAAGGGACCTGGGTGGACTCATCTTTGTGGATCTCAGGGATCGTGAGGGAATCACGCAAATCGTCTTCAATCCGGAGTACAACCCGGAGCCCGTTTCTTCCGCGCGGAGCCTTCGGGGGGAGTTTGTGGTCACCGTCGAGGGTACGGTTCGGTCCAGGCCGCCCGAAATGGTCAATCCGCATATGCCCACAGGGGAAATCGAAGTGTGGGTGAACCATCTGGACATTCTGAACAGTTCTGAAACGCCTCCCTTTGTCGTGGACGACACCCGTGAGGCTTCCGACGCATTGAGGCTTGCCTACAGGTACCTGGATCTTCGGAGACCTTCCGTGCTCGAAAGTTTCAAGATCCGCCATCAGGCCACCGTCATCATCCGGAACATCATGAACGGGCTGGGCTTTCTGGATGTCGAAACCCCCATACTCACCCGCAGCACGCCGGAAGGGGCCCGGGATTACGTGGTGCCCAGCCGGGTGTATCCGGGTCGCTTCTATGCACTGCCTCAGTCTCCCCAATTGTTCAAACAACTGCTCATGGTAGCGGGTTTCGACAGGTATTACCAGATCGCCAAGTGCTTCCGAGACGAAGATCTGCGGGCCGACCGCCAGCCGGAATTCACCCAACTGGACTTGGAGATGTCCTTTGTGGAAGAAGAAGACGTCATGAATGTGGCCGAAGCGGTATTGTGCAGCCTGTGGGAACAGATTCTTCAGGTTCGGCTCACCGTCCCGTTTCCTCGTCTTTCCTATACAGACGCCATGGAACGTTACGGAACGGACCGGCCGGACCTACGAATGAACATGGAATTGGTGGACCTTTCCCGGATTTTGGGAACGTGCGGATACCGGGTTTTTTCCCAGGCTCTGGAGGGCGGAGGCATAGTCAAGGGAATCCGCGTCGCCGGAGGAGGGGAGCTGTCACGGAAGCAGCTCGATGGATTGACCGAGTTTGTCCGGGAATGGGGCGCCGAGGGGCTGGGCTGGGCCAAGATCAGGAACCTGGGAGACTGGCGGTCTCCCCTGGCCAAGAGCCTGGATCCCGAACATCTCCGGGAGGTGGAAAGGGTTTTCTCCCTGGAGCCGGGAGATCTGGTATTGTTCATGAGCGGTCCGAGAAACACGGTGAACACCGCTCTGGGGCAATTGCGGCTTCATCTGGGCCGAATGTTGAACCTGCTGAACGAAAGCCGATTCGAGTTTCTCTGGATTACGGATTTTCCGCTGTTGGAGTTCAGCGAGGAAGAAGGGCGTTATATTGCCGTACACCATCCGTTCACGGCGCCCAAGGAAGAGGATCTCCACTTTCTCGAATCGGATCCGGGGCGCATTCGGGCCCGGGCGTACGATGTGGTGTTGAACGGCAATGAACTGGGGGGAGGCAGCATCCGAAATCACCGCTTGGAATTGCAGCATCGGGTGTTCCAGTCGCTGGGCATCGGCTCGGAGGAAGCCGGCGAGAAATTCGGCTTTCTCTTGAAAGCCCTCGCCCTGGGGGCCCCGCCCCACGGAGGAATCGCACTGGGCCTGGATCGCCTTGTGATGCTCCTGTGTGGAAAAAGCTCCATCCGGGATGTAATCGCTTTTCCCAAGACCCAACGCGCCACGTGTCCTCTTACCGAAGCACCCGCCGCCGTCTCGGAAGATCAGTTGGTGGAACTGGGACTTTCGTTGATTCGCCCTCACCAATGAACGGTGCTCGTGGCCGTTTGCACTTGACAAAAGGAAGTTTTGTTCATTAGTTTTAAATATTTTCGGCAAAGCGGAACGAGCGGCGATGGTTTCTGTAACGAAGGAGGATCCCTAGGATGAGCGAAGTACATGCTCCCATGGCAGGCAAGATCATCAAGATGTTGGTTAAGGTCGGGGATCAGGTGAGTGAAGACGAGGAAGTCTTGATCCTCGAAGCCATGAAGATGGAAATGCCTGTGGTAAGCAGCAGTTCGGGCGCTGTAAAGGAACTCAAGGTCAAAGAAGGCGACACCGTGGAAGCGGAACAGGTGGTCATGATTATTGGTTAGCGGGGGGCGGCTGTTTTTTTGTACATGTCTCGCTGCGGGTCCGCCGGGGCGTAAACCCGGCTCCACCGTGCTTCGTGTGCGTCGAGACGTTGGGTAGTGTACGGTCCTCATCCCGAATGCCGGTGTACGTGGCGGGAAGAGGGTGGAATTGCGGCCATGCTCGCACCCCGTAGCCGCGAAATAACCCGTTGCTTTGGATTGAAGACCGGCCGGCGCATCGAGGCGGATGGTTCTTATCATTTCGGAAGATCTTGCCGCCGCGCGTGGGCGGGGTGCAAGAGATCCGGACATTCGGCCATCGCGACCCTGGTCCGGAAAAACAACCTCTGGAAAGGTGTCCTTTATTCACCGGATTAAAGGCTTCGGTCTCCCCGAGGGCTTCCGTATTCATGAAATTCCTTGAGATTGTACATTCGCTGCTCGAAGAGTGGCTGCCCCAAGGCAATTGGGATCGTGTCCGCGAGGTCTCCACGGAAGACCTGACCTATGTGGACGCAAACAATCTCGCCACGTATGGGAGAGACGAGGTCATCCGTCTACTCGCCAAAGGGAACGCTCTGGCGCGCCTGATCTGGAAGGACCAGCGCATTCCGGCCAATCGCGTCGTGAACGCCGTCTCTCAAAACGACCAGATTTTTGTGGAATGGGAAGCGGTGGGGAAGTTCACGAACGGTGTGGATGTCCTGATTCCGGGAGCGACCCTGGTGCGTTTCCGGGGAACGGATTTGGCGTATTACAGGGATTACGTCAATTTCGCTCTATTTGTCCAGTGGGCGCAACAGTATCCTGAAGTCTTCCAGGAACTCGCTTCGACGGCGCATCTTTAGCGGGCCGTTGAACAACACGATCTGCGGTCAAGCCAACGGCGTGAGGCTTCATCCTGCCTGCTTGTGTCTCGCATGCAGACAGGCGTCATTGCGCCACGCCTTCGGCGCGGCCTGCATCTCATCGTTTCTGAACCGCCTGCAGGCCATGCTGTTTTCAGCGGCCTGACGGGGCCGTTACGGTTCAGCCGAGTTCCCTGATCCTCTCCGACGGGGGAAGGATCTCCGTAATCCGAAGTCCGAAACGGTCGTTCACCACCACTACTTCCCCCTTTCCCATGAGACGGTCGTTCACGAGCAGATCCAAATCGTTGCCCGCCAATTTGTCCAGTTCGATGATGCTTCCCTGGCCCAACTGCATGAGATCGTTCACCACCAATCGGGCGTCACCCAGCCGGATACGCACCTCCACGGGAATCCGGAGCAACAGCTCCAGGCCCAGCGTATGCTGTCGGCCGGCGCCCGTTTCTTCCGTCTTTAAGGGTTGCTCACCGGTTTCTTGAGGAGACTTCCCTCCCGCCGCGGGCGCCTTGGGGTTCATCTTCTTAGGGGCCTGCTCCGATTCCCGCTGTTCGCGCAAAGCCGCAGCCCAGAGATCATCCATGCCATCCGGTTCCGGTTTTGGATCGCTCATGGTTCTCCTCATAATAGGATCGGGAGTCACTGCCCCACGGTGATATCCACCCGGACGGGAACTTCCTCCAGATCGTCTTTGATCACCAGCACTTCTTTTCGGGTCACTTTCCTGAGGACCACCTCTTTGGCGGGATGCTCCATCCATGCCTTGAGCAATGCATCCTTGGCCTCTTCCACATGCGCCACCTCCGAAAGAACATCATACCCGCCGTTGCGGCACAAGTACACCCGATACGAAACTCCGATGATCTTCGAGTCTCCGCGTTCCTCCACCACATAATCGGGTATCATGCTTTCACGGCCCGATGACGGCCCGGGAAGGGAAAGAGGGTCCTCCGCGATCCTCCCGCCGCCTTCCCCGTTCAGCACCGCTTCCAGGATGGCGTCCACCGACTCCTGTTTGCTCATTTCCGGGGCGGCGTAGGAGATGTCGATGTCCAGGGGGACGTCCCCGGCCTCCAGGTCCGGTTCGAGAGGCAACCCTGTGTCCGGACGGCCGCCGTTCTCTGTGAGGGATGCAAACAGCTCCGAATCCGGTTCAGGCTCCGGAGCCGGATCTTCGTCGAAATCTTCCATTTCCGGGGCGAACTCGGCGGCAGGCCGTTCCACGTCGTCCTCGAAGTCAGGCTCCGGCCGTTCCGGTTCTTCGGCATGCGTCTTCTCCCGCTCCTCCGGCAGGTGCTGCTCGAGAAGGTCATCCACCGCATCCTGGTCCGATGAATACTCGGCGGGTTCCTGGATGGAGGCTGCATTGTCGTCGGGCAATTCCGATTCTCCGGAATTCTCCGGTTCCGAAGACCCTGTCTGGATTTCACGGAGCAGGGCATCGATATCCGATTGGTCCACCACCCCGCTCGGGCCGTTTTCCATGCGGGGCGCCGCTTTCTCCGGATCCGGATATTCCCGTTCTTCCCGGGCATTCGCGGCTTCCAGCCCGCGGTTCAGCAGGCGGTCGATGTCTTCCTGAGAAACAACACCCTGGGAATCCGCGGGTTCCGGATCTTGGTCGAGTCGATCCTTTCGTTGGATTCTGGATTCCCGGAAGTCATTCCTGTCGAGGCTGGGGCTCGACGTTGCTTCAGCCAGGAGCAGGTCCAGATCGTCCTGGGAAAGAATCTGGGATCCCTCCTGCGCTTCTAGTTCCATCATCTCGATGTGTTTCTCCAGTTCCCGCTTGACGGAGGCCATGGTAAGTTTCAAGGCCGGCGCCGAAAGTTGTTTGAGGAAAGACTCCAGAGCGGCCTTGACCACCTCGATGTTCTTGTCCTCAAAGTACGGGTCGTTGCGGTCCAAAAACGACATGATCTCATCGACGGTGCCTTGGTAACGACCCGCTTTGGCGATATGAATCAGGGAATCCCGCTCCGTCTCGATCTTGCGGTTCGCATCTTTGATCAACTGACTGAGTGTCAACGTTTTCCTGGACATATGGATCCTCGCCCATTTTGAGAAAACACCACCACTCTCAGTGCTGAGCAAGAGTTATGCCACGTCGGCTCGTCCCACCAAAGCCCGCCTGTATCGAGCAGCGGCCTGCGGAGTCGCAACCTGCGGCGCCGGTCCGCCGGGTGGCGGTTCAGCCCCTCGAGAATCCGGCGGCCCCGCCGCTTTACCCCATCAGTCCGTATATCGGCCGACGGTGTCAAGCAGTTGACCCTTTTATCCATGCGGCGACGTAATTTGGATACTTCCCGGCCGGGCATGCCCATCCCATGGGGCGCCCGTAAGACGGGCGGCCTCAGCCCCGGGACGCACCGGTGGGCGTCACTCCGGTTACCCTTGCACGCGACGCGCCGGGTACACGGACCATCCCCGTATGGCAAAGCGAGGAGGAGCGTGCGCTTCACGAACTACTCAGTCTTTCAGGAAGAACCGGTGGTATTCTTCGTCGGCCAGATGGGTTTTGAGCAACCGGCAGACGAGCTGGAACGTTTCCTCGATTTCCCCATCGGAGAGCCGCTTCAGGAGTACATCCATGAGAGCGTCGTCCGAGAACTTCTGCAGATAGACCCGAAGGGTGGCTTCGTCGGTTTCGCGGTCCAGGCCCCATCCCAGGAGTCCGTCATAGGTTTCCACGAATTGGTGTGTGTGTTTGCTCATGGTTCTTTTCTCCGCACCATGCCCCGAAATGAATGGCGATTCAGTTCGATTTCGGATATACTGCCGTTGATTTCGTTTGAGGTTCAGGATTCGTACTAGGCCGGTGAAAAGCGCGGTCCTCACCGGGGATGCGGCGCCGCATCGTTTCCCCCGGCATGCAGCGCCTGTTTGCGCGAGTATGAGCGCGGGCAGGCTTATTTTCGGGGATTCGCGGTCCTGCATCTCGACGTTTTTCGCCGGCCCGCCGTTTACCCTGTTTTGTATGGGGTCGGTGGGAATCCATTCTACACTGGATCGGGAGGAAAATCGTGAAGAAAGACAATGACGTGGTAATTGTATCCGGGGCGCGGACCCCCATAGCCAAGTTCGGGGGAGGTCTAATGTCCCTCCGGGCGTTTCAATTGGCCGGCGTGGCCATGCAGGCCGCCCTTGAACGAGCCGCCGTCGAAAAAGGTCTGCTCGACGACGTGATTCTGGGGGACTGCATCCAGACCGCCGAGGAGGCCAATACGGCGCGAACGGCGGCATTGCATATCGGCATTCCGGCGGAGGTGCCCGCCGTGACCATCCAACGGCAGTGTTCTTCGGCGATGCAGGCCGTGATTTTCGGCATGCAGCAAATCCAATGCGGGGATTCAGAGGTGGTGCTGGCGGGGGGGACGGAATCCATGAGCAATGCCCCCTATCTGCTCAACACCGCCCGCTGGGGGCAACGCCTACAACACGGCGAGATGACGGACGCCATGTGGGAAATGCTGCACTCGGGAAGCCGGGTGCTGGGGGATCCCATAATCATGGGTATGACCGCCGAGAATCTGGCCGACCGGCATCACATCAGCCGGGAAGAGCAGGACATCGTAGCCTTGAGAAGCCACCATAATGCGGAACAAGCCATCCAGGCCGGTCGATTCAAGGAAGAAATCGCGCCGGTGAAGATACGGGACCGGAAGCTGGGGGAGACGGTGTTCGACACGGATGAGCACGTCCGTTTGGGACTTATCCTGGAGGATCTGAGCCGGTTGAAACCCGTGTTCAGAAAGGACGGCACGGTGACCGCCGGGAATTCGTCGGGTCTGAACGACGGAGCGGCGGCGGTGGTTCTCATGAGCCGGGCCAAGGCCAGAGAACTGGGGATACCACCGCTGGCCCGGATCGTGAACCATGCTTTGGCCGGCGTGGACCCCAAATTCATGGGATACGGACCCGTGCCCGCCACCCAGAAAGTATTGAAGAAAGCCGGCATGGCCCTGGCGGACCTGGGCTTGATTGAAGTCAACGAAGCCTTCGCGGCCCAGTACCTGGCCTGTGAGAAGGATCTCGGTTTGAACCGGGAAATCGTGAACGTGAATGGCAGCGGCATCGGATTGGGTCATCCGGTGGGGTGCACCGGGGCCCGCATCCTGATTTCGTTGTTGTTTGAAATGCGTCGCAGGAGTGTCCCGTTGGGACTGGCGACCTTATGTGTGGGCGGAGGCATGGGCGCGTCCACCATTCTCGAACTGGAATAACGCTGCCAAGCGGCTGCGGAATGAATCCGATGCCTTTGGCGGGGGGGGTCGAGGGAACCCTCGATCCGCATGGGCATCTTCCCGAAAACGGCCCCGGTATCGGGGCCCTTTTCTGTAGTTTGGCCTTTGACTAGTTGAATTCCGCACAAGATTTTCCGTATTGGTTGGAAATCAACGAATTTCCCTTGACTATTTGTTCATCCCCTGCTGACTAGTTAGTGTCTGTCCGGGGAGCTAACCTATTATTATAAAAAGAGAATCGCGCAGATTAGGGTGGAAAGTTCTTGCCTTGCATGATATTTAATAGGTGGCAACCAATTGATATCATTGCATTAACAAGAAAAAGGCCACGCCCAACATGCGCGATAAAAGACAAAAACAAAAGCTG
>ENA-OSEO01001620-OSEO01001620.1-sediment-metagenome-genome-assembly--contig:-NODE-1620-length-38951-cov-6.633508_pt1 | contig 38951 bp, 31 predicted proteins | sample MGYA00237883_ERZ534232 | MGnify/ENA metagenome assembly ERZ534232 | reverse complement strand
GCCGCCGTCCGGGCGGCAGATGCCCTTTTCATGGGCAGCCCAACCCCATGGTTTGCTATTGGCTGATGTCGAGTAAAAAAGTTTCGCCTTAGTAAATAAAATTACGGATTTTCGATGACGCGACCCTTCCACAATTTGTGCATTGCCGGCACCCATTCCGGAGTCGGCAAAACCACTCTGACCCTCGGACTGATGGCAGCCTTGAAACGCCGGGGCCTGGCGGTTCAGCCCTTCAAATGCGGGCCCGACTACATCGACGCCGGGCACCACGCCAACGCCTGCGAGTGTGTGTCGCGAAATCTCGATTCCTGGATGATGGGCGAAGACGGTGTGCGGCACAGCTTCGCCCGCGCCGTTCAATGTGCGGACATTGCAGTGGTTGAAGGGGTCATGGGACTTTTCGACGGTGCCTCGGCAACGTCGGCCGCAGGCAGTACAGCTCATGTCGCCGAGCTGCTGGAACTGCCGCTAATTCTGGTTATCGATGCCCGCGGCATGGCCCGCTCCATTGCCGCCATGGCCCAAGGCTACGCCCGTTTCATGCCCAGCCTGAGGTTCGCCGGCATCATCGCCAACAACGTGGCCAGCCAACGCCATGCTCAGATTCTCCGTGACGCCCTCCAGGCGGCGGACGGCCCCCCTCTGCTCGGCACTTTCCCGTATGAAGAACGCTGGAAAATGCCCGAACGCCATCTCGGGCTTATCTCTCCCACTGAGCAGGAGACGAATGAAGAGTGGTTTGATGACCTGGGCCGGGGCGTGGAAGAGCATGTGGATATCGATCGCCTCCTCACTGCCACCGGTGGGCCGCGCCCCTTGAAACCATCTCTTCCGTCGGCCAAAGGAGTTTCCGTAAGGCTGGCCGTTGCCAGGGATGCGGCTTTTCATTTCTACTATCAAGATAACCTTGACCTGCTGCGGGATATGGGAGCGGATCTGGTGGAGTTTTCACCCCTTTACGATACCGCCCTGCCCGTGGATGTGGACGGCATCTATATCGGCGGCGGTTTCCCGGAGATGTTCGCTTCGCAGCTTGCTGCCAATGGCGCCATGCGCAAGGCCATTGCCGATTTCGCCGCAAGTGGGAAAAGCATATTTGCCGAGTGCGGTGGTTTCATGTATCTGTGCCGGTCGCTTACGGACGCAGAGGGAAAAAGCTGGCAGATGTGCGGTGTCTTTGACGCCATTACAGAGATGCACAATCGCCGCGTCCGGCTGGGCTACGTCCAGGCCGCCACCGTTGCCGACGGGCTTTTCGGTGGGCCTGGAACCGAGCTAAGCGGTCACGAGTTTCACTGGTCCTCCCTGGTTGAAAATGAGGGGCAATGGCCTCCGGTATTCGAGGTCCGTGGTGCCGATGGACAGAACCGTCGCATGACCGGTATCCGCCAGGGAAATGTGTGGGCATCTTATATCCATGTTCACTTCGCCTCCAATCCGGAAGCCTGCCGGGCCTGGCTGCAGCATTTAAGTAATCTGCGCCGCTAATCACCGGCACAAGAGGATAAGTTGCGAGCATTCCCCTTGCAACGCAGCCGGGGCGTAACTTAACGCCGAATGGAACAAAATTTTTTGGCGTTCGATTGGGCAATATGAATATCCACACACTAAAAAATAGCTTTCCCTTCCGCCTTGGGACGACGTCCTACATCCTGCCTGCGGGCTATGCGGACAACGTCACTTTTCTCGCACCGCTGGTGGATGATGTGGAATTGTTGTTTTTTGAGAGCGAACCCCAGTCATTGCCGAAAAAGCAGGAGGTGGAAAAACTCTGTCGGCTGAAAACGGAGTACGACATCTCTTACACCCTGCATCTTCCCCTTGGCCTTCATCCAGGCAGCGAAGATGAAACGCTACGGCACAGTTCCATGGAAACATGCTGCCGCTTCGTCGCCGAAACAGCAATACTAGAACCCCTGGCCTGGATTCTCCACGTTCCGGCCGCCGCTTCGGGAGAACGCGCGGAATGGCATTTTGAAAGCATGGAACGCAGTATCGAGAATATGGCAAAAGAAGGCCTGACCAGAACCAGGTTGTGCCTGGAAACCCTTGACTACCCCTTCATACAGGTATTGGAAATGGCGGAAAAACACGCTACCTCCTTGTGCATCGACCTGGGGCATCTTCTTCTCCACGGTTATGCTGTTGAAGAATGTCTCGATTCCTGCCTGAAACGCTGCCGAGTTTTCCATTTTCATGGACTCCGAAGGCAGCGGGACCATCAGGGAATCTCTCTTCTCAACCCGGATCTCAGACACAAAATTATTACTGCCCTGGCCAAATGGGGCAATGATGACAGGGTATTGACCCTGGAAGTATTCGGTCATGACGCTTTTGTGGATTCGATGGAAACCATGAGGGGATATTTACCATGAAAACAATCACCTACATCAGCGGCGGTTCACGTAGCGGCAAGAGCGGTCATGCCCTGAAACTGGCCCATGAATTTAAAGGGCGCAAAGCCTATATCGCCACGGCCCAGGCCCTCGACGACGAGATGGGCGAACGCATCCGCAAGCACCGGGAAGAGCGTTCCGAAGCATTTTTCACCATTGAAGAGCCTCTGGACCTTGCTGGCGGTCTCGCCCGCATTCCCGCAGATGTTGAAATAGCCGTTATCGATTGCCTGACATTGTGGCTGTCAAACCTCATGCACTTCCATAAAGAGGGCAGAGAAAACTTCCCGGAGGTTGGCGCTTTCCTGCAGGCCCTTGATTATCCGCCATGCAGCCTGATTATCGTCAGCAATGAGATTGGCATGGGACTCGTTCCCGGTCACGAGCTTTCGCGCCGTTTTCGCGACCTGGCCGGTCACCTCAACCAGCAGGTGGCCGCCAAAGCCGATCGCGCCATTGTCGTCATCAGCGGCCTACCGCTGGTTTTAAAGGATGAAGCAAAAAGTCAAACCTGATGTCATTTTTAAAAAAAGTAAGATAAGGTTTGTAGGTTTTCTCTCCCTTTGTGATGCAGCCGAAGCGAAGAAAGCATTTTGAAAAAAGAGGGGCAGACTGTCTGAGCGAAGCGAGTTTCTGGCCCTCTTCAAAATGTTTTTGTAGCGGAGGGAACCCGAAGGGCAAATCGCGGGGCACCCTTTTCTTTGCTTCTTTCTTTTTGGTGTAAAAAGAAAGAAGGCGTCGTCCGGGGACGCAACCCCGGATGTAGAATCTGGGGAAATGGCAAAATATTGCAAATCCTAAAAACTGGGAATGAACATGCTTGAAAAAACTATCGAAAAGATTCGGCCTTTGGACACCTCACTCCTAACCGACATCCATGCCCACCTCAACAACCTGACCAAACCACCCGGCAGCCTCGGTCATCTTGAAGAAATCGCCGCCCAATACTGCCTGATCACCAACACAACGCGCCCGGTTCTGGGAAAAAAGATTATTTTCACCTTTGCCGCTGACCATGGCGTGACCAACAAAGGTGTTTCCGCCTTTCCCAGGGAAGTGACACCGCAGATGGTAAAAAACATGCTCCAGGGCGGCTCGGGGGTCAACGTCCTGGCCCGCCATGCCGGGGTTGAAACCCGGGTGGTCGACATCGGCGTGGATAATCCCCTGGACGGAGCAGAGGGTTTGATCCGCCGCAAAATCCGTAGCGGCAGCGAAGATATCAGCGAAGGCCCGGCCATGAGCATGGAAGAAGTCCGGCAGGCTATCCAGGTGGGCATCGACCTGGCCAATGAAGCCGTGGACGACGGATTCTCCCTCCTGGGTACAGGCGAAATGGGCATCGGCAACACCACCCCGTCATCGGCACTGTTCGCCGCACTGCTTCCCTGCCCGGTGGAAGAGATAACCGGCCGGGGAACGGGTATCGATGACGCCCGACTCGAACATAAAAGGAACGTGATCCGCCAAGCCCTTGAAGTTAATCGCCAAGCGCTTTCCGCCCCGCTGAAAACCCTGGCGGCTTTGGGCGGTCTGGAGATTGCCGGTATCTGCGGCCTCATTCTCGGCGCTGCCTCAAGGCGGGCACCGGCTGTGGTCGACGGTTTTATTTCTTCAGCCGCCGCTTTGTGCGCCTGCAGACTCTGCCCGCAGGTGAGGGGCTACCTCTTTTTCAGCCATTTTTCTGCGGAAGCGGGGTACGCCCGTTTCGCTGCACAAATGGGAATCAGGCCGATTCTCGATCTCGACATGCGCCTCGGCGAGGGGACCGGTGCCGCTCTTGCCATGCAGATCATCGAGGCGGGCGTCAAAATTTATAACGAAATGGCAACCTTCGATTCGGCCGGCGTCGCCGGAAAGGAATGAACTGCATGAGGGGTTTGACAACCGCCATCAGAACCCTCTCCATTCTACCGGCACCGGGCTCGGAGGCCAAAAATATGGCCGATTCCCTGCCCTGGTTTCCGCTGGTCGGAGCACTGCTGGGCTGGCTGCTGTTGGCAATAGGATGGGGCCTCGAACAATTGCCGGGCATCTGGCCGCAGGGCAACGCCTTTATCATTCTTCTGGCCAGCGTTCTCCTCACCCGGGGATTTCACCTTGACGGACTTGCCGACTGTGCCGACGGCCTTGGGGGCGGTTACAGCAGGGAAAAACGTCTGGCGATCATGAAGGATTCCCACATTGGCGTCTTCGGTGTCGCTGCCGTCGCCCTGCTTCTGTTGGGCAAATGGGTCTGCCTGGCACGCCTGATATCCGTTAACGGACTGATGTGGTTGCCCACCGCCTGGATCGTCTCCCGCACTGTGCCCGTTGCTTTGGCGATTGCGCTCCCCTATGCCCGAGAGAACGGGACCGGCGCGGAGTTCGTTCGCGGCAGCCAGGGCAAACATCTGGGCGCAGCCTTTATCCTGGCCTGTGTATTGATCCGGCTTGGCAGCGGACCGCTCCACCTCCTGGTCTGGATTCCTGCTGGGATATTCGCCCTGTGGTGGGGCGGTTACACCCGAAAGCGCCTTGGCGGCGTTACCGGCGATGTCCTCGGCGCATCCATTGAAGTGACGGAAACCCTGATTCTGTTTTTAGGTTGTTTCCTTGTTTTTTAAACCGCGAAGTGAACTTCTTCTGGTTTTCCCCTTGCGATGAAGCCGGAGTGGAGGAAACGTTTTGAGAAAAGACGGACAGTTGAGCGGTGTGTGCGAATTCTGGCCGTCCTCAAAACGTTTCTGGAGCGCAGGAAACCCGCAGGGCGAATCGCGGGGCGCCCTTTTCTTTGCTTCTTTCTTTTTGGCGTAAAAAGAAAGAAGGCGTCGCCGGGGGCGCAACCCCGGAAAACTGAAATTGGGAAAATTGCAGGTAGTTTTAACGTTACAACAAACTCAGCCAGGCTTTGGAATTGAAAGCCTTTGACTTAATTTTTTTGAGGAGAAAATGTCCAGAGCACCCTGTCTCGCCATTCTTGGAACCGCTTCGGACGTCGGCAAAAGCGTGGCCGTAGCCGCGCTGTGCCGGATATTCTCGGATATGGGGATACAGGTCGCGCCCTTCAAGGCCCAGAATATGTCCAACAACTCCTATGTCACCCGGGAAGGTCTGGAAATGGGGCGGGCACAGATTGCCCAGGCCGAAGCGGCCCGAATCGAGCCGAGCGTCGACATGAATCCCGTGCTGCTCAAGCCAAGCGGCGACACGACTTCCCAGGTTATCCTTCACGGTCGACCGGTCAGCATCTTTAAAGCCAGGGACTATTACCAACAGACCGATTTTCTTTTCAGCGAAGCCCAGAAAAGCCTCGAGCGGCTGCGCAGCAATTATCAGCTTGTCATTCTCGAAGGGGCCGGTTCATGCGGCGAAGTCAACCTTGCTCATCGCGACATCGTCAATTTCCGCATGGCCCATGCCGCCGACGCGCCGGTCATCCTGACCGCCGACATCAGCCGGGGAGGTGTTTTCGCCCAACTTCTCGGCACCCTGCAGGTGGTTTCGGAAAAAGACCGCCAAAGCGTGGTCGGTTTTCTGATCAACCGTTTTCGCGGCGATATCAGCCTTTTCGACGACGGCCTCGAATACCTTGAAAAGGAGGGACAACGCCCGGTTTTCGGCGTCATCCCGCACTACGATCATATCGACATCGACCCCGAGGACAGCCAGGTCCTCGATGCTATGACCGATCCCCCAGCGCTTCCCCAAGCAGACAAAACCGCCATTGCCGTCATCCGCTTCCCGCGCATTTCCAACTTCACCGACTTTTCTCCGCTGCAACGCGACACCGGCGTCGATCTCCACTATCTGACCCGTCCCCGTTCGCTGGAATGCTATGACCTGGTCATCCTGCCCGGTTCAAAGAACGTCCGCGCCGACCGTGAGTGGCTTTTGCAAAGCGGTTGGGATGAGCGGCTCATGGCTTTTGCGCAGGCCGGCGGCCACATCGGCGGCATCTGCGGCGGCTACCAGATTCTCGGCCGTATCATTCGCGATCCTCTGGGCATCGAAGGTCCGGTTGGTGAGACCGAAGGACTCGGCCTGCTGGATGTTGAAACCACGCTGAACGACGACAAAGAATTGATCCGGGTGAAAGGCACCTGGGAGGCGCTGGGTCAAGCGGTGGAGGGGTACGAAATCCACATGGGCCGCACCCGTTGCCGGGCAGGGACATCCGTCATCCGCAAAGAGGATGGCCAAAGCGACGGTGTCCGCAGCCGAAACAGGAACATATGGGGCGTCTATCTCCACGGCCTGTTTGACAGTCCCGCTTTCCGGCAGGCGTTTCTGGCCGCCCTCAACCCGGCCTATCGCCCCTGCGGGAACAACGAAACGTCCCAAACCTTCAAGAACCGGCAATACGATCTGTTGGCCGGACATTTCCGCCGCCACATCGACCTCGACCGCCTTCTCGCAGCCACCGGGTTGAAGGAGGTACTCAATGGCGGCTGAAACCAACACCCACCGTCACGGCGGCCAACCCCTTTACGACTTCCGGCGCCTCGCTATCGAGCCACGCCCGGTCATCGACTTCAGCGTCAACGTCAATCCCCTCGGCCCGCCCCCGGAGGTCACGGAGGCCTGGAACGGGTGGAGCCATGACATCCATTCTTACCCCAGCCCAGACGGTGCGGGGGTTCTGCGCTTTTATCAAGAGCGCTTCGGTCTGGCGCCGGACAGCGTGTTGGCGGGCAACGGCTCCACGGAGCTGATCTATCTCGCCCCCCGCGCCCTCGACCTGAAAACAGCGGCGGTTGCGACCCCTTCCTTTCACGACTACAGCCGCTCGATACTGTTGAATGGCGGCCGGATTCTCGAATTTCCCGCTCTTGAAAACAGTGCCGAAGGGTGGAAGAAAAAGGCCAAAAAAATACTGCCCCAGGTCGATGCACTCTTTATCGGGAATCCCAACAACCCGACAGGGCAGCTCATCTCCGCAGAGGGAATCCTGGAGATGGCGGACTGTTTTCCGGATAAATTTTTTCTGGTGGACGAGGCTTTCATCCAGTTTGTGGAAAACAGCTCCCGCTATTCCCTGCTTCATCCGGAAAGATTGCGCAAGAATATCATAGTCTTCCATTCCCTGACCAAATTCTACGCCCTCGCGGGCTTGCGCCTTGGCGCCGCTATCAGCCATCCCGAGACCAGCACCAGGCTCCGCAAACACAAGGAGCCCTGGAGTGTCAGCCTGCCCGCTGAAAGAAGCGCCGAGGTACTTGCGACCTGCGAAACATATGAGGAGAAAACCTGCACACTGATTAATAAAGAACGGCAGGCCATGGCGGAATTTGCCCGCCAGTCACCCATTATGGAGGCCCTCCCCCCCACGGCCAATTTCATCCTCGCCCGCTGGACCGCCACCCCCGATCTCGACGACCTGCTGCGGGCCATGCTGACCCGCGGTCTCTACCTTCGGGACGCCCGCAATTTCTCCGGCCTTAAGGGCAACTGGTTCCGCTTTGCCATTCTTGGCGAAAAGGAGAATGGGTTACTGCGGCGGGTTTTTCTTCAACTGGGAAAGGAGGTGCGCTGACGTGCTGGCCGCCACGCTGATACTCCTGACCGCGGTTCTCCTGGACACCGCCATCGGTGACCCGGCCTATCCCCTGCACCCGGTGCGCCTCATGGGGAAAGCGATCAGCACCACGGAAGCCATTCTCAGGGGAATACGGCTGTCGGGATTTTTGGGCGGAGCCCTGCTGCTCACCTCCCTGCTGGCGCTTTTCGGTGGCGGGACCTATCTCCTCCTGACGGGAATTAACAAAACAAGCTGGCCACTCGAAACGGTCTTCGCGGCTTTCCTGCTCTACTCCAGTATCGCCTTGACCGATATGTTCAACCATGTCGAACCCGTAGCCCAATCATTGCGGCAACAAGACCTGACCCTGGCCCGCGAGGAAGTCCAGAAAATAGTCGCACGCGATGCCAACCTCCTCGATGAGGACGGCGTCGCACGGGCCGCCGTCGAAAGCGTGGCTGAAGGTTTTGTCGACGGCTTTCTTTCGCCCCTCTTCTGGTTTTCGGGCGGCGCGGCCCTGACCGCCTTGACTGGCCTTGACCCCGTGGCGGGGGGCATCACTGCCGCCATCAGCTTCCGAGTTACCAACACCCTCGATTCCATGGTCGGCTACCGTAACGAACGCTACCGGCGTTTTGGCACTGCGTCAGCACGGTTTGACGATATTCTGAATTTCATACCGGCGCGCCTTGCCATCCCCATCCTGACCATGGCCGCCTTCTTCACCGGAATGGACGCCAAGGCCTGTTGGCGGATCGGCACACGCGACCGCCTGAAACACGCCTCGCCCAACGCCGGCCACGCAGAAAGCTGTGTTGCCGGAGCCCTGGGTGTCCGTCTTGGCGGCCCGACTACCTATCCCCACGGCACCGTCGATAAACCCTGGCTGGGAGACCACTCGTCCGCCATCGACGCCGAAACCATTGTACGCTGTTGCAGCTTAATTCGAACCGGGGGCTGGATCAGCCTGCTTCTTTTTATTGCCGTCCTGATGACGGGGTATCTGGCAGGCCTCTGACTTTCGGGTATTGTTTATAGAAAGTTCATGTGTAAAGGAAACGGACTGAGGAGTTTTCATGGATAAAGGCATTGTCCAAGTCTACACCGGCCCCGGGAAAGGGAAAACCACGGCCGCCACGGGCCTCATCGTTCGCGCCCTGGGACAGGGTTTCAAGGTCCTTCTCGTCCGCTTTCTCAAATCCAGTGGCGACCGGTCGGGAGAGCTGATTTTTTTGCAAAATGCGAAAAATTTTGAAGTTATTTCTTCGGAAATCGGCATATTAAACGGCAAGGCCAAAACTGAGGAAGTCAGAAGAAGCGTGGATAAGACCTTCGCCCTGGCCCGCGAGAAAATTCTCGGGACAGCTCTTGACCTGGTCGTACTCGATGAAATCAACAATGTTCTGGCAAAAAAAATTCTGCCGCTGCAGGAGGTCCTGGATCTGATCGACGTGAAACCCGAGGGCGTGGAACTGGTCCTGACGGGCCGCAACGCCCCCGATGAGATCATCGAAAAGGCGGACCTTGTAACCCGGATGGAAAAAGTGAAGCATGTGTTCGATCGCGGTATACCCGCACGCAGGGGAATCGAATTTTGAAAATCAGATTTTATCTGAAATGCCAAAAGGGCCTCACTGAGAACAGTGAGGCCCTTTTGGTGCAATTTTATTCATAAGCTTTTGTACCCCAACCGGTTGGGACCCAGGACCCGACATCGGCCAGGATCGTCACCTGGTGTCAATCCGCTCCTTGTTGGAAAGAGAAGAAGGAATACTGTAGGGCAGACCGACCTGCTTGCAGAAGTTGTTGCTGGAAATCCTCGCGGACTCATAAATAGTCGGCAGCCCGCTCCCCGGGTGGGTGCCGCCGCCCACCAGCCAGCAGCTCTCGAACTCCTCGAAGCGATTACGGGGGCGGAATGAAAGCAGCTGCCCAAAGTTGTGCGCCAAGTTGAAGGTGGCGCCTTCGAAGATCCGGTATTCTTTCTCCCAGTCGGCAGGAGTAATGCGTTTCTCGAACTCGATACTTTCGCGCAGTCCTTGGTATCCCCCCCGCCGCTCAACAAGTTCCAGAACGAGGTCCCTAAAGCCGTCCCCTTCCTTGTCCCAGTCGATGCCGCCACGCTGGTTGGGAACCGGGACAAGAATGTAAATAGTTGATTTTCCATCTGGTGCCAAGGTGGTATCGGAGACGGAGGCGTTCTGAACGTAAATGGAGGGATCGGCCGACAGGGTCATGCTCTCCGCAACTTCATGGATGTTCCTGCGGTAGTCCCTGCTGAAAAGGATGCTGTGGTGGGGGATATCCCCATACTGGCGGTTGACGCCCAGGTAGAGCATGAAGGTCGAGCAGGAAAGCTGCATGCGCTTGAGCCGGTCAGGGGTATACTTGCGCAGTCTGCCGGGTTCGACAAGGCTGCCCATGGCGTGGCCGAAATCGGCGTTGAGAAACACCGCATCGGCCTCAACCCGCTCCCCGTTTGCGAGTTCCACACCTTTGGCCGTCCGTCCCTCCAGGATAAGACTCCGCACCGGCGTCTCCAGGTGAATCTCTCCCCCCTCCTCCTCGACAACCCTGGCCATCGCCGCGGAGATGCGGTTGAGCCCGCCGCGGACGTGCAGGATGCCCGAATCGTATTCGACGAAAGGCAAAATGGTGAAAAGGGCCGGACATTTCCAGGGGGACATGCCCAGGTATTTAGCCTGAAAGGTGAAACAGAGCTTGAGCTTGTCGGGGCCGTAATAGCGGCCGAGATTTTCGAATATGGTCCGCCCCAGCCCCAGATAAGGCGCCGCCTTGAGAAAAATCGGATCGAGATAGGCCTTCCAGCTGGCATAATCCTTCTGCAGACAGGGGAAAAGGCGCTCGAAGCGCTCTCCCTCGGTGGCCATGAAGCGATCAAAACCATCCTCGTTGCCGGGAAAAATCCGTGCGATTTCCGCCCGGGTTTTTCCGCGATTGGGTGAGGGCCGGAACTCGAGGTCGTCGAATTTGAGCCGATAGAGTGGATCCAACGCGGTAAATTCGAGGTAATCCTCAATTTTCCGGCCGGCCTCCAGGAACATCTCCTTCAGAATGTAACTCATCATCAGAAAGGTCGGCCCCGTATCGAAGGTGAAGCCATCGGAACGAATCGGGGCATTGCGCCCGCCAAGGTCTTTGGTACGCTCGAAAACCGTCACCCGGCATCCACGATGGGCCAATAGCATGGCGCTGGTCAGACCACCCGGCCCGGCCCCGACAATCACAACATGTTTTTTGGACAATTCGGCCTCCTAACGGTTTGCAGTCTTCAGAAGACGGTCGGCGACCTGTTGCCCGGAGAGAAGCGCCATGGGCATGCCGCCACCGGGGTTGACGCTGCCGCCTACAAAATAGAGATTCTCGAAACGATCACTCTTTTTGGGCGCCTTGAAACCGAGGTTTTTCCAGCGATCCGAAACCACCCCGTAAATCGCCCCCCGGTTGGAGCAGTAAAGGCGCTCGATATCCTCGGGAACCCACATGTGCTCGACAATAATGTGTTTGCGCAAATTCTCAAGACCCATACGCTCCAGTTTGGCCAGAACACGTTCTTTCAGATCCAGGTAATCCTCGGCCGAAAACGGAAGATCCTGAACATAGGGGATGTGCGGCAGGATTTTGAGATTCTCACACCCATGCGGCGCCTGACCGGGATCGGTGCGCACCGGCGCCACCAGATAGACAGTCGGGTCGTCCGGAAGCTGCTTTTCGCGAAAAACCGCGTTGAAGTGGGCTCGGGGGTTGTTCGAAAAGAAGAAATTGTGATGCGCCAGGTGCGGGTATTCACGGTCAACGCCCAGGTGCAGGACCAGCCCCGAGCAGGCTGGTTCGAACTTTCTGAAACGACGCAGTTCTCTTTGGGTCTCCCCGAGCAGGCGGCAGTGGGCGGGGATCACTTCCATGTTTGAAATCACCCAGTCCGCAGCGACCTCTGTTCCGTCCGCCAGGCGGATGCCTCTGACCCGCCGGCCAGCTTCCAGGATAGCGGTCACCTCGGCCCCCAGATGAACGGCCACACCGACATCCTCCAGAAGGCGGTGCAGGCCGCGGGCCAGCTCGAAAAGACCGCCGTCGACATAGAGAAGCCCGTACCGCGCCTGGATGTAAGGCAACAAGTTGAGAACAGCCGGCGCGTCGAAAGCCGATGAGCCGACGTATTTCACGAAAAAGTCCAGAACCGAGCGCAAGTATGAATTCCTCACATGGCGGCCTACACCAGTATCCATGGAGGAAAAAAGATCGAAGTCGGACAAGGAGGCCAACACCCCGTGATGGCGGACCATCTCCCAGGCCGTATCGAGACCAAGATCAAAATAGGAATGCCGGCATTTTTCATAGAGCCCCTGCGAGTAAGCCAGAAAGCGCTCCAGATCGGCCCGGTCAGCTTCGCCGAGGCAGGGACTGTGTTCCACGGTCTGCTTTGCATCGGCGTACAGGTCGATTCTGGTTCCATCCTCGAAAAAGTTGCGCCAATGCGGCGAAAGGTGGCGGAGGGTAACGTACTCGGAGAAAGTTCGCCCGGCAGTGGCAAAGAGTTCTTCGAAAACATGGGGCATGGTCAGAATCGAGGGGCCCAGGTCAAAGGAGAAGCCGTCGCGTTGCAGAAGATTGAGTTTTCCCCCGACATGCTCGTTTTTTTCGAAAATTTCCACCCGCCAGCCGGCGCTGGCCAAGGGAACAGCTGCCCCGATACTGCCAAGACCGGCACCAACTATGATGGCCTTTTTCACCGGGTTATCGATCAATGGTCGGCCTCCTCCGTCTTTTTGATGTCAGCCGCAAGTTCCCGCAACCGCCTTGTCCCCTGAACCGCAAGCTTTATCCAACCTGAGAAATTTTCCCCAAGGCCGCGATTTCGGCCGTACCTCAGCCGGATCAATTTTTCGGTCAAATTGTCAAGATCACAGCGGTATGGAAACCAGTTCAAGCCGCTCGGGAAAACCCGCAGCTGATGCAGAACCGCTTTCGGCCGGGTGAAGGCCAGCAGCCCCTCCGGACCATGGTACCGTCCAAAGCCACTCCGCTTGACGCCTCCGAAAGGAAGTGCCGGGTGACCGGCGTTGATCAGGACGTTGTTGACAAAGACACAACCGGTGTCCAAGAACCCGGCCACGCGCCCGGCCCGGCCCCGGTCCCTGGTCCAGATACTGGCGTTGAGACCAAAATCGCAATCGTTGGCAAGGCGCACAGCCTCGTCCTCGTCGGCAAACGGCGCCACAGCCAGGACCGGACCGAAAGTTTCCCCGCGCATCATCACTGCCTCTCTCGGCACATCGGCAAGTACTGCGGGCAGAGCCGCTTTGCCATCCCTGAGCGGGGTGAACAGTCGTGCACCGCGGGCCAGGGCATCGTCGATCTGTATTTGGATGCGCTCAGTAACTGCAGGATCGAGTTCTGCGGCCAGATCGCCTTGACCACCGCTCGACCTGCGCAAGCGCGATGCACCTTCCGCGACCTTGGTGACAAAGGTTTCAAAGACATTCTGTTCGACGTAAAGACGTTCGACGGAAACGCAGTGCTGACCGTCGTTAGCAAAAGCACCGTAAACCGCGGCGCGCGCCGCCCGGTTGAGATCGGCATCAGCAAAAACGATCATGGCGTCCTTGCCGCCGAGCTCCATGACGACGGGAATCATCTTTTCCGCGGCCATACGATAAACGGCTTTTCCTCCCAGAAGCCCCCCGGTGAAAAAAACAAGGTCGGGACCGGCTCCGATCAGCTCCGCAACAACTTCCGGCCCGCCCTCAACAACCTGCACCAGCGAAGTTGGAAACCCTGCACCATCAAATAGCTCTTTTAGCACTTCTGCGACCCGGGGCGTTCGTTCTGAAGGTTTTATGATCACCGCGTTACCGGCCAGGAGGGCCGTGGCCGCCGGAAGCAGGGAGAGCTGAAAAGGGTTGTTCCAGGGCGCAACAACCAGGACGCTTCCATAGGGTTCGTGTACGACCTCGGCCCGTGAACCGGGGAAGAGCAGTGAGCCGGAACGTTTTTCGACGGACAGCACGCGGGCCGATATCTTCTCGTTGTGTTTCAGACCTTCGAGCGCGGGCAAAAGGTCGGTGAGCAGGGCCTCGGTCCGGATCTTACCGGCATCATGGCATACCGCGGCGAGAACATCCTCCATCCGCTCCACGATCTGCAGCCTTAGTTTTTCAAGGACTTCGATACGGGCGCGGAGAGGGCGTAAAGACCATTCGGCCGCCACTTTTTCGACCTCATCCAGACGAATAAATCTTTCAACGGCCGCCGAACTCAATCCCCCTCCTCGACTACTTTCATCTTGTCTCTGATTTCAACCTCGAGTCTGTATTATGGTGTTCTGTAGATTTTACCTGTCTTTTTCCCCCCTTCAAGAACTGAAGATTTACTAAGAAGAAATCTGACTACTCGACAGGGATGGGTAACAAACAACGAGGTACAACAGGGGATAGGGTTGCCCATGGAAAGGGCATCTGACGCCCGGATGGCGGCAGTTAAGCTCCCAGGGATGGGTTCATGCGGCCCTTGGAATGGGCAACCCTATCCCATTCACCAAACAGGAAAAACTTCCGAATTTTTCTAATATTTAACGTTCTCCTTAGTATGTAGTTTTTTTGAAGGCAGGAGCTCGCTACGTTTTTGCCGGCCCAGGAACCCCTTCCCTGTCCGGCAAACCATGAGTGGGTACAGTCTTTAATCAAAAAAGAGCAAAACTATAACTTGACCTTATGGACCAGTTATTTATGATCAGGCCAGCATCTTTGTCGAACACCCTATTTGTGCTTATCGCGGTCGTAAAAACAATTTATGAGTGAAACCCCGGACAACAAAGAGATCCTGCGCCAAGGGGCGGTTGCCGCCTGGCCCATCTGCCTCGGCTATCTTCCCATCGGCCTGGCCTTCGGCGTGCTGGCCGAAAAGGCCGGCCTCCCCTGGTGGGCGGTGGCCATGATGTCGGTCATGGTCTTTGCCGGCAGCGCCCAGTTCATCTGCGTCGCCATGCTCGCCGCTGGCGCCTCGACTGCGGCCATTGTCCTGACCACCTTCGTGGTCAACCTGCGCCATGTCCTCATGAGTTCGGCATTGGCGGTCTATTTGCGAGGCGTGAGCCGCAGATTCCTGGCCCTCTATTCCTACGGCGTCACCGATGAAAGCTTTGCCGTCAACCTGACCCGTTTCCGTGACGGAGGATGGGATCGCTGGCGGGCCCTGACCGTCAACCACCTGGCCAACGCCACCTGGTTCATGGCGACCGTCTGCGGCGCCCTGATCGGCCAGTTCGTGCCGCAAGGCGCGTTGGGGATCGACTACGCCCTGACCGGCATGTTCATCTGCCTGCTGGTGTTTCAGTTGCAGAGCCGCATCCATATCCTTACCGGCCTCCTGGCGGTGGCCATTTCCATCTCCTGGTATCTGCTGATCCCCGGCGATTCCTACATCGTCGGCGCCTCCATGAGCGCCGCCACCCTCGGCTACCTGCTGAAACAGCGCTACCGGAGGGGCCGATGACTTTCGCGGATTACCTGTTTCTGTTCGGCGGCATGGGCCTGGTCACCTACCTGCCGCGCGCCCTACCCCTGCTCTACCTCGCCCACCGCAAAATGCCCCAGTGGCTGATCGACTGGCTCGACCTGATCCCCGTGGCCATCCTCAGCGCCCTGCTCGCACCGACATTGCTGGCCGATACCACGGCACGCGCCTTCCAGCTCGGCAAGCTCGAGCTGCTGGTGGGGATTCCGACCTTGTTGTTCGCACTGAAAACCCGCAGTCTCGGCGGGACGGTTCTGGTGGGAATGCTGCTGTACTGGCTGGGTGGGATGGTTTACTGAGTCAAAGGTGATTTGGCTTAATCTTTCAATCTTCCAGGTCTGACCCGCGAACCCCTGCGACGCGGACGCCGGGAGGGTCGGGATTTTCCCTTTTCCGCCGATGGTTTCGGTTCGGGCTCGCGAATGGCCTGCCGCCACTGGGCGATCTGTTCCGCCAGTTCCGGATGATCCTTGCCCCAGAGCGAGAAAAGCTCCAGAGCAAAAGGTGTATGGGGGCTTTTCAGAAAGCGCTTTTCCCCACGCAGTCCCCGGCCACGGACAAACCGGTAGCAACTGACCAGCAGTTCCCTGGCTTCATGTTTTATTCCTTTGGCAACACTGAAATAGCGGCAGTACGGGTCTAGGATCGTGTTGGCTTTGTTCAAGACTTCGGTGATACGAAGTGGCGAACCCGCGGGGCAACGGGCCATGAAGGGGCTGAGAAACATGGCTGCCATGGTAAAGGCTTCATTGAACGGTTGACCGGATGCTGTTTTTTCATCCACTCGCTGCAAAAGATTCAGACCCTCGCCATCTCCCTGGTATCCGGGCAGGAGATGGGCAAGGAGGCCTGAGTCCCGGGCCTGCAGCAGGACCTTTCCGGCAATTTTATACAGGAAAAGCCCCTGCAGTTCTTCACGGATGCGGGCCGGAGCGGCGGATGCGATCAGCGGCGCGCAGCGTTCGATGCCCACGCGAGCGGCGGGATCAAGCACAAAGTCGAGACGGGCCGCAAACTCCAGAGCCCGGAGCATGCGGACCGGGTCTTCCCTGAAACGGACAGGCGGGTCTCCGATAACCCGGATGCGCCTGGCTTCAAGGTCTTCCATCCCGCCTACATGGTCGACGATCGAAAAGCTGCTGATGTCGTAGAAGAGCGCGTTGATTGTAAAATCGCGGCGGAAGGCATCCTGTCTGGGCGAACCGTAGACATTCTGGACGAAATTGAAATGCACCTCAGGATTTTCCGGCATTTCGTCGGGGTCGGGCTGGCGGCGAAAGGTTGTCACTTCCACCAGCTTGTTTTTGGGGAAGCGAAGAACGGCGAGACGAAACCGGCGCCCAATCAGAAAGCAATTTCGAAACAGGCGCTTGATCTGGGCCGGTGTTGCATCCGTGCCGATATCGAAATCCTTGGGCTGCCGCCCCAGCAGGAGGTCGCGCACGCTCCCGCCGACGAGATAGGCAAGATATCCTCTGCGGTGGAGCCGGTAAAGGACCTTGACAACATCCGGGTCGATCTGCTTCCTGGAGATGCAGTGATGATCCCGGGGGATAATCCTCGGTTCTCCGGGGGGGATGGAGGGGGGGGTAAGATTGTCGTTTTCGATCATAATTGGAGGAGACCAGGGGAAATCAGGGAAATTATGCGGTAAATCCGGGGACAGCCTACAAAACTTTTCAAAATAAGTCTACTGCCCTCTGAATGCTTTGAACTTTCAAACAGTCCAGCCCGAAATGAATGGCGCTACTGAAAAGTTTCAACTGATAAGTAGAGCTTGATAAATTGGGGGAGTGTCCCGGATTTCGGGTTTATTTAACCGGCTTGATCCATGCGGAAACGGATGGCCTCCAAAGGATCAGGAAGTTCAACCGGATGGACTTCATTTTCGTAGATGTCGACAAGCATGGCTAAAAGCTCAAGCTCGTCGAACTCCGGTGTGCCCGGCTCCGCATCCATCAGTTGGTCTATGCGTTCAAGAGTTGCCTCGTATTCTGTTTCGTTTTTGATTACTTTTGGCCCGGGGCATAAACTTAAGTGAAAAAATTTGTTTGGTTTTATTTGTTTTCATGACACAAAAAATTTTTCTAAACAGTCTCAAAACATGCAGCAAATCTTTCTTTTGGCACTAAACTTTCGGTAAAATCCGGCTAATATCTTCCGCAAAAATCTCACGATATTTTTCACCTGGGAATAATGCATCCTCCCGCAAAGGTTGACCCATTCCCGAGGCCCCCAGCAAGGGCTTCAGCTCCCTTGCAAGCCTGCGCCATTCTGATGCCACCACCAATGGTTCAAGTGTCTCCAGTTTTGGGTTGGCAACACCAAGCCAAAGAATTTCTAGAGCGCGAAACAAGGGGATAGAGTTCACCCAAGGTGTCCAACCATCGGGCCGCAATAATTTGTCAAGCTTGCTGGGAACCAGGGCATATATTTTTTCCCGGGCACTTGTCCTCACCTGGACCACACCTGAGCGAACCATCTCCGCCAGGACATTTTGTGTTGAACGGGGGCCTTGACCGATCAGTTTGGCGACCAGGGAAGGATGTATTTCATCTACCGCCCCAAGAATGCAGAGAATTTCACAGCGGAGGTTCACGCCGAACAAGGCCCTTAAGCGCAACAGTAAGGACGGCATCCCTTCTTTCGGAAAAGGTTGAGCAAGGCTCCGTTTTTTGAAAACCGGCCGCAGCAACCCATGGCGACTGAAAAATCTATCGCACTCCTTTGGGGTCGGCATCGGCCGCCCATCTTTCATAAAAAAAAGGGGCGATTCCTTTTCCTGACAATATTTTGCGGCAAGTTTTTTCCATTTCAGTGCTACAGATGATTTTTGTCCCAGTATTTCAGCGACTGCGCTAAGTTCCGCTTTGGCTTGAAAATCAGCTTGCCTAATCAGATTCTGGAGACGCTGGACGTTTAAAAAATCTCCATTGACACCCAACCAATCCAAAACTTCATCAAAAAGGCGGGCATCATAACGGGCAACGGTCAAGGTTAGAAGCAAGAGAGCTTCCGGGTCGACCACATGCGACTCCTCAACCCGGCTGTATCCTGATACCCCGATCGCTGTCCACTGACGCCACAGAAGATCAAGAATTTTTTCGAGGATTGTTTCTTTAAATTCGTTCAATGAGGTGCCCATAACCAAACTCGCTGAAAAACATTTTGAGGCTTTCCATGTATCCTGGTGAGGGATCATGGGTTCTGGTCCAGGCCACTGCCGCAAGCAGCTCATCATCTGTCGGCTTCAGCGCCTGAAGGTCTGTCGCATGGTAGCTGCCGAACTGGTCGACGGCTGCATAGAGTTTAAAAAATATCTGATCGATCCGGCTGATAAAGGCAACGGTCAACTTCTCACCGAACTTTCTCCATCGCAAACGATTGGCAAAACCTTGTGGAAGGCCCAAACGGAATATCCCGCCCTCACCACTGCTGGGGCCATTATTCAACCAATCCTCGGGAAGCCGCAAATCCTCTGCCACCTCCCGGGCCGCTTTCATCAACGGCACAGGAAGAGGCTCAGGATCGATTAAATCGCCCCTCTCGTTCGCCATCGCCACGATATCGACATCCCTGGTGGCACGATCCATAAGTTCCGTGGCAATTAAAGCTGTTCCACCACAAACCACCAAATTAAAACTTGGGGCCTCAGCAACAACCAAACGGCCGTTCAGCAACTTTAGCGCTTTGTCAAATTGTTCGTATGGATAAGACATTGTTTGTTATCGCTCGCAATATGCGAACTATAATTTACATTTACGAAGTATTCAATAAAAAAATTGGGGGGGATTGGGAATACAATGCCCATCAATTGAGAAAACCGGTACGATGTCCCCATTTTCTCCAAATCACAAAGGCACTCCCCTTATTTGCTGATTTCAGGTTTACCCGGCTTTCCTTTGAGCTCCTCCCGCATCACCCCGCAGATCACTTCCTCCAAATACTTGTCATTCTTCTGAATATGCTCCAGCAGTGCCTGATAGACGGGGAGAATGCAGCTTAAATCATTTTTCAGTGACGGGAGTATTGTCTGTTCCTGAGAAACCCTATAACATACCCTCTCTGCGATTAAACGGCAGGGCCAACCGCTTTGGCCGTTTCCGAATTTTTAAAAAAAGGAAATTACATATGGGAATCCTAAGTAACACCGTCAGCATCTCTCAATTCCGCGTGGTGGGCGACAAGCCGGCCACGGATTTTTTCACCTGGGTTGATAAATGCCTGGACAGCCGCGGGTTTCGCTCCATTGAGCGCAGCAGCGACGAAATTTCGCTGGGGTGGGTCCGACTCGACGACACCCAGAACAGCGAATTCGGTGAAGCCCACACCTGCCGGAGGGACCACTACCTGGCGTTTACCCTGCGCCGCGACCAGCGCCGCCTCTCCTCGGCGCTGATCCGATACGCCCGTGAAGAGGCCGAAGCCGACTTTCTGAAAGCCAATCCGCACCTGCAACAGGTTCCCAAGCAGAAACGCCAGGAAATCCGCGAACTGGTCCGGAAAGACCTGCTGTCCCGCGCGCTCCCGTCTCCGGCCACCTTCGACGTGGTATGGAACACCCAGCGGGACCTGGTGACCTTCACCAGTCTGGGCACCAAAACCATAGACCTGTTCATGGAACAGTTCAAAAAAACCTTCGAGGGGCTGCGCCTGGTGCCGGTCCATCCTTTTGCCCGGGCCCGGGAAACAGTCCCCGGCCATCTCAAGGAAAGCCTGGCAAGAGCCAACCGCGCCGACGGTGACGCGGTCATGGACATGGTGAAGGAAAACCGCTGGCTGGGATGCGACTTTCTGCTGTGGCTCTTGTACCAGACGCAAGCCGCCGATTCCGAATACCGCATTTCGCAACCGGGTCCGGCCGCCCAAGGGGAAACCTTCGTGGCGTATATCAATCATCGTCTCACTCTGGCCGGAGCGAGCGAAGAAGGCCCCCAGCGCGTCTCGGTCACCGGCCCCCAGGTGAACTTCAGCGAGGTGCGCGCGGCCCTTCGGGACGGCAAGGAAATCCTCCAGGCGGGAATATGTCTGGAGACCCGGGAAGAGACCTGGAAGCTGGTCCTGAAAGGGGAACTGTTCCATTTTTCCTCATTCAAATCCCCTCCGGTCAAAATCGAGAAGGACGACCTGACCGACCCCCAGTTGGAATTCGAGGCGGTATTTTTCGAACGCATGAGCCTGTTGGAAAAAGGCACCCAGATGTTTGACAGCCTGCTGGCAGCGTTTCTCACGGAGCGTTTCGGCGAGACATGGCAGGAGCGGAACAAGGCTATCCAGGCATGGATTCAGGAAAGGTGAGATTTTTTTTCATATTGACAAGCCCACCGTCATCCTCTTAAATGAGAGCGTCAATGGTGTACGCAAGTGCCTAATAGGGAATCCCGTGAAAATCGGGAGCGGTCCCGCCGCTGTAACCCTCCCCCGCAAAGGGAAAAAGCTGCAGGCCCCGTGTGCCACTGAGGTGACTCATCACCCCGGGAAGGCTGCCGGCAGCAGAGGGGAAGCCAGAAGACCTGCCTTGACGATAGCCATCCTTCTGCGGGAGACAGAATGGGGCAAACATAACAAGGGCCAAGAAACTGGGTGCAGCCCTTCAAACCGAAAACGGCTTGAAGGGCTTTTTACTTTCAGCCCCGGAAGTCGTTTGACTGCTGTCACTGTCGATAGCAGGAGAAAGGGGCAAAAATGGTAAAAAGACGGATTTTTGGATTGACCATGGTACTCGGACTTTTACTTACGGTTTCAGCCCTGGCCGGCGGCCATGGCCAGCAGCGGGAAATGAAGAAAGGCATCCTCCTGGTGGCCTTCGGTACCAGCATCCCCAGCGCCCAGGTCTCTTTTCAGAATATCGAAAAGAGAGTGAAAGCCGCCTACCCCGACATCCCGGTGCGCTGGGCCTACACCTCGAAAATCATCCGCACCAAGTTGGCCAAAACCGGACAGCACCTCGACTCACCGGAAACCGCCCTGGCAAAAATGATGGATGAGGGTTTCACCCATGTGGCGGTACAATCCCTTCACACTATTGCGGGAGAGGAGTTCCACGACCTGCAGCGCAACGTCCGGGCCTTTGCGGGTATGGCCGGCGGTTTTGATAAAATCCAGGTCGGCCCCCCCCTGCTGGGGACACAGCAGGATCTCGAACGGGTCGTCGCCGCTATGATCAGGAACATTCCCAAAGAGCGAAAAAAATCCGAAGCCGTGGTTCTCATGGGGCACGGCACCCCGCACCCGAGCAACGCTTTCTATGCGGCCATGATGTACCATTTCCAGCAGCAGGACCCGAACATCTTTGTCGGCACCGTGGAAGGCTCGCCGGAGATCGGCGACATCAAAAATATGCTCCTGGCCGGGAAAATCAAAAAGGCCTACCTGATACCGTTCATGTCCGTGGCCGGGGATCATGCCATGAACGACATGGCCGGCGAGGAAGCGGATTCCTGGAAGTCGATCCTGAATGCGGCGGGCATCACCTGCGTCCCGATAATGAAAGGCACGGCGGAGTACGACGACATCGTGGCTGTCTGGGTGGATCACCTCGGCAGCGTCCTCGCGCATTTTTGATCGGCCTTTAACTGGTATCAAGTTGCCGGGCAAGAGTAAAACATGGCATCGAATCGGACACACGAGAGACCGGCCAACCGCGCCCCCAAACGCCTCTCCACGGCTGCTGCGGTGATGGCTCTCGCGACGCTGCTGGCAGTAGCGGTAGCTGCATCAGCGGGCATGGGGTATGTTAACGTGCCCATTCCGGAGGTAGTTCGGATTCTCATCTCCCCATTGACCGGGGGCCCGGATGCGCTGACCGGCATGAACCCGCTCTTTCCGGTGATCGTCATGGACGTGCGCCTGCCGCGCATCCTTGCAGCCGCCCTGGTAGGCGGCGGACTGGCGGTTTCCGGCGCGGTTTTCCAGGGGCTTCTGCTCAACCCCCTGGCCGACCCCTACACCCTCGGGGTGTCGGCAGGCGCGGCTTTCGGCGCCTCCCTGGCATTCCTTCTCAACATCAGTTTCATGGGTTCATGGTCCGTTTCCCTGTTTGCCTTTTTGGGGGCGGTGGCAACCCTGGCCGTTGTCATCTATCTTTCTTCGTCGGCGGGCGGCCTTTCCTCCAACAACCTGATCCTTTCCGGAATTATCGTTGCCGCCATCCTCGCCGCAGGCATCAGTTTTTTGAAATACATGGCCGATGAGCAGGTGGCCGTCATCATCTTCTGGCTCATGGGAAGTTTTGCCTTCCAGACCTGGTCGAACGTAATTCTGGTTCTGGTTTTCGTCAGTCTCGGTTTCGCGGTTTTCATCTTTTACGCCCGCGACCTCAACCTGATGTCCATGGGCGACCGCACCGCCGCCTCGTTGGGGGTGGAAACCCGCCGGACGATGCTGATTCTGCTGGTCACCGCCTCCATGATAGCAGCCGTCTGCGTGGCGGTTGCCGGGATCATCGGCTTCGTGGGGCTGCTGGTGCCGCATATGATGCGCGCCCTGGCCGGCCCGGACAATCGCCGCCTGGTTCCGGTGTCGCTGCTGGCGGGAGCGGTCCTGCTGGTCGCGGCGGACACCCTGACCCGCGCGGTCCTGCCTGCGGAGGTTCCCATCGGCATCCTCACCGCCCTTATCGGCGGGCCGTTTTTCTGCTACATCTTTCGAAAACGCCGGATGGGGCTGTGATAACTATGACCTTCGCTTTCCACATTGACGGCATCGGCTTCGGCTACGCTGGAAACCTCCTCATCGAAAACCTATCGGCTTGTTTCAACCAGGGGAAATTCATTGCCATTGTCGGTCCCAATGGCTGCGGAAAAACGACTCTCGTCAATCTCCTGGCGGGAGCCCTTCGGCCCAAATGGGGTCGCATCTTTTTTAAAGGGAACCCTCTCGCCGATTACCGCAAAAGGACATTAGCCCGGGAAATAGCCCTGATGCCGCAGGATTTCAACGTCAACTTCCCCTTCAGCGTTCGGGAAGTGGTCATGATGGGGCGCTATCCGCACATACCAAGGTTTTCGCAACCTTCCTCCCTTGACCACGCGCGGGTGGATGATGCCCTGGCCGCAACCGACACCACAACTTTTGCCGACCGACTGGTAACCGAACTGAGCGGCGGCGAACGACAGCGGGTGGTGGCGGCCCGCGCCCTGGCCCAGGACACCCCTTATCTGATTCTCGATGAAGCAACCTCGAACCTCGATATCCGTCACGCCATCGCCCTGCTGGAGAAGATCCGGGAAGGGATCGAAAAGAAAGGAAGGACCGTGATCGCCGTGTTTCAGGATCTCAACCTGGCGGTCCGCTTCTGCGACGATCTGCTGATGATGAAAAACGGTCGCATCGAAGCCTTCGGCACCGCAGGCGAGGTCCTGACCCCGGAAAACCTGGAGCGGGTTTTCGATGTCGGAGCCAAGGTTCGCTTCGAACCCTTTGCCGGGGCCGGCCAGGTGACTTTCGCGGCAAAGGCTGAAGGCTGAAGGCTGAAGAAATAATTTCACATCCTTCAAAAATTTCGATAATTCATATGCCAATAAAACATACAAACTTTCTTTTGCTGGCGATTCTGATTTTCACTCTTGTCCCGCGGGCCTCAAATCCCGCAGGTTCCCCGTTTTCGATGCAGGGAAACCTCATCATCGACCAATCGGGCAGCGAAATCCAGGTCACCACGCCTTTCAAAAGAATCATCTCGCTTTACGGAGCCCACACCGAAAACCTCTTGGCCCTCGGCTGCGACAAGGAAATCATCGGCGTATCCCCAAAAACCGTGTTCCCTCCGGAAGCGCAGCACCGGCCAGCCTTTCACTACCGGGAAGACGCAGAAAAATTCCTCGCTGCCGGGCCCGACCTGGTCCTTATCCGGCCGATGATCGCCAGGGGCTATCCCCGGCTGGTGGAGCGGCTCCAGGCCAGCGGCATTACCGTGGTTTCCCTGCAGCCAGGCGATGTTACGGAAATGTTTCTCTACTGGCGGATTCTCGGTCTACTGACGGGGCGGAGGGAAAAAGCCGAGGCCATGGTGCGGGAATTCCAGGGAAAAGTCGCGGCGTTCAGGGCGTTGAGCGAAGGAATCGAACCGAAAAAACGGGTTTACTTCGAGTCCATTCACGCCAAGATGAAAACCTTTTCCGCCGACGCCATGGCGGTTTACGCCCTTGAATGCGCCGGAGGCATCAACCTGGCGGCGGATGCGCTTCCGGCCCTCGGCAGCAACATCGCCGACTTCGGAAAAGAAAGAATCCTAGCCCGGGGTGACAAAATCGATGTTTACCTGGCCCAAATCGGTCCCATGAACCGGCCGACCATCGAAACCATCCGCAACGAGCCGGGCTTCCAGGTTATCAGAGCGGTGCGGTCAGGAGACATTTACCTGATTGACGAGACCCTGGTGAGCCGCCCCACCCTGAGACTCCTGGAGGGGATCACCGCCATTGGCCGTATCCTCTACCCTGATCGGTTTGGCGACCCAGTGGACAGCCATCGGTCGCCGGAAAAGAACGCAACGGATGGCCCATAAGCAGAAAACATCGAGCCGCCGGACGATTTTCATTTCTCTGGCAGTGTCGGCCACCATTCTCGTCTGGGGGCTTGCGGTCGTAGAAAAGATGACTGTTCAGGCCCTCGCCGGCCAGCTTTTCTGGCCTTTAGCCCGCCTGCTGGCTGTTATCGCCCTCGGCCTGGTGGTCGGGGAGATTATCGAGACCTCGGGCTGGACCCGGCGACTCGGCGTTCTTTCGAGGCCGGCCTTTCGCTTCGCCAACCTGGGAGACCATTGCGGTGCCGCTTTCACAACCGCATTTTTTTCCGGAACGGCAGCCAACGCCATGCTTTCGGATTTTTATCGGGATGGAAAAATTTCCAAACAACAGCTTTTCCTTTCCAACCTGTTGAATCACTTTCCGGCCTATTTCCTCCACTTGCCGACCACCATATTTATCGTTATCCCCCTTACCGGCAAGGCCGGAGCGCTCTATTTCCTGCTGACCTTTTCTGCCCTGCTGCTGCGCTGCAGCGGTTTTCTTGTTTTCGGACATTTTTTCGCCCTCACTGACACCCCTCACCCCGTTCATCAGGCCGATACACCGTTAAGCCCGGCCGAGGAACAGACAAAAAGCTCACTCCTGAGCCGCATCCGGGAAAGACTCCCCAACCGCATCCTGGGCGTTGCCGCCTACGTAATCCCTATTTACATAGCCGTTTTTTTCCTCAATGCTCTGGGTCTCTTCACCTTTGCCAGGGACTGGCTGGCCACCTTTGTCACGGACACTTTCATCCCGATGGAATCGCTTTCGGTGGTGGTCATCAGTTTCGCCGCCGAATTCACATCCGGCTTTGCTGCGGCCGGTGCACTCCTGGACGCCGGCGTGCTGACCGTCAAACAGACGGCCCTGGCCCTTCTCATCGGCAATATCGTTGCCTTCCCCATGCGCGCCCTACGCCACCAGTTGCCCAGGTATATGGGAATTTTCTCTCCCCGGACAGGACTGGAGCTGCTGATATTGGGACAGGGCATCCGAATCCTGAGCCTGGCAGCAGTGGGCCTCGTCTTTTTCATGATTTGATTTTTCACGGACTCATGCACCCGTGTGCCACGGGGCTGGGGGATAGCTTCCAAGTACCTTTATTCTTTGCAATTTTCTTTTTTTTGATTAGTATTTTAATTAAGTCAAATTCCCAACTGTCGCCTGGGCGTAATTCCCATTTGATGGATGAGAGAGGTCTGGCGGACGGATTTTCTGACCATGCCATCGGCTAAACTCAGGGTTCTTTTTCGGAAAGCAATTCTATTTATGAAAAACCCACGGTTTTTTAAGCCCACAATCAGGGGACTAGCTCGGCTGGCTTTCGTTCCGGTGATGATCTGCCTTTTATCAGCTCCTTCTTGGGGTAAAACGGAACCGACCCTGAATCAAGGGAAGAAATGGCGCATCGGATACTATGAAGGGGGACCTTATTCCAACTATGCCCGGACCATGAAAACCCTGATAGAGGGCCTCATGAACCTCGGCTGGCTGGAGAAAAAATCGCTGCCGGAATTCGAAGGTGATACAGTCAAACCTTATTGGGACTGGCTGGTTGAAAATCCGGGCAAATTCCTCTCCTTTTATCCCCAGGACGCCTATTCTGCCGACTGGAACAAAACAAGAAGGAGGGAAGTCAGAACCGAGCTGTTGGAAAAATTAAAAAGCGGCAACCTTGACTTGATTATCGCCATGGGGACCTGGGCCGGGCAGGACCTGGCCAACAATCATCACAACATCCCAACCATCGTCCTTTCAACCTCCGATCCTGTCCGAGCCGGCATTGTCAAAAGCGCCGAAGATTCCGGCTTGGACCATGTCACAGCCCGGGTCGATCCCTGGCGATATTTAAGGCAATTGCGAATGTTTCACCGGATCGTCGGCTTTAAAAAGCTCGGCATCGCCTATGAGGACACACCGGCGGGACGGATATACTCGGCCCTGGACAAAGCCAGCCAAGTTGCGGTGGAAAGAGGATTCACCGTTGAAAAATGTGCCGTGAAAGAAACTGACGTGAGGACCAGTGTCGCCGACGACTCCTGCCGACGATGTTTTCAACACCTGAGCCAGCATACGGATGCTATCTATGTGACGGCTTTGAATTGTGTTGACCGAGGCCTGCAGGATTATGTCAAAATATTTAATTCCCATAAAACCCCAACATTTTCCATGGTCGGTTCACCCCTGGTCGAAAAAGGTTTGTTGCTCAGCATTTCGAGTAGTGCCGGCTTTAAAACCCAGGGGACATATAACGCCGGGAAAATAGCGGCTATACTTAACGGGGCCAAACCCAGGGCGTTGAGACAGACCCTGGAGGACCCTCTGGACATATCCATCAATATGAATACGGCAAGAACAATCGACTTTCCGGTTCCTGAAAGCCTTTTGCAGATTGCCCGGGAAGTCTATGGCCAATAAAAACGACATTCGTCCTCTCGGATATACCATCATCCTTCTTTTCTGCCTCTGCTATTGGGTCTTGGACAGCCTCTGGTCAAGATTCTCTTATGAGTCGAACCTGAAACATCTGATTTTCACGGAGCCCGCTTCCCTGCTTGACACCTTCCTGCTCCACGTTCCGCCCTACCAGATAGTTTCCCGCCTCGTCACCGTCGCCATGTTTTTGGTTTCCGGAACCATACTTCTGGAACTCCTTAGAAAAATGCAGGAAGCCCGGGACGAAAGCCAGGAAGCGCAACAGACCCTTCGAACTATCCTGGACAGTATCGACGTCAGCATCTATGTGGCAGACATGAAAAACCATGAAATTCTGTTCATGAACAAGCACATGAAAGATGTCCTGGGTGCGGATCTGACCGGACAGAGCTGCTACCTAGGGTTGCAAAACAGGGAGGTACCGTGCAGCAGCTGCACCAATGAAAAATTGGTCGATGAAGCGGGCCGTTTCAAAGGCCTGTACGTCTGGGAGGCAAGAAATCCCAAAACCGGACAATGTTTCATTAATCATGACCGGGCCATTCAGTGGATAGACGGGCGGCCTGTGCGCCTGCAGATATCGACGGACATTACTCAGATCAAATCCATGGAGGAAAATCTGCGCCAAGCCCAGAAAATGGAGGCGCTGGGCACCCTGGCCGGAGGTATCGCCCACGATTTCAACAATATTCTGACCTCGGTAGTGGGTTTTTCTCAGCTGGCCATGGCCGATGCCAAACCGGACTCCAAACAGTACGAACGACTCAAGGAAATTTTCCAGGCAGGAATCCGGGCCAGCGATCTGGTCCAGCAGATCCTGACCTTCGCACGCAAAACCGATATGGAACTAAAGCCTGTGCAAATCAGCCCGCTTCTAAAGGAAACCATCAAGTTCCTGCGGTCTACTCTCCCCGCTTCAATTGAAATTCATGAAAACATTGCCACCGAACAATGCGCCCTGGCAGATCCATCCCAGATTCATCAGGTCATTATAAATTTGGGCACCAATGCCGCCGATGCCATTCGTGAGACAGGAGGAAAAATCAGTTTCAGTCTTTCCGGAAAATTTTTGGACCAGGCCGAGGCCGCCTCGAAAAACATGTCTCCAGGAAGTTACCTGATGTTAACCGTAAAGGATTCGGGCCCCGGCATTCAGAAAGAAGTCCTGGATAAGATTTTCGACCCCTATTTTTCCACCAAGGGTACCGGAAAAGGGACCGGTCTGGGTCTTTCCGCAGTCCAGGGAATTGTCCAGGAATTGAAAGGCGCCATCCAGGTGGAAAGCAGACCTTCGGAAGGGACCAGGTTTGATGTCTACTTCCCCGTGGCTCCAAAGCAGAAAACCGGGGCACAAACGGACGCAATCAAAACCTTGACGGGCGAAGAACACATTCTTGTGGTTGACGACGAACCATCCATTCTTAAAATGGTTCACCAGATGCTTACCAGACTGGGCTATACCGTGACTACAGAAGATGACTCTGAGAAGGCTCTGGCAGTCTTCAAGGCCGCCCCGGAGAAGTTCGATCTGATTCTGACCGACATGTCAATGCCGGGCATGAATGGGGATAAACTCGCTCAAGAGATTTTAAAAATACAGCCCGATTCCAAAATAATTCTCTGTACCGGCTTCAGCGATCAGATCACCTCGGCCGGGAGCCGGGAAATCGGCATTCGTGCCATGGTAAAAAAACCCCTCATGAAAGAACCACTGGCGGAGCTCATTCGTATGACCCTTGACGCGGAAGGTTACTTCTAAACACTTGATCGGCTGCCGTCAACAGACGGCTAAAAACTCCCCGCCGGTAAATCCGAACGGGCCTTTGGATAATGCTTAAGCTCTGGTATTATATCTTTTGACACCCTGAGGATCAGGCACCTTCGGCACCGCTTCCCTGAATGGAGGGTTAGGAACCTCAGCCACCCTCGACAGTTTCTTCGACAGGATCGGCATATCATCCAAGATGATAATAAGTCCCCCAAAAACCGTCCTTATCGTTGAAAAAAACGCTGCTCTGGCCCGCCGTTTCCAAACCCCATTGGCCGCCCGGGGTTATGAAATCCGTGGCCCGGCAGAAACCCTGGAGAGTGCCCGCACAGAGGTAACAACCCAGCCTCCGGACGTAATCCTTTTCGACCTCGAATTGCCGGGAAGCGGAGACGGCCTGGCAGCCTCCCAGCACATCAGGGCGGGCAAAAATATCCCGGTTATTTTTCTCGCCGCCCCTCCTCTTGTGGTTTCCTGCGAAAACCGCGACACTGTCTGCCCCTCCGGAATTCTTACCAAGCCCGTTTTGGAGGAGGAACTCCTCCGCACCCTGGATTCGGTGCTCGGGAAACACCGGGCCGAGCGCGAACTCAAGGAAAAACAGGAAGCGCTCAAAGAGTCGGAAGAGGAATTCATGCTTCTGACCAACCTTCTGTCCCTACTGAATCAGCCCAGGGAAATGCGGGAAACTCTTCGCGAGATTGTCCTCTTGATCAAACAGCAGATGCGTCTGGATGCGGTGGGTATCCGACTCCGGGAAGGAAGAGATTTTCCCTTTTTTTATACCAGGGGCTTCAACGAGGAATTTGTCGAAGCCGAAAAATCTCTTTGCACTCTCGACTCCCGGGGACGACTACTGAAAGACGATTCGGACAATGTTTCCCTCGAATGCCTCTGTGGATGCGTTCTGCAAGGGAAAACCGATGCATCCTGGCCCTTTTTCACTCCGGCCGGAAGCTTTTGGAGCAGCGATACCGGAACCCTGGTTGCAGGTATTATCCCTGAAGCATTGATTCACTCTCTTAAATTTCGTGGAAAATGCCTGGAGGAAGGCTACCAATCACTGGCCCTTATTCCTTTGCGTTCGAGTGACGAAATTATCGGTCTTCTGCACCTGGCCGACCCGAGGAAAAACCTTTTCACCCCCAAAAAAATTCGTTTTTTCGAGATGATCGGCCAGACTATCGGCATCGCGTTGGCCCGTGAACAGGGCAAAAAGTCCCTGCAGGAAAACCGCTCCCGTCTGGAAATGACCTTGAAAGGGGTCCACGCTTTCATTTACGAGTTTCCCGCCAGGAACAAAAACCCGAAAATTTTTGGCGGATACAGAGAAATGCTCGGTTACGAGGCCGAGGATGCCATTCCCAGGTGGGAGAATTGGAGAAAGCAGATTCACCCGGAGGACCGGAAAAAAATCCGCAGCTATTTCCGAAGGGTCTCCGCCGGAAAGGATTTGGATGCCGGGTATGAATTGGAATACCGGCTCAAGGAAAAAAACAACCATTGGCTCTGGGTTCGGGACCAGGGGCAGATCCTGGCCTGGAGCAGGGAGGGCAAGCCCCTCTCCTCACGTGGGGTGGTCACCGATATCCAAAAAAGCAAAGACGCGGAAAAATTGCTGCAGGCTTCCGAAGCCACCTATCAGACTCTTTTCAATGCCATGTCCAGCGCTATCGCCCTTTACGATCTGGACAAATTTCATCTCATCGACGCCAACCGGGCATTTTTCGATCTTTTTGGCGGTTCTATTCGGGAAATAAAAAAAACTCCCAGAAAAAAAGCCTTTTCGGAAGAGGACTTCATCAGCGAGGAGGAATACCAGAAAATTCTCGGCCAGATCCTGGACGGGCAAAACGTCTGCCTGGAAACCAAGGATACCAGAAAAAACGGCGAGATTTTCTGGGCTGAAAAACACTTCAGCAAAGTCAACCTCAACGGCATTGATCGCCTCATGGTTGTAACCAGCAATATTACCGAGCTGAAAATGATGCGCGAAACCATGATCCGAACCGAAAAGATGATGTCTCTGGGCGGCCTGGCCGCAGGCATGGCCCACGAAATCAACAATCCGCTCAGCATCATAATGCAGGGAGCCCAGAATATTCTCCGCCGCATCGGTGAAAATCTCCCCGCCAACCTGAAGACCGCCGAAGAATGCCGTTTGCGTTTCGAAGGGCTGGCCGAATATTTTGAAAAGCGTAATATCTTCGGGTCGCTCGAAGCCATTCTCGAAGCTGCCGGCCGGGCGTCCAACATCGTCAGCAACATGCTCGATTTCAGTTGTCAGGAACTCCCGGAAATGGAAGAAAAGAATATCAACGTCATTCTCGACAGGGCCATAGCTTTGGCCCAAACCGACTACGACCTCAAAAAAAAGTTTGACTTCCGCTCCATCGAGATGCAGAAGGATTTCAGCGATTTGCCGCCGGTACCCTGTGTGGAGGCGGAGATTGAACAGGTCTTTCTAAACATGTTGAGGAATTCAGCACAAAGTTTACACCTGGCGGCACGCAAAAAACCGGTCATAAAAATTCGCACCAGGCCGGCTTTCGGCGGCGTAAGAATCGAAATCGAAGACAACGGCATGGGCATAACTCCCGGAATCTGCGAGCGGATATTCGAACCATTTTTCACAACCAGGGAAAGTGGCGTCGGAGCCGGTCTGGGCCTTTCCGTCTCCTATTACATTATTGTTCATCGTCACCAGGGGCGAATCCAGGTCAGCTCCGAAGCCGGCCAGTGGGCACGTTTTTCCATTGAAATCCCCAGACGCTCGGACGCAGCAGGCCGTGCTTTGAAAAATTCCTGAAGGGGCTGGATGAAAATTTTTTCAGGGTCAGAAGCGGCTTTGAGAAGGCTGCTGAATTTCCTTAATCATGACATCATGCACAGCCGCACAATACCCCTCCCTTCTCCCAGAAGACCCGAACTTTTTCACAACAGGGGCCGGAGTCGAGACCCCATCCCTTTCACAAAATCCGGGAGCGCTTAAAGATGCAGGAATATGGTATCGACGCCTCATTTCCGGTCTGTCCAAAAAACTTATGGAGCCTGATTCGTTTCTGAGACCCCAGGTTGAGTTATTCCACTTCCATGTCGCAAATTTTTTGTTACTCTATACCAAGGGGTTAATGGCAAAATCAGACCGTCACGAAAAAATTTCCAGCACCGGTTTTAGGCAAAAATCTTTCGAATGAACTTGTTCGGTTAATACATGCAATCCATGGGAAGGTGCGCAAACATGAAAAATGTATTCCCCTACGCTCCAGTAAAAACCGACTCCGCGGAAAGATACAAAATCCTGGTTATCGACGATGAAAGACACGCCCGCATGGTTCTGGAGGACTTTCTCGATGACGCAGGATTTGAGGTGTTAAAAGCCGAAAACGGCAAGGAAGGGCTCGAAATAATTCAAGCCGAGAATCCCGATGTGGTCCTGACGGATATTCGTATGCCGGTCATGGATGGCCTTGCCGTCGTCGAAGCCATGCAGGATGTCGCCCCTCTGACCCCTGTCATCATTATCTCCGGTGCCGGAGTCATGGACAATGTCATCAGCGCTCTGCGGCTGGGGGCCTGGGATTATATTCTGAAACCCATTCGGGACCTTGATGTCCTCAAACAGACCATTCAGAGGTCCCTGGAAAGATCATCCCAGCTGCGCTTTGAAAAAACCTACCAGGACCATCTTGAAGAGGAAGTCAGGGAGAAAACCGCCCGCCTGAAAGCTGAAGTTTTTGCCAAGGAGATCGCTCAGCGCCAGGTCGAACACGAGGCCTATCACGATTCCCTGACCCAGATGGGAAACCGGCTCCTATGCATGAAAGAGCTCGAAAAAATCCATCTGCAAAATCGCGATAACCACTATTCCGGGTTTCTCTACTTCGATGTCCGATCCCTGAAAAATATCAACGACGCTTACGGGTACTCTTTCGGGGATACGCTGCTTATTTATCTCGCCGACCGGCTTTACAGCTCGATCCCGGAGGATACGCGCATCTACAGGATGGGCGGCGACGAATTCTCGGTGTTCCTGGAGGGTGAACGGGAAGAGATCATCTGTCTCGCTAAAAATATCTGCGAATCGGTTAAAAAACCTTATCAGATCGGCAACGAAGCCATCAACGTCAACTTTGCCTTCGGTCTCACCATGAGCTCCAACCCGGCCATCGTTCCGGAAAGGCTGATCAACGAGGCAACCTTCGCTCATTTGCAGGCCAAAAGAAACCATACCACCGACATCGTTGTTTACGATGACTCCCTCCACAAAAAACATCTGCGGCGTCTGGCGCTGGAAAAGGATATGCCCATGGCTCTGGCGGAAGGCGAATTTACCATGGCTTTCCAGCCCATTTTCAACATCAAATCAAAGACTCTCTATGGCTTCGAAGGCCTGCTGCGCTGGAACAACGGTCGCGAGGGCCTTGTGAGCCCGGATGAATTCATCGTTATTTCAGAGGAAAACGGCTTCATTTCAGAACTCGGGGAATGGGCCCTCAGCCACGCCTGCCGTTTCTGGCAACAATCAGGGCTGGCTCAGAAGGGGCTTATGCTGTCTGTGAATATTTCCAGCAAACAGTTCCGTCACCAAGGACTGGTAAGCAGATTTCATAAGATCATCGAGGAAGCAGGTATCGCCTTCGATCAACTGTGCCTCGAAATCACGGAAAGCGTGTTGATGACAAATGCGACGGAAACTGCCAGAAAACTTGGGGACTTCCGAAAGCATAAAATCAAAATTGCGATTGACGATTTTGGGACGGGGTATTCCTCCCTCAAATATCTCAGTGAATTTCCAGTTGACTGCATAAAAATTGACATGAGTTACGTTCAAAAAATGGAAAGCAACCTGAAGATCTATGAGTTGATTAAAATTATGGCCAAAATCGCCGGAGTTTTTGGACTGGAACTGATCGGCGAGGGGGTTGAAACCAAGGTTCAAAGAGACCTTCTGAACCAGATAGGCTGTTATCTGCAACAGGGCTTCCTTTATTCGAAACCCGTTCCCGAAAAAGAGGTGGTGGATTTCTGCAAAGACCTGAAAAACCATCCTGTAATCATTTAAAAAATCATCCTGAGCCTTTTTCCCGCCCGCTTCGTCATGCTCGAACAGATGTTTTTTTCGGGCTTTTTGCCAATTATTAAAACGATCTTGAACCCATATTTTCCAGCTGCTGCGGAGGAACCGGGAGGCCGCGCCACAGCAGAAAATCTTTCAGACGGCCAAAGGAATCGCCCCCCCTACGGCGGTCTTCATAAAAGCCTTCCTTTCATGTTTCCCCGTCGATCCGGATTTTTCCTTTTCCTTTTTAAAATCAGGCTTGTTAAAGAACTTTTTTCCACAGACCCGGGGTTTTTGTTATAATTGTCGAGTTTTTCAAGCAAAATCAAGCCCTTTTGCCATTTCATAACTGAGGCATAGCATGAAATTATCGATCAAATGGGTTCTCATCGGCGGTTTTCTGGGACTCCTTCTACTCTCCATCAGCACCATTCTCGCCTCGTCGTATCTGACTTCGGAAAAAATCCTCCAGGGTCATGCCAAAGATATCATGGAAAATATCGCCACCCTGACCATCCAGGAGTCACAGAGCTACCTCAATCCGGCCCGCAGTGCGGTTCAGTTGACCCAGCGTCTGGCAAGAAGTGAGGTGATCAAAAGCGAGGACAAGAACCTGATGGAGCGCTATTTTTATGAACAGCTCTCCCTCTACCCGCAAATTTCCGGAATATACTTCGGCAATCCCGAAGGCGAATTTACCTTTGTCATGCGGAACGACACGAAATTCGAAGGGGGCTACCGAACCAAACTGATCACGGTCAACGAACAGGGCCGGACCGTCGAACTGATCTGGAAGGATGCCCGGCAGAAGGAATTTCTTCGGGAAATCGATAAGGAAGACCGCTACGATCCCCGGCAGAGACCCTGGTATATCGATGCCAGGGAAAACGGTAAACTGATCTGGACCCGTCCCTACATTTTTTACACCTCCCAGAAGCCGGGCCTGACAGCAGCCAGTCCGGTGTTGAAAAACGAGGGCAAGCTGCATGGCGTGGTCGGCGTCGATATCGAAATCGATGAAATTTCCATGTTTCTGTCCAAGCTCAAGGTCGGCAAAAACGGGCTCGCATTCATTCTCAGCCGTTATGGTGATGTCATTGCTTTCCCCGATATGGATAAGCTGCGGCAACCCATGGAAGAAGGGGGGACTTACCGCCTGACCAAAATCAACGAGCTGGATAGCATCCCCTGCCAAAAAGCCTTCGCTTCACTGGGGCGGCCGGTGGAAAATTTCGATCTGGTCAAGCCGGTTTTTACATCCTTCGTTCATGAAGGCCAGAATTATCATGCCATGTTTGCCCCTTTTGAGCACCGCCAGTGGCCCTGGGTCATCGGCATCTATCTGCCTGAAAACGATTATCTTGGCCCCATCAAGAAAAATCGCCTGTTCAATATTTATCTCGGCCTCGGCATAGCGGCCCTGGCCACCCTCATCGGACTGTTGATTGCCCGCAGTATCGCCAGGCCCATGAAAGCTTTGCAGGAAGAAGCCCAGGCCATTAAAAGTTTCAATCTGGGCTCACCTTTCGAGGGAAAAAGCTTCATCAAAGAAATTCAGAATACGACGGAATCCTTTTCCCAGATGAAAATCGGCCTGGAGGAGTCCAAAAAGAAAAACGACGAACTGACCCAAGGATTGGAAAAACAGGCTGAATTACTCCGGAAAAAAGAGCTGGAATTACGCGCCACCTTTACCAGCCTGCTCAATTTTTCCGATGCCCTGATCGTCCTTGACGAAAAGAGCAACGTCTGCTTCATCAACCCTGCCGCTGAAATTCTCCTGAAGATTAACCCGAGGAATATTTTAGGGAAAAAACCCCCTTTTGAAACCAGGGAAATCGGCAAAACAGAAATTGAAATACCGATCGGCGGAGAAAATCTCCTGATCGCGGAAATGTCGGTGGTTGATACCGAATGGGAAGGCCAGAAGGCCCAACTGATCTCATTGCGGGACATTTCGGAACGCAAATGGGCTGAAAAATCCCTCAACGAATCAAACCGTATTTTGAAAAAAACCGTTTTTGACCTGGCCCAGCGGGAAAAACAACTCAAATCCATCAGCAAAATGGCGGAATTTTTCCAGGTCTGTACCACTGAAGAAGAGGTAATGAAAATCATTTCTCAGAATATGGAGCTGCTCTTTCCCGTCGACGCCGGCTCGGTTTACCTCCTCGATAAAAATTCCCGAATGTACTCCCGCATCCATTCCTGGGGCCATCAAAATCTGTCCCAAAGCCATTTTTCACCGGACCAGTGCTGGGCGATAAAAAAGGACCAGCCGTATCTGGTCGTTGCGGAAAAAAGCAGGCTTCTTTGTGAGCACCTGAAAGATGATTTGTCCGCTCATGATTTCCTCTGCCTGCCCATTACCAGCCATCGGGGCCAACTTGGTCTGCTTCATCTTCAGATAAAAAACCCGGGTATCGAGAATTCTGCCGGGACATCGGCTCTATCCCCCAATTCGCTCAAGGAACTCGGGGTCGCCGCTGCCGAACACATTGCTCTGGCCCTGACCAACGTCCGGCTCCAGGAAGAGCTTCACGCCCTGGCTATTCAGGATCCCTTGACCGGGCTGTACAACCGCCGCTACATGCAGGAGTACCTGGAGCAGGAAATATCGAGGGCTACCAGAATTCAGGGGTGCATCGGCATTGTTCTTCTCGATATCGACCATTTCAAGGAACTCAACGACCAGTACGGCCATGATGCCGGCGACAAGGTTCTCGAAGGACTGGCTGTTGTCCTCCAGTCCCAGGTCCGCGAAGGCGACATCTGCTGCCGCTACGGAGGGGAAGAGTTTCTCCTGATCCTTCCCGGCAGCAGCTATCAGGCAACACTGGAACGGGCCGAAACGCTGCGCCGGGTGGTCAGTAAGACACCATTTTATGACGAGGGGACAAACCTTGGCCCGGTAACTGTTTCCCTGGGGGTCTCGGCATATCCGGAACATGGGAAAAATTCAGAGACCCTTATTCGAGCCGCCGACCAGTCCATGTACCAGGCCAAGGTAAAAGGGCGCAATCTCGTTCAGGGCCAGGAGGCCTGAAATAAGTTTCACAGGATATCCGGGCGCCCCGGGCGCTCGACTCCCGATACCCGACGCAAAACAACGCCGGAGAAATCAAATGATTCCTCCGGCGTTGTTATTTCGAACGGCTTCAATTGGTTGTTGAGGCGGGCAAGCCTCAAAAAACCCTAAACGCTCCTCGCCTGGTCGGCCTCAACGATAAAGATTGGGAAGATAACGGGGGGATTGAGCTCCTCGGCCCCCGGAAGTGTCGTCGGATTGAAAACGGGACTCATTGTAATGACGGAACCGCCCCGAATGGGAACTGTCGTAAGCCTGACGATAATATTGACTGTGCCGATAGTGGTTCCTGTAATGGGATTCCAAGCGCCGTTGCTGAGCCTGGGCCTGGGGAGTAGGCGCCTTTTCAAAACGCCCGTAACCGTATAACTGGTCGTTTTGCTGCCACAACTCTCTCGGTTGACGGTCCACGCGCTCCAAACCTTCATCCCGGCCATCATTACGGCCACGCTGACCCTCACGGTCATAGCGACCGTCAGGACGGTCATAACGGCCATCCTGCCCGTCATAACGCCCTCCTCTGCGGCCATAACGATTTTCAAGTTCATCTTCCGGACTGAGTCTACGGCCATAACGGTCCTGGAGGTCATCGTGGGGACCGCGCCGCGGAGGGGCCGGCTCATCTCCTCTGACACCCTGACTTTCCCCGCGCTCCTCAACAACCTCCTGACCGGGTTTTTCTTCTTCCAGGGGTTGAGGATCACCGGCCTTTCGGTATTTATCGTCCTGACCTTTCAAGGTCGGTTTGATTACGTCTCCGGCAAACACTTGAAAACCTGCCCCCGTGTTGCTCAAAAGCATTACCGAAACCGCTAACACTACTGTCCACAATGACTTCATAAGCCACCTCCATTTTTTCATTCTATATCCAGAAGATAGCCGATGCAAACTGTTTCTTGGGAGCGGCATTCAGGAAGAACCGTTATCAATAATCGGCATCTTTTTCGGGTCCGCAACAAATCTCAAAAGGCCCTCGCCTCCCTCCTTGCCGGCCAGCTTTTCCATGGGTTGGGAAAGCACCTCGGCCAGGCAGGTTTCCATCTGCTTTTTCAAACTCTCCAGATCGATACCTTGAGAAACCGGCAGGTAGGGGTCCAAAAGGACGGCGCCGGACTCAAAAAGACTGCGGGCTCCGCGCATATTTCCCCGGTCGAAATGGTAAAGGGCCAGAGACCATTGAATAAGCCCCTGCAGAAACTCCCGGGACGCGTCAAAGGTACACAGCCAGAGATCCTCCCATATCTCGTGAGCATCAAAAAATTTTTGCCTGTTGAAGTATCCGATGCCCTGGCAGAAACGTGGGTCCCGGATCTCATTTTTTGTCATGTTTCAAGCCTTCCGGTCAGCCGTTCATGTCATGGTTTTTCCCAAAAGTGTGGCGGGTTTTCCCGCAAGCGAATTTTTATTATAGCATTCATTGATTTTCATCGCCCTTATCCAGGGAAATGATCAGAATTTTTTTAAAAAAAGATGCCGCTTGACCTAAGTCAAGGTGGGCTTTTTTTTTTCGTTTATATTTCCTTAAAACAGCAAAAATTTACGGAATCAATTCCACACACCATAAGGAGGTCAGAAAATGTTCTGTTATCAATGCCAGGAAGCTTGTGACAACGTCGCCTGCACCGAGCGGGGAATGTGCGGGAAAGTTGAAGA
>ENA-OSEO01001618-OSEO01001618.1-sediment-metagenome-genome-assembly--contig:-NODE-1618-length-38969-cov-38.884064_pt1 | contig 38969 bp, 35 predicted proteins | sample MGYA00237883_ERZ534232 | MGnify/ENA metagenome assembly ERZ534232 | reverse complement strand
ATGGCGGTAGGTGAGTGCGGCGCATGGCAGGACAGGCAGTCCTGATAGGTCATCGCCTCGGTGTGCGGTGCGTGGCATTTCCCGCAGACGAGGTACGCCTTGTGCTGCTTGTGGCACAGGGTGCAGTCCGCCGCAGAGTGGGCGCTAGGCGCGCCGGCCATCTCCTTTTCCTGTTCCGCATGGCAGGAGACGCAGGCCGGTTTTGCCGAAGTGACCTCTGTCAATACAGATGCCGGTGCGTGGGGCGCATGACAGGATATGCAGTTCTTTTGCCGAAAATGCGCGTTCTCGGCCCCGTGACATTGAGAACATTGAGGGATGCCTGTTTTCCCGTGGTTTCTGTGGCAATCCACACAGCCGACTTCAGTCCCGTGTTTTCCCCCTTTTTGAGATACCAGAACCACAGCCTTCTCGTGGCAGTCGGCGCACACCGACGCATCGACTCCGTCCTCGAAACGGATGGCGGTGGGTGAGTGGGGACGATGGCAGGTCAGGCACTGGCTGTATTCCGTCATCTCCTTGGAATGGGGTTTGTGGCATTGAAGGCAGTCAAAGGATGCCTTGTGGGTGCGATGGCAGGCGGTGCAGCTGAGTTTTGAATGGCGGCTTGGGGCTTCCGCCATCTCTTCATCCACCGGCTCGTGGCAGGTCACGCAGGCGGGCTTGGCGAAGACATGGGTGTAACTGATTTTTAACGGAGCATGGGCCGGATGACAGGCCTGGCAGTTCCCTGTGGTGAAATGCCTGTGGGTTTCAGGCCGGTGGCACTCGGTACACGCCAGGGTGATGTGCTCCGTCGCCGGGGGGTGGCCGGGATGGCAGTCCGCGCAGCCCACAGCGGTCTTGTGCTTTCCTCCTTCCCTGTCTACAGCCTGCTGGGCCTCGGCATGACACCAGGCGCAGTCCTCCCCCCCGGCCGTCGCGGCTGGCGCCGCGTCGACCCGGTGGCCGCTCATACAGACGGCTGCTGTACAGAGAACAATTACGAGCCAGATCCCATCAACCCGGGGCCATTCCCTTCCGCCTCTCTCTTTGAAGTCCATGCTGCCTTCCCATTTTTCGGCCCACCTCTCATAATAGAGGCCACTATAGATTATTTTTCACCAGAATGGTACCTTTTCTGCCGCGCCATGTCCCGTCCGGTTCCCTGTCGTCCATCCGTTTCTGATCAGGACGGTTTTGGTTCAAAAAGTTTAATAAAAACAAAATGATATTGGAAGAACGTTTCTGGGCCGGGACCTGACGAGGGCGTTGCCTGTTTCCGCGGGAGAATTTCTCCGTCTGGGTCCCTTTTCCCTGACGGAGCTGTGAAAACCCCTTGGAACTTGATGCCGTGCAACTGTCTCAGATGCATGGCGCAGGATTTCCAGGGAATGAAGCGTACCTTGGTCGGCGTTGCCGTGACGAAGAAGTCGAAGCAACGCCGCACACGGGTATTTTCAGCGGCATCATTCCTTGCTTTCAGGGAACGGCCGGTTGACGAACCCAACCGCCCTGCCGGGCTGGGGCTCCAGCCTGGACGGAAGGAAGGCGGAAGGCCCTCCATGCCCCGCCTTGTGTGATCCCTCCCGGTATTGTAGTAATCGAGAGAGGCGCTCGGCCAGCGCCATTCCTTTTTTGCTGCGGTCCGTCTTCGTGGACGGCGAATGCCCTGCCCGGAGGTTTCGAAGATCTATGAATACGATCATGCACGTCATAGGTACAGGTGCACCCACAGCACTCCCACTCGCCCGCCGGCTCGGCGCCCTGGTTTCGATCCTGTGCCTGCTCTCCGCCCTCGTGGGCTGCGGCATCAACAACATTCCCACGTTTGACGAGGCCGTGAAGGCCGCCTGGAGCCAGGTGCTGAATCAGTACCAGCGCCGGGCGGACCTGGTGCCGAACCTCGTGAACACAGTGAAAGGGTTCGCCGCCCAGGAGAAGGAGGTTCTGACCCAGGTGGTGGAGGCCCGGTCCCGGGTAGCGCAGATGCAGCTCCCGCCGGACGTGCTCACCAATTCCACGGCATTCCGCGCGTTCCAGGAGAATCAGCAGGCTCTTTCTTCGGCCCTTGCCCGCCTGATGGTGGTGGTGGAGCGGTATCCGGACATCAAGTCCAGTCAGAATTTTTTGGCGCTTCAGTCTCAACTGGAGGGCACCGAGAACCGCATTGCGGTGGCGCGCCGCGATTACATCGAGGCCGTGAAAAATTACAATACCGAGCTTCGTACCGTACCCGGACGATGGTGGAGGGCCCTGCTCTACCCGGATGCCGAGATCAAGGAGACCTTCACCATCGCCGAGTCGGCCATGGGGGCACCGGAAGTCAGGTTCTGATGACTCTTTGTGCTCCCAGGCATGGCGCGCTGGCCCAGAGGCTCCCGCTTCCGGCGCTGCTTCTGTTTCTCGCGATCTCTCCAGCCGTGGTACCGCCTCCTGCCGCAGCGCCGGTTTTTCCTGCCCTGACAGGGCGGGTGGTCGATCAGGCCGGGCTTCTGAGTCCCGCTGCCGAGCAGGCCCTCAGTGCGGAGCTGGACCGGCACGAAATGTCGGGCGGAGAGCAGGTTGTCGTGGTCACCCTGGCCTCCTTGCAGGGATACACCATCGAGGACTACGGTTATCAACTGGGCCGCCACTGGGGAATCGGCCGGGAGGGCAGAAACAACGGCGCCCTGCTCATCGTCGCCCCGGCTGAGCGCAAGGTCCGAATCGAAGTCGGCTACGGCCTTGAGGGAACGCTGACTGACGCCCTGAGTCACGATATCATCCAGACGGTCATGCTTCCGCGATTCCGCCGGCAGGCCTTCGAGGCCGGGATCCAGGAAGGGGTTGCCGCCGTTCTCGATGTCCTGGGCGGGACCTATGAACCTCGGCCCGAGAGGATATCCTCACCGCCGCGGGGCGGCCACGGCGAGGTAATGATGACCCTCCTCTTCATGACCTTTGTCATCGGCGAGATCCTCGCACCCCTTTTCAAGAGGCGCGTTCTGTCAGGCTCAGTGCTGGGCCTGGGCGGAGGTGTCCTCGCCGGGCTGTGGGGAGGTATCGCGATGGGTACGGGCGCGGCTCTGGCGGTGTTCCTGGTTCACATGCTGCTCGGCGCCGCCAAAGGGAGGGGAGGGAGCCGCGTGGGCGGCTGGCCTGGCGGAGGTGTGGGGGGCCGCAGGGGGAATTTCGGCCGGGGCGGCTTTTCGGGCGGAGGCGGCTCTTTTGGTGGAGGGGGTGCTTCGGGGGGTTGGTAGGCATGGGGTTTCTCACCGCGTCCGACAAGCAGAGGATCGCCGAGGCCATCCGGGAAGTGGAGTCCGGGACCAGCGGCGAGCTTGTGACCGTCATCGCCGGGGCCAGCGACGACTATCCCTTCATCCCCACCCTGTGGGCAGGGATGTTGGCGCTGGCCGTTCCAGGATTTCTCACCCTTGCCCACATCTCGGTGCCGTTCCTCGGGGCTTACGGGGCCCAGATTGTCTGCTTCTTCGTCCTGGCCCTTTTATTCCGGATTCGCCCCATCAAGATGCGCCTGGTCCCGGGGGAGGTGAAACGTATGCGTGCGAGCCGCGTCGCCCGGGAGCAGTTCTTCCTCCAGAACCTGCATCACACCAGGGATCGCACCGGAGTTCTGCTCTTCGTCTCGGTGGCGGAACACTACGTGGAGATTATCGCCGACAAGGGCATCAACGACGTCGTGAAGTCGGATACCTGGGACCGGATCGTCGCCCGGTTCGTTGCCCAGGTGCAGGCGGGCCGCATCGCAGATGGTTTTCTCGATGCCGTCAGGGCGTGCGGTGAGCCCCTGGCGGCCCATTTCCCCGTCCGTCCCGGGGACAGGAACGAGCTCCCGAATCATCTGGTGGAGATCTGATGCCTGCGGCGTGTGATCCCGCCCGCCCCAGGTGCGTTCACCTTCCCTGTCAAGGTCGGCCCCGCACCCTTCTTACCGTGCCGTCCGAGAGCGGAAGGGACAGAGCCGGGCGCTTGGGGCTGCCTTCGTAGCCGCAGGAATGCCCTTTTGCTGCGAAAACGAAGGGAATCTGGCGGTGATCAGAAGCGGTACTGCCGGCGAAGGTCTTTTCGCCACTCCGCGCGCCGCCTGTCCGCACGGGGGCCGCGAGCCTGAACGATCGATTAACGGCCGGGGGAGATAGGGGCCGGAGAAAAGGGTGCATGCCGGCACGGTTGGCTCACCCTCCCGCTCCCCCGGGCCGCCGGCATCCCCACCCCTTCTCAGTGATGGCGACGCCGGAATGGCGATTCAGCCGCGGCCGTCACGCCCGGACGGTCCCGCTGGTCTTTCGTGCCTGCGGCATGGTGTTTCAAAGCGCCCGCATGAAGGCGACGAGATTCTTCTTCTCCACTTCCGTCAGTCCGAGCTGCTGTATCAGATTGAAAAATTCCACGGTGTCTTCCAGGGTGAGAAGGCGACCGTCATGGAGGTAGGGTGGCGAATCCTTGATCCCCCTGAGCGGGAAGGTCTTGATCGGCCCATCCGCCGAGGCCATGCGCCCGTTCACCATCTGTGGTTCGTAGAATCGTTCGGCCTTGAGGTTGTGCATGAGATTGTCGGTGTAGTAGGGGGCCGGATGACAGACACCGCACTTGGCCTTGCCGAAGAACAGGTTCTGGCCGTCGAGTTCGGTCTCCGTGGCCCTGGCCGGGTCGAGCATGCCGTAGATGTCCAGTTTGGGCGCCGGGGGGAAATCGAGGAGCGCCTGGAATTCGGCCATGAAATGCACCTGGCTGCCTCGCTCGAGGATGTTTATTCCCTTCTTCGTGGCGATGACCGGGTCTCCATCGAAGTAGGCCGCACGCTGTTCGAACTCGGTGAAGTCCTCCACGGATTTGAGGGCCCTCTGGGATCCGAACAGACGCTGTATGTTGACTCCGCGCAGCGGCGGAGTGTCGAGCCGATGCCGGAATTCCTGGGGCCGGATGTCACCGACCAGGTGAGTCGCCCCGTTGCTGTGGCCGTTGACGTGACAGTCGAAACATGTCACGCCGAGGCTCGGGTGCTCGGAGCGGCGGTCCTCGGTGGCGTTGAACTGCTGCTGGGGAAAAGGGGTCACGAGCAGCCGCAGTCCTTCAAGTTGCTTCGGATTGAGGATGCCGTTGAAAAGTCCATAATAGTTCTGCGTCGTGACGAGCTGTCCCTGCGACACGTCTCCGAGATCCGGCCGCGTGGTGAGGAAGATCGGCGGGGGAAACTCCGGGAGGAAATGGCTCGGAAGGTCGAAGTCGAGATCGAAGCGCGCCAGATCGCGCCCGGTCTGCTCCTTGACTGCATCTATATGGAACTGTGGGAATACCATTCCGCCTTCGGGATGGTTCGGATGGGGAAGCGGGAGGAGGCCCTGCGGAAACACCCCGGCCTCCCGCACTTCTTTCGGGCTCATCGACCCGAGCTTCTCCCAGCTCATTCCCTCGGGGAGGCGGACCCGCACCCCCTCCTGGACAGGTTTCCCTCGGGTCATGGACACTCCCGGGGCCGGAGAGTCGCGGAGATCGTAGCGCTCCCTGAGAAGGGCCATCTGCCGCTCCATCACCTCCTGTTTCTCCGCCGTCATCCTGGAAACGGTCTCGGCAATGGGCGCCGTCACCGCAACCGGCGCGTAGCTCGTTGCGCCCTTTCCGGCCGACTCCCCCGCAGGCGTGACGGTGAAGGATAAGGCAAGCGCTGCAGCAAGGAACAGCAGTGTTGTCTGAAGAATCCGTTTCATACCCCCTCCATTTTTGTCGATGCGATGTGTGGTCGATCAGCCTCGGACACCTTCAGCGAATCAATTTCAGGACGTCACCTCCTTTCCCGCAGGTTGCCTGGGGGATCCTGGGCAGGCTGGGGGACGGGCCGCGGCCCGCGCAGGGCAGCCTTCCGGCCGGCCTCGGATGAAAAGACGCCGACGCCCGCTCGTGGTCCCCCCCAACCTCCTGCCGGGACTCGGCGAGTCAGTAATGCCGCCGCTGGCCCTATCGCTGGACGGTTGGGACTGCCCGGGCCATCACGGCATTCGTGCGCGGAACGCTGCGGGCGATCTGCTTCTTCAGCGTTGAATCCTGAATTCAGGTTCGGCGTTTTTCTCCATGTGCGCGGCGGCAGCCATCCGACCACCGCGGTTTCCACACTTACCCGCCGGTCCGAGCTTTTCCATCCCCGGCAATGTTGGACAGGCCCCTTCCTCGTTGAAAATCGGCCGGTGCCCACCATACGACGACCTCTCAAACCTATAGCACAGCTCCAGGTTCCGGTAAAGGTCTGTGGTTTTGAATCGCCTTGGCCGCGGGTGCCCCCCCGGCTGCTCATGCCGGGCATGTCCATGTCAGTTTTCATGGCGCGCAGGGCTGTTTCATCCGAGGACGCGATTCTCGATCCGGCGTGGGGCCATCTCGCCGGGCGGTGACCCGTGGTCGTGTCCGGGATTCACTCCCGCGGCACTTTGTGGTAGAGGGAAGAGGGGGGGCGCCGGGCCGGCTGCCTTCCCTTTTCAAGCACAGGGCAGTGAGGCCGGCGGACGGGGGCAAGAAGAGCGAGATCGCGAAAGGGAGGGAATCTGACATGAAAAGGCTTGCATGGTTCTGGTGTATGGTGTTCCTGGGTTTCCAGGCGGGCAGTGGGGTGTGCTCTGCGTGCGGGAGCATAGACACGGGCCTGCGCATCACGCTTCCCTGCGTGGAGGTCGCCGGCCAGCGGTATACGGTGGTCCTGGATTCCTATTCGAATCCCCTGGACGCCGCCTGGTTCTACTGGCGATTCAGTTCCATTGCCGGTAACGCCGATCCCTGCCACTGCGCCACAGTCGGCCCCGGCCTTCAGATCGCAGGCGCCTGTGTGATGTTCGGGCAGAAACAGTACGCCCTGACCCTGGACTTCTACTCCAACCCCCAGGATCCCGGGGGGCTCTACTGGCGGCTCGGCTCGATCCAGGAGATGCCGGTCACCCTGGCGGGAGTGACGGGTCCTCTCTTTGAGTGCTATGACCTCGACATATACACGACCATGGCCCAGTGCATCATGAATTGCGGCATGGATCCGCAATGTATCGCCGGTTGTGGCGGCGGGGCCTTCACCCTGGCCCTGCAGGTGAACAATCCCACTGGAAGTCCTGTAGTGTACGCCCTCCCCTCCGGCCTGATGTTCAATCCTGCCGAGGGCGGTGTCCAGCCCATGATGCTTTTGGGCGTCTGCCTCACCGTCCCGCCGGGCCTCTCCACCCAGTGCGTCCCCGCCTACTGCCTCGATGTGAGTCTGGCGGCCCCGTCCTTGGAAGATTCCTTCACCACCGCCGGTCAGGTGACCCAACCGTGCCTTCTGGAGATCGTCGCACTCACCCAGGGGAAGGATCTCGATGCGCAGGACCGCTGGAGAATTCAGGATATTGTCTGGGAGTGTACCGAGAACGGAACTATTTCAGCCGAGGATCGGGCCTTTCTTGAGAATCTGTGAGCCATGCAGCGTGAGGGGGCCTGCCGGGGGGAGGAATCGAGGGCGTTCAAGGTCCTCTGAAGCCCTTCTCCCGGCCTTGAATTGAGCAGTGTGAGTTCTTTTTCCGTCGAGGGGAAAGCGGCATAAGGCATCCCCGCGATCCGGAGAAACACTTTTTGTGCCCTTCTGCCGAGGGAAATTCGTTTCCCTTGCTGCGGAAAGAGATTTCTCAATCCGTGAGGATCGGGCAGCAGGCGGACGCAGGCGGGGGCTCTTGACCCGAGCCGGCGGTTTTTTCAAGGCACAATCCCTGCTTTATTAACCATGTTTTTGTGATCCGGTCTCTGGAGGGGGTTTCTCGGCACATGCGACAATGGCGTCAAGGCGTTGCGGGAGAGATGCACATGTGCGGGTTGCCCTGTCCGCACCGCGTGCGGCGCGATTTGTGGTAATTTAATAAAATGAGTACCCTTCGGGGTGCGAGAAGAAAAAGGAGGAGTACAGGATGAAGAAGATGAGGATCTTTTGTGCGGTCGTTTTTGTTTTCATGGCAACCGGTCTGGCCTACGGGCATTCGGAGTGGGGGAAATATAAGAACAACCCCGTACCCGACGATGTCAACGTACCGAAATCCGCCATCAATGAGGATGGGACACTGAATTGCTGCTTCTGCCATGGGGCCCACCCCGGCATCCCCGAGGGCCCCGGAGGATGCAAGAATCAGTAAGAGAAGAGGCGCTCTTTCTTCTCACCACGACGGGACGCCTCGGCCAACCCGGTTGATCGGGTTGGCCGAGGCGTCCCTTTTTGCTTTCGGATGTTCCGTCACCCTCCGAATCGTCGGTCTGTACACCGCCCTCAAGTCGGGGCGTCTTGATCTGTCTGGCGTGGTATTTTTTCTTTGCCCGGCGGTCCGGATGAAACTCAGAGCCGCGTTGATGCGTCGTAACTGATCACAGGGTTCGGCACAGCACAAATGCCGGAACTCCCCGAACTGAAAGCCTTCACAAGGCGCTGCAGATGCGAGGCGGCGGGCAGGCAGACGTACTCCCTGTACTTCAAGTGCGCGCCAACAAAGCAGATGCGGTACCCTGTGAAGGCTTACGATGCGTCCGGGCCGTCGAGGACCTCTCTCACCGTGTTGAGAAGGTCGGTGAACCTGTAGGGTTTCTGGACAAAGGCCGCAGCCCCGGCCTGGAGGATTTCATCCACCCCCGCCTGCTCGCCGTAGCCGCTGGCAACGATGACCTTCACGGCCGGATCGTTCCTGAGGAGTTCCTCGATGCATCTCCGGCCTCCCATCCCGGGCATTCCGAGGTCGAGGATCACCAGGGAAACGCGGTCCTTCTCTCTCCTGTAGATCTCTACGGCCTTCTCCCCGCTGTCGGCGACGATGCACGTGTATCCATGCCCTTCAAGCATGCTGCGCCCCACGTCCAGCAGGGACTTTTCGTCGTCCACCAAGAGGACCGTCTCGGTTCCCTTCGGGGGTCTTCTCTCTGTTTTCGGCGCAGCCGGGTCAAGACCATCGCCCCCTTCAAGTACGGGGAAATAGATCTTGAAGGTGGTGCCTCGTCCCGGTGCGCTCTGGAGGTGGATGTATCCGCCGTGGCTTTTCACGATGGAATACACGATGGCGAGACCCAGACCTGTCCCCTTTCCGGTCTCCTTGGTGGTGAAAAAGGGTTCGAAAATGCGTTTCCTGTTCGTCTCCGTCATCCCGAGACCTGTGTCCGTCACAGTGAGCACGGTATATTCGCCCGTGGCGACCCCAGGGAGAAGCGTGCCCAGTGCCCCGTCTACGAAGACATTCTCAGTCCTGAAGGTGAGCCGGCCCCCTTCGGGCATGGCGTCCCTGGCGTTGACCGCAAGGTTCATCATGATCTGTTCCACTTTCACCGGGTCGGCGTTGACTGGCTTGAGGTCCCCGGCGAGATCCAGTTGAATGGTGATCATCTTCGGGATGGTCCTTTCAAGGAGTTTGTGGACCTGCATGACCTCGGCGTTCAGGTTCAGGGGGCGCATTTCGTTTTCCACCCTGCGGCCGAAGAGGAGGAGGCGCTGGACGAGATCCCTGGCCCGTTCCACGGCATCGGCCATGGGGGCCAGGTATCGGCGGTCCGGGGCGTCGGTCTCTTTTTTTGCCAGGAGAAGCTCCACGTATCCCGACAACGCCTGGAGGATGTTGTTGAAGTCGTGGGCGATCCCCCCGGCCAGGGTGCCGATGGCCTCCATCTTCTGCACCTCTTGGAGCTGGGCCTCCAGCCGCCTGAATTCTGTGACGTCCTTGAGGGTGTGGGTGTAGCCGGTCAGGGCGCCGTCCTGGTTCAGGATGGGAGACGTGGAGCAGATGAAGGTCTTGCCCTGGAGGGCCTCCGAGGTGATTTCCTTGGTCTGGGGTTTCAGTGTCCTCGAGGTGAGGGCCAGGGGACAGGCCTGAATGGGGTGGCCTTTTCCGTGCATCACTTCGACGCACATCCTCCCTGCGAGGCCCGCCTTGGCGGTCCCGAATGCGTCTGCCGCGGCCCTGTTGACCCGGACGATCCGGCGTTCGCTGTCCAGGATCATCACCATGTCGGTGATGGCGTCGAAGGTGTTCTCCCAATCCTCCTTCGCCCTGCGGAGGGCTTCCTCCGCCTTGAACCTTTCGGTGACGTCCCTCGCGATCTCGATGAGGCCCACGATCTGGTCGTGCTCGTCCCTGACCGGGATGCCGTAATCCTCCCAGTAGGACTCTCCCACGACATCCATGGCGGGCTGGTGCATGATGCCGTGCTCGATCTTTCCCGTCTCCAACGCCCTGGCGCACGGACACCCGGCGCAGGGTTCGTCGGAATTCTGGAAGAACTTGTGGCAGGTGTGGCCGACGAGCTGCTCCGGAGATTTGTTCACAATCCCCGCCGCCTTACGGTTCGCCCAGACGATCTGCATGTGCGTATCCACGTGCATGATCATGTCCACCGAGGCGTCGAGAATGGTGCGTATCTGTGCTTCGCTCCGCCTCAGCGCCTCTTCCACCCGTTTCCGTTCGGCGATCTCCTTGTCCCGGGCCACCAGTGCGGTCTGGAGGTTGTCGATCATGGTGTCGAAGGCCCGGGCCATAATGCCGAATTCATCTCTGGAGGTGAGCTCGGTCCGTTCGGACAGGTGCCCGTTGGATATTTGGCGTGCCGTCCTTGCGAGCCGCAAAACAGGGGTGGTGATGGCGGACGCCATGGCCAGGGAGACCAGCAGGCCGAAACCCAGGACAATCAGGGAGACCACCACGAACATGTTTTTCATGGTTTTCGCGCCGGCCAGGAACTCCCGGTCGGGCAGGCAGGCAAAGACGACGCAGTGGAGTTCCTGCATGGGCGCGTATGCCACGTGCATCTGCACGCCCTCCACGGCGGCCCGGCCGAAGCCCGATTCGAACGCGCCGGCACGAGACCGGATGTCTTCGCTCAGGTCGCCGCTGATTCGCATGTCCGTCAGGATTTTTCCCGTCTGCGGATGCAGGAGATATTGCCCGTCCGCATCGGTGAGGGCGAGGAAGCCGGTCTCCCCGAGCCGGTACTCCAGGAAGCGCCCGGCCAGGCGGGCGAGCGGGACTCGCCCCACCAGCACGCCTTCGAACTCCCCGAAATTTTCGCGGCAGTAAGCAAACTCCACCCCGGGAGGGGAGCCGGTTTCCTGTTTCCAGGAAACATCGACGAAGACCCTGTTGGGGGTCCAGATAGCCTCCTCGAACAGTTCACTGCGGGAAATATCACGGGTTTCGCCGGACTTTTCACCTTCGATCAACTTGAGTTCTTCCATCCCGTCCATGTTGACGTAGCTGAGGACGGGGAATCCGCCCATGAAGCCGTTCAGGTAGTCGCTCAGCATTCCTTCGTTGAGGGTGTGTCTGTAGACCTCCAGGGCCTCGCCCCTGGCGATCTGTTCGAGCATCGCCTTTTGGTTATCGAGTTCCATCCGGATGTGCTGGACCCAGTCTTCGGCCACGTAAAGGAGGTGTTCACGCTGGATCCTCTCCAGGCTGTCTACCATGAGAACATAGGCCGACGTCCCCAGAAGCAGAGAAACCAGGAGGAGAAGCCCTATCTGGGGCAGGAGGATCTTTGTCCTGACGTTCCACATGGCCGGCGGTCAGTCTGCAGCGAGGACATCGCCCGTCGAATCCGGGGCCCGCATCTCACGGAAAGGAACGACTCCGTGCTCCATGAGGATCTTCATCCCTTCTTCTTCGAAAAGGAAATCCACGAATCTTTTCCGCAGGCCCGTCAGTTCGCCCTGAAATACAATTCCATAGGGCAGGGCGAAGGGGTACGCGCCGTTCAGGACATTCTCGGGCGAGGGAGAGACGCCGTCGATTTTGAGGATCCGCAGTTCCGTACCGCTGAAGGCGGAAAGCGCCGCAAATCCGATGGTTTTTCTGTGCCTTGCCAGGGCCTCCACCATCTTGGGGGTGGTGTATATGATCTTCGCCGCCGTGTTCATGCCGGACCCAAAGCCGGGGAGGCGGTTCTTGAGCGCCGTCAGGCACGCCTCGCCCGGCTCTCTGGTGATGGGATAGATCTTTCCCGACCTTCCGCCGACTTCGTCCCAGTCCGTGATCTCTCCGGCGTAAATCTTGAGGATCTGTTGCGAGGTGAGGTTATCCACACCGGTGACGCTCGGGTGTACCGCGAATACCACTGGGCACTTGGCGAAGATGCGCTGGGTGAGGCCGAGTTTCTTCTCGTTTTCCGCCAGCGGGCGGGCTGTCCTTGCAAGGTCGGCCTTGCCGGCGGCCAGGGCTTTGATACCACCGCCGGAACCGATGCTGTCCGGGATTCTGATCTTGCCGCCTTTGAGTTTTTCTTCCAGAGCTCCTGCTACGATCCGCATGATATTCTGGGACTCTCCCGTTCCGGGCACCACGATCTCCTGTCCTGCGAAGCCGCGGAGAACTTTGTCCGCAGTGGCCAGAAAAAGAGGGGGGATCCGGTATTCCAACACGTCGGCGGCATTGGCGTTGATGATGACCTCGTGATGCGAAGGCCTGGCGATGGGGATTTCCGCCGGATCTTTCTCCTTGGTCAGGATCTCGTACACGGCGGGGAAGGCGAGCCTCCCAAGTATTTCATAATTCGCCTGGACGGCGATGATGACCGTTTCCCTGCCGTCCCTGAGCCCCTGAAAGGTGCTGGAGACCACCGGCAGCCTCCTGGGGATGGTCATCTTCGCCACATCGCCCATGTGCTCGTAGATCAGGCTGTCCCTTGGGACCCACAGGGCGTCGATCCCCTTCTCATCGGACAGCGAGGCGATGGCGGACTCCATTTCATCCAGTGCCACGATGGTCCGTTCCGCCAGAGCGATATCCAAGGCGCCGTGGGCCTTTCTGGCCTCCACCACCTCGGCAGTGGCGACGGGATTGGCCGGGTTGTACACGACCCCGAGGGTCTTCAGGTGCGGGAGCGCCCTCTTGAATACGCTGAGCTTCTGTTCGGCGTCGATCCAGTTGCTGCTGCCTGTGGCGTTACGGCCTGGACGCCCCCAATCCTCTGCGATCCCGCAGGAGACGGGATTGGTGACCGCCGTGAAGACAATGGGGATATTCTGGACCTCTTCCAGGGCCCAGAGCGTTGGTTTTGTGCCGATGGTGCAGATGAGATCTATCCTTTCCGATTTCCACCGGCGCAAGGCGTCCCTGCTCTCGGCCTCCGAACCATGGGTGGACTTGATATCGAACCGGTGGGGGAGTTTGCTGAGTTCGATGCCGTCGATGAGGCCGGAAAGCGCCTCCTGGTTATGCTGGAATCCGTCGACGATCAAGATTCCGATGCGGAAGTCCTTGCCTTGACCGGATCCGGAAAGGCAGGAGAGCAGGATCAGGAGAAGCGGGAAGATGTATCTGATTTTCATGATCAGTGCCCCTCGGGGAAAGAAGGAAACGGATCGGGAGCGGGGGCGGCGCCGAGACCGCATTGTCATTCGGCACCCGCCTTTCTCCGGTCGATGCAGGTGTCTCGCGGCTCCCGCGATTCTTATCGGTTCTCTTGGCCGGATTCAACACCCGTTTACCCGCGCCCATGGGTGCAGACCGCCCGTGTCGGGAGCGGTCCCTGCGCCTTTCACGGGCCCTGAGCGCCGCACGGTTTCCTGGACGAGGATCCGCCGGCGTCCTGTGCGGCGGTTTCCGGTCTTGGATAGCGCGAAGATCCCGAGTTTTTTCCAATGTACAGAAGGCAGGGGCCGTTCGCCAGTCCTTTGTCCCGTCGTCACCGCTGGGCTGTGGGCCCGCTGCCTCCGTCTGGTCAGCGCTCGGGGACATTGGGACCGGGGGGCAGTGGGACCTGCTGTATCCCGTTGACACTGCGATTGGTTGTTTGTTAATTTCGCGTCATGCTCAACAGGGTGGTGGCCCGTTTTCGCGATGGACGCGTTCTGAAGGGGACGACGGCGAACTTTTTCCCCGCGAAGGATACGTTCCATGTCAGGACCCAGGACGGGGATCTGGTGGAGATCCGCCTGGAAGATCTCAAAGCGGTGTTTTTCGTAAAGGATCTGGCGGGGGATCCCGGCTACGACGAGAAAAGACGCTTCGACCTGGCTCGGGTTTACGGCCAGAAGATCTCCTGCGAATTCCAGGACGGCGAGTGCCTTCTTGGCTACACCCAGGGCTACAATCCCGGCCGAAAGGGATTCTTCCTGATTCCGGCGGATCCGAAGAGCAACAACGAGCGGGTCTTTGTCGTTCAGAGCTTTACCCGCCGCGTGAGTGTGGTGAAGGGATAAGGGTCCTGAAACGGTTACCCGGGGGCGGCGGCATGGAAATCATCGATGCCGGGTATCGAGCCGGGGCGGACGGCCCGCTCCCTTTTCCCGCCGAGACCTGAACGCTGCGTCCAGTTGTCCGGATCCGACGTCCGTGGGGCCGGGATGATACCTGCTGGCTCATGGAAAGGGGGGAGGGGGCAAGGGGAGCGGCGTCTCCGGGACTTGAGGCCGCCGGCCCCGAGGGGTTGCGGGCCGCGAGGACGACGGGCCGGCGTTCATCCCGAGGACGTCAGATTTTTTTCCTCTTCCTCAACTTCCTTGAGTTTCTTCTTGTAGTATTTGAGACACCGGCGGATGAACTGTTTTCGTCCCCGCTCCTTGCTGAGGTCTTCTCTCCCCGTCGGCGCGTCCCAGCATGCCAGCAAGATCAAGCGGGGAGGAAGGTTCATGTTGAGCAGGCACTGGATCTTGCTTTCGTAATAGTCCTTGAGGGTCTGGCACCGCAACTTCTTGCTCTTGGTAACATGGATCAGCGGCAGCTTGTTGGAGGTCTCAGACTCTTCTCTCTTCATCTGTTTTCAGCGGTGAAGCCGGTGGCATTCACTCTTCTTATCGGTATTGCGCTTCGTGTCGTCATATCTCCGGAGCCTCGGGCCGTCCAGGGCCTCACTGCCGGGAAGGGGCCGTGAAGACCGGGTCCGTCCGTTTTCAAAATCGAAGCGCCGGGAGCCTTCCGGCCGCCCCGACGGGTTTCAGATCGGGCCCGAAACTCATGGCGCGATGTTCTGCCAGTGGTAGGCCTGCACTACACCTTTTATCCGGGTCTTGTCTTCCTGGCTGACCTGGACGAACTGCACGCCGATTCTGTGCCGCAAGCCGTCCCGCCGTGTCCAGCGCACGATGCCCTTGATTTTGAGGGGCGGGCTTGACGAAACCGCAAGCGTCAGCTTGGTTCCAGGATCGAGAGAGCGCGGCGTCTCGATCTGGAGTCCGCCTTCGCTGATGTCGCACAGCCGTCCGGTGAGAAACCTCTGGCCGTCGGAGCAGTCGACCTCCCACGCAATCGGCGCCCGGATATGCCTCCTGAGATTTTTGCCCGCAGGGTTTTCCATGGGGTCAACGCGCCTTCGGGCGCCCGGCTGAACGGGTGTTTTCGCAGCCCCGATTTCAGATGTCTCATCCTCTCTTTGTATCGGCGCAGCCCGCGGCGGCCATGAAGGCGGGGTAAAGGGGCAGGATGGGGCGCTTTTCCTATCGAGCGTCCCTGCCGCCGCTGTCATGTCCGGACTGCAAGGCAAAGCCCGTCATGCTCCGGGGAGTGGAGGGGCAGCAGGGCAAAGAGATGCACAGCCCGCAGGCCGGATCCGTGCCGCACCGCCCGGTTGAAGCCGTCTGCGCCGCTGAAGCCCACGTTGTCCGCCACCAGCATGCCCCCGGGGCGAAGAAGCCGCCGGCAATGATCCAGCGCCCCGAGGTACCCGTCTTTGTCGATGTCCATGAAAATGAAATCGTACGGGCCGGTGAGCCCTTCCAGGGTCTCCACGGCGTCTCCCACCCTCACCTCGACCATATGTTGGAGTCCGGCCCGTGCCAGGTTCGCAAGGGCCCGTGATGCCATGCCCGGATCCCTTTCCAGGGTGAGAACCCTGCCGCCCATGGGTTTACAGGCCCTGGCCAGATGGACGGCGGAGTATCCGTTGGCGGCCCCGAGTTCCAGAATCCGCCCGGCCCCGGTGGCCCGGGCCAGTATGTGGAGCAGTTCCCCAACCACCGGTCCCACGATGGGGATCCCGAGGGTCTCGGCCTCCTGCTCGATCTCTCGCAAGAGCTCGTCCCGGGCCGGAATGAACTGCCTGAAATAGCTTTCGGGATCAGGGATCATCTTCGACATGGTCTCCTCCGTGCCTGGGCCTGTGTCTCCCGGCATGGCCCTCTGTGCGGCCGTCTTGGTGGATTTCCCCGAAGGTGGGGTATCCTCCGGATCGCGCCGGCGCCGGCCCTGAAGCCTCCGGGGCCGTGTTCTTCAGGGGCTGCGCGAGTGGGCCGATTCGCAGGACGCGGCGGCCGATCGATGTTTCAGGAAACGGTGCCCCGGCCGCAGAAATCCGCAGCTGCTCGCAGGGGGCGGAAAAGACCCGTGCTGGTCCGGAGGCCGGCCCTGCGATGCGGTCTGGTCATCATGCCCTGGAGCAGGAAACCTGGCCCGCCTCCGCATGGACCGGAGTGTCTTGAACGAGCCGGAGATCTTTTGACCGGGCGCTGATTTCCCCCTTGAGCGAGGCGCCCGCCTCCACGGAAAGTTCGGCGGCCTCCACGTTGCCGTTTATCACAGCGGTTTTTGTGACGGAAATCCTGTCCGATGCCACGTTTCCGTCCACGCTGCCGTGGCAGAGGAAACACACGGTCTCGATGTCTCCGGTGACGTGCCCCGATTCACTCAGGATAAAGTATTCACCCTTGACGTTTCCGCGGACGTTCCCGTCGATCCGGACCTTGCCCTTGAACGCAATATCTCCGGAGATGGTCATTTCAGCGCCGATGACGCTGTTGATCGCGTCTTTTTCCGTGGGGACCGGAAATCCCCGCCCCTGGTCCCCGCGTTCCTTGAAAAATTTCATGCGCATCACCTTCCCGTGGAGGCCGATTCCTCCTGCAGGGCCTTCGGTTGAATGGAGATATGCCTGGCAATGTTCATGAATTTCATGGGATTGACGTGCCTGTTGTCGTAGCGGATTTCATAGTGTAGGTGCGGGCCGGTACTGCGCCCGGTGTTGCCCAGCAAACCGACGACCTGGCCGCGATCCACGTGCTGCCCGGCCTTGACGAGGATCTTTTTCATGTGGGCGTACAGTGTTTTGAACCCGTTGCCGTGGTCGATGATCACGTACAATCCGTAGTTCCTGTCCCGCCCCCGTGTGCAGACCACCCCTTCCGCCGTGGTACGGATTTTCGTTCCTGTGCTGTTTTTGAGATCCACCCCTTCATGAAACGCCAGTTTCCCGTTGATGGGATCCGTTCGCTTGCCGTATTTCGATGTGATGATGCCGGAGACAGGGAAGCCCAGGGGGACAGGTTTGATACGGTCCAGACACCGGTCGGCCCGGAATATGACATCGCCGAAGGATTGCGGCGCAGGCCTGGTGAATGGGCCGCCGCTTCCTCCTCCCTGTTCCTTTGTCTCTGCCTCGGCCTCAATGCCGAGTCCCACCGCCGAGAGGATGGATTCCATGAGATCGCTTCGTACCCTGAGTTCGTCCAGGGCGTTTTCCACCAGGGTCCTGTTCTCCTGATCGAGGGTGTTCACGCTGGCACGGAGACCGCTGTTGCGAAGCTTGGCATTGTGCAGGTCTCGTTGGAGGTCGCTCAGACGAAATCTGAGGTCCATGTTTTCCAGGGAAAAGCTGATCGCCACCAGACTCATGATAAAGAGCATCATCACGAAGGCGCAGGCCACCCCCAGCCACATCTTTATCTTGAATGTCGAAAACGCGAGGGCCTTCACCTGGCCCTCTTCCCCCGTGACTATGATATGGATCTTGTCCTTCATGTCCCTTCCACACGCGGCTGTTGAAATTTGACCCCGGGAGAAGGAGAGGGCGATCCAGCGGAGCAATTCGGAGAACCGAGAAGCGCAGTGGAAAAATCCGCCCGGGGTTTCAGTCCCTCGGCTATCATCGGGAGCCCATCTTTGTCAAGCACAAAATGTCCGCCGCCGTGCAGGGACACGCCCACCCCGATCAATATCCGATGGCAATGGTGTGCCCCCGTGGGCCATGCTTCGCCTTTCGATGGTCTCAGCACGGTCTTTTCTCAGCCTCGGCGCGGAGGCCCCGTTTCTTGAATGCGGCAGAGAGGGAAACCGGTCAGGTGCGTGATCCGTCCTTTGGCGGCGGGGTAACTGATCACGGGGTTCGGCACAGCCCCAGTGCTGCTTGAAGAGGCAGAGGGACCTCCGGGCGGTTTTTCCCCGGGGTCCCTATCTGGAAGGTGGATGCAGAGCCGCGCGAGGATACCCCCTCAGCGTCCGGCCGTGGGCGGGCGGTGCCTGACAAGCCGGGAGGACGCTGCGAAACCTGTGTATCAGTAATCCTTGTGCTCTATGCGGATCACGGTACCCCTGGGCGGAATCATCGGAATCCGGACGTTGAAGCCGGACTGGTAAAGGCCGGTCCTTCGAGTCCTGTCTGTGATCTGTGGGGTGTAATCGGCGATTATCTCCCGGAGGATTTTTCCGTCCGGGCCTATGAGAGTGATGTCGACGTAGCCGGGGGTGACGGCCGCCGTGGTGTAACTCCGGCGTATTTTCCCGGAGACGATCATGTCCTCCCCGTCCTGGACGGCGTCGATGTGCACGGCGCAGATGCTTTTGCAGGCGGCGAGTTCGATTGTCACGTCGCCGCTCTCAAGAAGATTCACGCGGTGGGTGGCACAACCGACGATGAGAAGCGAGCAGGCCAAGAGGGTGGAACCGATGAGGGCCACAGTTTGCCGTGGGTGTTTCATGCCATTTGCCTCCCATTTTTGAATGATGTTTGCCGCCGGCCGGAGCGTGCCGGTCCATCTGCGGTCAGTCCGCCCGCACTGAACGGACTGTATGTCTTTTTATAAATGGGGGACGCCGTGGTTGCAAGCAGTTCCGAGTTTGATCCGGGTGAAGAGGTCCGTGCTCGGGGTCGTGCGTACGGCCGGGATCGCGGGCATGAGGAGGCGGAAGTCAGGGGGTCCCGGGATTGCGGTTGGCTGCCGGTGCCGGGTCCGAGAGGGCCCCGTGCCCGCCGTATCGAGATTCATTGAAACTAAAATAGTAAATAAATTAATAATTATTAAGGTCTTTTTTTGGGGTGAATTTCAGGCTCCTGATCATATAACCGATAACCCCTTTTAAGGAGCTCCGGAAATAGGGTGAATGTTTCACCGCACACAATTTTCGGAAAACGTACCATATCCGGACGAGACAAAGCCGCCGTCCATCGTCCATGCTGTCTTGCAGCAACGATTGTCGGGCTACCGGGTGGATTTCATGCGAGGGGTTGATTCCATGTCAGCAGACAAGCTTGTGGAAGAAATAGCGTCCCTGGTCCTGATGGCCGACGTTTCGGACAGGTCCTCTCTGGAACGGCTGGCAGCCGGGTTCGAGCGACTCGAAGGCGTTCTGTCCTCAGGAGACGAACACCATGTCCTGCCGCCGGTTCAGGAGATACTTTCCCGGCTGCGCGGCCTCCTGGGCGGTGAGTCGGAAGATCGGAACATGGATCTGGAGTGGATCGTCTCTTCGGTCACGGCGATCCAACAGGCCCTCCGGCGCACATCGGCCTCCGGTTTCATCGGAGGACGGACATCTTCCGCCGAACCCTCGAGTGACAGGTTTGTGCTGCCGGAGCTGGTGGAGCCGTCGACGTTCCAGGAGTTTCTTTCCGCCCAGGCCGCCACGCTTGACGAGATCGAGGAGGACATCCTTGCCTTTGAGAAGGGCCGTCCCGATTCTCTCGCCGCCCTGCGCCGCCGGATCCACACCATGAAGGGAGAGGCGGGGGTACTCGGGCTTGACGATCTTATGGAGGTCTGTCACGCCCTGGAGGACTTTCTGGACCTGCCCCTGCCGGCCGCCGAGCGTGTGGATCGCCTGCTCGAGGCCAGGGACTGGATCGGCCGGGCGATGGATGCGTATGGGCGCAACAGGCTGCCCGAGCCCAGGGCCGCACGGGTCATTCTGCGTCTCCGGTCAGGGGCCGCCGGTGGGACGGGCGGGTCTGCAGACGGATCGCCCGTACTCGATCTGGAAAACAGGCCGGCTGTGTCCGATGGCGATGAATCCGAAAGGGTTCTCCGGACCGGCGATACCCCCGCCCTGACGGGAAAGGTCGTCCAGGAAGCCGCCGGTGAGGCGGCGCGGGCCGCGGAGATATTGCAGGAGGCGAAACAGCGGGGCGCAGACCCCGAGATGGTGAAGGATTTGCTCGGCGCTTTGGCTGCCCTCAGGGAAGGTGTCGAGGTTTTCCCCGATTTCCTGGAAATGGCGGATATGGCCCGCACCGCCGAGACTTTGCTCTCCTGTGCCCACGATGGCGGCCTTGGCCTCGATGATACGGTTCTCGGCCCGCTTTTGGATGCGGTCGAGCAGGTACAGGATGCACTGGCCCGGATATTTATCGCCGTCGAGGAGGGCGAACCGTTTCCGCCTGTTCAAGGACTCGCCGTCCTGCGGGACAGGATGCAGGATGCCATGAAAAATCGGCCTGTCCTCCCAGCCGGCCCGGCGGGGAGTCTCTCAGGAGATGGAGGGCGCGCCTGTGTCGAGGACGTGGATATCCCCCGGCATGTGGAGAGGGAGCCGGAGACCGTCTCTCTTGTGAGTGAGTTTGTCCAGGAGAGCGGCGATGCGCTGGAGCGGGCCGACGAGATCCTTCTGGAAGCGGAACGGCGGCCTGCAGACCCCGAGATGGTAAACGGGCTCTTCAGGGTCTTTCATACCATCAAGGGAGTGGCGGGTTTTCTCGATTTGCGCGAAGTTGCGGATTTGGCCCACACGACGGAGACCTTGTTGAACCGTGTTCGGGAAGGTGGGTTGCAGCTCGCCGGCCCGGTGCTGAACCTCGTCTTCGATGCGACCGAGATGATGCGGGGGATGATCGCGGGCATCCGGCGCGCATTGGAACAGGGCACGGTTTTCCCGTCAGTTCCTGGCCTGCAGGCCCTGCTGGAGACGATAAAGTCGGCCATTGCCGGGAATCTGCCTCTGGAACCGGACCCTCCGAGATTCCCCCCTGATGCCCGGCTTGGCGAGGTCATCCGGGAGATCGCCTCGGTGCCGCCCGAGAAGATAGAGCGAGCGCTGCGTACCCAGAAAAAGACAGGCCAGCGCCTTGGGGAGGTGTTGATCGCCGAGGGACTTGTGCGTCCCAAGGATGTGGGCAAGGCCCTCCGGGCCCAGTCTCAGGCACGGGACGCGGTCACCGGCCCTGCGAAGATCAAGGAGACCGTGAAGGTGGATCTCGACCGGGTGGACAACCTGGTGGCCATGATCGGCGAGTTGGTGATCGTCGAGTCCATGGTGGTGCACGCGCCGGAGATTTCAGCACTGTCCTCCACGAGGGTGCGCAAGTCGCTGGCCCAGTTGGCTAACATCACGCGAGAGCTCCAGGACATCGGGATGCGCATGCGCATGGTGCCCGTCCGGAGCGTCTTTCAGAAAATGGCCCGGATGGTTCGGGATCTCTCGAGGAAAAGCGGCAAACAGGTGGAACTGGAGGTCTCAGGTGAGGGCACCGAGATGGACCGGAGCATGGTGGAACAGATCAACGATCCCCTTGTTCACATGATCAGAAACGCCGTGGACCACGGGATCGAATCTCCGGAGGAACGGCGGAAATCGGGCAAGCCGCCGAAGGGTTCCGTCCGGCTTTCGGCCTATCACGAGGGGGGCGGCATCGTCATCGAAATCAAGGATGACGGCCGGGGCCTGGATAGAGAGGCCATTTTGAAGAAAGCGCAGGAAAAGGGACTTGCCGGCGAGCGGGACAATCTGAGCGAACGGGAGATCTACAATCTGATCTTCGCACCGGGTTTCTCCACGGCCAAGGAGGTGACCGAGGTGTCAGGCCGTGGTGTGGGAATGGATGTCGTCAGGCGCAACATCGAGAAGATGCGGGGCCGCGTCCAGATCTCCTCAACGCCTGGCAAGGGGAGCAGCTTCAAGATGGTCCTGCCGCTGACGCTTGCGATAATCGACGGGATGCTCGTGGCCTGCGGAGAGGACCGTTATCTGATACCCACACTCTCGATCGTCGAATCAGTGCAGCCCAAGGCGGACATGCTCCTCTCCGTGGCGGACAGACGGGAATTGATCAACATCCGCGGCGAGGTCATGCCGCTCCTGCGGCTGAACCGCCTGTTGCAGATCCGAACTGCGAAGGCCGACCCCACGCAAGGACTGGCCGTAGTCATCGAGAGCGGCGGCAGGAAGGTGGCGCTGCTTGTGGACGAGGTCATCACCCAACAGCAGGTGGTGATCAAGAATTTCGAATCGAAGGCCATTGATATCAGGGTGTTCTCCGGGGCGGCTATTCTCTCCGACGGCACGGTGGGCCTGATTCTGAATCCGGACGAGATCGCCGATCTCCTGGATGCGGGATCCGCCCGGGTCCACGAGACCGGCGGAGGACCTCCCGGCGGGGCCATCACGACAACGACCGGCGCGCCATACACACCAATGAATCAGGAGGTACGCATATGACCACACTCGTTGAAGCGGTTCGCGAGGCCGATCTGGCCGCCCCGGAGCCCGGGGTCATTCATCAGCTGGCCGGCAAATACATGACCTTCAGGCTGGCAGAAGAGGAGTACGGCCTGGAGATCTTGAAGGTCCGTGAGATCATCGGTCTGATGGAGATCACGAGAGTCCCCCGGGCCAGGGAATTCGTCAGGGGGGTGATCAATCTTCGCGGGAAGGTGATCCCCGTTGTGGATCTCAGGTTGAAGTTCGGGATGGCTAGGACCGAGAGCACCGAACAGACAGTGATCATCGTGGTGCAGTACGCGAACCAGGGCCAGGATTTCACCATGGGCATCCTTGTGGATGAGGTGCTGGAGGTACTGAACATCGAGGCCGAGCGGATCGCGCCTCCGCCCAATTTTGGAGCTGGGGCTGTGGACGCCGATTTCATTTTGGGGCTCGGCAAGACGGACAAACGGGTGATCTTTTTGCTGGACATCGGCAAGGTGCTCAGTTTTCAGGAGACTCTCGATATGAGTCGCACCGCCGACGCCTGAGGACTGGTCGCCCGGATGCGGCGAGAACGCGAAACACGATCCGAGAGGACTACACGGAAAGGCATGAAGGAGCGAGAACAATGAAAGACACCGAATCGAAGAAGAGGACAGGCGGATTTGATCCACAGCTGCTGGCGGCGCTGCCGGTCCCGGCATTTGCCGTGGACGACAAGGCGAGGGTGGTTTTTTGGGGTTCGCCCATGGAGGAGCTCACGGGCCTCCAGGCAGCGGACATGGTGGGGAAAATGGCATGGACGGGGTTTTTCGAGAAGAAGGCCAAGACTCCGCTGGAGGCGGCCCTTCGTTACGAGGAAGAGGAGGTCGAGGACGACTTCGTCGTAACAAATCGCCGGACCAAGGAAGAATTGAAGGTGCGATTCGTGGCCACGCCGGTGATGAACGGCCAGGAGGGGCCCATCGGGGCCATCGCCACGCTGCTCGCCGCAAACGGTCACGACGAGGAGGCCGGCCGGCAGGCCATCCGGAATCTCAATGTGCTTCCCACCCCCATCATGCAGATCGACCGGGAGTACAACGTGACGTTCATGAACCCGACGGGTGCGCAGGTGGTGGGGCTGACGCCCGAGACGGTGAAAGGCAGGAAGTGTTACGAGCTGTTCAAGACGCCGCACTGCCGGACCCCCGAGTGCCGCTGCGCGCAGGCGATGCAGCAGGACGGGGTGTTCACCGGCGAGACGGTGGCGGACCCCAAGGGTTTGAACATGCCCATTCAGTACACAGGGGCGCCGGTGAAGGACGCGGACGGCAAGATCGTGGGCGCCCTCGAGTACGTGGTGGACATCAGCCAGACCAAGCGGGCCATGGACGACGCCCAGTTGAAGGTCGATTATCTGAACGCCGTCCCGACGCCGGTGATGGTGATCGACAAGGATTACAATGTGACGTTCATGAACCCGACCGGTGCGACGCTGGTCGGGTTGACGCCCGAGACGGTGAAAGGCAGGAAGTGTTACGAGCTGTTCAAGACGCCGCACTGCCGGACCCCCGAGTGCCGCTGCGCGCAGGCGATGCAGCAGGACGGGGTGTTCACCGGCGAGACGGTGGCGGACCCCAAGGGTTTGAACATGCCCATTCAGTACACAGGGGCGCCGGTGAAGGACGCGGACGGCAAGATCGTGGGTGCCCTCGAGTACGTGGTGGACATCACTCAGACCAAGCGGGCCATGGACGATGCCCAGCAGAAGGTAGAATATCTGAACAACATTCCGACGCCGGTGATGGTGATCGACAAGGACTACAACGTTGTGTTCATGAACCCGGCCGGGGCCGAGGTCGTGAGGATGACGTCCGAGACGGTGAAGGGCAAGAAGTGTTACGAGCTGTTCAAGACGCCGCACTGCCGGACCCAGGAATGCCGGGTGAACCAGGCCATGCAGCAGGACAATGTCTTTACCGCCGAGACCGTGGCGGATCCCAAGGGGCTCAATATGCCCATCGAGTACACCGGCGCCCCGATAAAGAATGCCAAGGGCGAAATCATCGGTGGTATCGAGTATGTGATGGATATCTCCGAGCGGAAAAAGGTCCTGCGCGACATTGTCGGCGTCGCCGAGGCCATGGCCAACGCGGATTTGACAGCCAAGGCCGAGGGCGATTACCAGGGAGATTTCCTCCAGATCTCCACAAACCTGAACCGCGGCATCAAGGCGCAGCATGACGCCATGGTGAACGTGGCGGAAGCGGTGGATCAACTGAGCGCCGCCGGAGAGCAGATTGCGGCGAGCAGCCAGTCCGTGGCCCAAGGGGCCTCCGAACAGGCGAGTTCCCTGGAGGAGACATCCAGCAGCCTTGAAGAAATGTCGGGGATGATCAAGCAGAACGCCGACAACACTCAGCAGGCGAAGTCCCTCGGGCTCGCCGCCAGAGGCGCGGCCGACAAGGGCACGGATGCCATGACCAAGATGATCGAGGCCATGCATGAGATTCGAAAGGCATCTGAGGGTACTGCTGAGATTATAAAGGATATCAATGAAATAGCCTTTCAAACCAATCTGCTGGCCCTCAATGCCGCGGTGGAGGCCGCCCGGGCGGGTGACGCAGGGCGGGGTTTCGCCGTGGTGGCTGAGGAGGTGCGCAATCTCGCCCAGCGTTCGAAGGAGGCGGCAGGGAAGACCGAGGCCCTCATCAAGGAGTCCGTCAATCTGGCCCAGGGGGGTGAGAAGATCTGCGGACAGGTCAACGAAAATCTCGGTGAGATCGTCCAGGCTATAGGACAGGTAACTGATATCATTGGTGAGATCGCTGCAGCGAGTGAGGAGCAGGCCCGCGGGATCGATCAGATAAATAAGGCGGTGGCCCAGATGGACCAGGTGACCCAGCAGTCGGCGGCCAACGCCGAGGAGTCTTCCAGCGCGGCCGAAGAGCTTTCCAGCCAGGCTCAGGAGCTTGCGGCCATGGTGAGCCGCTTCCGGCTGCAAAGGACGGAATCGAGACCCGCCGGGTCAGGGGCCGCGGCCCGGAGCCCGTCTGCGACGCGCTCGAAAGCGGCTCAGCCGAAGAAGGCCTCGGAGAAGCAGGGGGTGAAGGTGAAACCGGAGCACCTCATTCCCATGGAAGACGATCCGGATTTCGCGAATTTCTAGGCGCGGAAATCGAGCAGCGGCCGGGGGCATTCGCACCGGAGCGTCACCGGCCGCCTGCAATCGGTTTTCGAACACCATGGAACCCCGTCTTTTCGAAAAATTCACGCGTGTGGCCTACGAGCACGCGGGCATCAAGCTGAACTCGGGAAAGGAGGCGCTTGTGGCCGCACGGGTGGCCAGGCGCCAGCGGGCCCTGGGGTTCAAAACCGTCCGGGAGTACGTGCGTTTTCTCGAAAGAGATGCATCGGGAGAGGAATTGGTGCACTTTCTGGATTCCATATCCACGAACTTCACCAGTTTTTTCCGGGAGCCCGATCACTTCGAGCTCCTGTCCCGCGCAGTAAAACAGTGGGTAGGGGCCGGGCAGAAACATTTTCGATTCTGGTCCGCCGCAGCCTCAAGCGGCGAGGAGCCTTACTCCATGGCCATCACCATCGCCGAGGCTCTGGGTGTTCAGGATGCCGATTTCTTGATTCTGGCCACGGACATCTCGACCCGGGTGTTGTCGAAGGCATGCGAAGGCGTCTATGAGGAGGAAAAGCTGGCTTCACTTTCCACGGCCCAGCGCGCCAGGCATTTCATGCGGGATGACGGGGGCCGCAAGACCGGAAAGGGGTATCGGGTGCGGCCGGAGATCAAGGGGAAGATTGTGTTCAAGAGATTGAATCTGGCAAAGCCGCCGTTCCCCATGACCGGACCCCTGGACATGGTGTTCTGCCGGAATGTGATGATTTACTTCGATGCGGCGGTCCGCGAGGGACTCATAAAGGAAATTGAGAGGCTCCTGAAACCCGATGGGTTTCTGGTGATCGGCCACTCCGAGACGCTGGCCGGCATTGGAACCGGCCTCCGGGTGATCAGGCCTTCCGTGTACCAGAAGGGGGCCGGCGTATGAACCGGCCGAGATCGATGTGAAAGATGACGGTTCCCGTGAACAGAGAAGGCCTTTCCATGGCGGCTGCCCGGACTGTTGTGGTCGATATCGCAGACATCAAGGTGAGCGAAGACCCCGAAGTGCAGATCATCACCTATGCACTCGGCTCGTGCATCGCGGTGATCGTGTACGATCCAACGCGGCGCGTGGGGGGGATGATCCATTTCATGCTCCCCCACTCCAAGGTGTCACCCGACAAGGCACGGCAGAAGCCGGCCATGTTTGCGGACCTGGGCGTTCCCATGCTCTTTCAGGATATGTACGCCCGCGGATGCCAAAAGAAAGACCTGGTCGTCAAGGTCGCGGGCGGCGCCGCGCTGTACGATGACAAGGGCACTTTTGACATCGGCAAGCGCAACTATACCATCATGCGTAAGATGTTCTGGAAGAACAATGTCATCATCACCGCCGAGGATGTCGGGGGCAAAAAATCCCGCACGGTCCGATTGTTTGTGGGGACCGGACGCGTGACCGTCCGGGGAAACGGAGAGGAGGCGGACCTGTGATACCCGCCGATTCCATCCTAGCCCGTGTGCAGAGCCTCCCCACCCTCCCGTCGGCGGTGGCGCGCCTCGCCGCCCTGGTCCGGGATGAGCGGTCGGATGCCTTCGACATGGAAGATGCCATCAGGCCGGACCCGGCCCTCACGGCCAACATGCTCCGCATCGCGAATTCAGCCAGGTTCGGTTGCAGCAGGGAGGTGCGTTCGATACGCCAGGCCGTGACCCTGATGGGGACGAAACAGTTGTTCGAGGCAGCGGCGACCGCCGGGTTCCTGCGGATCATCCCAGAGACCCTGCCGGGCTACGGGATGGAGGCTGAGACCTTCTGGCTGCACTGCGTCGCCGTGGCTGTGCTGGCCGAACACCTCGCCTTGGAGCTTGCACTCGATGCCCCGGACCTCACCTTCACGGCCGGTCTCCTGCACGACATCGGCAAGCTCGTGATCGGGTCGTTCATCGCGGAGGACGCCCCCGCCTTGGCCCTGCGCATGCAGAATGGTATGAGCTTTGTTGCGGCGGAGCGCGACGTGCTGGGTACGGATCACGCCGAGGTGGGCGCTCAGGTGGCCGGGGCCTGGAATCTCCCCCCTGCGATAGGGTGCGCCGCGAAGTGGCATCACTCACCGGGCCTGGCATCCAAGGGAACCTGCGAGGTGATGGTGGATCTCGTTCACGCGGCGGACGCCCTTGGGAGTTCGCTCGGTTACGGAAACGATTTCGGCGGGCTTGCCCGCAGGGTAGAGCCGGGGGTCGTCGACCGCCTGGGGATCACGCCGCAGCGGCTGGAGCGTGTCGCCTCCGGGACCTTCGATCATATCCAGAACCTGGCCGGTGTTTTTTTGCAAGCGCGGGGAAAGTGTCATGAGCTACAATATTCTGATCGTTGACGATTCGGTCATCGTGAGGTCCATGGTCAAGAAATCCCTGAACATGTCCGGTGTCGATGTCGGGGAGATCCAGGAGGCGGCCGACGGCGCAGAGGCCCTTCGGATACTTTCGGACAGTTGGATCGACATCGTATTCACCGATCTCCATATGCCCGGGATGAACGGCCTGGAGCTGGTGGAGAGGATGGTCCGGGACGATCTCCTGGGGCGGATCCCGGTGGTGATCGTCTCCTCGGATCACAGTCGGACCCGAATCGAAGACCTCAAGAGGCGGGGGATCCGGGCCTACATCAAGAAGCCTTTCAGGCCGGAGTGTTTCCGCGATGTCGTGGCGGATGTGCTCGGCTCCGGAGGAGATACCCATGCCGACTGAGTCCCGGTGCGAGACCCTTTTCGCTGTGGCGGCCAGGGTTCTTGAGGAGGCTGCCTTTGTGCTCGTCGAGCCCATCGAAGAAGTCCCGGGATGGGAAGACGAGCTGGTCGAGGTGGAGCTGAGGTTCTCCGGGGCGGGCCAAGGTTGGTTGCTGATGGCGACTTCCACGAGATTCGCGGACCGCCTGGCGGCTGAACTGTTGGGTCTGGAGCCCGAGGACGACGCCAATTGGGACGGACGGGGCTCTGACGCCCTGCGAGAGATCCTGAACATGATCGTGGGGCCTCTGATGGCGGTCTGGTTCGGCGAAAGCGCGGTCTGTGAGATCGGGATTCCGGAGGCGAGGATCGTACCCAAGGCCCTTCACCTCGAAAAGGGCCGCGGCGCCACGTGCGGCATGGCGGTCATGGCCGAGGACGGCGAACCAATCGCTGTGGCGGCGTTTGTTGAGGAGGGATGTAACCCGTGACGCGGGTGCTGATCGTGGACGATTCGGCGGTGGTGCGGCAGATCTTCCGGCAGGAGCTCTCCAAAGACCCGGACATCGAGGTGGTGGGGACCGCCCCGGATCCCTATGTCGCCCGGGACAAGATCCTGAAGCTCAATCCCGACGTGGTGAGCCTCGATATAGAAATGCCAAGAATGGACGGCCTGACGTTTCTGCGCAAGCTCATGCGCCACCACCCGCTTCCCGTAGTGATCGTCTCTTCGCTTACCGTCAAGGGCGGGGAACTCGCCCTGGAGGCTGTCGCGGCGGGAGCGGTCGATGTGATGTGCAAACCCGGAGCGGCGTACACGGTGGGCGATATGAGCCGTGAGCTCGCGGAAAAGCTGAAGATGGCCGCCCGGGTGGACGTGAAGGGAAAGGGCCTGCCGGGACGGAGTACCCGGTGCGCCGGTTCCCTTCCGGCTCTTGCCCGGACGACCAACAAGGTGCTCGCGATCGGAGCGTCCACCGGGGGGACCGTGGCCCTGGAAGCCATCCTCACCGTCATGCCTCCGAATCTGCCGGGAACGGTCGTCACCCAGCACATGCCCGAGGTCTTCACCCGGGCGTTCGCCCAGCGCCTCAACGGACTTTCGGATCTGGATGTGAAGGAGGCCCAGGACGGAGATTCCGTGGTCCCCGGAGTGGTCCTCGTGGCGCCTGGCAACATGCACATGCTTTTGCGGCGATCGGGGGCCCGTTACTATGTTCAAGTCAAGTCGGGGCCTCTCGTCAACCAGCACCGGCCTTCGGTGGATGTCATGTTCCGCTCCGTGGCCCAGGTTGCGGGCTCGAATGCACTGGGGGTCATCCTGACCGGCATGGGGGGGGACGGCGCTCGGGGGCTCCTGGAGATGCGGGAAGCAGGGGCGGCCACACTGGCCCAGGACGAGGCGAGCTGCGTGGTTTTCGGTATGCCCAAAGTAGCCATCGACCTGGGGGCTGTGGACCATGTGGTGGGCATCGAGAACATCCCAGGCAAGATCCTGCAACTCTTGAACGGGCGGCCGGGCGTGGACACGGAATCTCCCCGGGCTCCGGGGAAAGGATGCTGATGGAGCGTAAGCCTTCACAGGGTAACGCATCTGCTGTGTTGGCGGGTACTTGAGTACAAGGAGTACGTTTGCGTGCCCGCCGCCTTCCATCTGCAGCACCCTGTGAAGGCTTGCAGTCCTGGGGATTTGCAGTATCAGTGCTGTGCCGAACCCTGTGATCAGTTACGACGGAGGGAGATGATGCTGGATGTCACCTTTGCATGCGAGATGTGCGGCGAATGTTGCAAGTTCGAGATCCCCTTGACCCTCCTTGACCTGCACCGGATGGCAAAGCATCTGGGCGTGGACGAGAAGACGGCCTTTGAAGAGTATATCCAGGAAACGGCGTCTCCCCGGTCTTCCCTCTTCATGATTCGTAAAAAACACGACAGCACCTGTATTTTTCTCACAAGTGAAAAGAAATGCGGGATTCACGACGCCCGTCCAAGGGCCTGCGGATTGTATTACTGCAACAAGGGCCGCTCCGTTCCGTCGCTGCCATGGACATCGTTCTGTACCAGCCAAGCATCGAGGCTTACGTTGTGGGAGCACTCGGTTTCGGCCGCCGTGACCAGGGCGTACATCAGGAGAAACGGGGTGGTGTGGAATGAAATCGAGTACCTGCGGGCGATCCTGAGCATCAAGGAGAATACCGTCGTTGACGGGGACAGGAAGATCAAGCTTTCGAGAGGCGGTGACGGGGCGCCTTTGGTGATGATCTACGACTGTTCGACCTGCGAATCACGGGGCGGCTGTGCAAAGGAAACGCCTGTGACGATTGACGATGTAAGACGCATCGCGTCGTTTTTGGGCATCAGTCCGAGGAGTTTTTTCGAACGGATGGTCTCCCCGCAGCCCAGCGAAGTTACAGGCGGTCTCCAGCTCATACGGAACGGGCACTGCGTCTTCTACAGTGAGGAGAACCAGTGTTCGGTGAGAGAGGTGCAGCCCATGCACTGCCGATTTGTTCCCTGCCCCAGGAGGACTGAAAGTCAGGGCCTGGTCGGATGCTTCTACCTCGGCTCCGGCACCATGGAGGAACAATTCCGCCATCAGGTGGGTCTCGGCATGACCCGAGAATACGTTGCTCAAAACGGGACCCGCTACGATTCATTCGCCTTTGAACGGCTCACGGAGGAGGTAGACCGCATCGTCTCCGACGTGGCCGAATTCAGGCGTTTCGCACGGGATGTCGCCCCGTACAGATACGTCGATGACACCTTGTTTCTCTCCGCCTCTCCCGCGGGGGTGTCGGGTTTAACGCTTGGGGAAAGTTCTCGAACCGGGGTTTGTGCCTGAAACACGCCGCCGGATCCCGTTTTTGAGGGTGTCCGCCGGAACGGAGAAGTCAGGCGGCTGGCGGCGGGCTTTTGGGGTGTGGGCGTCCATCAGGGTAGTGCGATGGCCGCCTGAGGCAGCCGTCCCAGGTTCCCGCCCAGAGCGGCTTGATGGTGCCCCATTGGCCCGAGGCCATATCCTGCAAAGTGATGAGAGACGCCTTCAAGAAGAGATATGCCCAGACGGCCCGAGGGAATACACCGTGAGGGTGGGTCATGTGGAACCGCGCCCTGCCCCACGAGAGTGCATACCGGCTGGCGGGTTTGTCCTTGCGGGCGGTCTGAGATACCTTGTGCCACATCGTTGCGGCGGGCACGCACCAGATGCCGAAGCCGCCCTCTCGTGCACGCCGGCAGAGGTCGGCGTCCTCGAAATACATGAAATAGCTGGTGTCGAAAAGGCCTACCTCCTTGAACAGGGTACTTCGGACCAGGACGCCGCATGCCGTCACGTAATCCACCGCAAAGGGTTTCCCCCCTGCCTGCCGCAGTGCGCGCCGGCCGAGTTTCAGCGGTACGGGAAGCCAGCGGCATTCCCTGTCGCCGATGCCCCAGACACGCCGGGGCTGATAATAGTGACGGATGACGGGGGCGAGCATTCCCGCCCTGGGGAGTCCGGCCGCCGCACTCACCAGGTGCGCGAGCATGTCCGGAGCGACGACCGTGTCGTTGTTCAGAAGCAGCACGGACCGGGCTCCAGCCGCCAGGGCGTGCCGGATTCCCGCGTTCGCCCCGCCGGCGAAGCCGAGATTCTTTTCGTTCCGGATGATCGTGATTGAGCCTCCGAAACGCCCTCTCAACCGCCTCACCGAGTCGTCGTCAGAGCCGTTGTCGACCAGAATGACGTCAGGGACGGGCGGGGCTCCGGCCAGCAGGGACTCGACGCAGCACGCGGTGTCCGAGGGCAGATTCCAATTCACTATGACGGCGGAGAGCGGGAAGAGCCCCTCCGTACCGGCGGCGATTGCCGTGGTCAAGGATCTTCTCTATAATCCCCCACACGCGGGCATGGAGGGTGTATGGATGTGCTGTTCGTGTGCGGCCGGGAACCGGAATACGTCCGGAATCGGCTCATTCTCAAGGCCCTTCGCCGGCACGGGTCGGTGATAGAGATCACGGACAGGAGCAAGAATTACGTCATGCGCCACGTGCGGCTCTTCATCAAACTCCTGACCCGCCTCCGGAAACACGATGCCGTCTTCGTCGGCTTTTACGGCTATCCGCTCGTATTCGCCGCACGGCTTTTTTCGCGGCGGCCCATCGTTTTCGATGCCTTTGTGTCGACGTACGATACCCTCTGTTTTGACCGCCGAACATTCACGCCCCGCTCCATATTGGGGCGCCTCGTGTTCTGGATGGATGCCGCAGCATGCAGGCTTTCCGACGTGGTGATGCTGGATACCAGAGCGCATCTCGACTACTTTGTGGAAACCTACCGGCTGCCTGCGGAAAAATTCGTCGTGCTCTACGTGGGATGCGACGAAGAACTCTTTTCCCCGCGCAGCCCCCCGTCGGAAGATCCGTTCATCGTATTTTACTACTGCTCGTACCTGCCCGTCCATGGTATTGAGCACGTAGTCCGGGCTGCGAAGCTCCTGGAGAACGAAAGCGGCATCACGTTCCGCATCGCCGGCAGCGGGGCGCGGTACGCGGAAATCCACAGACTGTCGCAGGTGCTCCGCTGCGGGAATATTGAATTTGTCCCCTGGATACCCTTCGAGCGGTTGCCGGAGGCAATCGCCCAGGCGTCCCTGTGCCTGGGAGGACACTTTTCCGAAAGCACCAAGGCTCAGAACGTGATCGCCTCCAAGACCTTTCAGCTTCTGGCAATGGGGAAACCGACGATAGTAGGGGCGAACCGGGCGAACTCTGAAATTTTTACGCATGGAGAGCACGTGTACATGTGCCGGATGGGAGACCCGCAGTCCCTTGCAGATGCCGTAGTGCACCTCCGCAACCGACCGGAGCTGCGCGAAAAGATCGCCTCCGGCGGGTATAGCCTTTTCGCCGAACGCTACGGCATGACGAATATCAGCAATGTGATTGAAAGGGTACTTTCGCGGGTCCATGCGCCTCTGCCTTGTCAGTCTTGATATAGCGCCGGTTCGTTCCTCCGGCCTGGCCGTCTATGCGGAACGTCTGGCCCGCCGGCTTGTGGAAGCCGGCCACGATATGACCATGGTGGCGGCCTTGCGTCCGGGAACGTCCAGGACCGCCGCGCAGAACGGCATGCGTGTGGAGCGCGTACCCATAGGGAGGAGCGACTGGATCGGCTACAGTCTCCGGGCCGCCCGCCATGTGCGGCGCATGCAGCGGACGAACCCTTTCGACGTGGTGCACTTTCTGGATTGCCACTTTGCGTGGGCCTATCGGGGGCCCTTTGCAGCCAGTCTGTTCCAGTCGTTTCGGCAGCGTCTCACCGCAGACGGCGGCAGGCCGTATGCCTCCTCGGGGCGCAACCGCCTTTTCAGGCGGGTGTATTATTCCGCGGCGCGCGTGCTGCTGGAACGGCCGACGGTGAGGCGGGCAGGGATGCTGATCGCCCCGAGCGAGGCATCGCGAGACGAGTTTGTGAGACATTACGGGATCGATGCCGGGCGGATCGCGGTGGTGCCCGAAGCGGTCGACACCGTCCGGTTTGCGCCGCACGACACCTCCGCCCTGCGGCGGCGGCTCGGTCTGGGAGGTGCCCGGGTTCTGCTGCACGTGGGGTTCAAAACCCCGCGCAAGGGGTTGGAATACCTGGTGTCAGGGATGAAGGACCTGCCGGACGACGTCTGGCTGCTTCTCGTGGGCACGTGGGAGCCGAATTATCGTGAGAAGATCATCCGGGCCGCCGGCCCGGGGTGGAGACGCGTGCTCGAGATCGGCAGCGTACCGGACGAAGAGATCGCCACCTATTTCGCGCTGGCCGATCTTGTTGTCCTGCCGTCGCTTCTTGAAGGCTTCGGGCTGCCTGCTCTGGAGGCTATGGCGTGCGGGACCCCTGTCGTGGGCACCACCGCCGGGGCCCTCGGAGAAGTGATCGGCCCCTGCGGGGTATTGGTGCCTCCAGGGGATACGGCACAGTTGACTCAAGCGGTCCTGGATCTGCTTGACGATGATCCGCGGCGGCGTTTTCTGGGGAAGCAGGCAAGGGAGCGGGCCGTAAACGTCTTCAGTACAGAGCGCGCCGGCCGGGGTATAGCGCAGGCGTACCGGCGGTATCTGGAAGGCTGATTATTTTGGAGACGGCGGCCTGCCCCCTTTGCGGCGCCACTGAATCACAGCCGCGCTACGCACTGGAGGACTCCCTTTTGGGACTTCCGGGGCCTTTCCATCTGGTGCGGTGTCTCCGCTGCGGCCTGCTCTACCAGAATCCGCGCCTTACACCGGATGAGATGGCCTCGTACTATCCCCCGGAATACGACCCTTTTGCGATCCCGCAAGGGACCCATCCATTGGCAAGGCTGCTCCTCCGCCATGGGGTGCGGAAGCGCTGGCGGCTGGTGGAGCGGTGGGCGCCCACGCCCGGTGAAACGCGGCGCATCCTCGATGTCGGATGCGCAACCGGCATTTTTCTGGCCGGAGGGGCAGACAGGTGGTGCAAGACCGGGGTCGAACCGTCGGTGGAGGCGGCTGCACTGGCCCGTCAACGTTTCGGCCTTCATGTATACACCGGGAGGTTGGAGGACGCACCGCTGGCGCCCCGAAGTTTCGATGCAGTCACCATGTGGGATGTGCTTGAACACCTCCACGAACCGCGCCGGACCCTGGGTGTGGTTCGGAGTCTGCTCCGGCCCGGAGGTATCTTCGTGTTTCGCGTGCCGAATCTAGACGCCTGGGATGCAAGGCTGTGGGGGCGGTATTGGGCCGGCCTCGATCAACCGCGCCACCTCTTCGTCCCGGACGAGGCCGCAATCAGGCGGTTGCTCGAGGGCACCGGCTTCGTGGAGTGTGAACGGCTGTGCCTGAGCGGAGCCTATGGCGTTGCGGTGCTGAGCTGCCGCTTCTGGCTGCGCCGGCGCCGGTGGGACAGAGCCGTGAAGAAGGCCGCCTTGCGTGCAGTGGATCATCTTGTCATGCGTGCGGCGCTTGCCCCTCCGCTCTGGGTGATCGACAGGGTGTTCGGGAAGGGGCCTCTCCTCGCGGTTGTGGCCCGCCCCGACGATTGACGCCCGGCCCCCGTTTGGCCGGAACGAGGAAGAAAAAGGGTAAGCCTTCACAGGGTACCGCTTCTGCTCTGTTGGCGGGCGCGTGAAGTAGAGGGAGTACGTCTGCGTGTCCGCCGCCTTGCATCTGCAGCACCGTGTGAAGGCTTCAGGTGCGGGGAGTTGCAGTATTTGACCCGTGCCGAACCCCGTGATCAGGTACGAAAAAGGGACAGGCAAATAGCCCGCGACAGTACTAAATGCCCGTTTGTCGGTCTGAAATGAAAAGGACGGGACAAGGGTGGGATAAAATCCGGTTAGAAAAAAAGGGGTGGACTGACCGTCCGGCCGAATCCCCCTGTATCACTGGCGCGCCCGGCGGGATTCGCATTCCCCGCCTTCGGATCCGCGGTCCTGAAAATCCGGTATCGCAGCGGATTCCCCGTTCCCTTGAAACCGGCCCCGCGTTCCGCTGGGACTGTCGAGACGCAGGGCCTTCTACGAGATCTCCGTCATCCGGTCACATGGACGGTGACTGCGTCGAAATACAGGGCGTCGGCATCAATGACGCCGTTCATGATCGTGTCGACCCCGAAGAAAAAGACATACGTTCCAGGGGGAAAATCCCGCAATGGAACGGCTTCGAAGAAGACCCAATTTCCATCGAACAACGGTCGCCGGAATGCCGGGACCAGGTCGGACGTCCAGCCGGATGGGGCCAAGAAAAAGATTCCAAAGGGGGTCTCCGCAGCCAACCACCAATCCGCCCCCCTTGCCCATTCACCGCACTCCAGCGACACCGAGAGACTCATGGATCCAGACTGGCTCAGCGTCAGAGGTCCCTCTCGCCCATTCACGCTGATATCCGGGACAATGCCCGGAACCGTCAGTCTGACCATATATTGGTTGCTGGTGAAATAGCGGTGCAACGGGGCATTGGGAATGGGGGACACGACGCGGACGGGGACGAGGAGGTCTCCGCGGACGTCTTCATCGGGTCTGATATATACCGAAGACCGGTCCGTGCCGGTATAAGGGACGAGGGGTTCTTCTTGGATGTCTTCATCGGGTTTGACGGACGCCCGGTCTTCGATGGCGGGATACCGGTAGATGTAATCGTCTCCGGGCAATACGGTGATTCCGGTGCCTTCGGCAAAACCGCCGGGCTTCAGGTGCTCCAGGGTGAGGAGTGTCTCCCGGCCGGGCACGGCAGGGATGGACGCGTTCTGTCCTGAGATGCTCGGAGGCTTCACGCCATCGAACAGGATGCTCCGCGTCGCCTCGGAACGATACATCCAGTGGCCCCCGTGGCCTATTGGGTCAAGGTCGCCGTCGCCGTCCCGGTCGGCGGCGACGGAGGCAAAGCCGTGCTTGGAGCAATTGTAGATGCAGACGTGGTTGAAAAAGAAGGCGTTGCGCTCCAACCGCGTATACCCCTGGGCCGCTTGCTCGCAACTGTCCACCGACGAAGGCTCGCACGGAAAGTCGGGAGCGGTGTATTCGTTGTCTTCGATACTCGTCAGGAGCACCACGTTCCGGTCGATGTAACGGGCCCTGGCGGCGGTGCGCGATTCGCAGTTGGCGGAGAGATAATCGTTGGCGGAATCCACATCCGAAAGGCCCCAGGGCCATAGATCGTAGGAACCGTCGGCATGGCAGGCGTCCCCGAGCCACTCGAAACCCACCGGTTCGGAAAGAGCACAGGTCTGATCGGCCCATGCCTGGAGGTCGGGGAAGAGTGTCCCGGTGTCGGCGGAGGGAGATGGCGGAGCGCTCACTTCACCTGGTTCGATGGCGCCGTTTCCGTTACAGTCTTCCCGGTACAGGATGTTCGGAAAGGCATCCAGGGCCGACCGGTCGGGACGCCAGCCGTCCAGGTAGGTCACGCCTCCCGGGTTGGCGGGGATATAGCGCATGGTGATGCCGTCGGGCTCCGCCGCGCCGACCATGGCGTAGCGAAGGGTGTACTGCCCCCCGGCCGACTGGCCGGTGACGATGATGGTCTCCAGGTTGGGGAAGTTTCCGCTCTCCGCCAGCCATGCGATGATGTCGTCCATGATGGCGAAGGACGACGTCCACGGGAAATCAGGGTCGTTGGCGGCGTTTCCTCCGTTGTTGTAATCGTTGGCGGCGTTTCCGTCCCATGCCCGCCAGCACAGTCTGCCGTCGGAACTGATGCCGTCAAAACTGGGATTTCCGCTGCACCGGGGGTTGTCCCGCCAGATCCAGGCGCCCGAGGCGGAATCGTAGAATTCCAGTGTGTCCCTGGAAAAGTATGGGGCGATGACCAGGGTACTGTTTTGCTGTCCCCGGTTTTGCGCAGCGAGGATGATGTGCTCGTAGTAATCGTAGGGGGGATCCTCGCTCCGCGTGTTCCGCCGGCCGTGGACTGCGATGACGGCCAGGGTGATGGATTCGTTGAGGGTCCTGAGATCGAAATTCGTGAAATACTTGAGGTTGTAAGATCCTTGAACCCGCCAGTCGCACATCGGCGAGGTACTGCTCGTGGGCGGCGGGGCGAGACAGGGAATCGGATAAGACGCCGCGGCCGATGAAGCGAAGTGCAGCAACCCCAGGCAACACAGAAAAAAAGCGCGTGTTTTCATGAGAGCCCTCCCTCAGAACTGTGAGCGATGGATGAACGCTTCCGATGCGGTGTGTAGCGGTGGATGAAAGACAGGAAACGTGTTGCACGGGTGCCACTCTGCCGGCGGGGACCGGTTTTCCGACAAGGATCTCGTCTCGGAGCCGTCCATCGGGAAATACAACAAAACCACGCTCAAGATGGCCTACTTGAATTGTATTCGCCGGGTGGAAAAGGTCAACGCAGTTCCCAAAGGGTGCTTCAATCGTAATTAGATTTCATCGGGAAGGCGAGCCGCCCATTCCCCGTGCGATGTCTGAGCCGGCTGCCCATGAGCAGGGCGGCGTTGGTCCATCAGGCTGAGAAATGGCGGAGATTGTAACTATCCGATATAATAGAGTTGCCTTTTGCGGACGGGCCTGATTGCTGTAATTTTGGCCGCGGTGGCGGTGTTGGGATCTTTTCCCACCCGCTGCATGACCGTTTCTGATTGATTGTGTTCAGGTTCACACAACGGAGGTGAATTTATGGCGGAAACAGTGGGAACCTGCCCTTTGACCAGGGGCCGGAGGATTTTGGTGGCGGTGGACGGCAGCGAGTACGCGGAACACGCCATCAACCAGGCCATCAGTCTGGGCCGAATCTGCAAAAGCGAAATTTTTGTTTTGAGTGTGGCCGAAATCGATGCTGAATACCTGGCCGATGCGCCGGCGCTGTACGAGCGTTTGCAGAAAGAAGCCGGAAAGACGGCGGAATCCGCAAAAGCACAGGTCGAGCAGGCCGGTTTGTCCTGCATGGCTCTGACCATGACCAACATGTATCCGGCCCGAGCCATTCTGGATGTGGCGCGGAACAGGGAGATCGACCTGATTGTCATGGGACACAGGGGGCGGTCCCGACTCAAGCAGTTGATTCTGGGCAGCGTTGCCCAGCATGTGGTGGCCCAGGCCCCCTGTCCGGTGATGATAGTGCCGGTCTGATTCCGATTTCTGGGTGTTCCGTCAACGTTCTCGGCTCCCTGAGCCGTAGGGGGAAAATCGGTCCACGCCGGCCGCCGTGCCGGATGTCCGCGCTTCTTTGGCAGAGAGAGATGGGGTGGCTGCGGTCAACCCTGTGTTCAAGTAAGCCGCTTCGCGGCAGACTTCCTTCCCGCCCGTCGTCAGTCCGGCCCCCCGGTAGGTTGGGTAGAGC